>Ga0307443_1000503_pt1 | contig 25027 bp, 20 predicted proteins | sample SalMarSW160220MG_FD_202148 | JGI IMG/M metagenome (GOLD analysis project Ga0307443, IMG submission 202148) | Salt marsh sediment microbial communities from the Plum Island Ecosystem LTER, Massachusetts, United States - SW1601-220 | ecosystem: Environmental > Aquatic > Marine > Intertidal zone >... | reverse complement strand
TCTCCATCTGATCAATAGCAGATTCAATTTCACCCAAATATTCTAAGGAACTATGATTGGCTGCTAGTTTCTGTTTAGCCAAGTAAACGTTGTTTGCCATAACAGAGAGCTTGTTTCGGGCGTCATGTCGGGTCAACTTGCCAACAACACCCAACTTCTCATTAATCGCCACCACCTCATTCATCATCTCATCTAACTTTTCCTCTGCTTCCTTGCGTTCGGTGATGTCCTCAGCGAAGGCGATGGAGTCTCCTGATTCTAGGCGAACAGCGTTAAACAAGAAATTACGGCGTTTGCCGTCCTTCGTGGTGATTATGCCATGTCCTTCTTGGACTTCGCCTTCCTCCGACATTCTTTTGAACCATTTGTCCCTAATTTTGTATCGTTCCTCCTTGTTGGGATAAAGCTTCTTGAACCAATCCTGCAAAGTTGGAATTTCCGATCTCTTGAAGCCGGTCATCTGCTCCATTTTCGGATTAAGAACCTTAACTTCACCTTCTGGACCATAACCGATAATTCCAACATTAGCATTTACAATAGTTTCCCGATATTTCTCCTCAGCTTCCTGCAGCGCTTTCTCAGTCTTCTTCGACTCGGTGATGTCTAGGATAGAAGCTACTGACTTTTTTGTTCCATGTATCAGGTTGATTGTGAGCAGGCCATTCCTTATCTGCCCCTTTTTGTTGACGAAGTCGAAATTGTAATGCGTGGGTGCTTTTACACCTTTCTTTCTCCTTGCTTCGTGGTATCTCTTCATTCGTTCCAAATACTCTTTGGTGACAAAATCAGTCCACTTCTTCCCCTCCAATTCTTCCCAAGAGTACCCGCTCAACTCCTCAAACCGCTTGTTAACCATGGAAATCGTCTTATCCTCCTCCAAAATACACATCGCAGTACCAGTATGCTCAAAAACAGTTCTATACCTCTCCTCCGACTTCCTCAACTTCTCCTCCGCCAGCTTTCGCTCGGTGATGCCCCTTGCAATGCTCAAAATCGCACGTTTTCCATGATAAGTCACAAGACTGGATGATATCTCCACTGGAATCGTCTTTCCATCTTTGGTGGTGTGCACTGTTTCGAAAACCTGTATTTCAGCGGCTGGCATTCCTTCAACAAGACCTTTGATTTCTTTCGGATCCAGATTAGAGTCAATACCTGTAAGCTCCATAGAAAGCAATTCTTCCCTAGAATAACCCATAACCTCAACAGCAGCATCATTCACATCAATAATGTTACAATCAAAATCGATAACCCAAGCCGTGTCATTCATCCCATTAAGCAACTCTCTATACTTCTCCTCACTCTCCCTCAACGCCGCCTCAGCCTTCTTCTGTTCAGTAACGTCTCTCATCAAATCTACGAATCCGAGTATCTCCCTACGTTCATTGAAGATTGGGGAACTCTTAATGCTAAAATACTTGTCAAACTTTTTTTCATACCTCTCAACAGACTCCAACTTCCCCGTCTTCAACATCTTCTCATAAGGACAGAACTCGCCAGGCGCATCCAAACCGTGGATGAGTTGGTAGCATTTCTTTCCCACCACTTCTTCTCTGGTTTTTCCGAGAAGCTTCAATCCGATATCATTCATCTTTTCAATAGTGAAGCCATTGTCGATTATTATCATAATGTCTTCCAAAGAATTAAACGAGTCACTCCAACTCTTCTCACTCTTTCTCAACGCCTCCTCAGCCTTCTTCTGTTCAGTGATGTCTCGGAATTCCGCTTGCATTATTTTTTTGTTTCCCAGTTCAAAGATGTTGGCTTTGATTGCAACATCCCTGATTTCTCCGCTTTTAGTAATGACCTGTGCTTCCAGAACCTGCCCTTCTCTCTCTTTAAGATGCTGTTTGAAAGTTCTGCTAAATTCTCCGTTGATTTCTGCAGAAGGATGCAGAATTCGTTGATGCTTACCAACCAGTTCCGATTTCTTTCTGCCAAATAACTTTGTTGCTGCACGGTTACAGTCAATCAATATGCCTGTTTCAGCATCAGCTAAGAAGACAGCGTCAAGTGCCTCCTCAAACTGCTTATGATATTTCTCCTCAGATTCCTTAAGCTGCTTTTCTATCCGTTTGCGTTCGGTGATGTTTCTGTCTATACCTCTATATCCAGTCAATTGACCTTTTTCATCAAAAATGGCAATTGAACTTGACTCTACGATTACTAAATGTCCATCCTTATGGCGACTTACCTTTTCCAGCTTGAAACTTGACTCCTTATTAATTATTTGCTCTCTGAAATTTTTCCATACTCTTTTCGCCTCTTCTTTAGACATAAAATCAAATGGGATTTTACCTAACACCTCACTAACTTCATAACCTAACAACTCCTTAACTTTAGGATTGACATAAACGTACACCCCATTTTTATCGGTCTCCCATATCCAATCAGTAGTAGCTTCAACTAGATCTTTAAACCTCTGTTCTGACATCCGAAGTTCATCATTCAGTTTTTTCTGCTCGGTGATGTCTAGGATAGAAGCTACTGACTTTTTTATTCCATGTATCAGGTTGATTGTGAGCATAGCATTCCTTATCTGCCCCTTTTTGTTGACGAAGTCGAAAGTGTAATGTGTGGGTGGTTTTCCACTTTTCTTTCTCCTTGCTTTGTGGTATCTTTTCATTCGTTCCAAATACTCTTTGGTGACAAGTTCAGTCCACTTCTTTCCCTCCAATTCTTTCCAAGAGTACCCGCTCAACGCTTCAAACCGCTTGTTAACCATGGAAATCGTCTTATCCTCCTCCAAAATGCACATCGCGGTACCAGTATTCTCAAAAACAGTTCTATACCTCTCCTCCGACTGCCTCAACTTCTCCTCCGCCCGCTTCCGCTCGGTGATGTCCCTCGCAATAGTTAAAACCGCCTGTTTTCCATGATAAGTCACACGACTGGAGCTAATCTCCACCGGAAAGGTCTTCCCATCTTTGGTGGTGTGTAATGTTTGAAAAACCTCCAGTTCATCGGTTTTCATTCCTTTAATAAGAACTTTTATTTGTTCTGGGGTTAGAGCGCTATCGATGTCTGTTGGTCCCATAGAAAGCAGTTCTTCCCTAGAATAACCCAAAACCATAACAGCAGCATTATTCACATCAATAATTTTCCCATCAAAATTAAGAACCAAAGCCGTGTCATTCATTCCGTTAATTAGCTCTCTATATTTCTCCTCACTCTTCCGAAGCGCCTCCTCTGCCTTCTTGCCTTTCACAACCGTACGTATGCCATGTGCGAGTTCACCGTAAACCGCTTCTGGCTTGCCGATTTTGTTGATGTATTGGTTGGCACCCAAATTCAACGCTTTAATAGCAACTATTTCTCTGCCTTTTCCAGTGAAAATGATAAAAGGAATGCTGTTCCCGCTATCTCTCAGTTCCTTCAAAAATTCAAGCCCGTCTTTCCCCGGCATAATATAGTCAGAAACAATCACATCAAACGTTTTCTTTTCCATTTTTTCCATGGCTTCTTCAACAGACAAAACAGTTTCTACCTGAAATGAGCCATGCATTTCCAAGATCTTTTTTGCAGTCTTCAGGTAGCCAGCGTCATCGTCTACGTGTAAAACATGAATCAGTGTCTTCTCAGTCGAGGCTATGTTGCCCTTGGGTAACGACTCCGCATCAGGAGTTACCATCTAACCTAACTTCTCCTATTCAACCACACAATTGGGCTCTTATCTGCTATCCCATAATTGTGACTGGACGCTATAATATTTGTGAAATCAGGTTATGAATTGATAACATAGCTAATTCAGATTCGGAACCATTCCTAAAACATTTATTGATTAGCAAAAATCGGAAATGGATACGCCTCTTTTTATCTGCTTGGTTTTTCAGGAAAAAGCTGTTTTTCAACAATCTTCTGTTATTAGTCTCCTATGATTAAGTTGTAACCATACATTTATATTAGAATTTAAAGGTAAACTAGTAAGGAAAAGGTGAAGTATGGTGTATAAAGTTGATTGGAACGACCCAGCACTAAAACGTTGGTTAGATTCAATAACTAAAAAAACAACTAAGTTCAATTACAAATCAGCTTTTAGAAACTATGCTGAATTCACAGGAATGACAGCAACTGAACTTATTGAAGAAGCACATGCAGACCTTCAACTTTCGCCACTGGAACAGAAAGATGTGGTTATTCAAAGATTAACCAAGTTCCACACGTGGCTGACAACTGAAGTTGAAAAAGTTACTCGGGGTAAAGGTGAACACAAAGTCAAAGGTAAAGGACTAACACCACGTTCAGCAGTAATGAAGCTAAACTGTATTCGTAGCTTCTACTCAACTTTTCACATTTCAGTTAAACTAAGAGGACGACACAGGATTTCAAATGGTAGAGTTAAAAACAAACGAATGATAGTCAATGCTGAACAAGTCAAAACTCTTGTGCAACATGCTAGGTCAATACGTGACAGAGCAATAATTTTGGTAAACTTTCAAGGAGGAATGGATGCTTCAACACTATGTAGCTTAAACTATGAGGACATTGCTCAGGCAGTTGAAACAGGTGAACATCCTTTCAAACTAAATGTTTTCAGGAAAAAAGGTGACGTTGAATACTACACCTTCCTAGGTAAAGATGCAGTTGAAGCACTAAGAGCTTATGTTGCTGACCAAAAAGCACGTGGAACTGAATGGAATCTTGAATCACCACTGTTTACTAAATCAAGACATGCAACTGATGAACGGATAACCCCGAACTTAATACAAAACATGATGAAGGAAGTTGCTGTGTCTGCTGGTTTTGTGAAAAAGAACAATGGTAAAGATTTCAATATTTTGGGTTCACATGCACTAAGAGAAAGTTTCAGTTCATTAATGCTAAACTCAGGAATTCCGAGACCAATTGTTGATTTTTGGTTAGGACACACAAGAAGCAACCTTGACACTGCATATATGACAATTGATGAAACAAAAGCACGTGAAATGTATGCTAAACGTGAACACTTACTAAACATAAATGAGACAACTGAAAAAAGTGAAGAGCTTAGAAAACTCAGCGACTCAGTGTCGGATATTTTGGTTGATAAGGCAGAAATGAAAGAGCAGTTAGACAAAACAACGGCAGACGTTAAGGACTTAAAGAAGCAACTCAAACAGGCAACTGAACTCGTTTACAGTTTTGAACCTTTACTCAACACGTTTAACGAAATAGCAAACACAACTGAAGGACAGGAACTTATACTAAAAATCAAGGAAGCAAAACTGAAACAAGAGTATGTTGAAGCCAAAGAGGGAGATAAGGAGATAAACAAAGAACATCCGATAGCTGAGAAACCCAAGTCAATTTCTAAAGAACACAGGAAACACCTTGAGGAGCTAAAAGATGAATGATAAACTGTAATGAACCTTCGGTATAGTACTTAGTACTTAGTACCATTACCTTTCCACCTTCCCCATCGTCCCAACGTCAGACTCGCCCATGCTCAAAGACAAAGAAATTTTCGTTCACTCTTAGCGTCCCTCATTCATTTTTCACCAAACATTATTAAATTTCATTCACATAAACACTATTATGTCAAGTTTCAAGCGTGAACCTCTCCTTTCTTCTGATGTTGAAGAACAACTGAAAGAAGCAATGCTTCCTCTATGGAAATCAGGAGTTCCAGGTAGAAAAATTGCAAAGCAACTACAATTTGGTGTCAAAGAAACTCTCTTTGAAAAAGTTCATCCAGACTACATCTTCTATTATCGACACAAGTTCAACACATCGGTAAAGAACTCAGACAAGAAAACTTATAACAAATTCTTTGGTAAATTCACTCGCAGAAAAAAACCAGCATTTTCAAAAATTGACCCAAATGTCAGAGACAAAAGATACAAGTTCAAACCAAAAGAACTGGAGCTAATGCCGGTTGAACAATTTATTGAAACAATCAACAAGAAGCTTCCATACAGTGATAATCCTGAACACAGTTATTGTAGAAGGGTAAGAAGCTTTCTCATACTACTTTATTTCACGCCACTGAGATCAAGCGAAATTTTCGATCGTGTCTACATTGAAGAAGACAAAGATTTCACAATTACAGATAAAGCTATCACAGTCCATCTTCTAAGAAAAAAGAAAAAGCATCACGAAGATAAAGATGAACCAATAAATGTTCCCAGAGAATATCCTCTAGTTAATGAGCTTGTCGAGTATCTTGAAAACAAAGAGTGGCAAAAACCAGACAGGGAAACAGGTGAAATAACTAACCATAGACCGTGGAACATTTCAAGATGGACAGCAAACAATTATGTCAAGGAAGTCTTTCCTAACCATTACCCCCACTTCTTCAGGTTCAATTACCTAACTGAAGAAGCTCACCAACCTAAGGCAGATTACATTCTACTGAAATCTAAATCATATCTTACGATGGGTGCAATGAACAAATACTTGTTTACAACTGAAAAGACAGAAGATGAAGTTGACAAAGGACGGCTTGAGAGATACAGGAAAAAAGGAGTCATATAAAGAATAACGATAAAATAAAATAAAGGCTCTTTTACTGAAAGAACGGATATTTAGGCTTCCTCCATACTTATGTGAACAACTAGAATAAGTTTTAAACTTCCGAATCTTTAATCTGTTCATGTTGTTTGCTGAGTTTAAAGACCGAGTTTATCGATAAAGAATTTAAACTTGAAAGTCGCAACACGGTTTAAAACAATGATTTACAGAAATTGAATGGAATTTGATTCCTTTATTTTACACTTCTTTTTTGAAAACAATGGATTTTAAAGGATATTTTGGTAGACTTTATTTTTAAGTTCACAAAAAAACATACTTTTGTGAATAACAATCGTCCTTCTGTGTGTTTATTTTCAGCGAGTTTAGCATTATAGTATTAAGAGTTATATAGGATGTCCTATGACTTTTCCAATTTTTGCCACCGTAGGGATACCACAGACCATCAATAACATAGTCATGGATGATTGTCTAATAGCTTCAACCAGATAATATCTTGTATCCTAGGATATGTTGTATAACTATATCATTCAATCTTTTTGTCTAATGTTTTAAGTTATGTGTCACAAGATAACCTTGAATATCCTATATTTGAAAACAAGTATCACTTGATATGTGATAGTATCACAGGACTATCGTTAATTATATGTATAATGAATAATTAATTATAAATTATGTATGTTCGAAACATCTTCCGAAAGAAATACATTCGTTCAACTCATTGTTCTGAATGTGGTAAACAATTTGTTCACGGTGAAACTGTCTATACCAGACTTTGCAGGGGGAAAAGCAAAAACCCGGGGTCACCCAATCAATAAAGACCATCCCATGAAAAGGTTAGTCGGTCACATCTGCGGAAGTTGTTATGAAGTGAAGTATATTGTCACTTAGTTAAAAAACTCACTTAGTTCTTTTCTCCCTATCTACTGCTCTAGCTATCATTCTACTGTACATTTGTATCAATTTTAGTATGCAGTAATTCTTTGCTCTATACAGTGTCTTCCCTCTAACGAATGGTAAGTACCCGATACGATAAAAGTACCCATTGATTGGAACTTCTTCATCTGTTTCTTTTGACCATCGTCTAGGAAACTTTTCCTCGAATATTTCATCAAGTTTTGAATTACTCAAATCTTCTGAGGGTAACAAATATTCAACGTCCAAGCCTTCAATTTCTTCTCCATAGTCATCAAGCTTCACCCAGTCTTTTTCTTCAATTTCGACTTTCATTGTTAAGCCTCCGAATTTGCAGACATTGTTTCAACAGATTCTAGAATTTTTTTGTAAAGGTCATCTGAGAATAATATCACATCATGAAAAAAGCTGACTGTTCCTGCAGGTGGTTTTTTGGCAATATCAATAGGTTTTGACAGATATATCTTAACTATGCTCTTATTAATTCGGCATTTGACTAAGGTAAAAGAGTCTCCTAGTATTTTGAATTTAGAAATAACTGATTTACTCAGATGTATGGTAAAGAATTCATCTCGTTCTTGGCCGTCGTTACAAATCCCAATGACATTTTTAGGAACATCAGAATCATCATATTCGCGCGGACCAACAGTAAATTCAAGGTTAATTGAAACTCCCGTTAATGATCCTTTCTTGTCAAACATTTCCTCAGCTTTATATATTCCACCATAACCTTTTGGCATACCAGATAACGCAAATCCAAAAGGAAATTCTCCTTCCCCGTCATGAAAGATTATTTTATCCTTTTTTCTAATTTTGTTTTTTATTGGTTTTTTGGTTATTACTTCTAATTTATTTGTTTCAATTTCTTTCTTTGGTTTCAATTCAATCAGCTCTACCCATAATATATTAAATGTATGTAATCATATACGTTTACAGACATTTCATGACGAAAAAAGATGGTGTTAGCCCAAAAAACCTGAAAAAGATTTTTTGGATAATATGTAATTTACAAATAAAATCACATTTAGAACCCGTAAGAAAAATTCAGGTTAAAAAAGCCTTAGCTAGACGCACGTTCAACGGCGACCCTTTTACCTCTAGAAATTATATTTCACCTCCTTCTGAACATGCACTAGACAAGTTAATGACAAGGGCTTTCCCTAAACTGGTTTATGACGAAAAAATAAAACAATACCCAAAAGACTCTGGTTATTATTGGCTACCGTTATGTCTTAAAGAATATAAAGAACATGAAAAAAGGAAAAAAGATTTCCAGCTACAATTGAACCTTAAGGATAAAGAGATAGCTAAAAAGGATAAGGAATTAGCCCAAAAAGATGATGATTTAGCCTTTGCCAAGACCTTCCTTCATGCAATAAAATTCTGCAGGACAGATGAGGACTGGGAATTATTGAGTGTCTTTTACAGAAAAATGAGGGGCAATGAAAAGACTCACATTGAAAATATGGAGAAATATTTGAAAGAAAATCAAGAAGCATTGGAGGAAGACCAGAAATCTAATGCTGAAATTTCAAAAGAAATTGACCAAGACAAAAAGAGTTAGTTGGATTAGTTTGGTCAAAAGGTGTAAGTATCAGAAGTATAAGGTATAATAAATAATATATTATTTTCTTACACTTAGTAACGTGTAAGATTTTTGTGTATTACACACCCCACATCTTACACCTTATACTTATACTTCCCCACATTGTTTTTTCCCTTTTTCAGTTATTCGCCAAACAACAGGAATGTTTCCGCGACAGATTTTGTTGTAGTGTTCGTACTTCTCATCGGATAAATCGCCTTTTCTATCCTCAATATCGTTTGCACGTTTAAGAAAGCCCATTGTTACCGCCAAATTTAGTCTCTCAATGATTTTAGTTCTGTCAGGATATCCTAATTTTACAATTTCACCAATACAAATTGTGCCACCGTTTTCATATGCCAATCCAGTAAGTTTCTCAGCATCATATTTTGATGACCGCATACTGTCTTGTTCAGTTTTACCTCTTTTTCCATACTTCTCCCACTGCTTCATAGCCAGCTTCCACATTCGCACATACTTTACTGAATCCGCAATTGCTCGTTGCATGTCCTCTCCTTCAATGTGTATCATGTTTGCTGGACTAATGTTCAATCTTGAAGCCGAATAACACATTGCCAATTTCAAAGCGTTTAATGCAACTTTGGCACTGTATTCACCTTCACCTTCCTTCATTTTTACTATTTGTTTGAAAATTTTGTTTGCAAAATCAACCCACATTTCCCCAGCATCATTCTCTATCCAAATGCCATAGGCTTCACTAACTGTTCGCATCATGCCAACAATTTTGTCCTTGAGCTCATTGAACTTGTTGTCTCTTGCATACTGATAAAAGAATTTTTTTGCATTAAGTTTTGGAGGAGTGAACTTAACGTCCACAATCCACATTATTCTGTTGCCTAGACCTTGAGTAAAGAAATCATCTTCAAGTAATTTGTAAAAGTGTCTGCTTGATGCACCTAACATTGAAAAGTAAACACTGATATTTCCTTCAATTTGAAACCCTCTTGTGTACTTACCTTCAATTTCATTGTCCCACAACTTTGAGATAAATTCAAGTAAGTCTCTTCTGTTCGGGTTATGTTTTATGTCACCCAATAGTCGACTTGCTTCATCAGCTACGCAAATATTGATTGGATGTGGCAGTATTTTTTTCCTTTTTTGTTTTTCACCGACTTTTCCACTTGTTCCTTCAACCCACTCAGCAAATGATTCAGAATTAAATTTTGTTGGGCACATCACTTCTTTGTTGTAAGCATAAAGTATTTTCTTCAACATTTTTATTGGGGGTGTTTTTATTGCAATTCCTGATCTTCCTATGTAAATAAAAACCAAGTTTGCGTAAACGTCACCCCATTTATCATTTAGGTCAAACTTGTTCATGTTTCCAAGTGCAGTTGAAGCTAATATTGTTCCTAGACTTCTTGCCCACATTGAATGAAAGTTAAAATTTGTAAGAAAGAAATTTTCAGCTAAACCTATTATGCTGTCTTTCCACTCAACAGTTTTCCATTCTTCTTTAGCGCTCAATCTCTGTCACCACCTTTTTGGGCAACGCAGTAACAAAAATAAGATGACTACCTAATTCTTTGTCATCATCAATAAAATCACTACGTTTGATTACAACATTTTCTTTTTCAAGGTAATTGATAAAACTTTTAATTTCATTCAATTTTCCTTTAATACGAAGTTTTATCCCGTCTTCCATTGTGGAGTCCTGTTCCGAAAGGAACAATATACTTGTACATTATTTAGTGTATTAAATATTACTACTCAAGATATTATTATTAATTTTTAATGAAATCTTAAATGGTGTAAATTTGAATCCAAAACGATTAATGGAAAAAAATACATAGTTTTTTCAGAAGGCCTAGAGGCGAGAGTGTTAGACTTTTTTACTAAAAAAGACCAACACAAAGGCTTTGGAAAAAAGCTCACCGACTTGATAAAGACTAAGCATAACTCAAACCAAAAAACAAAACAAATGACTTTGGAATGAGAAATCATCCAAGAATACATCTATTATTGCTTGGGTTTTGTTCCTGCAGACGCTGTTCGCTTAAAAAAAGACGTTTGGTTTAGTGAATTAAATAATGAACAGATAACATCAGTGGTTAGTCAATTTTTCTTGACTGGCGAAGTAATACAGTTGGTCAACTTTTCTTGACAAAAACCCTTTTCACACCCCCTAACTAATGTATTAGTGGTGCCCATCGTGAGGGATAGAAGGGCAGTTCTCATTCTAATGCTTATTCTGGTGTTTCTAATATTACAGGTGCCTAGGGCATATTCTGCAGAGTTGACAGTTCCAGAGAAGACATTAGCCTTTTTGGAAGATGTAGTCATGCTCGACATGACAAAATACAATGCAACACTAGAAATATTTGATGTACGTTATCCCGATGAGTTACATGGTTTGGCTCAGCATAATGTGCTATACATTCTTGTTTCTGATGAAAGCGAACTGGAGGCGGCTTTCGGGTTCAAAAACGAATCCTTTGCCCATTGCATGATAGGAACGCTTGATTCACCACTTTACTCTGAACCGCAACCAGCGAACATAGTTGATTTTGCTAAGGGCTTTCTGCAGAGATACCAAACATATACTGGAGAACCAGACTTTGACGGTGTAAGAGACTTTGAGGAAACGAGAAGCATACTGGACACGGTTGATGTAACAGAAAATGTAACGGCAATGTCGGATCATGTGAAGCTTGAGGTGATCAGTAGAACAGACTACACTGCATTAGTTTGGAAATATGTTTTGGATAATGTTGCGTTTCCATGGATGACCCTCGAATTTCGTAACGGATTTGTTTTTGGGTTCGATGACAATTGGCGCCTATACACGGCTGGTAGCACAGACATAAATTACTCAGAGGAAGAAGCTGTAAACGTTGCATTGGAATATTTAGAAGATTTCTCTTGGACTGCGGGTGATGAAGAGGTAACGGATTTTGAGATAGTAGAAGAACCACGGCGCATAGAATTGATCACAACTAGAAGTAGAGAACCCTTAACAGTGTATCCTTATTGGCGCATTGAATTATATCTCGACAAGGTTTACCCCGGCAACGTTAATCGAATTTCGTTGGCTATTTGGGCTGACACTGGAGAAATAATTTCTTGTATACCCCTTGGAGGTGGTGGAGGACCGCCAATCCCAGAGTTTCCATCATGGGCTATCCTGCCACTCTTCTTGACAGCAACATTGATTGGGATTCTAGTTAGAAAAAGATTAGTGAGAACATGAACTTCTGTATTTTAGAGATTTTTTAATAAAAATTAATAATAAAATATGCTTAAATGGTGACAAACTGTTTTTCATAGCACGTTTCACAGAGATGCTTAACCGAATTTTTAGTATGTCTTTTGGTCACTCTACTGTAGAAAAAATCCCCAAGCTGAATGACTGCTCCACACTTAGAGCACTTCATTATGTTACGTCCGAATCTCCCATTAACTTTTCTTTGATGCTTAAGAAAACCCATGCTAAACTCGTTCCTGAAAAAATTTAACTAAGTTTCTGTTAAAAAACGACATGATAAAGTTTTTTTACTAAAAAAGACCAACACAAAGGCTTAATGGAAAAAAGCTCACCGACTTGAATAAGACTAAGCATAACTCAAACCACAAAACAAAACAAACAACACTAAAAGGAGAAATAGTCAAAGAATATATTTACTATGTTCTTAGTTTTGTTCCAGCAGATGAAGTTCGCCTAAAAGAAGGCGTTTGGTTTAGTAAATTAAGTAATGAACAGATAATTTCAGTAGACAAATTCCTGGAAACTAAAAAACGTTTTTGGGATTAATATCATTGGTCAAATTTTCTTGACTACCTAAAGGCGGGTTTTGGTCAAGGTTTCTTGACAAAAAAGCTTTAATGTTCATTTTTCCCTGATATTTAGTGGGTTAAAAAGTGGGAGATCCACCAAAAGGTTTCGTTCTGTCACTGATTCTTTGTTTTCTTGTCTCAGCTTTTTCTGTTGGTGTTGCTTTTTCATCTTCAGATAATTGGAATTGGGTTGAAGTGGCAAGAATTACTGGAGACGTTCTTAACTTGTATGAAACGGAGCCTTTCAATATCAGTTCTTCTGTTTCTGTTTGGCGAATTGTATGGGAATACACGCCTCGAACCGATGTTCCCGAAGATCGAACAGGGATAACAATCTATCTTTATGCTGGAGCTTCAGGCGATGATAAAATCTTCGAAATAGGTCGTAAGGGACTATACAATGGCGATGAGGATTGCAGGTACTATCATGAGCCAGGTGTGTTTCGTTTGAAAATAAGCAGTAACACACAAAATTTCACGGTAAGAATTGAACAAAGCATGGGCTATATCTCCGAGCCTCCCACGGATAATTGGGTTGAAGTGACAAGATTCATTGGCACTGGCGGATTTACGACAGACGTTTTTGTGTGTGACTACCTTGAATGGCGAATCAGATGGGAATATGACCCCATGTCTGTACTCTTTTGGGAGGGGTTAAAGCCATTAGACGTAAAAGTTCACCCTGAAGGGCAATCTACACTTACTGTTAGTAGCATCACTGGCGTTGGAAGTCGAGATGGAATCAATTATGTTCATGACAACGCTGGAAGATTTTACATGACAATTTCTACTACCTTTTTAAGAAACTTCACAATAATCGTGGAACAAAACATCGAGTCTATCCCAGAGTTTCCCTCATTGACTATTTTAGGCTTCATCTTAGTGGGTAGTCTGACGATTGTTTTGTTTAAGAAGAAGGTTTGGAGACAGTTTTCATGAAGAAGTTAGTTGGTGCTGTAATGAAGAAAACAGCATTAGCATTGCCTCTCATACTTGCACTACTTAGTCCGTCAGTAGCTAATGCAGAATTTACACGGTCTTACAGTAGTAATGACCCTGACATTAATTACACTCATTTTTTTCTTACAGTTTACAGCCCAGATAACAACCAAACATGCAATAGTATTATGCTTCTTAACTTCAGTGTAGATTGGAGGGAGTATCCCACTTTTGCAGGTCTTCCTTCACCTCCAGCACCAGTAATGAAAGGACTTTACTCTTACACTATAGACACTAATACAGCTGTGACTGTTGCCTCAAACCAATCTTCAGCTGACCAGTTTGACCTCAGAGGTTTCAAAGTTAACCCAACATTCTCATATTTACTGGATGTTTCCAACTTGACAAATGGTTACCATGAGATTGTGATAACAGTAGGTCTCACACATAATTATTCTGATATAGCACGCTACATCAATAGGGATACACCTATTCAATTCTTTGTCCAAAACCTAACACCTACAGACTCACCAATTCCAGAGTTTCCTTCATGGACAATTCTGCCCCTTTTCGTAACAGCAACTTTGATTGGGATTCTAGTTAGAAAAAGATTGATGAGAACTCGTTAGAAGCCCTTGCTGTAATCAATTCACATTTATTCGATGACGTTGTCCAAACAGTAGGTTTTTTTGCGAGTGCCGAGGTTGCCGAGCGAATTAGCGAGGCTGTTTAGGCTGAGCGAACCATGTTCCAGCGTGACCAAATACCTGTGTTCTCTAGATTACCTGTCAGCTAGGAACAATGAGTGAGTGAAGCCGTGACACCGAGGCAACTCTAGTAAAAAAACCGAAATAAGAGAAAAGCTTGAAAAATCTGCGTTAATTGCTATCCAGACCATAAATAATGAGAGCAGACGACACTGACAGTTGATTGGCTTGGTCAATGTTTCTTGACTAGATTGGAAACTTTTTGGTCAAGGTTTCTTGACAAAAATGCTTTTACAGCGGAAACAACCTCGTATAACATGCATAAGCATGAAAAAAAGCCTCACATTGTTGCTTATTCTTGTTTTAACCGCTTCATCAATAGTTAGTGTATTGCCTGTTAAAGCTAAATATAACGGCACTATTACCATTGGCGCTGACGGAAGTGTTAACCCCCCAATATCATCTATCCAACAATCAGGTAACACCTATTTTCTAACAACTGATATTGCTGGAAACATAACGGTGCAGAAAAGTAACATTGTGCTTGATGGAAACGGATACAAGGCAGATTCAGTTGCAATAGGTCTCTATACAACGGGTATTTCAAATGTTACAGTCAAGAACTTTATTATAAATGGAACAGGCGGTGTCGCGGTTTCTGGCTACGCTAACAGTTTCGGAATTTGTGTGTATAAGGGGTCAAATGTCTTACTGACGAATAATACTATTATCAACACTCGGCATCCCGGGGTTTTTGTTTCAACTGTTGGTATAGATATAGTGGGCGGCAGTTCAAACAAGATAATTGGAAATAAATTGGAAAATAACTCAGACGGCTTAACGTTCTCACATACACAAGACAACATCATAGCAGGAAACAACGTTACCGCTAATCATGGTTGGTTTATCGAAATTGCTTGGGGAATTAGCTTTATTGATTCGTCAAATAACGTAATTTTTAATAATAATTTCATTGATAATCGCATGCAGGTTTATACCGAAGATTCAACCAATAAATGGGATAATGGGGAGAAAGGCAATTACTGGAGCGACTATACATCTATACATCCCAACGCCACAGAAGTAGATGGCTCAGGTATTTGGAACATTCCTTTCTTTATTAATGAAGTGAACATTGATGGGTTCCCTTTGACAGAACCAGTTGACATTGAGCTGGTGACTAGTCAATTATTTATGCCTCCAGACATTCACATACTCTCCCCAGAAAACATAACATATAATGTGGCTAATGATGTTTCCTTAAGCTTCACGGTCAATGAGGTAACTTTGTGGATAGGTTACAGCCTAGATGGCAAAACAAACAAGACAATCACAGGTAACACTACTCTAACGGAGCTATCTGATGGAAGCCACGCCCTAACAGTTTATGCAAATGACATCTATGGAAATATGGGCTCCTCTGACACGATATATTTTAGCGTAGACGCATTTCCTCCAATAATAAAAATATTATCGCCAAAAAACATGACATATGACACAACTAACATCCCATTAAATCTCACAATAGATGAAACAACTTTATGGGTCATCTACAGCCTTGATGGGCAAGCAAATAAGTCCATCACTGGAAACTCAACTCTAATTGGATTATCGGAAAGTTCCCATAGTCTAGTAGTATATGCAAAAGATATTGCTGAAAATATTGGAACTTCTAGAACAATTTTTTTCAGCATAGAACCAAAACAATCAGAATCATTCCCAACATGGACTGTAGTTGCAATAGTGGCGACAGTCGTTGTTGTAGCAGCTATTCTGTTTTACTTCACAAGGAGCAGAAATACAACTAAACCTAAATAACCCAGAGTTTCCCTCATGGACTATTCTACCACTTGTTTTGACTATCACACTGTTTTCGGTTTTTGTCAAACGAAAGCTATGCACTGTTAAGGTCTCTTGATGAATCAAAATTGTTACTCTGGGGTTAAAAAATCTAATACTGTTTTTTAAGTTGTAAGTTAATCATAGTCTCCTAATATGATTGCTGGATTAAAACCTGTTTTTAATCTCTCAAAAGATTCGATGGTGCGGGGGACGGAATTCGAACCATATGAGGGCTGGCGGCGTCTCCTCCAAATTCCCTCTTATTCAATTTTGTGCGTCATTAGTTAGCGGAGTCTATAAAATTTCACTAATTTTTACCATGTTTAGATAGCTTGCTATCCAAATTAATACGTTTTTAGATAGCGCGCTATCCAAAATCAACACTCTTCAACATAGCCGCACAAACCCGCTATTCAGCATAGTGGTGCGGGGGACGGGATTCGCACCCTAATTTACTAGTAAAATATTCTCTAAACTCCAAGTTTTATGGAGAAAAAAAGAAGAAATGTTTGAATTGGATTATTTTTTGTGTAATATTTCTAAATTTAATATAATTTTAGTTTTCAGAGCACGAACCAGTTTTTCTACACTGGAAGAAGATTTAAATAAGATGCATTGTTTATGTCTTGGAACCCTAAAACAATGAGGCAACATTTGCCAAGGGTCAGCAGATCAGGACGATAGAGGTCTACCCATTGGGAACAAGTGAGTTCCTCTTGATGCATTTGAACTTAAACAGGTTCAGTATGAGCTGCGGAAATTAAAGGGATGGATAAAACGAGATGAGTGTAAATGAGAAACTGAGGAAGGCAGCTCAAGAGTCAAAGAGCTATTTCCAAGAGATAGAAAATAAACTATCAAAAAAGAGTAATTGCAGTGAGTAAGAAAACTTCGGCAACTTCAGAGCCCGCTTTTTTACTGGTAAACTTTTGTTAAAACATCAACACCCAACTACAAATCCTAAAAAAGCGTATTATGGCAAAATAAGCGCAAAAAATGCCCTAATTATGGTGCGGGGGACGGGATTCGAACCCGTGGAGGCCTGCGCCAGAGGATCTTAAGTCCTCCCCCTTTTCCTAGGGGATCTGTTTGACCCGCTACTTAGACCTGGCTCGGGTACCCCCGCCACCCAAATATTCACACTGCATCTTCGACATAAATGTTACCTGACCAATAGATAATGGCATAACCGCCAGCAACTGATGACCTTTTATTGAGCACGTTCGCCTTGTTTTCCAGAGATGTAATGGGTTTCAATGGTTGTCTGGGAAGCTTTTTTCTGGCGTTAGGGTTATAACAGTCAACAGGTAAGAAATGTTTTGGCGGGAAAAACCTGGGCGGGTATAGAAGGTTCCTTCAACTTTCTACCGAAGCCTAGCCAGGATAGGGCACGAACGGCAGAAACATAGCCGGTGTAAGCCTCCTAACAGGGAAAAGGGAGAGAGCTCGGGGTCACGGGTTCAAATCCCGTCCCGCCCGCCATCAATAGATGCAACAAAATTGGGTTTTTCAGCGTTTACAGTTACTCCATAGTGACTTCAACAAGAATTAGATTGGGTTTTGCTTCCGAATCTTTGAGGATGAAGAAAGCGAAAAACGATATTTATGATAGGGCGAATGAAAATCAATTCTATGGGAAATGGGTATTTGAAAACTTGTTGCATGTAAGAGGGCTTATCTCATTTTAGCGTGTAGCCAGCCTCTTCCACCCTTCTTGAGTTGCTGACCCTTTTTTGATGTTGGTTTAGGCGGAGCAAATCTTCTGGTTGGTTTTTTCTGTTTACGTATGTTATTTCGGATGAATTTGCCCCATCCGCCTATTGTCGAATTTGGAGGAACTGCTTTTTCTGCGTCAAACTTCAGGTACTCTTGCACTATATCAAAGAATTCTAGAGGCTTGAAGTCTCTTGTTGCCATAATCACTGTTCCTCGCTCGACAAACAGCTTCGAATAGTCTTGTTTAGCTATCCCCTCTGCTCTCACCTTGTCATCTAACCGATTTCGCCACAAATCTTTCCAATCGGTCCTTAACTCGTCAACGAATTCCTTTACGTCATTAATTTCCATTGCTTGGTTCCTCCCTGCACCTGCGGAGTCAGATTCTTGGGTTTTCTTGAGGTGCTTGGATTTCTTTATTGGTTTTAGTTATTCAGTAATATAAACACATAAGAAAAGAAATTACCTACCAGTTTTCTGTACTTATCTTCTATAACTAGAATCTAGAAAATATGTATCATTGTTCTATAAGACCTTGGCGAATAATATGAAAAGCAGATTCACAACACATTTATGCACTGTAACAACAACCTCACCTCTCTAGAGGATAACACATGTCAGCTATCGACGAAATTCTGTGCTTACTCAAAGACGGCGAGTGGCATGACTTGAAAGAAATCACAAAAAAAGTTGCACTGCCCAAATCTAAGGCAGAAATGGCTGTCAGCTTCTTAGGGGAATACGACTTCATTCAGCTAAACGAAAACATCAGAAGAGTTAAACTTCAACCCTTAATACTTAAATTCATTGAGGAAATTCAACGCCTTGAAAAAGAGGGCTTAAGTCATTAGGTTTTTAAGGGCGTGGTAGGCGTCAAGAAATCTGAGCCCCTTCGATGTAGTTTTAAAATAGTTCAGCTTTGCGCCCTCTTTCTTTGAGTGGGACGCCAAGAATCCCATGTCACGAAGGACATCTAGGTAAACCTGTAATTGGCTGTGACTTAGATTACATCTATACATTATACGGGTCTTCTTTGTGCCCTTATTAGCCTCACTCAAAATGTTAGCCATAATATCTATGTCACTTCTTTTTCGAACCCAAGGAGAAGAGTTTGATTTCGCTCGAAATTCACTTGCCATCAGAAACGCTCCAAAAAGAAGCTAATCAGGTATAAAATAAGGTAAGCTATGACTGCATATTTAAGATTTTTTAGTATAACCCACAGTAACACCTCAAATATGTATTAAACCAAAACTTCAGAGCCATTAAAGAACTGTGAAAGAAGGAGACCAATATCCAGACAGGAACCGAGCCAACCTCCAACGATTCAAGTTTTTGCGCACATGCACAATGACTGTCCAAGGTTCTGGAAGTCTCTTCATCCACAGACGGTGGTGCCAGAAAAACATGAACCATAAAAAATAACTTCGAAAAACATTTACAAAAGATTTGGTGAACACGTTAGCGGGACAATTATGGAAAGGTTACCACCTGAAGCATGAAACTTAAATTTCCTTTAAGCATCCATTTTTACCTCTAGACGTGTAATATACGAGTGGAGCAGTCGCCAATGATATTCGATGTGTTGAAACTTTTTGCCAAACTGTTTCTCATCATTACAGTGCTCCTCACGGTTTTCTTATATCTCCTCGCCATCGTCTTGGGACCAACATTGTTCTATTTCACGCCGCAAGGATTGAGCACCAGCATGCGTCACTTGTCAGCTCTGCCAGTCTGGTTCTTCAACATAACAACATTTATTCCCATAGGGCTTGACTTAGGCGTAATCTTCTTTGGTCTCTGGAGCATATTCGCTTTAAGCTTCGTTGCGGCTTGGAAACTCGGAGAAAACTTCCACAAAACAATCAAAGAAAGCATTGTTCGACCCACGGAAAAACTTTTCAGCAGCTGCCTCTTCGCCATGCCCATCATAAACAGCATGACATTAATCGCTGTCGTAGCAATCCAAAGCCTTCAAGAAGTAGGCGGGATTCCAACAGGGACATCCCCTCTGCCGGGCGAACCTTTCTTAGATTTTTTTGATCTGTCATATTCTGTCGTGGTTGAAGAAGTGGGTTTCCGCCTGATTCCAATCGGAGCTTTCCTCATCATCTACTTATTCATGACTAAGAAGAAAGTAGCGACGTTTTCTTTGAGGCAAAAAATGAAACTTTTCTTTACGGCAATTTTGTTTCCAGATAGAGCCAAGAGAATGGTTGGCGCGAAAACGGTAGATGAATATGGAGTCAGGAGCGGAATCAGTTTAGGCGAGTGGGGCATTGTTATCTTTACTTCAATAATTTTCGGTTGTGCTCACTTTAACCCAGGCGTCAGTTGGGAGATCGGAAAGATCACCTCTGCTACGGTTGCAGGTCTAGTTATTGGCTTAAGTTATCTAGTCTATGGCGCTCAAGCACCCATAATCATGCATTGGTTCTTTAACGCTTACACTAACACTTACCTTCTCTTTTCAGAAATCTACCCGATTGCATTACCATTTGCTAACACAATACTGGTAATCACACTCATTCTAGGAACCCTCGGATGGCTAGCGGCAGCAACCTTAGGGTCCCTTAAGCTAGTTAGAACCATTGAAAAAAGAGGCGAAAACAAGCAGGACCAAGCTACTTCGAGCCTGCTAATATCTCCTCGGTGAGATTGCTGATTTCAACAGTTCGTTGTTTGCTCTTTTTCATTTCCCGCAGAGCCACTTTCTCCTCCTTAAGTTCCTCGGGACCAACAATCACAGCGTAGGCGACGCCCCTTCTGTCAGCATCCGCCAAAGCCCTTGAGATGGAACGACCCATAACCGCGACTTCAACAGGCAACCCTGATTTCCTTAGTACATCTGACAGCTCTAGCGCCTTCGCCATAGACTCGTTTTTTACTGAGATAACCACAACACTCATCTCCTTCGCGGCTTTTGGAGAGACCCCTTGTTTCTTGAGGGACAGAACGATTCGATCAATCCCTTGGGCAACACCCACCGCAGGAATCGATTCTCCTCCAAAGAGTTGAATAAGCTTGTCGTATCGTCCTCCACCGCCCAGAGCCACATCAACTTCCGGAACATATGGCTCAAATATCATTCCGGTATAGTATTCGAGACCCCTAGCGAAGCCCGCTTCCACCATAACATCAAGCTGCGCTCCACTGTCTTTCACCAGCTCAAGGATTTTCCAAAGATTTTCTACAGCAGCAACAGCACTCTCATACTCCTGAACGGTTTCTTTCACGCCTTCTAGAACCTGAAAGGCATCTTCACCCCTTGTTTCGAAGAGCCTTTCCAGAGTAGTTAGACACTTTTGTGAAACGTCTGCGTCACGGGCAACTGCAAGAGCCTCTGCCCAGCTTTTCTTGTCCAGCAACTGCCTGACACTGTTCTGCTTTCCTTCATCCAGCCCTTCCTGATTTAGTATCCCCCTGAGGATTTCTGTGTGTCCAATCTTGAAACGATAGTTCTGGAGTCCCAGTCTCTTGAGGAGGTCGTTTGTTAGTATGAGGATTTCTGCGTCTGCTTCTGGTCTGGTGGAACCGAAAAGTTCATAGTTGGCTTGCCAAAACTCTCGGAACCGTCCATATTGAGGCTCGTCGTAACGGTACAGGCTTCCTACACTAAAGAGCCTCATGGGTTTCGGCTCGTTCCTCAGTTTAGATGCCACCAACCGGGCGACAGAGGCTGTGAACTCTGGGCGCAAAGCCACCTTTCTGCCTCCCAAGTCCTTGAAGGTGTACATGCGCTCACGGATTTCCTCGCTGGTCTTAGCCGCCAAGAGGTCGTAGGATTCTAAGACTGGAGTGATGATCTCTTCGTAGCCGTATAGTTTAGAAACTGTCCTAGAAACCTGTTCGACATGCCGCATTCTCTCGGCGTCTATGGGCAATAGGTCTCTCATTCCGCGAACAGTCTTGAACATTTCATCTCACCAACTTTCATTTTAGATTAAGCTGTGAAAGAGAATAGTAAACGATTTCCCCTCTCCGGTTTATAACCGCGAGAATCAAGTTTTTCTTTAGGTTCTGAACATACCGCTGCGTTCTCGCCAGCGTCTCCACGGAGACGGGTTGTCCCTCTTGTATGCCGAATATGAGGTGTTTAGCAGTTTCTCTGCCATAATCTCCTCGTTCGTAGACTCGAAAATCGATTCCCAGACCGAAGCCTTCCCTCGCCACGTATCCGCGGCTCCTCAGGTCCCGGTAAATAAGGTATCTGACCCAAGCGTCTTTGTCAACTGACTGAAAACGTTTAAGAAGGTACTGAAAAACCATCTTTTTTCCGGTTTTTTCATCTTTGACTTCTATTGCTCCTTTGCCTAGAAGAAACAGGGTTTCATAGAAAGTGAGGCGCAGCTTGTCGTCCTCAGTGACACCGTAGCCTTTCGAGGAAAATTCTTCTATTCCCTCCGGTGAAGAGACGGTAACAACAGTTTCTTTTAGAGAAGCGCCGACTGGCACTAGTACATCTTGGCTCTTCTCAGCCTCAACCTCCGATTTCTCCAACACCAAAACCTTCAATTATCTACTATCCAGCCTATCATAATGTCTTAAGATTTTAATCTTTAGCTAACTAAAGATTTAAGGAATTTTTTGGGGTAATCGTTGAACTTGAGAACAGGAACCATAGCTAAAATCCAAATACACCACAGATTGAAATCGTCCATTCAGATTTTTAGTTAACAACTTTTTTATCCAAATAATTGGAAAAAATATAGGGCTGAAATTGGTTCCGGAAACCAGAAATCTTTCTGATTCTAAGTTGTGGAAACTACTCTACGATGGATTTAACGATAATGTTTGTAGAAAATGTTTCACCAAAGTGTCAGCAACCAAAGAGATGAGTAATCCTCAACCTATACCATACATAGGGTCAGATTTTGGTAAAGACCCATTCGGTCTTTTTTTCTGTGGGATTGAAACCTATTGTAACGATACAAGAAACCAACGCCCTAATGATAAGTATGACATCTTTCCAGTTTCGCAAGTTGAAAGCCTATATTTTGAGAAAGAACCCGAATCTAACAATTATAGTCCGTTCTGGAAATGGGTTAGAACAATATCAGAGAGAGTGTTAAAACCAGAATTTGAAAACCCATTCAATCACATTGCATATTCGAATTTGATTAAATGTCAATCAAGGTCTAAAGGAAAAGATTTTCGGGCTTCCCAATATGAACTTTCAAGCGAAATAGCTACCAATTGTATAAGGAAGGCTGGATGGGTATATCGTGAAATTCGACAAATAGGAGCAAAAAACATCATAGTCTTCGCAGGAATCCAAGAAAATTTCTACCTCGCGAAGCTATTTCTTAACGATGAGAAAAAGGGCAAAATGATTAGTAAATTCGATTACAATCAAGTTAATTCAAGAGAAGTAATGCGGATAAAAAGGAAAGACAAAGACCTTTTTGTCCAACTTAGAGACCGTGAAAAAAGGTTTATTATCACAAATCATCCACAAGGGGCACCACATGAAATTCGTGATGAAATAGTGCGAATTATCCGAGAGAATGATTGGACGGGGTCAGTTGAATGGAGTATGCCTTAATTATACCTTAGAACAGGTATGCAGACAAACAGAGAGAAATGATAAATTTCCTTTCGTCTTTCTCAAAGCTAAGTAAAATTAGTGGGGGATTTTTTCCCAGTCTTACCAAACTTGTAGAATTTTCTCTTGGGAACTTGTTAAAAGATGTACTTTCCAATCTTAGTATTAACTGGTCACAAATCCTAAATGATTAAATGCTAAATTAAATACGTGGATCTCATATGGGACACCCAACGATAGGTAGAAAAAAAGTTGAGAAAATAGTTAACAACTCTCTGCGAGAACCGAGTTTCACAAGAAAACTCGATTATGAGGAGCCTAAAGATTGGGTTGATTTGCAGGAAAAAACAGCAAAAATTTTCAAAGACTTAGGATGCAAAACTGATGTGGACACATTCGTCAAAGGAGCGAGAACCAGACATAAGATCGATGTTTGGGCTATTTTTGATTTCGGGGGAATCGAATATAAGATCAATATTGAGTGCAAATACTGGAACACAAAAGTGAAAAAAGAACAAGTCAGTACTTTGCTCGGAGTTCTAGCAGATATAGGTGCAGAAAAAGGAATTATTGTCAGTAAAAAAGGATTCCAAGATGGAGCACATAGATTAGCTTCTTATACCAATATTGATCTTCTCACGTTTCCGGAGTTGATTGAAAAATCACAATCGAACATAGAACAATTTAAGATCACTACCATTTTACACAGGATAAGAGAATTAAGACGGCCTCTACTCAAATTTCATTTTGGAATGAAAGAAGAAGCTAGTAAAAAAGACCGTTTTTGGTATCCTGGTGGAAAGGGAGCAAATTTTTCTGCTGCTTTGACTATGTTGCAGGCCCACATTGATTATATTGATGTCATAACATTTCCGAGAAAGTACATATATTCATTTGTAGCCCCTGAAGATGAGGAAGTTTATAAGGTCGTTAAGAACAGAGAAGAATACTTGAATGCTATTCTTGACAACCTCACAATAATAGAAAAAGAATATGAAAAATACAAAAAAGAAATATTTTCAGAATAAAATTTGTCTCTTGGGGTGTGGTTTTTGCAACTGATTGTTCTGAAGGATTAGATAACCTACAGCCTACGTTTTTCTGTTATCAATTTCTCCTGAAGTGGGCAATTAAAGATTTTAATCTTTAGTCAACTAAAAAACATGTAGAACCTAATCTTTGAGTTCCTCTTCCAACTCTGCGAAGAGTTTCTTTTGTTTTTGCGTCAGTTTTGTTGGTGTTTCTGCAGTGACCTCGACAAACTGGTTTCCTTTCCCGAATCCACGAAAATGAGAAATCCCCTTATTTCGCAACTTGAACAGTGTTCCAGTCTGGGTTCCCGCAGGTATCTTCAATTTCGTTTTGCCATACAGGGTTGGCACAAAAATTTTTGCTCCTAACGCCAGTTGAGGAAAACTAATTTTTGTTTGATAGTAAATGTGGTCTCCTCTTCTCACAAAGAGTTTATGCGGTTTAAGATGCAAAACAACGTATAGGTCGCCTCTTTGACCCGTAGTGTTACTGGGCGCACCCTCT
>Ga0307443_1000483_pt1 | contig 25504 bp, 27 predicted proteins | sample SalMarSW160220MG_FD_202148 | JGI IMG/M metagenome (GOLD analysis project Ga0307443, IMG submission 202148) | Salt marsh sediment microbial communities from the Plum Island Ecosystem LTER, Massachusetts, United States - SW1601-220 | ecosystem: Environmental > Aquatic > Marine > Intertidal zone >... | reverse complement strand
GGGGAGATTGGCGGACTAAACAGCGAAGTTTTTTATGATTTAGGGGCCGATTTGAAGCTTCACGAAAGCTCTCCTTTTAAAGATAAACCTTGCCATCTTAATTGTGATTGTGGTCGTTTTGTTGAATTAGGGAATAGCGTCTTTATTGAATTTATTAAGACAGAAAAAGGTTTTAATTCTTTATCGCAGAAAAACGTTGATTTCGGCGGCGGTTTTGAAAGGATAGTGATGGTTGCTCAAGGAGAAAAAAGTCCCTTTGAGACGGATCTATTTTCTAATCTAATTAAAAAAATAGAAGCCCTATCAAGCAGGCAATACAGCGACGCTACTAAAGCAATGAGAATAATCGCTGACCATATTAGAGCGGTTTCCTTTATTATGGGCGATGATAAGGGCATTATTCCTTCAAATCTTGACCAGGGATATGTTGTTCGCCGTTTAATTCGACGGGCCATCAGATACGGCCGCCAGCTTGAGATTAAGCAGGACTTATGGACTAAAGAGATAGCCAAAGAGGTTATTGAAGATTACAAGGATGTTTATCCGGAAATGGAGAGGAATAAAGAGTTTGTTCTAAATAATTTGGATGAAGAAGAAACCAAGTTTAAAAAGACGTTGGAGAAGGGCCTGAAGGAATTTGAAAAGATGGCATTAAGAAGAGAACCGGACAAACATGGAGGGGTTGGCGTTACTCATGATCAAGAAGAATTATACGGCGAAGATGCTTTTTATCTTTATCAAACATATGGTTTTCCTCCAGAAATGATGGAGGAAATGTGTAAAGAAAGAGGTATTGAATTTGATTGGAACGGGTTTAAAACAGAACTAAAAAAACATCAGGAGCTTTCCAGAACAGCCAGCGCGGGTAAATTTAAAAGCGGCTTGGCTGACACGAGCGAAGAAACAAAAAAACTTCATACGGCGGCTCATCTGCTTTTGGCTGCTTTGCGAAAAGTTTTAGGAGACCACGTTGTCCAGAAAGGGAGCAATATTACGGCCGAGCGCCTGCGGTTTGATTTTTCCCATCCGGAAAAAATGACTGATGAGCAAAAGCAGGAAGTTGAAAAGATAGTCAATGAGGTCATTGAAAAAGACCTGCCAGTTGAATGCCAAGAAATGAGTTTAAAAGAAGCCAAGAAACAAGGAGCCATGGGCGTTTTTGAATCCAAGTACGGTGATAAAGTCAAAGTTTATTCCATTGGCGATTATTCCAGAGAAATCTGCGCTGGGCCTCACGTAGAACGGACCGGCCGACTCGGCCATTTCAAAATCATTAAAGAACAATCCAGTTCGGCCGGCGTCCGCCGCATCAAAGCAATTTTGGAATGAACCCCATTTGCCCAAAGGACCGATTTATTGTAAAATATGACTAATGGGGCGATTGAAGAATTTTTTTCAAATTGGCAAAGGTAAATTAAAAAAGGGTTATTTGCTAGCTTTGGATATTGGTACAGAGTTTGTTAAGGCCCTGATTTTTAAAGTAGATACTTCTTTGTTTAAAGACGAAGAAAAAAAGAAAGGATTAATTATTGGAGTAGGTCGGCAGCGACAATTGCCTAACCAGATGCAGGCGGGAGCAGTGGCTGATATTGACGGGGTAGCTCTGACTTGTCAAAAAGCAATTGAACAAGCCAGTCAGATGGCCCGTCTAAAACCAACAAAGGCAGTTCTCGGTGTAGCGGGCGAATTTATTAAAGGATTAACGACTAATTTTGTTTATCAAAGGAATAGTCCGGAAGAGGAAATTGATTTAGCTGAACTTAAAAATATTATTCAGAAAATTCAGTGGAAGGCCTTTGACCAGCTTCGTTCTCAATTAGCTTGGGAGACCGGCCAGCCAGAAATTGAAATCAGATTAGTTAATGCTTTGGTTAATGAGCTTAGCATTGACGGTTATCAAGTAACTAATCCTTTGGGTTTTCAGGGAAAGGAAATCTTCCTTAGTATTTTTAATATCTATGCTCCCATGGTTCAGTTGCGGGCTTTGGAGAGCATTGCCGCTAAATTAAACTTAGAATTACTTTCTATTGTTGCCGAGCCTTACGCTTTAACTAAATCTTCCAGTTTTGAGCCAAAAATCGGTGGGATATTTATTGATGTCGGTGGCGGGACAACTGATATTGCCTTGGTTCGGCAGGGCCGGGTCGAAGGTATAAAAAGTTTAGCTTTAGCTGGTCAGGCCTTTACCAAGCGCCTTTCCCAAACGCTGGGTCTCGGTTCAACTGAAGCCGAAGCGATTAAGATAAAACATGCTCAGCAGCAATTAAGCCATAATGTTCAACGAAAAATCAAAGAGATTCTGGAAAGAGATATCAAGATTTGGTCTAAGGGCGTAGAATTGATTTTAGAAGAATTTAGTCAGGCTGAATTTTTTCCTCCTTTAATTTTACTTTGCGGCGGCGGCAGCTTATTGCCCGGCATTAAAAATATTTTAAGCAGAGAATCTATTCAGGGTGAATGGCTGGATAAGTTTCCTTTTAGTCAAAAGCCGAAAATTCGTTTTATTCACTCGGGACAGATTATTAATATGGTTGACCAAACCGGCCTTTTAGAAGGGCCGGAGAGTATCACTCCTTTGGCTTTGGCTAATTTGACTTTAGAAATAGCCACCAGTGGAGAAAAAACTCTTCCTTCTATTCTTCGCCGTATCGTCCGGATGATGCGCTAATTAATTATGAAGACCATTTATTTAGAACCAGATGAAGAAATTATCTCGGTGATTGACCGATTAACTCAAACTAAAAGTAAAGAGATTAGTTTTGTTGTGCCCGCCGGAGCTCAAATTTGGCAGAATTCGATTAATTTGAGATTACTCAAACGAGAGGCAGATGGTTTAGGCAAGGAACTGACTTTGTTTGTACCCGACGACCTCAAAGCCGAAGTAGCCGAAAAAGTTGGTTTTATAGTCAAAAGAGAAAAAAATCTTCCCATTGAATTAATTCGGGAAGAAAAAGAACAGGATAAAAATAAAGAATCAGCTAAAGAAGATATGATAGGTCTTTTAGTTGAAGAACTTAAACCAGAAAGAGAAGCCGATGTTTTATTAGAAGAAGAATCTATTGAAGATGGATTTAAATCAGAAAAGGGATCTTCTTTAATTAATCAAAAATATGGGACTGGCAAAAAAAGGGGGGGCTTTCACTGGCCGAACTGGCCTTCTAAAGAACCGAGGAAAAGGATGGTTGATATTGTTCGGCCGGGCAATCAGGTTGGTTATCGACAACAAAATAAGGAAAGTTTTTTTCCTCAACGATTTTTAAAGAAAAAGCCAATTAGACCGGTTTCCGGATTGAAACCAATTGAGGTCAAGCCGTTCATTAGAGAAAGGGTTTGGCAGGAAACCAAGGGCACAGAGGCCATGGTTTCTTCAAGATGGCCAAAATTTTTGATTATTTTTATTATCTTAGCTTTCTTAGTAGCTGGTTTAGTTGGTTATTTGGTCTTGCCAACTACCAAAATATCTCTTTCTCCCAAAATCGAGAAAGTAAGTTTTGATTTAGTAGTTATTGGTTCTAAGGATATTTCCCAGATTGATGAAAGTTTGAATAAACTTCCTCTCCAGGAAATTAAGGTGGAAAAAACAAAAAGTAAAGAATTTTCAGCCAGCGGCGAAAAAGAATTAAATGAAAAAGCGCAGGGAAGGCTGACTGTCTACAATGAATATAGTTCCAGTCCGCAAACCCTGGTGGCGACTACTCGCTTTGAGTCACCCGAGGGTAAGATTTTCAGAATAGAAAAAAACATTGTTGTCCCAGGAGCTGAAATAGAAGAAGGTAAAATTATTGCTAGTACTATTGAAGTAGAAGTAGTGGCTGATCAACCCGGAAGCGATTACAATATTGGTTCGACTAATTTTGTTATCCCTGGTTTTAAAGGAACAGCTAAATACGCTGGCTTTTACGCTGAATCCAAGAGTCCGATGACTGGTGGTTATAAAGGAAAAGTAAAAGTTGTTTCAGCAGAAGATCTGGAAAAAGCCGAGGAAGGCCTGGCTGAAGAATTAAAAAACGAAGTCAAGCAAACTCTTCAAGAGCAAATTCCCACTGATTTAAAGCTAGTTGAACAGGGATTAAAAGAAAAACTCACTAAGATTTCTACCGTTAAAAAGGGGGCGGAAGCTGATAATTTTAATGTCGAGATGAATGCTTCGATTCAGGCCTTGTTTTTTCAGGAAGAAGATTTAAAAAGATTAGTTGATTTAAATCTAGTTTCTCAAGTTGAAGAAAATAAAGCGCCTCTTTCAGAAAGCCAGCAGATTGATTATAGAGAAATAATTACTGATTGGGCAGAAGAAGAGGTTACTTTTAATTTATATATTGAGGAAGAAGTGGCTTGGCAAATAGATATTGTTTCTCTCAAGAGTGATTTAGCTGGGCAAAACGAAGTAGAAGTAAGAAAATACTTAGCTAATCAACCGGAGATTGAAAAAGCCAAAGTAACTTTTTGGCCATTTTGGGTTAAGAGGATACCTCTTCAGGAAAAAAAGATTGAGATTGAAATCGACCTTGATCTTGACTAATTCTCATTTATTATTTAATATTTAAAAGTGCCTCAATCAAAGGAAACAATTACTCAAGAAGGCGTCGTTATTGAAACTTTACCCGGCGCTACTTTTAAAGTTAGATTAGATGAAGACCAGGAAATTTTGGCTCATCTTTCAGGCCGTATGCGCCTGCATCATATCCGAGTGCTTATCGGTGACCGGGTTAAAGTGGAAATGAGCCCTTATGACAAAACTAAGGGAAGGATTGTTTATCGGAGTAAATAGAATGAAAGTCCGAGCTTCAGTTAAAAAAATTTGTGCCAAATGCAAGATTGTCCGACGGAAAGGTCGGGTTTATGTTATTTGTAAAAATCCTAAGCACAAACAACGTCAGGGTTAATTTTATGCCACGAATAGCTGGTATCAATATTCCAGAAAACAAAAGAATAGAGATTGCTTTAACCTATATTTACGGCCTAGGTCGATCTTTGAGTAAACGTATTTTATCTAAACTTAAAATAGACCCTGATATTCGAACAGATAAACTATCCAGTCAACAAGTTAGTCAGCTGCGAGAGATGGTTGAAAAAGAATACAAAGTTGAAGGGGAATTAAAAAGAGAGAAGATGATGAATATTAAGCGATTGAAAGACATTAATTCCTATCGGGGTCTTCGTCATATTAAAGGATTGCCAGTCCGGGGCCAGCGGACTAAAACAAATACCAGAACAGTTCGAGGTAATGTCCGCCGGACTGTGGGTAGCGGTCGAAAAAGGGCGGCCGAGAAAACGTAGACTTTAAAGAGGACAGCCCTCATGTTTAAAGACTGTCCTTACGAATAATATGGGTAAAAAGAGAGTTATCAAAAAAACTGAAGAAGATGTTTTAAAAGAGACCGAGGTCAGAGAGGCAACCGAACGGAAAGCTGCTCAAACGGCTCGGCCAAAAGGTAAAAAAATAAAAACCAGCCACTTAGAAGAGGCTAAGATCTTTATTCAGTCAACTTATAATAATACAATCATTACCTTGACTGACAAACAAGGAGAGGTGGTCACTTGGGCCAGTTCGGGTTCGGTTGGTTTTAAAGGGCCTAAAAAGGCAACTCCCTTTGCGGCTTCCCGAGTAGTTGAAGCCCTCCTTGAAAAAGTAAAAAATTTAAACCTTAGAGAAGTAGCTATTTTTGTCAGAGGAGTGGGCAGTGGTCGAGAAGCGGCGGTGCGGGCTCTGATTAACCATGGTTTAGAGGTTGTTTCAATTAAAGACATGACGCCTATTCCTCATAATGGTTGCCGACCGCCTAAGCCAAGAAGAGTATAGAATAAGAATATGATTATTGATTCCAAATGTAAAAAATGCCGAAGGGCCGGCCAAAAGCTTTTCCTTAAAGGAGAACGCTGTTTTAGTCAGAAATGCGCTATGATCCGCAAACCCTATATTCCCGGCCTTCATGGTAAAGCCAGAAGAAGAAGTCTTTCTGAATATGGTCAACAATTAATTGAAAAGCAAAAAGTTCGCCATGTTTATGGTGTTTCCGAGAAACAATTTAAGAATTACTTTAAAGAAATCGTTGATCAAAGGGGCAATAAAGAAGAACTTTTAGTTAATAAACTGGAGAGTCGTTTAGATAATATCGTCTTTCGTTTAGGCTGGGCTCAATCACGCGCTTTAGCCAGACAATTAGTTAATCACGGTCATATTTCAGTCAATCAACGAAAGGTGGATATTCCTTCTTATCAGGTTAAAAAAGAGGCTCTTATCCGAATTAAAGAAAAAAGCAAAAAATTAGCTCCTTTCCGAGATCTGAAGACAACTCTCAAAAAATATGAAGTGCCAGCTTGGCTTTCTTTAGATAAACAAAAATTAATTGGAAAAGTAATTAATCAACCCCAAGTAGCCGATATAAGTAAAGTCGGCGAAATAGGGATGATTATTGAATACTATAGCCGTTAAATCAGGCAATATGTAACACCCAACATGTAACATATATCATATGACAACATTTTAGTTTTTTGTTATATGTCACCTGTTACGTGTTATAAGATTAATATGATTACTCTACCTAAAAAACCTAAAGTTACCAGAAAGGAAAAAAACCGAGCCGTTTTCGAAATAGAGGCCTGTTATCCGGGATACGGCACTACTTTAGGCAATGTTATCCGGCGAGTCCTTTTGTCTTCTTTGCCGGGCGCGGCCATTACTAACGTGAAAATCAAAGGAGTCCAACACGAATTCTCTACAATACCCTTTATCATTGAAGATGTTGTTCAAATTATTCTTAATCTTAAGCAAGTTAGATTTAAATTATATACCGACCAATCAATTACGGTTTCGCTTAAGGTCAAAGGAGAAAAAGAAGTAACGGCCGCTGACATTAAAACCACTTCTGAATTGGAAGTAACTAATCCAGAAGCTCATATTGCCAGCCTGACTGATAAAAAAGCTAATTTAGAAATAGAAATGGAGGTAGAACCCGGCTTGGGTTATTCGCCGGTTGAGCTGCGGAAAAAAGGAAAATTAGAGGTTAGTAAGATTGCGATTGATGCTATTTTTAGTCCAGTTCGTAAGGTGACTTATGCTATTGAAAATATGCGGGTGGGCGAAAGGACTGATTACGACTGTTTAAAAATGACTATTGAAACAGATGGAACGATTACTCCGGAAGATGCCTTCCGAAAATCAGCCCAAATTTTGGTTGACCATTTTAAAATTTTTACCTTTTTAGAAGGTAAATCCGCCAAAGGCGGATCCGTCTCTGGCTGGAAAACCCAGAAGAAGCTGGCCGAAGACAAAGCTAAGATTAGTAGAAAAATTAAGAGAGAAGCTGCCTTGGAAAAGACAAAAAGTAGGCAAGAGATGGCCAAAATAAAGCTTATGGATTTGAAAATTTCTTCTCAAACAGCTAATCTTCTGCAGGAAGCTGGCTTAAAAACAGTGGCTAGCCTATCCAGAAAAAGGGAGAAAGATTTAGAAAAAATTGAAGGATTGGGCAAAAAAAGGATTGTTGAAATAAAAAGAGTTTTAGGTAAACTGGGTTTGACTTTGAGGTCATAGAAATTAGAAATTTATGAAGCATCGTCAAAAAGGTAGAAAACTTGGTCGGAAACGCGATCAGCGGAAGGCGCTTTTAAAAAACTTAGCCGCTCATTTAATTTTGAAGGAAAGAATTGTTACCACCGAAGCAAAAGCCAAGGAAGTCCAGCCTTTAGTGGAAAGATTGATTACCAGGGGCAAAAAGAACGATTTAGCGGCTATTAGATATTTAGCTAAATATCTACCAACTAAAGCTCGTCAGAAGGTAATTAGTCAGGTTGGTCCTCAATATCAAAAGCGAGCCGGTGGCTATACCAGAATTATTAAATTAGGTCCGCGCCAGACCGATAGCGCTAAGATGGCCATCATTGAATTAGTAAAATGAAAATGCCTAAACATACTATTGATGCCACTAACAAAATATTAGGTCGTTTAGCAGTAGAAATTGCTAATTTGTTGCGGGGCAAAAACAAGCCCAGTTTTGTTCCTTATTTGGATAAAGGCGATGAAGTAGTTGTTGTTAATACCGACAAGATTAAAGTGACTGGTCGAAAAATGAAGCAAAAAATTTATTACCACCATTCTGGCTATCCGGGCGGAATTAAAGCGACTAGATTGGAAGAAGCGATGAAAAAAAATTCTTGTCAGGTAGTCAGAAAAGCTGTTTATGGAATGCTGCCCAAGAATAAATTAAGAGATAAAATAATTAAGAAGTTAAAATTATATAAAGGAAAAAAGATATAAAATGATAGTCACTAAAAAAAAGTCCGTCAAAGGCCGTTCCCTGCAGGCAGGCAAGTCAGGCGCCTCTGGCGGAAAATCTATTAAAACTAAATCAACTAAGACCAAAAAACCTCAAAAAAAAGCAGCCAAAACGAAAAAGAAAGTAGAACCAGCTCTGAAGTATTATGAGGCAGTTGGTCGCCGCAAAAGAGCAACGGCCCGGGTGCGTCTTTTTACCTGCCGTCCTTTTGAATCTCAAAAGGCAAAGATTTTAGTTAATCAGAAATCTTACACTGATTTTTTCCCCACTCTTCAACTCCAAGAGATAGTGGCCAGTCCTTTACAGAAAATGAAATCCATTGATAGATTTAAAATAACCGTTAAGGTTAAAGGCGGGGGGATTAGAGGTCAAGCAGAAGCCATCCGTCATGGCTTGACTCGCACTTTAGTTAAATTTAATCCAGATTTTTCCAAAAAACTGAAAAGAGCTGGTTTTTTGCGCCGCGATCCTCGGGAAAAAGAGCGAAAGAAGCCCGGCCTCAAAAAAGCTAGGCGGGCGCCACAATGGAGAAAGAGATAAAAAAATCCCGCCGAAAGGCGGGATTTTTATAATAGGATTTTTATTCTGATACCAAAGAGATTCTTAATAATTTCTCTCCCTTAACAAAATACAGTTTTTTGTCTGTGGGAGAACAAGCTATCTGGCTGACTTCAAAGTTAAATAAATCGTGGGCGTTGCGGTAATCGCGGTCATCCAACTCAATGATTTTGACTGTTTGATTAACCGCAAAGATAATATGCTCATTAGTTTCTGGATACCAAAGAACTGTTTCAATTTTTTGACTTAAGCGGGTGATTAATTCTTTTTCACCTGCTTTTTTATTTGGTTGAATAAGGATATCTTCTAAATAATAGACCCAGACTTCTGTGGGAGTGGAGTATAAAAGTTTTTTATTGTCATTGGAAAATTTGACCTCTTGAACATTTTCTTCAAGCAATTCAAAGCTTCTGGTTTCAGGATTAAGAAAATAAAGCTGGCGCTTTTCACTTAAGACAGCTACTTTTTCATTTAACGAAACAAAGATTTGATATTGATACTTGGCCGGTAGAGGAGTTAAGCTGATTTGTTCCTGATAAGAACCATTTTGGTCAGTTTTATAAAGAATATAACTTGGTTCTTGGATGTAGAAAATAGTATCAGATTCCTCTTGAGCGAGAAATTCTTTCAGAGAAAAATCAACTGGTAGTTTTTCGTTGACAATTTCAATTTCTGGATTAAGGGGAATTAAAAGAATATTTCTGGCTTCGGTAACTAATTTTGATTCTACTCTTAATTTTTTTTGCCAGGGATGAAATCCTTGTTTAGTTATTTTAACCTGATATTCTTTAGGCAAAAGCCGTTTAATAAAAGCCGGGGTTTCTCCTTTTTTTAATTCATCATTAAGATAAACCTCGGCTTCTTTGGGATTTGATTTAATGTAAAAAGCGCCCGTGAGGACTAGTTTTTTATTCTGCCAATCAAAACTGTAGCCCCAAGCATAAAAAAGGATGCTCGGGGTGGCTACAATAAAAAAAAGAATTGCCGAACAAAGAAGAAGACGACGAATCCGACGAGTCATGTATTAAAGTATACATAATCCAGTGCCCCCGTCAATCTTGACAAGATTGGTATAATGCTGTATGAATTTATGTAGAAGATTAAAAACAGAATAATTTTAAAGAGAGAGGATTAAGATGGAAAAAGAAAGATTAGGAAAATTATGGGAAGAATTGCTTAAACAGCAGCCGACCAATGATGACCTGCGTTATATTATTGAGCATGTTGACTCTCTAGGAAAAGCAGCTGGGCAGAAACTCATGGAACAGCAGCCGACCAATAATGACCTGCGTTATGTCATTAAGTATGTTGACTCTCTAAGAGAAGCAGCTGGGCAGAAACTCATGGAACAGCAGCCGACCAATGATGACCTGCGTTATGTCATTAAGTATGTTGACTTTCTAAGAGAAACAGCTGGGCAGAAACTCCTGGAACAGCAGCCGACCAATGATGACCTGCGTTATATTATTGAGCATGTTGACTCTCTAGGAAAAGCAGCTGGGCAGAAACTCCTGAAACAGCAGCCGACCAATAATGACCTGCGTTATATTATTGAGCATGTTGACTCTCTAGGAAAAGCAGCTGGAAAGTTGCTGAAGTGGTCTAAAAAGGAAATTATGGAGGAGATAAAAAGATTGGGTTAATTAATGCCAAGTAATACCAGTCAATGCCAATGCCTCGGATTCAAGAAAAAATCCAAGGCATTTTTTTATTTTATTTTTTATTTTAATAGCAAGCCACCATACTAATATATTTACGTGGCTGCTTGTCAAGAAGCTGATAATGGGATAATATAAAGATATTATGGAGAGGTTTGTTATTCAAGGAGGGCGGAAATTAAAGGGAACGATTAGAGTTAAAGGGGCTAAAAATGCTGCTTTGAAACTTCTGGCCGCTTGTCTTTTAACTGACCAGGAATGGACTATTTCCAATATCCCGCAGATTGAGGATATTTTTCGAATGGTTGAATTACTTAAAGGAGTTGGCGTTGAAATAAAAAGGAGTTCGCCGGGAGTTTATCGAGTGAGAGCTAAGAATATTCAGACGACTCATTTAGAACCAAATATTGCCCAGAAATTAAAAGGTTCCATTTTAATGGCCGGTCCTTTATTAGCCCGGCAAGGAGAGGCGATTTTTCCTCAACCAGGCGGCTGTGTTATTGGTCAGCGTCCGCGCGATATATTTTTGGCTGGTTTTGAGGCCTTTGGCGCTAAAGTAAAAGAAAACAGGTGTGGTTATCGTTTAATGTCTAGGCAGTTAAAGGGAACTAAGTTTGTTTTTCCCTTAGTTAGTGTGACCGCTACGGAAACGATGATTTTAACCGCTGTTTTAGCTCAAGGGAAAACCATTCTTAAGAATGCTGCTTGTGAACCAGAAATTGTTGCCTTAGCTAATTTTTTAAATAAGTGCGGAGCTAAAATTAGAGGAGCGGGTACGCCTTTTATAGAAATTAAGGGAGTCAGTTCCTTAAAAGGCGGTCAATGCCGAGTGATACCTGATAGAATTGAAGCTGGTAGTTTCGTTATTTTAGGGGCCGCCAGCCAGAGTCCCGTAAAAGTGATTGGTTTAAATCCCGAAGATTTAGATGTCCTTTGGTTTCTTTTGGAAAAAGCCGGTGTTGATTTAAAAATAGGTAAAAATTCGGTGCTAATTAAGCCAGGTTTTAAATTAAAAGCGGTTGATCTGAAAACTCATGAATATCCTGGTTTTGCTACGGATTTACAAGCGCCCTTTACTGTTTTAATGACTCAAGCCAAAGGCATTTCTTTAATTCATGAGACAATTTTTGAGGGACGTTTGTTTCATACGGATATACTTAATCAGATGGGGGCTAAAATTATTATGGCTGATCCTCATCGGGTCATTATTCAGGGACCAACTAAATTATTTGGTCGCTATCTGATTAGTCCTGATATCAGAGCAGGAATTGCTTTAGTTATCGCTGCTTTGATTGCCCAAGGAGAATCAGTTATTGAGAATGTTTATCAAATCGACCGGGGGTATGAGAGAATAGAAGAACGGCTGCAGAAACTGGGAGCGGATATAAGGCGCGTGGTCGTGTAAAAAATAAACATATGTTTATCAAAAAAATCGGAATTGATTTAGGTACGGCAACTACCTTGGTTTACCTTCCCAAAAAGGGAGTAGTTATTAATGAACCGACGGTGGTGGCTATTTCTATTGAAGATAACCGTATTTTAGCCGTTGGCAATCAAGCCAAAGAAATGCTCGGTCGGACGCCAGAAACCATTATTGCCTTGCGACCAATGAAAGATGGAGTCATTGCTGATTATCGAGTCACTGAAGCAATGCTCCGTTATTTTATTGGCAAGGTTTTAGGTCGTTGGCGGGTCTTTCGACCGGAAGTTATGGTAGCTGTGCCAGCGGGCATTACTTCTACAGAAAGAAGAGCGGTGGTTGAGGCAACAGTTAAAGCGGGAGCCAGGATGGCTTATGTGGTCAAAGAGCCGATTTTAGCCGCTATCGGCGCTGGTATTCCGATTAATGAACCAGTCGGTCATATGATTATTGATGTGGGGGGAGGCACTTCGGAAATGGCCGTCATTTCTTTAGGCGGCATTGTTTCCTGGGCTTCGGTTAGAGTGGGCGGCGATAAAATAGACCAGGCGATTAGTGAGTTTATTCGAAAGAAACATAATTTAGCTGTTGGTGAAAGAACCGCTGAAAAAATTAAAATAAAATTAGGTAGTGCTTTGCCTCAAGAAGAAGACATTTCTTTTAAAATTCAAGGTCGCGATTTAGTGGCTGGCTTGCCTAAATTTATTGAGATTAATGGTAATGAGGTAACCGAAGCTATTTCCGAACAATTAAGAGAAATTATTCAAGCAATTAAGAGTGTTCTTCAGGCCACGCCGCCTGAACTAATAGCTGATATTATGGATAAGGGAATGATTTTGAGCGGTGGCGGCGCTTTGCTCCAAAATTTAGATAAACTGATTATGGAGACGATTGGGGTTTCCTGCCGTTTAGCCAAAGAACCAATGCTTTGTGTGGCTAAGGGCGCTGGCTTGGCTTTAGAACATTTAGATATTTACAAGAGAAGCATAATGTCTAAGAAATAATTAGAAGCAAGGCTTCTAATAAAATATGGTTATTGGCATTAATGCCGTGGCGGCTTTTAAAGAGCCGCGGACCGGCGTAGAAGAATATACCTATCAACTAATCAAACATTTAACGATGCTGGAAGAAAGTAAAAGGCATCGCTTTATTTTATATATTCAGAGGACTGGCCGCCAAAGAACTACCCCTCAAGGACAGTCCTTTCGAAAAGGACTGTCATTGAAGAACAGTCCCTTGAGTATAATTAAGCAATTAAAATGGTCTTGGCCTATGTGGACGCAAGTAAGATTAGCTTCAGAAATGTTGCTGCATCAGCCAGATGTTCTTTTTATTCCGGTTCATGTTTTGCCTTTAGTCCATCCTCAGAATTCTGTCGTTGCCATTCATGGTTTAGAATACGAATATTATCCAAAGATGTATCCCTGGCAACATTTAAGATATCTGCGCTGGAGCACTAAATATGCCCTAAAAAACGCCCGGAAAATTATTGCTGTTTCCGAGAATACCAAAAAAGATTTAGTTGAATTATACGGCGGCAAGCCAGAGAAGATAGCAGTAATTCACCACGGTTTTTTTGTTAATGAACAGGGACTATCTTTAAGGGACAGTCCCGCTGGCAGGGTTGTTCTCGAGGGACAGTCCCTTAAACCGCCTTATATTCTTTTTATCGGTCGTTTAGAAGCCAAGAAAAATATTCAAGGTTTAATTAAGGCCTTTAATTTATTAAAAGAAAAATATCAAGTCCCGCATAAGTTGGTTTTAGTTGGACCCGGGGGAGGACAAGGACAGTCCTTCGGATACAGTCCTTCTCGGGAACAGGGACAGTCCCTCGGATACAGTCCTTGTTCTAAGGACTGTATCCGAGGGACTGTCCCTGTCCTAGGCTCAGGCCAAGTTATCTTTACGGGTTATATTTCCGAACAAGAAAAATGGTCTCTGTTGAAAAATGCTGACCTTTTTGTCTTGCCTTCTTTTTATGAGGGCTTTGGTATGCCGATTTTAGAAGCCCAGGCCGCTGGTTGTCCGGTGGTCACTTCTAATATTTCCTCTATGCCTGAGGTGGCTGGTCAGGGAGCGATTTTGGTAGAGCCAAAAAACATTGAACAAATTGCTCAAGCGATGTATAAAGTAATTAGTGATGATAAATTCAAAAAAGATTTAGTTGTCAAAGGGTATGAAAATATCAAAAGATTTTCCTGGTCTAAGTGCGCTAATCAGACCTTGCAAATATTAACCAACTTATGAAAATAGCTTTAGTTCATGATTATTTGATTCGTTTTGGAGGGGCCGAGAGGGTCTTTTTAAATTTGCAGAAAATATTTCCCCAGGCAGAAATTTATACTTTACTTTATAATAAAGAGAAAATGGGAAAATATTTTCCTAAGACTAAAATCCATACTTCTTTTTTACAAAATTTTCCTCTTTCTCAAAAATACCACAGAATATTAGCTCCTTTAATGCCCGCCGCCGTGGAGTCGCTTGATTTAAGAAATTTTGATTTGGTTATTTCTTCTTCCAGCGCTTTTATTAAAGGATTGATTCTTCGACCTAAGACTATCCACATTTGTTATTGTCATAATCCAGCTCGTTTTCTTTGGGACTATGCTTCAAAGTATACGGCCGGTCCTTCTTTTTTAAGGAAGATACTTTTCCATTATTTGCGCCTTTGGGATAGGGCCGCGGCCAATCGGGTTGATTATTTCATTGCCAATTCTAAAACCACGGCCCAGCGGATTAAAAAATATTACGGTCGGGAGGCCAAAGTTATTTACCCGGCAGTAGCTATATCCATGAAAAAAGGCGAGGAGAAGTGGTTTCTGGGGCAATCTGGAGCGAGCGGGCATGGTTTTTCGCGAAGCGAAAAGAGCGAGCGGAAGCTTGAGCAAAATTCCTCGCTGGGGAATTTTGCGTCCCCAGAAAGCACTTCTCCTCGCCTTGGTTCAGAATACTTCCTGATTGTCTCCCAGTTAACTCCTTATAAAAGAATTGATTTGGCTATTGATGCTTTTAATAAGTTGGAATTACCTTTGGTTATTATTGGTCAAGGCCGAGATAGAAAAAGATTAGAAAAAATGGCTGGTTCTAATATTAAATTTCTTGGCTGGCAGTCGGACCAAGTAGTCAGGCAATATTTCCAGAATTGCCTGGCTTTTATTTTTCCCGGTGAGGATGACTTTGGTCTTACGCCAGTTGAAACAATGAGTTTTGGCAAGCCAGTTTTAGCTTATCGTCAGGGCGGCGCCACCGAAACAATTTTAGAAGGAATTACTGGCGAGTTTTTTGATGACCCGGTCACGGAATCTTTAGCTGACGGCATCCGTCGCTTGAAAATGAACCTCAATAATTACAGTCCTCTGGTAATTAAAAAAAGAGCCGAAAAATTCTCCCAGGAGAGATTTGAACGAGAGATTAAGGAATTTGTTATAGAAGTAATTGAACAAAGTAAAAAGGAGTCCTAAGGACTCCTTTTATCATCTTGACTAATATTTGCGGTATTAGCAAAGCTATGTTAAAATAACTCTATGATTATCGGACATCAGCCGATTTTAGAATTTTTTAAAAAAAGCATTGACAATAAGCGTTTAGCTCATGCTTATTTATTCACTGGCTCGGCTCATTTAGGCAAAAAAACAGTTGCTTTGGAATTTGTTAGAATGTTAAATGGCCAGGAAATAGACCAGGCGATTCATCCAGATATTTTAATTGTTGAGCCGGAAGTAATAGAAAAAAATGGGGTGAAAAAAGAATTAGAAATCGGCATTGACCAGGCCAGAAAAATCCAGCATCAGATGAGCCTGTTTCCTTATCAAGCGCCTTATAAAATTGCCTTGATTGACCAGGCTGAGAAAATGACCACCGAAGCGAGTAATTGTCTTTTAAAAACCTTAGAAGAGCCATTGGGTCGAGCTATTTTAATTCTCATTACGGCGGAACCCCAATTGCTTTTGACCACTATTGTTTCGCGTTGTCAATTGATTAAATTTTTACCGGTGAGTGAGGAAGAAATAAGTTCAGGGATTGTCCCGGCGACGGAGTCGCCAGGACAATCCCTGAAGAAGATAATCCGTTTGGCTAACGGCCGGCCGGGGTTAGCTATCCAATATTTAGAAAATCCAGCCCTGCTCCAAGCTCAAGTTCGGATTATTAATCAATTAGAAAAACTAATCAAAGCTGATTTAAATGAACGTTATCAATATGTCGAAGCCATAGCCAAGGATGTGCCTCAAGCTCGCCAGATTCTTAATGCCTGGCTCTTTTGGTTTAGGGATTTGCTTTTATTAACTCTGGGTTGTTTTGATTTAGTTATTTATGACCAGGCCTCTCAATATAAGGATAGTTATTCTTTAAATAAACTAAAAAATATTATTCAAGCGATTAAAAAAACAGATTTACTTTTAACTAATCCGAGCCTTAATGCTCGCTTAGCTTTAGAAGTCTTAATGTTAGAACTATGAAAAAATCTTTTTTTGTCGTCGTTCCTGTTTTTGCTTTTTTAGCTTTTATCCCTTTTCAATGTCAGAAAATTAGCGATGGAGGACTTTATATCTCTGGGGATATGGGTGAAAGCTGGCAGCAGCAAATAGTCAAAGGCGAACAGCTTTCCATCACTTCTTTGGATATTTTAAACTTAGTCATTGACCCTAATAATTCAAGTGTTCTTTATTTGGGAGCGCGGGAAGAAGGTATTTATCGGAGTTGTTCCGGAGGAGAATATTGGTATAAGATAGAAGATACAAACGGCCTTCTTTCGGGCCGGGCCAATGTTTATGATATTGCTGTTGACCCTAAAGATTCTAATCGTCTTTATGCTGGTGTTTATCAGGATAAAAAAGGCCGGGTTTTTAGAAGTCAAGACAGTGGTAAGTCCTGGGAAGAAGTTTATGTGGTTTCTGAAGAAGAGTATGCTGTTTTTGCCGTGGCCATTGATAGTTACAATCCTTCAATAGTTTATATGGGAACGGCCCAAGGCGGCTTTTTGAAAAGCACTGACTATGGTAAGTCCTGGGAATTAATAAAATGGTTTGATGACGTTATTTCTGATATTGTTATTAATCCTCAAGACACTCGAGTAATCTATTTAAGCACTTTTCAAAAGGGCATTTACAAAACAACAGATAAAGGAGTTAATTGGCAGTCGTTTGAAGAAGATTTAAAGGAATTCAGGCAATCTGAAAAAGTAGAAAATTTAGTTATCGATTCTCAAAGGCCACAGATTATCTATGCCGGTTCAGAGTATGGGCTTTTAACTTCTAAAGATGGCGGTCAGACCTGGCAAGAGGTTAAAATAATTATGCCGCCTGAATCAATACCGGTTTTGAGTTTGGCCATTGAGCTGGAGAATACTGACCACTTGTATTATGGAGCTGGGCCGGTTTTGTACCGTAGTTTAGATCAAGGAGTTAATTGGACAGTCCACGAATTAACCAGTCAGCGAAATATTAAGACAATTGCCATTGACCCAAGAAATCCTAATTTGATTTATGTGGGGATGCATGAATAAAATATGTATCAAGAAATAATTAACAAACTAAAGCCCGGTTTTAATAGAACTATTGACTATCTTAAAAATGAGTTAGCTGGTTTGCAGGTCGGTCGGGCGACCCCCAGCTTAATTGAGGATTTGAAGGTGGAATGCTATAACCAGAGAATGCCTCTGAAGCAATTAGCGGCTATCCAGACGCCCGAACCGCGGTCAATCCTTGTTCGGCCTTGGGATAAAAATATTCTCAGAGATATTGCCAAAGCAATTAGTCAGTCAAAATTAAGGCTTAGCCCAATTATTGAAGAAGAGTTTATTCGTTTAAAAATTCCTCCTTTAAGTGAAGAGCGGCGGCGAGAACTGACTAAAATTCTTCAAGAAAAACTGGAAGAATGCAGAATTAGTGTGCGGCGGCAACGGGAAGAAGTTTGGCGAGAAATTCAAGATTTAGAACAAGCCGGGAAAATTTCTGAAGACGATAAATTTAAAGCCAAGAGTGAACTCCAAAAAGTGATTGATGAATATAATAAGAAGATTGAAGAAATGGGCAAGAAGAAAGAAGAAGAGATAATGAAGGTTTAATTATGTTTTCAACTATTGTCGTTTTTATTTTAATCTTAGGTCTGCTGATTTTCGTCCACGAACTCGGTCATTTTATTCTGGCTAAGCGGGCTGGAATTAGAGTGGAAGAATTTGGCTTTGGCTTTCCGCCAAGAATTTTTGGCATTAAAAAAGGAGAAACGCTTTATTCTTTAAACCTTTTGCCAATTGGCGGCTTCGTTAAGATTTATGGCGAAGACGGGAAAACATCCAGTCCAGCCAAAAGTGACGAGAAAAGAGCTTTTTATAACAAACCAGTCAGGACAAGAGCCGCTATTTTAACTGCCGGGGTAACCATGAACTTTATTTTAGCGGCTTTTCTTTTAAGCTTAGGTTATTGGTTGGGTCTGCCAGCTATGGTTGATAACCAGGCCACTGACTTAGTTGGAGCAAGAGTTCAAATTACCCAAGTGGCTTTTGATTCGCCAGCCGAAAAAGCGGGAATCGGGATGGGAGATATAATTAAAGAATTGCGGATTGCGAATTACGAATTAGGAATTGCGAAAGTTAGCCAGGTACAGGAGTTTGTGGAAGCGCATCAGGGTAAAGAAATTATTGTAGTTATTCAAAGAGGCGATGAAGTTTTGGAAAAAACTTTAGTGCCCCGAATTGAACCGCCCGAAGCAGAAGGTCCTTTGGGCATTGCCTTAGCCAGAACAGCTATCGTTTCTTATCCTTGGTATCGGGCTTTGATTATGGGTATCACCAGCACAGTGAATTTAACCTGGTTTATTATTGTTGCTTTTGGGAGTATTCTTTGGCAACTATTACTTACTGGACGATTAGCCGTAGAAATAGCCGGACCAGTTGGTATTTTTAATTTAACCGGCCAAGTTACTCAACTTGGTTTTATCTATATTTTACAGCTAACTGCTCTGATAAGTATTAATTTAGCTATTATTAATATTCTGCCTTTTCCTGCTTTAGACGGCGGTCGTTTGCTCTTTTTAGCTATTGAGAAAATAAAAGGTTCGCCAGTCAGCCAGAAAGTTGAAAGAATAGCTCACACGGCCGGCTTTGTTATTTTGGTTCTCTTAATGTTTGCCGTGACTTGGCGGGATGTAGTCAGGTTGTTTTAATTTACTTCGAAAATGGGTGTTGAAATTGAATTATGAAACAATCACAACTTTTTGCTAAAATCCAAAAACAAGCTCCTAAGGGAGCCGAGACCATCAGTCATCAGTATTTGACCAGGGGGGATTTCATTGACCAGACCGCCGCGGGCATTTATAGTTTTCTGCCTTTGGGCTGGCGGGTTGAGCAAAAAATAGAAAATATTATCAGAGAAGAGATGAATAGTTTGAGCGGTCAGGAATTATTTTTACCTACTTTAATTCCCAAGAAACTCTGGCAGGAAACTAAGAGATGGCAAACAATTGACCCGCCTCTTTTCAAAGTCAAGGACCGTCATCAGAAAGAATACGGTCTCGGACCAACCCATGAAGAGGTGATTACTGATTTGGCCAGGAAACGAATTAAATCATATCAGGACTTGCCGTTTTATCTTTATCAAATTCAGAATAAATTTCGTAATGAGATGCGCGCCACGGGCGGTCTCTTGCGAGTACGGGAGTTTATTATGAAAGACCTTTATAGTTTTAATAATTCTGAAAAAGAAGCCATGGACTTTTATAAAAAAGTTAAACAGGCCTATCTAAAGATATTCAAGCGCTGCGGCTTAGAGGTAGTGGCTGTGGAAGCAGAATCTGGTACCATCGGCGGCAGTTTATCTCATGAGTTTATGCTCTTGGCCGAGACCGGCGAAGATAAAGTAGTCACTTGCTCCAAATGCGATTACGGAGCCAATTTAGAAAAAGCAGGTCAGATTAAAGAATGTCCTCTTTGTCAGAGTAAATTAGAGGAAAAGAATTGTATTGAAGTTGGTCATACTTTTTATTTAGGAACAAAATACAGTCAAGCCATGAAGGCTAAATTTGTTGATAAAAATGGCCAAGAAAAGCCAATTATTATGGGTTGTTATGGTATTGGCTTAGGTCGACTAATGGCGGCTATTGTTGAAGACCGGCATGATGAAAAAGGAATTATTTGGCCAGTCAACGTGGCTCCTTATCGGGTTCATTTATTGGTTTTAGCTGGAGATAAAAAGGCAAAAGAAATAGCTGATAAAGTTTATGATATTTTGTTGAAAGACAAGATAGAGGTGCTTTATGATGAGAGAGATGATAAATCGGCTGGTGAGAAATTCGCGGAGGCAGATTTAATTGGTATTCCTTGGCGGTTAGTCGTTAGTGAAAAGACGGCGGCTAAAGATTCAATAGAATTAAAAAAGCGAGATAGTAATAAAGTAGAATTGGTCAAAATAGATAGAGTTGTATCTAAGGGATTATCTCTCCAATAAAGAACTGTCCCTCGGATACAGTCCTTAAATAGATATGCTTAATAATTTATTCGGTATCTTTTCTAAAGATGTTGGTATAGATTTAGGCACGGCTAATACTTTGGTCTATGTCAAAGGCCGGGGAATTGTTATTAATGAGCCTTCGGTCGTGGCAATTAATCAAAAAACCGGACAGATTTTATCTATTGGTCAGGAAGCTAAGAAAATGGTTGGCCGAACTCCCGGCCATATTATTGCTTCTCGTCCTTTGGTGGCCGGGGTGGTTTCTGATTTTGAAGTAACCGAACAAATGCTCAAATTTTTTATTGACAAGGTTCATCGGGAGAGTTTTTCTATTTTACCTCGGCCGCGAGTAGTAGTTGGTATTGCTTCGGGGGTAACTGAAGTAGAGAGAAAGGCGGTGGAAGATGCCACTCGAAGTGCTGGAGCCAGAGAGGTTTATTTAATTGAAGAGCCGATGGCTGCGGCCATCGGCATAAGATTACCGGTCCAAGAGGCAACCGGTAATATGGTCGTTGATATTGGCGGCGGAACTACCGAAGTGGCCGTTATTTCTTTGGGGGGTATTGTTGTTAGCCGGAGTTTGCGGGTGGCTGGTGATAAACTCAATGAAGATATTATTCAATATGCTCATGATGAATTTAATCTTCTTTTAGGTGAAAAGACAGCTGAAGATATTAAATTAGCAGTTGGTTCAGTTTATCCCTTGGAAGAACCTTTGAAAACAACTATGCGTGGCCGTGATCTGGTTACTGGACTGCCCAAAGAAGTAGTTGTTGAAGATAGTCAAATTCGCAAGGCCTTAAGCCGGTCAATTAAAACATTAATCAATGCTATTAAAGGAGCCATTGAAGAAACGCCGCCAGAATTAGTGGCTGATATTATGGAGCGGGGAATTTTTTTGGTTGGTGGCGGCAGTTTACTGCGGGGGCTGGACCAGTTAGTGGCTGACCAGACCGAAATGCCGGTTAAATTAGTTGAAGATCCCTTGACCGCCGTGGTTCGCGGTACGGGTATGGTTTTGGAAGATGTTGGTGCCTTGAGGGATATTTTAGTTAGTCCTCAATATAAAGAACCGCCTAAGTGAATCAGCGAACAATAAACAATGAACAATATTTTTTTAATTTATTGTTTTTCGTTTACTGTTCCTTGTTTCTTGTTTTATGCCCGAACTGCCCGAAGTAGAAACAATTAAGAGACAATTAAACAGGAAAATTAAGGGCAAGAAAATAAAAAAAGTGGAAGTTCTTTTGCCAAGATTTGTTAAATATCCTTTAAAAAAATTTAAACAGATAGTGACCGGAGCAAAAATTATTAATATTAACCGGCGGGCTAAATTATTGATTGTTGAATTATCCAATGAATATTGTTTAGTTATTCATTTAAAACTGACTGGTCAGTTGGTATTTAATGGCCAGCCAACTAAACACACTCATCTGATTTATTATTTTACTGACGGTAGCCAGTTGATTCACAATGATTTACGGCAATTTGGTTTTGTTAAAGTGGTTCCTAAAAAAGAACTAACTGATTTTTTGAATAAAGAGAAATACGGCCCTGAACCATTAAGCAAAGAATTTACTCTTAAGTTGTTTGGCGAGTCATTAAACAAAAGAAAAGGAGCAAAAATTAAGCCGCTCTTAATGGACCAAAGATTTCTGGCCGGCATCGGTAATCTTTATTCGGATGAAGTTTTGTTTTTTGCTAAAGTTTTGCCAACTCGGCGAGCAGACAGTCTTAAATTGGAGGAAATAAAAAAGATTCATCAAGGGATAAAGAAGATTTTATCTTTAGCCACTAGTTATCGAGGTAGTTCGGTTGATAATTATGTTGATACTAAAGGGGAAAAAGGCGACTTTGTTCCTTTGATTAAAGTCTATCGACGGGAGGGTCAACCTTGCTTTGTTTGCCAGACCGAAATTAAACGCCTTAAAATAGGCGGTCGTTCAGCCCATTTTTGCCCCAAGTGTCAGGAGTAATCATGAATATAGATTTAATCATTCAAGCTTCATATATTTTTCTTTTTTGTCTATTGTTAGCTGTTTTCGAAATACAGATAGAAGGTAAATATGGCTGGGCAGCTAAATTGCCGACCTGGCGACCCAGTCGCGACAAGTGGTATTCCAAGATTTATGGAAAGATAATGAGCGATAAAGATTTAACTGGTTACCATTTATGCGTTTTTACTCTTGTTTTAGTTTTCTTACATCATCCTTATTTTGCTGGTCAGGCCTGGAATTGGTTTGCTGAATTGGGCACTATTTCTTTGTTTTTTCTGATTAGTATTACTTGGGATTTTTTATGGTTTGTTTTAAATCCTCATTATGGACTTCAACGTTTCAAACCAGAACATATTTGGTGGCATAAAAAATGGTTTTTGTTTATGCCAGTTAGTTATTATTCTGCTCTAATAATTTCCGCTTTATTTTATTTAAGATTTTCTTTAAGTTGGTTCTTGTTTACGGAATGGTTGTTAATTGTTGCTATACTTTCTATTCTTACTTTGTTCGTAGTTATTCTTAGTTTTGTTTTTCGTAAAAATAAGAGCATTGAATAAAGAATTTTTTTAAATTTTTATGAACTGGTTGGTCGTTGCCATTGTTGCCCATTTTATTTTTGCCCTGGTTTTTATTGTTGATAAATTTCTTCTTTCCAAGACAGTTCTTCAGCCAAGGGCTTATGCTTTTTATGTCGGTCTCTTGGGAATTTTTGCTTTGCTTTTGATTCCTTTCGGTTTTACCTTGTTGCCCGCCGGGCAAATTGCGGCCAGCCTTATCGCTGGCGTCTTATTTGTTCTGGCCATTTTGTTTTTCTATAAATTAATTCAGATAGGCGAAGTCTCAAGAATTACTCCTATTGTTGGCGGAGCTGTTCCTGTTTTTACTTTAATTTTAACTTATTCATTTTTAGGGGAGCGATTAACCAACTCTCAATTAGTTGCTTTTTTTCTGCTTGTTCTCGGCGGGGTAATTATGCTTTGGCCTAGAAAAGATAGAATCAATTCGTTAACAGGCCAAGCATCTTTGACTAAAAAATTAACTCTGGCTGTTATGGCGGCTTTGTTTTTTGCTGGTTCTTTCGTTTTAACTAAATTTATCTTCACGGAACAGCCATTTATCAATGGCTTTATTTGGGTTCGGCTGGGCGGATTTTTAGGGGCTTGGTTATTATTCTTTTGGCCGGGCAGTCGTCAGGTGATTTTTAAGACAACCGAAACAATTAAGATAAAATCAGTTGGTTTGCTTATTTCAAATAAAACCTTATCGGCCCTCGCTTTTATTTTGCTTAACTACGCCATTTTTTTGGGTAGTGTTACTTTAGTTAATTCTCTTCAAGGCATCCAATATGCTTTTCTTTTAATCGTGGCTCTTTTTCTTTCTAAGAAATTTCCTCAAATCCTTAAAGAGCAAATAAGTCGAGGAATGATTTTGCAAAAAATTATGGCTATTTCATTTATTGTTTTGGGCTTGGGTATTTTAGCTTTTTAATTAGTTTTGGGAGTTGGGCTCCCCTTAAGGGGTATGAGATTTTCTAAAGACACTTTAAATCCCTGGCGGATTCTGATCTGGCTCATTTTTATTATCATTTTTTGTTTGGTCGGTTTTTTGATTTATATGTTCACTGGTCAGACCAAACAAGCTCCAGAAGTTGCTTTTGGAATTACCTTTAGTCAGGTCTTTGCTGAAGATATGGGATTGGACTGGCAGAAAACTTATCTGGATATACTTGATGATTTAAGGGTAAGGAAATTGCGTTTAGTGGCTTATTGGTCAAGGATTGAACCAAGTCAGGGAAATTATTCTTTTGAGGATTTGGACTGGCAGATTAAAGAGGCAGCCAGAAGAGACGCCGAAGTTATCTTAGTTATTGGCCGGAAAGTGCCCCGTTGGCCAGAATGCCATATCCCGGACTGGGCAAAAAACTTAAGCGAATCAAAACAGCAAGAGCGAATTTTGTTGCTCTTAACCGAGATAGTCAAGCATTATTCAGGGAATGAAACTATCAAGGCCTGGCAGGTTGAAAATGAGCCATTTTTAAGCGGTTTTGGTATATGCCCTAAATTTGATAAGCAGTTTTTGGATAAAGAAATTGCCTTAGTTCGGCAATTAAATTTTGAACAACGGCAAATTATTATCACGGCCAGCGGAGAATTAAGCAGTTGGCTTAAGCCGGCCCGGCGAGCTGATATTTTTGGAACAACTCTTTACCGGATTGTCTGGATTGAAAAAATCGGTCATTTTAAGTATCCAATTCCAGCCGTCTTTTATTATAAAAGAGCTAAATTAGTCAAGTGGTTCACTGATGTTAAAAAGATGATTATCGTTGAATTACAGGCCGAGCCATGGAGTCCAAGCGCTATTAACGAAACAGCTGTTTGGAAACAAGCCAAATCAATGGATTTGGATAAATTTAAGGGGATAATTAATTATGCTCAACGAACCGGTTTTGAAGAGGCCTATTTATGGGGAGTGGAATGGTGGTATTGGAAAAAAGAGCATGGCAATAACGCGCTTTGGCAAGAAGCTAAAAAGCTGTGGATGAATTAATCTTGACAGATTGACAATAAATTGTTATTATATTAGAAAGTAACTTTTAGTTTTTTTACATTTTTTTAATCCTTAAAAAGAGGAGGATTAAGATGGATATAGATGAAGAAATGAAGGCTTTTAGAAAGATAGCTAAGGATTTGTTGGAGATAGAGATTATTAATGAAATATCGCCTGGATTACTTACACCACGAGCTTTATTTGCTAGTGCTGTTCACGCACTTAAAAGAGGAGATTCATTAAATAAAGGAGAAATTTCCTTGCTGGCAAAAGAATTTCTTTCTGTTTTAGATGAAAAAAATGTTGAAATTCCTGACAGAGACAGGGATTATTTCTCGGGAGATAAGACAAATGAGAAAAAAGAGGGAAAGAGCTGGATAACCCAGCATGTAATAAGGCAATCCTTTGGACACGAAATAAAGCAGCCCAAAGATGCTTATCAATAGATCTGACGGGCTGTTAGCCAAATGGCTAACAGCCTTTTTTCTTGCTAATAAAACTCATAGCATTTAGAATCAAATTATGAAATTGAATAAAAAGTTACCTTTTTATGTAGTTTGCGATAACATTCGCAGTTTGGAAAACATCGGCTCTATTTTCCGGA
>Ga0307443_1000476_pt1 | contig 25658 bp, 20 predicted proteins | sample SalMarSW160220MG_FD_202148 | JGI IMG/M metagenome (GOLD analysis project Ga0307443, IMG submission 202148) | Salt marsh sediment microbial communities from the Plum Island Ecosystem LTER, Massachusetts, United States - SW1601-220 | ecosystem: Environmental > Aquatic > Marine > Intertidal zone >... | reverse complement strand
TTCTGGCGCGATGTTCGATTACCCTGTACATTTTTTCTGGCAGTTCTATCTGTTGAATTACAAGCCATTCATCCAGAGGCTTAAGTCCTTTGGCGTCTTTATCTTTGAACTCATATTCGATAATTTCATCAATCTGCTCAGGCTCAAAAGGCTGACGCGAAAACTTTCTGTGCCCACGTTGGCCACCTCTTTTACGTTTTTTACCAAGCCTTCGAGTAACCTTGATCGGCTTAACAATGTCAATGGAAGGTGGCTTGGAAGAATTACTGGAGTTCTTTTGAAGCCGAGCGATTTTTTCTTCGAGAAGTTTTATGTACTCTCTCAGTCGTTTATTTTCTTCGGTCAGTTGTTTGATAATCGCGTTTTTGTCTTGCATACACCATTTTTAACATGGTGCCGGCAAATGCGCAAGTTGTCTATTTTGACATTTTGAAAATTTTTTCTAAAAATTCTGTGAACAGTTGTGGCTATTTAATATGAAAAAATTCAGCAGTTTTTTGAAAACTTCGTCAGACAGATTATAATACCAACTTATCTTGCTAAACTGCGTGGAGGTTGTATTATCGATGCATCGATTTTTCGTTGAGCCATCAAAGATGGGTTCGGCCTATGTCGCGCTAAGTTCAAAGCAGGCATATCATATCCGGAATGTCTTAAGGTTAAAGCCAGGCGATAAGATTATTGTGCTGGATAATAAAGGTTTTGACTACGAGGTCGCCCTGACGGAACTTAGCAAAGATAAAGCTGTTGGAAAGGTCCTGCAAAAGCGTGCTGTCACAGGTGAGCCGAGAATACAAATCACCCTGTATCAGAGTTTGCTTGCGCGGGAAAAGTTTGAGCACGTGTTGCAAAAATGCACTGAGATCGGCGTCGTCCGATTTGTGCCTGTGATAACGCAACGCAGTGTAGTTCACGACATCCGAGCCGTCACATCCAGAAAGCTCTCACGCTGGCGACGCATTATTCAGGAGGCAGCAGAGCAATCACATCGAGGTCGAATCCCGCAATTGAGAAATGCAATGCATTTTGAGACAATCGCAACTGAGCTAGAGAAATATGATCTTGCCTTTATCTTTTCCCCACAAGGACAGCCGCTGCGAGACGTCTTTTCTAAAAGTGACCCAGTCACTATAAGCATAGGCTTATTGATAGGTCCCGAAGGTGGCTTTACTGAAGCCGAGGTCAAAGCTGCCTATGGCTTAGGCGCAAAAGCTGTGACGCTTGGCCCGCGCATCTTGCGAACCGAAACTGCTGCCGTTGTCACATCTGCAATTATTCTTTATGAACTGTATAAGACGGTTCCTACAAAATAAATACGCTTTGTCAGTTTATCCATCTGTAGCAAGACGATATATTATGTTTAGCCCCCCAATTTATTGAGGGGTTATCCCTTGAATCGGTATACAAACCGCATTATGATTTACCATCGCGGTAGTAAATTAAATCGAGCAAAGTAGTGGTTTGTTTTCTTCGATGAGCAGAGTATGGAGAATCCTCGAAACAGCAAAATCAAGAATCGTCGTAAGTGTGGTTTTCGCTTTCGTATGCGGACGAAAAATGGTCGCAAAATAATTGCCAGGCGAAGGCGTCGAAAAAATAAAGGCTAACTACGTATGCGTATCCGGAGCAGATACTTAGCCTGTAATTAAAGCCGGCTTTGTTACCGTCATTTTGTGCACCTGCAAAGAATCCGGCAGAAGAATTTGAATCGGCCTGAGACCTTGACCTTATGGATAATAACAAACTTTATCTTGTTGCCACACCTATCGGCAATCTATCTGATATCACGCTGCGTGCACTGGAGGTTCTGCGTCAGGTTGACTACATCGCCAGCGAGGATACGCGAAAGACCGGCCGGTTACTAAAGCACTACGACATTAAAAAGCCTCAAATTTCTTTTCACGAGCATAACGAGCGCCAGGCAGGCAAAAAAATTGTGCGTCTGCTTCGGTCCGGCAAGTCCGTCGCGCTTGTCACCAACGCTGGCACGCCCGGCATATCCGATCCGGGTTTTACACTCCTTTGGGAAGCGGTAAAGGCAGAAATCGATGTCACGATGATTCCTGGGCCGACCGCCTTTGTGATGGCTCTGGTATTATCAGGTATGCCCAGTCACAGCTTTACTTTTCGTGGATTTGCGCCGCGGACATCCGGCAAGCGCCGACGCTTTCTTGAGCTGGACAAGGACTCGCCGCATACATTGATCTATTATGAGAGTCCTCATCGTTTGCGCAGGTTCTTAGAAGATGCGTTGGAGGTTTTTGGCAATCGTTTTGCCGCCCTGGCTAAGGAGCTAACAAAGATGTTCGAGTCGGTCCAGCGTGGCCGGATCTCCGAACTGCTCGACGACCTCGAAGAAAAGCCAAAGGGCGAATACGTTATCGTCATCGAAGGCGCCACATAGTCGCGCCCTATAGAACAACAAAAGCGAGGTGTTTAATTATGCTATTGGTTCTATTGGCTCTGATACTGAGCTTTAACACTCTTGAAGCGAAACCTCTAAATAAGGAATTGCCGAACCTTCAATGGATCAACAAGGTAGGCGCTCAAAAAATGCCCGAAAGAGAAGATGTCTTTAACGTGGCTGATTACGGTGCTGTAAACGATGGCAAAACGCTAAGTACCAGAGCGATCAAGGCTGCTATTGATGCCTGTGCTGCTAAAGGAGGTGGTGTTGTAACATTTAATCCCGGTGCTTATCTGACCGGCTCGGTCTTCATTAAAAAAGGCGTGAATTTTCGCATCGATAAAGATGTTACAATCCTTGGCAGTCAGAATATTTTGGATTATCCCGAAATTCATACGCGCGTGGCGGGCATCGAGATGAGATGGCCAGCCGCCCTTATAAACGTTATTGACCAGGATAATGTAGCGATCACCGGCAAAGGCACCATTCACGCCCAGGGAAAACCATTCTGGGACAAATACTGGACTATGCGTAGAAATGAGTATGAACCAAAAGGGCTCCGCTGGGTGGTGGACTACGACTGCAAGCGGCCTCGCACGCTCCTGATTTCAAATTCTACAAACGTCACATTAAAAGACATAACACTAAAACAGGCCGGTTTTTGGACCGTGCACATCCTATATTCAAAATACGTAACCGTCGATGGTATCGTGATTCGCGATAATATCGGTGGCAGCGGCCCGAGTACCGACGGAGTCGACATCGACTCTTCGACGTTTATTCTCGTGGAGAATTGTGACATCGATTGCAACGACGACAATTTCTGCTTCAAGGCTGGCCGGGATGCGGATGGCCTCAGAGTAAATCGCCCGACCGAATACGTGGTGATTCGCAACTGCATATCCCGTGCCGGGGGCGGCCTTATCACATTCGGCAGCGAAACATCCGGTTCCATCAGGCACGTATTAGCTTATAATCTTAAAGCAAAGGGCACCGGCGTCGGGATTCGATTTAAATCTGCCAGAACAAGAGGCGGAACCGTTGAGGATATTCATATACAAAATATCGATATGAATGATGTCGGCACCGCACTTGAGGTATCTTTGAACTGGAATCCGAGCTACAGTTATTCCAGCTTGCCGGAAGGATATGACTCTGACATTATTCCGCCGCACTGGAAGACCATGCTCCAGAAAGTCGAACCTTCTGAACGAGGAATCCCTGAAATCAAGAATGTGCATCTGTCACGAATTAAGGTTCGCGGTGCAAAAAGAGCGATATCGGTTTCCGGAGTGAAAGAATCTATTGTGAAGGATTTTATCCTTCGTGATGTCGTAATCAAAGCCAACACCACAGGCAGGATTTCTTACGCGCAAGGTTGGAAATTCGAAAATGTTTCAATCAAGGCCACAGATAACAGGGAACTAAATGTCCCAAACTGCACCGACATGAACCTTTAATAAACCTATGGAATGCATCTTTTTAATTAAAGGAACCATTAATGAAGTTGAAAACGCTATATTTTAACTTGGTCGCAGTATTATTGTTGGGTGCAATAGCTTCGGCCAATGATTTGGTACTTTGGTATCAACATCCAGCCAAGAATTGGAATGAAGCGCTAGCCATTGGCAATGGCCGCCTCGGTGCGATGGTCTTTGGCGGCGTCGGCAATGAGCGTATCCAGCTCAATGAGGACACGCTATGGGCCGGCGGGCCGTATGACCCGAGCAATCCCAATGCGCTTAAGTTACTGCCGGAAGCTCGCCGACTAATCTTTGAAGGCAAATATCAAGAAGCACACAATCTGATCGACCGGAGAATGTTGGCAAACCCGAGGAGACAAATGCCATATCAGCCAGTTGGTGATTTGATTCTAACGTTTCCGGATGTTGAAAGCATCACGGATTACCATCGGGATCTCAATCTCGACAATGCCATCGCCAGCGTTACCTACACCGTTGATGGTGTAAAGTTCAATCGCGAAATCTTCTCCAGCCCAGTGGACCAGGTCATCGTTGTCCGCCTCACTGCTGACAAGCCGGGGCAAATCTCATTCACAGCCAGCATGAGAACCCCACAGAAGGCAAGTATCGAAGTCGAAGGGTCGGACATACTGGTAATGCGTGGCGTCAACGGCTCGGCGCAAGGCATCAAGGGAGCTTTGACATTTCAGGCTCGGGTACGTGTGCTGGCCTCTGTCGACAAGACAATTGTGGAGGAAAACAAACTGTCGGTTAGCGATGCGGACTCTGCGACGTTGCTTATCGCCGTGGCCACAGGCTATAAGAGTTTCAAGGACGTCAGCGGTGCCCCGGAGGCGTTGGTGAAAAACCATATTTCTGTGGCGAGTAAGAAGTCCTTTGAGGCTCTACGCAAGGACCACATTACCGAGCATCAACGGTTGTTCCACCGAGTTGAGCTTGACCTTGGCACCACCGACATGGCAAAGCTTCCTACCGACGAGCGCATTAAAAATCCGGACAAAACCATCGACCCGCAGCTTGCTGCACTTTACTTCCAGTTTGGTCGCTATCTGCTCATTTCAAGTTCGCGGCCCGGTTGCCAGCCAGCGAATCTGCAGGGCATCTGGAACGAAAGCATGAATCCGCCTTGGGAGAGTAAGTACACTATCAACATCAATGCTGAGATGAACTACTGGCCCGCGGAGCCGACCAACCTCGCCGAGTGTGTTGAACCGCTTATCGCGATGGTGATGGATCTTGTCGAAACCGGCGCTCGCACAGCCAAGGTAAATTGGGGTGCTCGCGGCTGGGTTTGCCATCACAACACCGATATCTGGCGAGCGTCTGCGCCGATCGACGGAGCTTATTATGGTTTCTGGCCAACTGGTGGAGCGTGGCTGTGCCTTCATCTTTGGGATCACTACGAGTACAGTGGTGATAAGGAGTTTTTGGCAAAGGTCTACCCAGCCATGAAAGGCGCGGCTCAGTTTTTCCTCGATACCCTTGTTGAAGAGCCAGAGCACAAGTGGCTTGTTACCTGTCCTTCATTGTCGCCGGAGAACCGGCATCCAAACAAGGTCAGCGTTTGCGCGGGGCCGACGATGGACATGCAGATACTTCGAGATTTGTTCACCAATTGCATCCGCGCTGCGGAAATCCTTGGAGTTGACAATGACTTTCGTGAACAGCTCACCGCCACGCGCGCCCGGCTCGCGCCGAATCAAATCGGTAAAGCTGGCCAGCTTCAGGAGTGGCTCCAAGACTGGGACATGGAAGCACCGGATCTTCATCACCGCCATGTGTCACATTTGTATGCCCTGTATCCAAGTGACCAGATCAATGTGCATGACACACCGGAGCTTGCCGCAGCGGTGCGCAAATCCCTGGAGATTCGCGGCGACGAAGCCACGGGCTGGGGCATTGGCTGGCGTCTGAATCTCTGGGCACGATTGCAAGACGCTGAGCACGCTTACAAGATTCTTACAATGTTGTTGCGTCCCGATCGCACCTACCCGAATATGTTTGACGCGCACCCACCTTTTCAGATCGACGGCAACTTCGGTGGTACCTCGGGTATCGCGGAAATGCTGCTGGCCAGTTACAGTGGGGTGGTTGAGTTGCTGCCTGCGCTGCCGAAAGCTTGGCCAAACGGCTCGATAAAAGGCCTGCGCGCCCGTGGCGGGTTCGAAGTGGACCTGGCGTGGAAAGGCGGTAGATTAACCGGAGCTGTTGTCCGCAGTATCGCCGGCACGGTGTGCAAGGTGCGGTATGGCGGGAAAGTCGTGAGTTTCCCGACGTCACCCGATGAGCGTTATCTGTTGGATGGTCAGTTACGCATACGTTAAGCCCTGCCAGCTTGACTCGCAGACCAAGTCAACCATTGAACAGCATTGGAGACAATTGCAAATGAGAATAGTGAGAATCCAGAAAGCAGCCTGGCTATGTTGTTCGGTAATCATAGCTTGCTGGACTCGTGCGGTTAACGCAGTGGAGGTGAAGACGCCGAATGGTAAAGTGGATATCTTTTTCGAACTGAAAGATATCGAGAGGGCAGAGATAGCTCCGGTGACATTTGGCTGAATGGCTTTAGGGTAGAGCGAATGACCAAGTAATCGATGAGAAGGTCAACAGGAGTCCCTTTTTCGCAGCAATTGCTTGAGAAGCCTTCAACTCATACAGAGAAAGAAGACGAAGCTATATCTGCAAGAAATGTAACTTATTCGGGCAAACTTACGGCATTAATCATTTGCTTCGGTACAACCGTATAGATCGCCCCGATCGTAGGAGCGCAACCTGCAGGTCGAAAATTGCAAGACAAACAAGTTGCACTATGTATTCATAGGAGGCCAAATGGCAATCCTGTCTAAAAAGTTCGAGGGTAAGCCAGCCAGGGTAAAGCCCTGGACTCGATTAAAACCGCCTTAGGCAAGCAACCTTTTGACCGGCGAGTATCGCAAATCCCTTGTTTAAGGAGCAAGTACCTACTCGCCCCAGGTGAATAAGGAGGTCGATATTATTGTTACTGTTCGAGTGAATAGTGAAAGGAGTAGTGAAGACATGAAAATAAAGAAAGGGCATCAAAAGATTTGCCTGTTAGCGACTGTTTTATTAGCGATGCAACTGTGTATCCCACGATTGGTGTATGCCCACGATTACGCCATCGGTGCCGATCTTTCCTTCCTCAAGCAAGCTGAGGACAACAGAACCATCTTTAAGGACAACAACGAGCCCAAACTTGGCCTGCATATTTTCAAGGATCACGGCTACAACTGGATTCGCTTGCGATTGTTCCATACGCCCACGCGCTTGCCGAATAATCTCAAGTATACCATCGCCCTTGCTCAAGACGCAAAAAAGCTCGGCTTTAAGTTTTTGCTGAACTACCATTACTCCGATACGTGGGCCGATCCGGGCAAACAGTACACACCTGAGGCCTAGCAGGACATGTCGCACGAGGAGCTGGTGCAGGCGGTGTACGAATACACGCGGGACACGATCGCTGCTTTCCGTGACGCCAACGTGCTGCCGGATATGGTTCAGGTAGGCAATGAAGTCATCAACGGTATGCTTTGGCCCGATGGCAAACTCCCGGGCAATTGGGATAACTTCGCAGAGTTGCTGGAGGCCGGGATCAACGGCGTAGATGCTGGCCGAGGCAGTGCCCAACGCCCTCTGATCAGGATCCATATCGACCGTGGAGCCGATAAGGCCAAAACAAAGGCGTTCTTCGACAAATGGCATTCTTATAATATCGATTACGATGTCATTGGGCAGTCATACTATCCTTGGTGGCACGGCTCACTGCTGGATTTGCGCGAAAATATGATCTTCATGGCTAACGAATACGACAAAGACATCATCCTCGTGGAGGTAGCCTATAACTGGAGGCCCTCAGAATACAGAAATAAACTCGCCCCATTCCCAGAGACACCCGAAGGTCAGAAAGAATTTCTCGAAGAAGTCAACCGCGTCGTCCTGAACACACCCAACAATAAAGGTAAGGGTATCTTTTGGTGGGAGCCGGCTGTCATGGGTGGTCTTCGAAGCAGAGGCATGTTCGATAATGACGGCAATGCCCTGCCAGTTATCACGGTGTTCGACAAGTTTACAAGACACTAACTTGTGCTACGTCGCGAGTTGCACAGGATCAACTTTAATCCACCTAACTACAAATACGCCTTTCATAATAAGTGGAATAAGACCCCCTATTTGAAAAAGGCAGAGGGTCTGAAAAACCCTATCTCTTGCGGCAATTAGGTCTTAATGCTCAGCCGTTGAGATTTATGGATTTTCTCGCTCATGACACTATAAAGATGAAAGTTGAGGCACTGACGGTAACACTTCCACATCCAGCTAATTTCGCACTGCATAGATTACTTGTTCTGACAAGAAGACTGGCCCTACTAAGTGACATGGCTTAGCATTACACCCTATGAGTAGGCATTGATTTTGTCGAAACATGCTTGAGAAAAGCAGAAATATTGAGAGAATGAGTCTTGACGGCCCGCAGTTTTGCAGTAAAATTTACTCCAAGTGTAGTAAATAATACTACATGGAGAATTTCCAATGCTTGCTAAATTATTAGGCTCCAAGTTGAGGGCGAAGGTGCTTAGCTGGCTTTTTTTGCATCCTGACGAGCGGTACTTTGTCAGACAACTCAAAGGCTTGTTAGAGGATGACTCAACAAATATCAGCAGAGAGCTTGCCAGGTTGGAGAAAATGGGGATTTTAACCTGCCAAATCGAAGGACGCCAAAAATATTACCAGGTCAATCCTAAATGCCCTGTCTTTTCTGAATTAGAAGGTCTTGTAAGGAAAACTGCGGGTTTAGCAGATGTTTTGCGAGATGCTTTCAAACCATTATCAAAAAAGATCAAGATTGCTTTCATTTACGGGAGCATGGCAACAGGGTCGATTAAAAGTCAAAGTGATGTGGACTTGATGGTGATAGGTTCAACCAAATTTGGTGAGGTCGTTAATGCTATAAGCAAAGCCCAACATAAGCTCGGCCGTGAAATTAATCCGACTGTCTATCCCCTTGATGAGTTTAGGCAGAAGACTTTATCTGAGCACCATTTCGTAAATAGCGTTCTAAAGGAACCAAAGATTTTTTTGATCGGAGACGAGTATGAGCTTGCAGAACTGGCTCAGCGCCGGTTGGGTCACCAAACATGAAACAAGCCCGCATGAAATAGCGGATTTATTAGGCGTAGCTGACCGCGACCTATCTGATTGCCAGTCGTCCGATCTGAGCCCCGATTGGCGCATGAACATCGCATACAATGCAGCTTTGCAATTGGCAACCGCTGCACTGGCCGCAGCAGGATATCGGGCCGCGCGCGATTCACATCATTATCGCGTAATTCAGTCATTAACACATACAATAGGAGCAGATACAAGGCTAATCACAGAATTCGACCAATTTCGCAAAAAACGCAACATCGGCGGCTACGAGCGAGCCGGATTCATAAGTGATTAAGAGGCCGATGAGATGATAGAACTAGCCAGACAACTAAGGCGGAATGTCGAAAAATGGATTAAAGCTAACTATCCCAAATTGGTAAAAATGAGGTAGAAAATGAAGATTCGAAATATCTTTCTTTTCAGCTTGATTGCTGCATCGGTTAGTTTTCAATATGCCTCGGCTCAAATAACGGTTAAACAAATTCAAAACGGTATCGAATTAAAAGCCGAAGAATCGAATACTAGGATTCAGTTTTACGCAGAAAATGTCGTTCGCGTGGTTAAATGGCTTCCCGACGGGATCGGCAAAAAAAAGAGCCTGGCTGTAATTCAAAACAAACTGCCGAATTTGGACATTAAAATTCAGGAAAACCCCGAAACAGTTACCCTAAATTCCGGCACGATTCATCTGCGCGTTTCCAAAGGTGACGGCGCGATTCACTATCTCGACCGTAGCAACAAAAACATTCTCAAAGAGTATGGAAAAGCCCTCATCACACCCATTGAAATCGAATATGAGAAAAAGGCATTTAGCGTTCAACAGAATTTTCAGCTTACGCCGGACGAAGGCATCTACGGCCTCGGTCAGCATCAGCATGGCTATATGAACTATCGAGGCCATTCAGTAACACTAGTGCAGTCCAACACCGATGCGGTCACCCCGTTTCTGATTTCCACCCAGGGCTACGGCATCCTCTGGGACAATTATTCCAAAACCATTTTTGAAGATGACAAGGAAAAAGCATCGTTATGGTCCGACGTAGGCAACAACATTGATTATTATTTCATCTACGGCCGAAACATGGACGAGGTCATCGCCGGATATAGAGATCTCACGGGAGCCGCCCCTATGTACGGCAGATGGGCCTACGGATACTGGCAGAGCAAGGAACACTACGCAAATCGCGAGGAATTGCTAAGCATCGCCCGGCAGTATCGCCAGCGCGAAATCCCCATCGACAATATCATCCAGGACTGGAATTATTGGGGCCCCAGAGAGAATTGGAGCCAGATGTTCTTCGACGAAAGAAAGTTTCCAAAACCCAAAGAAATGGTCGAGACCCTGCACGATATGAACTTTCACGTTATGATTTCCATCTGGCCTGGTCTTGGGCCCAATACCCCCATCTTCAAAAAAATGGACGAAAAAGGTTTTCTTTATGACAAATTTGGCTGGGCAGGTTTCAAGTATTACGACGCATTCAACCCAGCCGCCAACCAGTTGTACTGGGACCACCTGAAGAAAGGTTTGTATTCCACAGGCATCGACGGCTGGTGGATCGACTCAACCGAGCCCGATGTCGTCAATGCCCTTACAAAAGAAGCTACCGATTATGAGATGAAAAGAATCGGCTCTAATCATCTCGGCTCCTGGGCCAGGTATCTAAATGCCTATTCGCTTTCTATGACCGAGAGTTTGTATAAAAACCTGCGCAAAGAATCCGAACAGAGGCGTGCCTACATCCTGACGCGTTCGACCTTCGCAGGCCAGCAGCGAAATGCGGTCACTACATGGTCCGGCGACATCGGAGCCAATTGGGACATTTACAAGAAGCAAATCGCCGCAGGCATTAATCACAGTATGTCCGGCATTCCGTATTGGACGTTCGATATCGGCGCCTTTGTCATTGGAAGTTATGAAGGCGTCTTCTCCAACGGCGGTAAAGACCCAGCTTACCAGGAGTTTTACGCCCGTATGTTTCAGTTCGGCACGTTCAGCCCAATCTTTCGTTCTCACGGCTCCGAGACTCCACGCGAAATTTGGGAGTTCGACGAATTTGTTGAACCGATGGTCAAGTTTGACAATTTGCGCTATCGCTTATTGCCTTATATTTATTCACTCGCCTGGCAGGTCACCAACAATGGCTATACAATCATGCGAGGCCTGCCCATGGATTTTACAGACGACAAAAAGACCTATTCTATCGATGACCAATTTATATTCGGCCCTGCGATTATGGTCTGTCCCGTGACCGAGTATATGTACCATCGCCCGCCTGAGGACAGCATCTTGATAACACCAGAGCACTTCAAAACAAAAGACGGTAAGCCCGGCCTGGTCGCCAAATACTATGACGACGCAGAGTTCAAACAATTATGTCACCAGCAGGTCGAACCCAACATAAATCTTTTCTGGTATACCGGCTGGCCCGATTATATTACCGACCCTACATTCTCTATCCGCTGGGAGGGCAAACTCATCCCCACCCAAACAGGACAACATCGATTCCACATGAAGAGCTTCGGACCCAAACGAGTCTATCTGGACGGCAAAGAGCTGGCCTGTAATTACTGGTCTGTAGAATTTTATACCGTCCCGGTGGAACTGGAAGCCGGCAAAGAATACGACTTTAAATTCGAGACCTCAAATTCAGCCGCAGGCGCCTTTCGGGCAAAGCTCTTCTGGAAAACACCTCAAATCCACGCAAAAGAAAAAGTCGTCGAGGAAAAAGAAAAGACCAGACCCGTCTATCTTCCCGCGGGGACCGACTGGATCGACTTCTGGACAGGTCAAACTATCGCTGGCGCAAAGACAATCACTGCCGACGCTCCTATCGAAAAGATTCCTCTGTTGATTAAGGCAGGCTCTATTATTCCGATGGGGCCGTTCCTTCAATACTCCACTGAAAAGCCGGCAGAGCCGATCGAATTGCGCATTTATCCCAGTGCCGACGGAAGTTTCACGCTATATGAAGATGAAAACGATAATTACAATTATGAAAAAGGCATGTACTCAACGATTACTTTTAACTGGGACGAGGCCAAACGACAACTAACTGTAGGCGAGCGAAAAGGTGAATTCCCCGGCATGCTCAAGCAGCGCCATTTTCATATCGTCATAGTGAAAAAAGACCATGGAACAAGCGTAGAAATCACCGATAAGCCAGACAAGGTCATTCTTTACAAAGGCGAACAACAAAGCATTCAATTTTAGCGGTTTGCATAGTTGGTTAAATGGTCGCCAGTCCCTTAGAAACCAGTTACCAATCAATAAAGGAGTCGTGTAATGTTGAACCTGCTTTCCTCTTTCTGTCGGGTGACGACGCTGTGCAGCGCGCTGTGCCTGAGTATCCTTCTGATATCCTGTCAGACTACCACCATAGCATCGGAACCGAAGCCGCTTTCCTCTTACGACCCACAGGTCAAGAAACTTCTCTCGAAGATGACGTTAGAGGAGAAGATTGGCCAGATGATTCAGGCTGACCAGGAGCATCTTACGGACTTTGCCGACATTGAGAAGTACTTTATCGGCTCGGTACTGAGCGGCGGCAACTCTGACCCCAAGCAGGGCAACAGCCTAAAGGCCTGGACAGACCTGTACGACCAATGTCAGCAGCACGCGCTCAAGACCCGCCTGGGTATTCCAATTCTATATGGCATTGATGCTGTGCATGGCCACAATAACGTACTCGGTGCTGTGATTTTCCCGCACAACATTGGTCTTGGCTGTACACGGAATCCTGCCCTCGTCGAACAGGTCGCGCGTATCACCGCCGAGGAAGTCCGCGCTACCGGCATTAACTGGACTTTTGCACCCTGCGTGACGGTTCCTAGAGACGAACGCTGGGGCAGGACTTATGAAGGCTTCTCCGAAGAGCCTAACCTCGTAAAGACCCTCGGCGCGGCGGCAATCCGCGGCCTGCAAGGCCCAAGCCTAAGCGACCCGCTTTCCGTCCTCGCCTGCGCCAAGCACTATGTGGGCGACGGCGGCACAACCGCAATCGTCCTGAGAAGCAGATGGCCAGGCTTGCGCCGTGGTCCACGCATACTGCTGGACCAAGGCAACACACAACTCGATGAGCAGACTCTGCGACGGATACACCTGCAACCCTACATATCGGCTGTCCGTGCTGGCGTTGGCTCAATTATGCCCTCCTTTAGCAGTTGGAACGGACGGAAGTGTTCAGGCCACAAATATTTGCTCACTGATATTCTTAAAAACGAGCTTGGATTCGAGGGCTTTCTCATTTCTGACTATTGCGCTATTGACCAGCTCGATCGCGATTACAAAACCGCCATAGCCAAAGCTATCAATGCCGGCATCGACATGGGTATGGTTCCTATTAAATACAAGATATTCTCTACGTACCTGAAGGAACTGGTAGAACAGGGCAAAGTGCCGATGTCACGTATCGATGATGCCGTGACACGCATACTCCGTGTCAAGTTTGCTATGGGCTTGATGGATAAAAATCGCTCTCACCTGGCCGACAGAAACCTGCACAAAAAATTCGGCTCGGATGAGCGCCGGCAGATTGCGCGCGAAGCGGTACGCCAGTCTGTGGTTCTGCTTAAAAACGATAGCAAGATTCTGCCGCTCGCAAAAAATCTAGCCCGCATTCACGTTGCCGGGAAGAACGCCGACGACCTCGGAAACCAGTGTGGCGGCTGGACCATTTCCTGGCAGGGCCGAAGCGGCAATGTCACTGAAGCTGGTACGACGATTCTTGAATCTATTAAGAACACGGTTTCTAAAGTTACGAGGGTAACTTTCTCGCAGGATGGCACAGGAGCATACGGAGCCGACGTCGGCATCTTGGTGATTGGTGAAAGGCCCTATGTTGAGGGAACTGGGGATCGCATCGATCTTTCGCTCACGCAGGAGGATGTCGAAGCATTCGACAATATGAAATCAATTGGTATTCCGGTAGTCGTGGTTTTGATTTCCGGTCGTCCGATGATTATTAGTGACGTTATAGATTATGCCGATGCCTTCATCGCCGCCTGGCTGCCGGGCACCGAAGTTCAAGGCGTCGCGGACGTGCTCTTTGGCGATTACAGACCGACCGGAAAGCTCTCCTTTAGTTGGCCTCGCTCGATGGACCATATCCCGATCAACGTTGGCGATGACGATACGCTTTTCGAATACGGTTTCGGCCTGACATATTAACAGCTACCATTTACCAATAACCAATTACCTGTTACCCACAACCGGACTCAATTTGAATAAAAGTACATCATGCGATGCAATTTCGCCGGTATAATTTTCCCTTGTTGTGCCAATATCTTCTTTCTTCCATAAGTCGCGAATCTCATATCTGCCTTTTAGGAAAGAAAGGTGCGACCAGTTCAACCTGACTTTAAGTGTATCTTCGCCGCTATTTAAAATGCACACAGCCCATTTACCATCTGATAGCTGCTTTGCCCAAATTTCTTTACCCGGATGGTCCATGAATTGATATCCCTGTTTTCCCAGCGGGTCCTGGTCTATCGCGATCACTTCTTTGTTTGTAAGGATGTCACGAACCTCATCGGACATTTTCCTGACATCGTTGCCCGCCATCAATGGCGCCGCTAGCATACACCACAGGCTGAAATGTGCCCTGGATTCTGCGAGTGTCAGGCCTTCGTTACCCACCTCCAGCATATCTGGGTCGTTCCAGTGGTCGGGCCCAGCGTAATTTTCCAGCCCAACCTGGCTGTCCAGAATAGGCTTCCAACCCAAAGAATATACCTCCTGACAGTCATAGCAATCTGTAATATCGCCCGTCGTCCTCCAGAGATGGCCGACATCTTTGCCCCAGAGCCAGGGTTTGTTATTACCCCACTCGCATATACTTAAGACGATCGGCCTGCCCGCTGCATACAGTGCGTCGCGCATAGTTTTGAATGTCTCTTCAGCATTGGCTGTGCCATGGTTACACCAGTCGTACTTGATATAGTCCACGCCCCAGGAGGCATAAGCTCTTGCATCTTGATACTCATGTCCTCGTCCGCCGGGATAGCCCGCGCACGTCTTTGTCCCCGCGCAGTTATGAATTCCGAATTTGAATCCCTTCTCGTGAAGGTAATCGCCCAGCGCCTTCATCCCGCTGGGGAATTTCTTTGGATCCCAGACAAGGTTGCCTTGTTCGTCTCGTGTCCTTGCCTCCCAGCCGTCGTCGAGCACGATGTAGTTATATCCCGCCTCCTGCATACCGCTTGCTATCAATGCCTCTGCTGTTTCTTTGATAAGCTTCTCATTTATGTTCGTTTGGAAAGTATTCCAGCTATTCCAGCCCATAGGTGGCGTCAGCGCCAATCCTTCAAATTTTTGAGCCAAAACAGAGACCGGCAAAACCAGAACCAGCAGAATTACTATCTTTCGCATCGCTAATCTCCTTAAATAGATATTCTACAAATTATAATTTGTCGTTTATTGATACCAGTAAAATTAAAGTTCATAGAAATTGTTTCGATTTGTCACTCCTGCGCAAGCAGGGGGTCCAGAAGACGCTATTAAAATGACTGGATTCCCGCCTTCGCGGGAATGACGTTGTTATTTTATGTTTCTCGTTTTTTATCATTTTTTATGCAGGAATCTACTCAGCCAATATGTCAACGGGTTGCTGCTATTCTAACCAACAGGTTTATTTCGTCCAATACTTTAGAATGAAAAACAAGCTCATTAACACATCTGCCCGATATCACCGACCACCAGGTGCCTTTTGTTTAGAGCTATTGTATTTGCGATTAGTAATAAATTTGAGTAGCTGTGTAAAAGATTCGGCTGTACTATTGAAATTTTAAGGCTTAGCCTTTCACGGGTCTAATTAAGGAGAATACAAATGCTGCCAGTCAAATCAATTGGTCTTTTAATGCCGCCTCGCTACTTCTTGTTAATTGTTCTTTTGTGCTTCTGTTGTAGCGCTATAGCTACAGACAACAACATCAAGGAACAGGTTGAGACTCTTCTAACAAAGATGACCTTGCCAGAAAAGATCGGCCAGATGGTCCAGATTAACGCTTTCGGCGGAAAGATACCTGACGAGCTGAAACAGCGGCTCAGAGAAGGCAGGATCGGCTCCATGCTAAACGAGGTTAATCCCCAAACTTCCCTTGAAATTCAGCGCATCGCCGTTGAGCAAAGCCGGTTAGGAATTCCCCTGATAATGGCCAGGGATGTCATTCACGGATTTCGTACCATCTTTCCTGTTCCACTGGGCCAGGCTGCTACCTGGGACGCCGAACTTGTCAAGCAATGCGCTCGGCTCGCCGCCAAAGAGGCAACATCGGCTGGATTTCACTTGACGTTTGCACCCATGATGGACATCGCACGCGATCCAAGATGGGGGCGTATTGCAGAAGGTTTTGGTGAAGACCCATATTTGGCCAGTGTCATGGCTGCTGCGATGGTGCATGGCTTTCAGGGAGACGACCTTTCAGCACCAAACACAATCGCAGCCTGCGCAAAGCACTTTGTTGGCTATGGCGCAGGCGAAGGTGGGCGAGATTACGATACAGCTAACATTCCGCAGGGTCTGTTGCGAGATGTATATTTGCCGCCTTTCAAATCTGCTGTGCAGGCGGGCGTTGCAACGATTATGACTTCATTCAACGAAATCAACGGCGTACCATCATCGGGCAACCCATTTATCCTTCGGCAAATCCTGCGTCAGGAATGGGGGTTTCAAGGCTTTGTCGTCAGCGATTGGGCTTCGATGGAGGAAATGATAGAACACGGTTTCTGTTCGGATTTGAAAGATGTCGCCTATAAGTCGATCACTGCCGGCGTTGATATGGAAATGCAAAGCTCCGCTTACGCCGACCACATTGAAGAGTTGGTGAAAAAAGGCATCGTCCCCCAAAAGCTTGTGGACGATGCAGTCAGAAGAATCCTACGAATAAAATTTCAACTCGGCCTGTTTGAGAAACCATCACCGTATTCTGCTAAGCAATCAACAAAGCCCAGCGAAGCTGCGCTCAAATTGGCTAAAACTGTTGCTTTGAAGAGTGTAGTCCTTTTGAAGAACGAAGACGGACTACTGCCGTTATCAAAAGAGGTCAAGTCAATCGCCGTGATTGGGCCGATGTCCGATGACCCTTATGAAGTCTTGGGCACATGGAATAGAGATGGGAAAATAGAAGATACGGTGACACCGCTTACCGCCATAAAGAATCTACTTGGTGACACTACTGAAATAAACTTCGCAGCAGGCTTACCTTATTCCCGCAGCCGGGATAAAGATGGTTTTGCAAAGGCCGTCGAGCAGGCAAAGAAATCTGATGTAGTGCTGATATTCGCTGGCGAGGAAGCAATACTTTCCGGCGAGGGACACTGCCGGGCATTTCTGGACTTGCCCGGTGCGCAAAATGAACTCATAACTGAAATAGCTGAGACTAAAAAGCCCGTCGTTTTGGTTATTCTGGCAGGTAGGCCTTTGACCATCGGTGAAATATCTGAAAAAGTAAAGGCGGTTCTTTACGCCTGGCATCCAGGCACTATGTGCGGACCGGCACTAACTGATTTGATTTTCGGCCTCCAATCACCATCGGGAAAACTGCCTGTTACATTTCCAAAAGCAGTCGGACAAATCCCGATTTACTACGCTCACAAGAACACGGGCAGGCCCCCGCATACACGCAAGCTAATGATGATAGATGAAATCCCCGTTCGCGCTTATCAGAGCGCCCCAGGCGACGCCGCTCGTTATCTGGACATCGGGTATTTGCCGCTCTTTCCATTTGGATACGGCCTGTCGTATACAAAGTTTGAATACTCGAATTTACAGCTTTCTTCACACCGTATTGAATTGGGCGAAAACATCAAGGTATCGGTCGATCTAACAAACACTGGGCAGATGGAAGCCGAAGAAATTGTCCAATTATATGTGCGGGACCTGGTGGCCAGTTTAACCCGACCCGTCAAGGAGCTAAAAGGTTTTCAGAGGATCCGCCTAAAACCGAAAGAAAAAAAGACGGTGACATTCAATTTACCCAGCACAGAACTCGGATTTCACAATAGTGATATGAAATATGTTGTCGAGCCTGGCAAATTTCACCTGTGGGTCGGTGGCGATTCGCAATCAGGATTAAAATCGGAATTTGAAGTAGTCAAATCAAAAGGTAAGGACCGATAGGAAGGCCAAATTCAAGCTTGAGGTGTATCCTGGACTAATTATGACCGTACGCTTTGTAGAAAAGATGTCATTTCGACCGTAGTGAGCGGAGCGAACGGAGTGGAGAAATCCGGGTCCGCAACGCCACTGTACGTAGATAATTTTGGTGGGGCAAGCCCCACCCTACACAACCGCAATGAAGGGTAGTGGGTCAGTTTGACAAATATAGACTTGAGAATAAGCTATTTGACAAGTTAAGATGGTTGCTTAAAATATCAACTCTTGCGAAAGTGGTTTATCTGTAGAATAGTGTAGAGAGTATGGCCTCAGACTTGAAATTATCCACATTTTCTGTGGATTGGTTTGGGCGTGGACCGCTTATGTTGCTTTACTCTGATGGTCTTGCGCCCAGGCTTACCAACTCGTTAAGGTCTACATTTTGTTTGAGTAGCCATATAGCACCATCTCCTTTCTTGGGCTTTATGCCCAGATTGAAGGAACAAAATGTCTATGTCTGAGGCCATATTTTTTCATATATCGTGGCATATTCCTTATTGAAAAATGGTTGATTTATAGGGCAGGATGGCTGATTAGGGCCTCCATTGCCCCTGTTCATGAGCTCCATAATAAATTAAAGTTGCAATTTACTAATGGACGATATATTATTTAAGTATGCCTAAGCGGTCAAGGAAAAACCCCCGTGATTTGAACTTGCTGGCTAAATCCCTCGTAGATAAGGCCACAACAGAAGATTTACTTGACAAGGCCGCTGAAGAAGGGAAAAATCCTGCTGCTGTGGTTTTAGGGCGACTTGGTGGATTAAAGGGTGGCAAGGCACGAGCTACAAAGCTCTCAGCTCGGCAACGTAGTATGATTGCACGAAAAGCAGCTAAAATCCGTTGGGCTAAACAAAGTGAATAGTTTTTACAAGGAAAGATTATTGTGGCAAAGAAAAAGAAGATAAACGGTAAGAAGGACGCGCGGATAACTGAAGAGGCGATATTGCCAGAAGAAGTCAAGTTGCTACAGGAATTCAACAAGGTGCACGAGGAACGCTATAATAAATGGGTCCGCAGGAAAATGGTAACCGAAGAGATTTTGGGCAAATATACTTTGGTTGCTGGGGTGCGCGGGCAAAATGGCATAGTCTTGGGCGCAGATACCAAAGTCATAAGAGGGGGCGAAACTGATTACGAACAGAAAGTGAGAAAATTTGATATAGGCCCATAGTTACCTATTATATTTGCAAGTGCTGGCGCTGTAGGTGTTATTGAAGATTTTGTCGAGATGTTCGAGAAAACCCTCCGTGAGAACATATCTGATGGTAAAATCAATTCCCTGCTTTCGATAAAAATAGTTGCAGAGAATCTTGTAGAAACGACTGAAGAGCGATATGCTCCGAAACTGCAACAGCCGTCTCTCCATTTCATGTTAGGGGGATTGTCAAACCTTAATAAAGGCAAAGCTGTTCTATACGAAATAGGATTTCCCGGCTATGGCCAAAAAATCAAATATAGCAGCTTCATTGGGCACGGCAGCCCGTACGCCAGAACGATAGCTAAATATCTGTTTCCGAGAGACAATAAGATTGGTGTAATCCCTCTGGCCTGCAAGGATATTGTTAACCGTGTAGCATTTTGCGTTCAATGGGTCGGCGATGACATTGACAACTATGTAGGAGATGATGCTCAAATAATGTATCTTTTGGATGATGACCCCCAAATACACGACGCCCCATTCAACAAAGGGAAAATTACGGCCAAAGTGAAAGCGATGCAGCAAAACTTGACGAAAGTCACGTTCTCAACAAAGTAATCAAGAATTTTAAAAACTTCTTGTCTTTGCTTGACCACTCAAGCATAACGGCCAGTATGAATCAACTGGCCATAAAAAAGCGGGTTCAAATCTTATCAGCCTTAGTTGAGAGCAATTCTATTCGTTCAACCGTCCGAATGACAGGCGCAGCCGAAAATACCGTAACCAAATTATTACGTGAGTTGGTAGGGTCTGTGAGCAATACCAAGATAAAATTATGGTCAATCTGCCCTGTAAGCGTATTCAGGTGGATGAAATTTGGTCATTTTGCTACGCTAAACAAAAGAATGTCCCCGAAAAGTATCAAAATAAATTTGGCTACGGTGATGTATGGACTTAGGTAGCACTCGACCCTGATACTAAACTTATCCCTGCGTGGCTTGTTGGCAAACGTGATGCTGATTGGGCAAGTATGTTCATGTGTGATTTAGCCAAGAGACTTAAACATCGTGTTCAACTTACCAGTGATGGGCACAGAGCCCATTTGATTGCTGTAGAAGATGCTTTCGGTGGCGAAGTTGATTATGCGACTTTAATAAAAATGTATGGACAGGATAAGAAAGAGCCGGAGCAGCATTATAGCCCAAGCAAAATAGTTGGTTGTCAATTAGCTGTTATCAATGGCAAGCCAAATCCAAAATATGTATCAACTTCTTATGTTGAACGGTAAAACTTAACTATGCGTATGCAGATGCGGCGTTTTACAAGGCTTACTAATGGATTTAGCAAAAAGGTTGAGAATTTACATTGGGCAGTTACACTACATTTTTTGCACTATAACTTTTGCTGGATTCATAAAGCTTTAAGAGTAACGCCAGCTATGTAAATAGGAATAAGCGACCATATTTTGGAATTAGAAGATATTGTAAAATTGCTTGAGGAAAAAGAATCAAACTGACCCACTACCCAATGAAGTCTACTATCGACAGCAATCTATCGCTAATATACATTGCCTGAGCATCCTGCCCTTCGCAGTAGGTAAGGAAGGTGTGGTTAATCCGCTAATAATCAAATGTCACAAGTAGAGGTCTAATATGATGGAAGACAAAGATATTCGTTTAGGCGTTTTTAGAAAGCCCGTTTCTTTTAGCATTGCTGCGATTTTATCTATCTGTTTGTTTTTGGTCTGTTCAAGCTTTGCGCAGCAAAGCATTGTTGAGAAATACGGCCAGCTCAGCGTCGAGGGAAATCGCATAGTAGATAAGAACGGGGATACCGTCATTCTACGCGGCATGGCGCTCTATTGGAGCCAAAGGAAAGGGCAATTCTATAATGGCGATATCGTCAAATGGCTGCGCGATGACTGGCACTGTACTATCGTAAGGGCCTCAATGGCCGTCGAAGCCGGCGGTTATCTAACAAATCCCGAAAGAGAAAAACAAAAAATCAAGACCGTCGTTCAAGCTGCTATCGACTTGGGAATTTATGTTATCATTGATTGGCACGACCACAATGCGTATAGAAACATTCGGCAGTCCCAGGCGTTTTTCGAGGAAATGGCAAAGACATACGGAAAGTATCCCAACGTTATCTATGAACTGTGGAACGAGCCGCTCAATGGACACGACTGGAGCACCGTTATCAAACCATACCATCAAGCCCTTATCCCCAAAATACGTGCTCACGACCCCGACAACATCATCGTATGCGGCACGCAGACATGGTCCCAGGATGTCGATAAGGCGGCACAGGACCCGCTAAAGTTCGACAACATCGCGTATAGCCTGCACTTTTACGCAGCTACACAGAAGCAATCTCTGCGCGAAAAAGCAAAGGCCGCGCTGGATAATGGCATAGCACTGATGGTAACCGAATGGGGTACCAGCGAGGCCACCGGGGATGGAAAATTGGATTACGAAGAAACGGGAAAATGGTTCGATTTCATGGACAAGAATTCACTGAGCTGGTGCAACTGGTCTGTGGCGGACCTGAATGAAACATCAGCGGCGCTTGAGCCCGGCGCAAGCGCTACCGGCGGCTGGTCACCAGATGACATAAGCCGATCCGGCACCCTCGTCAGAGAGCAACTGCGAACTAAAGGTAAAAAGCTAATAAATGAACTAAAGGAAATCCATCGTCCGGACGTCATCTATGTTCCTACGCCGCATAATGTTGTGGATAAAATGCTCGAACTGGCAAAAGTCAAAAAGGATGATTTACTCTACGACCTGGGCTGCGGCGACGGGCGGATCGTGGTGGCGGCGGCAAAAAAGTACGGCTGCAAAGCCATCGGCTACGATATAGATCCCCAGCGGGTAAAAGAGTCGCTGGAAAATGTACAAAAGAACAATGTCGAAGACTTGGTTACAATCCAGCAAAAGGACATCTTCACACTCGACCTCAGCAGGGCCAATGTGATCACTCTTTATTTGCTTCCGAGTCTGAATGTGAGATTGATTCCCCAATTAGAGAAGCTTAAGCCCGGCTCGCGCATTGTCTCACACGACTTCGATATGAAAGGTGTAACTCCGGACAAAGTTGTAAAGGTCACTTCCGGCAATAGCCATGTTGAGCATACGATTTATCTCTGGACCACTCCATTGAAGAAAGAAAAGGTCAGCGACAAAGAAGCCGACTCCGATGAAAGCAAGTGACTCTCGAACACCTTTGAAAACCGCGTAAAAACAATCGGGGCCCATAGTGAGTCACTATAGGCCCCGTGATAATGCAAAACAACGCCGTCCAGATTCAAGTTTGCCTCAATCAGAACACTGGTGCTAAACTAATATTAAGGCTTTACCGGCTCAGTCTGCTTAGTGACAGAAAGGCGCACATTATCCAAAGCAAGCCAGCGGCCAATCTGACTAGACACATTGGCAAACTCAATACCAATCTTGTTACCAATAGATGCCGGAACATCACTGGCTGTGAAGAGCAGAGAATACTCTGCCAATTCGCCTGTGGGAGTTACCTCACCAACCGCGACCGGAACTCTGGTACCGCCGTCATCGCAATAGAGAACCACCTGTAAAGTCGTTTGCCTGTAACTCGCTACGTCCACTTTCAGTTCAAAAATGTCACGGCAATCAATCACATGGTCGGTTAACTGGAAAATCGAGGCACTAGCATGCCCTAAATAAGCGACCAGATTCCCGTCGGTGGGTACCCACCAACAATTATCCGTTAAGCCCTTATTAAGTTGTGGCCCATCAGTGTCCCAACCGGGGACATCTTCAAAGCCCGCATGCATTCCTCCGGGCAGTTCAAAGCTGAAGTTTTCAACGTCAACATCAACAATTGCTCTCTCACCCGTAAGGTAAAGAATCTCACCAGCAGACAAAGCCCGGTCGAAAATTTGTAACTCGTCGACCACACCATCCCAGTAACGCCCTGGTGCATCTGGGTTGTCACCGATAAATACGTTCTTGTCGTTGATGCCTATAGGCTCTGTAGTAGGAGTGCTCACGTCAAGCGCGCCGTCCAGGTATACCATGATGTTTGCACCATCAAATACTCCAGCGACGTGATGCCACTCGTCATAAGCAACCGCAGTGACTCCATCGATCGAAGCTGTATCGGGAGCACTCCAGATAGTGATACCAAAGTGGAACCTCGGATCCCAGCTCGCGTTACCTAGCCTCCAGGCGTATTCACCCTTAGCAGCGATAGCTGCCCATTGATTGGCGTTCGAGCCAATAGTTACCCATGCGGATACCGTTATCTCATTGGTAGTAACATCGAAGAGCGGATCGTAACCGCAATCCATGTAGTCGTCAACACCATCAAGATCCAGTGCCATACCGACCTGTCCTTCGACATAGTTCGGCTCACCCGTATTCGGATCGCCCATAAAAACACCATGCAGTTCATTGCCGGAAGCATCATCCGCATTATTCTCCAACGGATAATAAGCCACTAAGTTATCAACACTAGGATCTGCAGGAACTGATCTATAACCTGCCAGGTAACGAACTTCATCATTAGATAAAGCCTTGCCGAAAATCTTCACCTCGTCAACAAGGCCATCCCAGTAGCGGTCTGTCGCGTCTGGGTTGTTACCAATAAACACGTTCTTGTCATTGACACCTATGGGCTCAGTAGTAGGAGCGCTTCCGTCAAGCTCACCGTCCAGATATAGATTGATGTTCGCACCATCAAATACACCGGCGATGTGATGCCATTCATCGTAACCAACAGCAGTAGTTGCATCGATCGAAGCTGTATCAGGGGCGTTCCAGATGGTGATGCCAAAGTGGAACCTTGGATCCATGTTAACGTTTCCAAGTCTCCATGCGTATTCACCCTTGGCTACAGCCGCCGTCCACGCAGTGGGTATCGACCTAATTGTTACCCATGCTGAAACCGTCATCTCGCTGGTGAAATCGAAGACCGGATCATAGCCACAATCCACGTAGTCATTAACGCCATCAAGATCCAGCGCCATCCCATTGCATACTAATCCTTCGACGAAGTTCGGATCGCCCGCGTTCGGATCACCCATAAAAACACCATCGTGTCCGTTGCCGGTAGCATCGTTCACATCGTTCTCCATTGGATAGTAAGCCACCAGGTTACCAGCGCCGGTACCAACCGGCTTCGAAATCATGGTAATTTTGAGATTATCCATTAACCAGATTTGGTCCCACGCCGGCGTACCTGCGGGTACTGAGACACCCGGCCACGCGGGACCACCTAACTCAATTTGCCACGCAGGAAGTGTCATGTCCCAAGCTTGTCCTGCCCACCAACCAACTGATAAGTCAGCCAGGTTAGCTGATACATGGACCCAGCCATCAGCTTGAGCATACTCCGAAATGCCGGAACCATAACCTTGGTCACCAGGTAGAACAAAAAATTCTAAGCCGATAGGATCCCAGTCACCGGATAAGTTGCGTAAATCAAACTCGATGGTGTAATCTGCCGGATTGGTACTGGTGTTTCCGCTCAGCTCCATGCCCCACTTTGAACCGAATCGAGTGCTGATATCTGCTGTGCCTGCAGAATTGTCTATCGTTCCGGTATGCTCAACGACCATATTTCCTTCATAGTCCGCATACACGACATTATGCACCGTCCCATTGTCGCCCCAGTTCCAGCCGGAAAGAGCATCGACTTGACAGGGGTCTTCAAAATCGTTCTCATACACAATAACATCAACATCAGCAAAACCTGTCATCGATCCTGCCAAACATAGGAATAATGCGATTAGAATTATCTTTTTCTTACACATAATACACCTTCTCCAATAAGAATTAAAACACTGTGTTTTGGCCACACACCAAAACACAAGTTACCTTTAACAAGCAACCGGATTTTTAAGCCTGAGTCTGCTTGTCCAAAGTAACTCCATAGAACAAACATAAAAACTTGCTCCCTCACTCGACTTACCGTTGTAGAAGAAAAAAAGTAGTGATGTTATTGAATTTTCTACCTCCTTCCTTAAGAAAAGCCCCTTGCGGGCCGTTAAATGAAATGGAATCATATCGCCTCCGCGATATAGTTTAGACCACTATCTCTTAAATCACAGGGCATCAATGCCAGAAACAACAAAAGCGTGTATACCCTATAATATTCCATTTATACTATATCTAATCCCCTAATTCAAGAAAAATCTAACTTTTCAGCCTTTTTTATTTCACTGGGGCTATTAAATCAGGCCCTTGATTCTATTGCTCTCTAATATGTAACCGCTTTGGTCTCGAAAGGCATACGCTCGGCGCGGTGGAGACCCAGAAGCCACGGACGGAATCT
>Ga0307443_1000474_pt1 | contig 25697 bp, 21 predicted proteins | sample SalMarSW160220MG_FD_202148 | JGI IMG/M metagenome (GOLD analysis project Ga0307443, IMG submission 202148) | Salt marsh sediment microbial communities from the Plum Island Ecosystem LTER, Massachusetts, United States - SW1601-220 | ecosystem: Environmental > Aquatic > Marine > Intertidal zone >... | reverse complement strand
ATTCTCTCTTGATAATGTTTCATGGGTCATTTTCTGCCTCCTCTCTTAAATTTTCCTAGAAAAAACAGGCAGATAATGACCCCTAGCTTTTTAAGAGTCAATTATTATTTTGTTACGTACAGTGGCAGGAATAGATAAAGTTGCAACGATAGTATCATCCGGGACAAATGCGCCCGGTACCATTCTTACAACATGTAGCAGTAAATTTAGAAAGATATATAACGACGCAAAATGTGTGATAAGTAAGGGACAAGGAAACTATGAGGGGCTTTCTGATGAAAAAAAGCCGATATTTTTTATGTTAAAGGCAAAATGTTATGTCATAGCGAAGGATATTGGCGTTACCGAAGGGGATATTGTGTTGAAAGGAATAAATGTGTAATAAATTGGGTAATATCTTGCCCTTACATACCTCTGCCTCCCCCTCTTCCTCCTCCCCTACCACCACCTCTACCCATTCTTTTCCCGCCGCCCATGCCTCTAGCTCTGCCTTTTCCTCTCATATCATCACTTTTTTGCCACTGGTTCGGTTTTCCCTGGTCTATCTCGGTTTTGGCCTCTGTTACTATGCGGCGAACTGCTGAGGAAAGATAGGAAAACAAGCTCAAAACAATACTTGTGCCTGCTTCAACAAAAGTCTCTGTTTTATCCTTCACTCCAGGCTCTGCTTGGGACATACGGTACCCTGCCCTACTGCTTGCGTTTGCCCTGAACTCTGCGTCTGGGTAAGTTTTTACATACGGGGCTTCATTTGGATGCTGCGGCTTTTTTGAGGATAAAAAGGATTTCATCATCTCATAGGCCTCATTAATTTCCTTTAATTTATCCTCGGTCTTTTGTTTTAGGCGAGGATTGTTGGAGAAACGATCCGGATGCCAGATATTGACCATATCTTTATAGGCCTGTTTTGCCTCATCTATGGTAGCATCATGTTTAAGCTCAAGAATGTCTAAACATCGTTGAATATCCATTATATTTTCCTTTGCCTCCTATAAAACAATGGCTTTCTATTTTACCGCCTGATCTCTCAGACAATGTCTCCACCATTGTCCTGGGTAATGAAACCAACGCAGTCTTCTCACTAAACCACTTAACAGATCCTTCACCATATATTAAATCTGCTCTCAAAATCTTTTGATTATGCGTGCTGGTAATACAGCGCTATTTTTACAGAAATCTTAAGAAAGTCCCTCTTACTATGTCAAGGAAAAAGCGAAGATCGTGGGGGAATGTTAAATCGATATGCTATTGTGCACCTTTTTGGTATTATTAATGGTTTAATATGACATGTGAAATTCATATTTTCCGTGAAAAGATTCAAGATAGATGTTTGAGTTATGAAGTTACTATCACAGGATACTAATGATCATATAATTACAGCTCTATAGAAGTGATCACAGATTCTCCATTGTCCTATATTCACTAATATAATTATTAGAAAGACCGCTACGAATGATTGGGATTGAACCAACTTTTATAGATAATCATAAGAAAAAAATACCGTGGAAAATAAGTCCAATTAGTCAAAAACGTCCCTAAAATCACGCTCTCTTAAACACCTCTTGTCATTTTTACCTTGAAAGGAAGTATTGTTTGTCGTATCATTACAACATTACCTCGTTGGTTATGGGTTGATTTGTTTTTTAACCCACGTATCTTACTGAATCAACGAGGTTTTTTCAACTTTTATGATCTAATAATCAACCTTAATGGCGGGATTGCGGTTTTATGACTACTTTTGCATGTAATGTCAAAATATTAGGAATATTATGGATATAAGGAATATTGCAATTATTGCACATGTTGATCATGGAAAAACAACTATGGTCGATAGAATTCTACATCAGGTGAAATTGTTCAGGGATAATCAGGAAGTGCAGGATTTGATTCTGGATTCAAATGATCTGGAAAAGGAGAGAGGAATAACTATTTTATCTAAGAATGTATCAGTAAAATATAAAGGAACAAAAATAAATATTATAGATACTCCCGGTCACTCAGATTTTGGAGGAGAAGTAGAGCGTGTTTTAAATATGGCTGATGGCGTGCTGTTACTTGTTGATGCTTTGGAAGGACCTATGCCACAAACACGATTTGTTTTGCAAAAAGCATTAGAGATGGGTTTAAAACCTATAGTTGTAATTAACAAAGTAGACAAACCAAATTGTAATCCGGAAGAGGCAAATGAACTTGTTTTTGAACTGATGTTTTCTCTGGATGCAACAGAAGAACAACTGAATTTTCCAACTGTTTACGGTTCTTCAAAACTGGGATGGATGGGAGCCGACTGGAAAACACCAACTAATGATGTTACTTATCTATTAGATACTATTATTGAATATATTGATCCACCCAAAGATAATCCCGGAACCTTACAATTACAGATTAGTTCATTGGATTACTCGTCATATACAGGGAGAATTGCTATAGGAAGAGTAAATAGAGGAAGCATAAAAATGGGTGATCAGGTTTCTATTGTTCAGAGAAATCGTCAAATAAGTAAATCAGTAGTTAAAGAACTTTATCTTTTTGAAGGACTGGGAAAAGAAAAAACCAAAAAAGAAGTTAAGTCCGGTGAAATAGTAGCCATAATAGGACTTGAAAACTTTGACATTGGAGATACCATTGCTGATTTTGAAGAACCCGAAGGTTTAAAACCAATCTCTGTAGATAAACCTACTATGAGTATGCTTTTCACCATTAATAACTCACCATTTTTTGGTAAAGAAGGGAAATATACTACATCAAGGCATATCAGAGAAAGATTATTTAAAGAAACAGAGAAGAATCTGGCATTAAAGGTTGAAGAAACAGATTCACCTGATAAATTGCTGGTTTATGGTAGAGGTATTCTTCATTTATCTATTTTAGTAGAAACTATGAGGAGAGAAGGGTATGAGATTCAATTAGGTCAGCCTAAGGTGGTTATTAAAGAAATAAATGGGTTTAAACATGAACCGATAGAACTGTTAAATGTAAATGTTTCTGAAAAGTTTTCCGGAAAAGTAATAGAAATTGTTACCAGACGTAAAGGAGATATCCTGAATATTGGGGCGAAGAATGACAGAATAAATCTTGAATTTAAAATACCGGCCAGAGGTTTGATTGGACTTACCAAGCCGATATTAACAGCAACCGAAGGTGAAGCAGTGATGTCGTATCGGTTTAAAGATTATGAGCCATGGAAAGGTGAAATACAAAGTAAAAGAAATGGTGCTTTGATAGCTATGAAAACAGGAACATCTATTGCTTATTCAATTGATAAACTGCAAGACAGGGGTGAATTTTTCATTGAGCCAAATGAAGAGATATATGCAGGACAGGTGATAGGAGAGAGTACAAGGGATCATGATCTGGTAATAAATGTGACCAGGACTAAAAAACTATCTAATATGCGGGCTGCAGGTTCAGATGAAAAAATGTCAATAGCTCCGGCAATCAAGTTCTCATTGGAAGAAGCTATGGAATATATTGGAGAAGATGAATATGTTGAAGTAACCCCAAAATCTGTTCGCTTAAGAAAGATATTGCTTAGTGAGCTTGAAAGGAAGAGGAAAAAGAGATCGGAAGGGTAATGTAAATGTGAGAAAGACATCCCTATGCTCATTCACCAGGTAATTTCAAAGAGCTAAAATGTTACCAAAAAAGATTTTTCTTATCAAATCTTAGCCATTACTAAAAACCTCATAAGCCCATTGGCAATAAACCTTTGGGATAAGTAACCACAAACTCTATATTAATCTCCTGTTTTTGCTCGGGGTCGAGCTTATACTCCCACAACATAACCCCTTCTTTATCAAGATAGTTCTTTTTCGCAGGTGCAGGGTTCATTGTAAGTTCCTTCACCTCTATTGTATCCGTTCTTGTAACAGGAATGTTATCCACTACCTTTAGCAATATGGATTTGTCTTTTAAATTCTCAACCATTATCTTATAGGCCAGTTCCCTTACAATGGTACCTCTTTGGATCTTTCCAAAATACGTTTCTTTGACCTTATCCTTAAGCTTTTCTCGCTTGACCATCACCTCTCTGTCTGCACCAAGGCTCAAATGAAATTCTTCTCCCGCCTTTTTTTCACTAAGATAGGTCTTTCCGATATACCGTCCACTGAAATACACATTCAACGGCCCACTTAACAGCTCTTTATCTGCTTTTGTCTTACACACAAGAAAAGTCAAAGGACTACGCTTTGGAACAGCATAATAGTAAGAATCTCCATGCATCTTTTTGGTGAAAAGAGGGAGAATTGTCTCTTTATCCCTCGATTCGATATCAATCGGTTGAGGAATTCTGTATTCAAAGGAAAGAGGTAGCTCTCTCTTTACGGCTGTGGTAAATGCTGCTTCTTGTTTGGGTATCCCAGAGTAGTCTTTTCCTTTCACCGCATCCGTGACCGTTGCCTCCTCCTCGGGAGCAAGATGCCCTGCCTTTCCCATCCACTTTGTCCGTGGCCTTGGTATATCAAGCAGCCAGCTTGAAAGGCGAGGAAGACGAACGCCACTCAAGGGGATAACATTTGAGATTGAAAGTGCCACGTGGTTCCAGTCTTCTCCTGTCTTCTGCAGGATCTTTGAAAACATGGTCAAATCGATTTCGGATAGCGCCACAGGAACAGAAACCTTATAAAGGGGCCGCCAGTTGGCATTTTTTGTAAGATAGTCGGCTACAATGCGTATTTTCTGCTCTTTTTCTGCGTTGAATAAGATTTCAATAACCTTTCTGACCTTCCTAACGGGCCTTCGAAGACCGCCCAGTTCCTCTTCCAGAACTCTTATTTCCTTTCCTATCTCTTCAATTGACGCGTCAAGAGACTGTTTTTCGTCATTAATCTTTTGAAAGTTGGAGCTCAAAAATACCAGGGTTTTAGTTAAATTTTCCATGTCCGGGAAACTGGTTTTGATCTCCTGGGGGATCTGGGTCTTAGAAAAATCGATGAGTGAAACGAGAAACATCTCTTCTTTATTAAGGACTTCCTTTTTATCAGCTAACACTCTTTTTGACTTTTTCAGTTCGTTGATCTTTTGCTCCAGGACTTTTATATTCTCCCGGGGTGATTCCTTTATAGGAATTTCCTTGAATTGAACACTAAAAATCTCCCCAGCCCCGAAAATCTTTGCTGTTATCGAATCCTTATCGACGCGGAAGGCCTCGATCTCAAGGAGAAGTTCATTAAACCCCTTTTGAACCGTTGTAAAAGCCTCCCTTTTGACCATGGCCTGTCCTGAGAAAAGTGTGACTTGCTTGATTTGAGATGGTAGTGTCTTCCCCGCAAAAGCAAAAGGCACGATGAAAAATGAAAAAAGTACTATAAAGATATACGACTTTCTCATGGCTCCTCCACATGATATTATGTTTGCTTTTTCTTCTGTTTGATGTTCCGAGACCTTTGCACAACCTGACAATCTTTGTAACCCAAGAAAAGAGGGTGGACTTTTCTGAAGTGACTGGCGTAAGGGCGCTATCTTTTCGCAACTTATCAGTGGGGGAAATCCCGCCGGAAGCGGGAAGAGGGTAAAACTCCCCCATAGATAAGTTGCTGAAAAGACCAGCCCGAGAGCCTCGGAACTGAAGAAAAGCCCAGCCTCGGTAAGAAAATATGAGTTATGCAAAGGTCTCGTTCCACCATTGTCGACTCACTCTTTTCCATTTATTTAAAACTACGTAACCCATAAAAATGACATAAGAAGCTGTTTTTTGTAAGTAACAAAATAATCGAAAGTTACTTGTGTGTCAATGAAGAATCTAAGGCTCAATACAGGGGAAAATCCTAACAAATCCAAGGAAATGAGAGTGAGTGGGACATAAGTAAATAAGTATCAGGAAAAGCATATTACCAGGTATGTATGGATCAATTCTGTGCGTGCCACTCATAACTATTCAAATAGTTGTCATATTCCCATCATATTCTATGAGGGTTGGAGTGACAAAACTCAAAGGTGACGAAGCTTGCTGGACTGTTGACATGGATTAGTGAGGGATTGAGCAATGCCACATCCCTTGAAGTGTAATATCATAGCATTCTACGTTGCCTGTTGAAAAAAATTGAGAAATCAATTAAACATGAAATACGATGACCGATATCACAAGAAAGTACTCGGGAGGTATGGTTGGTAGTGCTCTCGGAGATGCGATTGGTGAACTCGCATTCCAATATCAGAACAAAGAGGACCCTTGTATCCAGTCGGACCAATTAAAAAAACTCCGCTACACCGATGATACTGCGATGTCCATTGGCCTTGCAGAATCTCTTATAAAAAAGGGCTGCCTTGATCAAGACAATCTGGGAGAAACATTTCGATACAACTATGAGCGTGAACCGTGGCGGGGCTATGCCTCGGGACCGCCAACTATATTCTCAATAGTAAAACAATCAGGTATTACCTATGTTGAGGCTGCAAGGAGTTTATTTGAAGGTACAGGTTCCCTTGGCAACGGCGCTGCCATGAGGATTGTTCCGTTAGGGCTGTTTTTTCACGACTCCACTGATCTCTATGAAAAGGCTTGCATGTCTGCTACTGTCACCCATGCACATCCAGTGGGTAAAGACGGTGCAGCAATCCAGGCACGGGCTGTTTCTTGTGCAGTGAAACTTGATCCAAAGGAAGCATTCCCATATAAGACATTTATGGATACATTGATTGATTTTTCCAGAACCCCTGAGATTAGAGACAAACTACTCATTGTTAAAGAATTAATCACCACGAATGTACCACTCTTTACCTTAGAGCAACTTGGTCAAACAGTTGCAGTGCATGAATCCATGCCGTTTGCCCTGTACTCCTTTCTGCGCCATCCCAAATCATTTGAGGATTGTCTTTTTTGCGCTACCTTACATGGAGGAGACAGGGATACCCTCGGCGCAATGGCCTGTGCTATCTCAGGGGCTTATTTAGGTGTTGAATCTATACCACAATCATGGAGGCAAAAACTTGAGAATCGATCGTACATTGAGGATTTGGCATTGAGGTTGTCGGAGGTCAAGCCGGCTGATTAAAGACTTTCCCCTATAAGCTGTTGTAGCATCTCGTTTGGGCCAAGATATATCTGTACTATCTTTGCATCCCTCATATACTTTTCTACCGGATATTCTTTTGAATATCCATACGATCCCATTACCTGAACACAATTTGATGTAACCTCCATGGCCATATTTGTTGAATAGACCTTTGCCATGTCAGAATACCGGGCCCTATGGGGATTTTTTGCTTTCAAAGACCATGATGCCCTATAGACAAGAAGCCGTGCCGCATCGATTTTTGTGGCCATATCTGCAAACATCGCTGAGATCAGGCTGTGTTTGATAAGGGGCTTTCCGCCAACAACCCTGCCTTTACAATACCCAAGCGCATATTCAAATGCACCTCTGGCTATCCCTACAGAGATCATCCCAGCGCCTAATCTGTTATAGGCTACAGTTGTCTGGAGAAGTCTGTGGCCATCACCTATTTTGCCAAGAAGATTGATCTTCGGGACACGAACATCTTCAAATATAACTTCCCTGTTCTGGTCTTCATGCATCCCCATCTTTCGTTCAATCTTACCAAAGGAAAGACCAGGTGTGTCTTTCTCAACGACAATTATACAGGAGCCTTTGTCTTCTAACTTGGGGTCAGTTGTAGCAATTACAATATAATGAGATGCTATACCGGCATTACTGGGCCATATCTTTACTCCATTTATAATATAATCATTTCCATCTTCTTTAATAATTGTTTTTACGGTCCTTAATCGCATCCTACTGTCTTCAATATCTGCACCTGAAGCAGGCTCTGTCATGCAGATGCATCCCAGATTTACCTCCTCTCTCGATGCCAGTGGCCTCAAGAAACGCTCTCTCTGCTCATCATTGGCAGCAATTATTATAGGTGTCTGAGCGAACCACGTATCACCAATAACACAGGCCACACCACCATTTACAGCAGCAAGCTCTTCTAAAATTGCCATAGTTGTCATTCCATCCGCACCTGTGCCACCGAATTTAGGGTCTATCGTTAATCCCATAAAGCCCAACTCTGCTGCCTTCTTTAATACCTGTGGCATATATCTGTGGGTTTCCCAATCATCATCAAACTTATCATTAAGTGGTTTTACCTCATTTTCAGCAAATTTCCTTGCCATCTCTTGAAATTGACGTCTCTCTTCTGAAAGTTGAAAATTATACATGCTGCTCCTCCTTTGTTTTTTATCCTTTTATAGCTCTTAGTTCTTTAATAAGGGCCGGAACAATCTCATTAATATCCCCAACAATACCATAATCCGCAAAGTTAAAGATATCAGCCTTTGGATTTGTGTTTATAGCTATGATAAGCTCACTGTTTATCATTCCGGCAGAGTGTTGTATCGCCCCTGAAACACCACACCCTATATAAAGTTTGGGTCGTATTGTTTTTCCGGTCTGGCCAATCTTTTTATCCTCAGAAACCCAGCCCTCATCTACTGGAAGGCTTGTTGCCCCTACTTGCGCACCCAAAAGCTTTGCAAGTTCCTTTACCATTTCAAAGCCTTCTTTATTGCCAACACCCATGCCTACTGCTACTATCTTATCTGCCTCTTCTAAAGATATACTATCGGATACCGATCTAACAGTTTCAAGAACTTTAACCTTGATATCCTCTTCCTTACAATTTACATCTATATAAATCAACTCCCCTTGACTTTTTCTGTCTTGATCCTTTAACTCCATAACACCTGGCCGAACGGTTACCATCTGGGGCCTATGAAAAGGACATATGATGTCTGCCATGAGATCCCTGCCAAAGAAAGGTTTTGTGGCCACGATTAATCTCATCTCTTTATCAATATCGAGTTCAGTACAGTCCGCAGTGCATCCTGTGTTTAATCGTGCTGATACCCTCGGCGCCAAATCTCTTCCGATGCCGGTTGCTCCAATCAACAGTATCTCTGGTTTTTCCTTAAAGGCCTGTTCAGCAAGAATATCCGAGTAAATCTCTGTCCGGTAATCTTTAACAATAGGATCATCTGCTATGATAACCCTGTCAGCTCCGTAAGAAATAAGTTCTTCCGCCATTTCTGAAACATTATAACCAATAAGGATAGCTGTAACATCCACCTCAAGTTTTTCCGCCAGGTCACGTCCTTTTCCCAACAATTCAAGGGAAACTTGAGCCGGTGTTCCATCTCTTTGCTCGACAAAGACCCACAATCCACTATACTCTTCCATGTAAAAATAGAGCCTCCTTGCTCAACTACAACTCTATGCTACCTCACTTTACATGCTCATTTGTCTCAATCACAAATGTCAAAATCCAAATGCAAATTGAAAACCAAATGCCTGAATGCCAAAATTATTCTCTTCCATAATGTTTTGTCATTTGAATTTTGGGCTTGATTTGATATTTGAGCTTTGTCATTTGTCATTTTTATTATAATATTTTTATGCTTCTTTGTCCCATGAAGGTCATCGAGATTTAAAATTATTAAGTGACATATATGCCTCAACAAAGCCCCTTTTGCTTCAATAGTTGAATCAGGTTTCTTGCTATCTCATCAGGTTTCCCTTCCAATATTGCAACCTTTCCTTTGTGCACCTTTTTTATATAAACCTTTCTGGATTGCGTTGGGGAACCCTCTAAACCAAAATGCGTTTTATCTCCTCCAAGATCCTCATTTGCCCACACTTGCACCTCTTTGTCCCTGTATGCATTCATGATACTTTCCATAGAGGGAATTCGCGGTTGATTAATTTCTTTTTCCACTGTTATTAGAGCAGGAAAGGAGGACTCCGATATCCTAAAACCGTCTTCCAGTTTCTGTTTTATGGTAACCGAATTATTGTGTATGGTAATCTCCGTTGCATAGGTTAATTGGGGTAAATTCAGTAATTCTGAAACCTGGGGACCTACGTGGGCTGTCATAGCATCCCATGACTCTTTGCCACAGAGGATGAGATCAAAATGCGATATCTTTTTAATAGCAAGATGTAAGGCATACGAGGTAGACAAGGTATCGGAGCCGGCAAATATTCTATCATTCAATAATATTGCCTTGTCGACCCCCATACTCAAGGCCTCTCTAAGGGCATCCTCTGCCTGACGAGGGCCCATAGAAAGGGCGGTTATTACACCACCATGTTGTTCTCTTATTTGAAGTGCTGCTTCAAGGGCATTTTTATCATTAGGATTTAAAATGCCTTCGGCACCTTCCCTTATAAGGCTACCGGTATTGGGATCCCAGCCTATGTCGCTGGTTTCAGGCACTTGTTTGATGCAGACAACTATATCCATTTTATATACAGGTAAGTGATGAGAAGGTGACCAGGTTTAAGGAAAATATTATTTCTTCTCTGCGTGCCCTGCTTCTGCGGTGAAATGCCAGTTTTTCTTCAGCCTTCTTTTCAGCGAGCCAATGCAGAACCAACAAGTGTCTTTTGAATCTCAGTGCTTCCAGCAGTCACACCTGGAGAGGCAATCGTTCTATAGAGTCTTTCTATCTTATAGTCTTTACAATACCCATACGAGCCATGTATCTGTAAGGCCTTTCTGGCAACCTCCTGAATGGTTGGGACAACAAAAAGCTTAAGGGCGGCTGAATCTACCGCGATATCATCACCTTCATCCTGCTTGGAAGCGACCCTATAGGTCCACCATCTACTGGCTTCGATTGAGGCATGCATCTCTGCCAGCATCCACTGAAACCCTTGCATGGCAGTCATTGGCCTACCTCTGACCATTTTCTCTTTTGCAAATTTCAAGGATTCATTCAAGCACTCCTGCCCCATGCCAACCATAAATGCCATCTGCTGAACCCTCTCGCCAGCAATCCACCTGAGCAAAATATGAAAGCCCTTGCCTTTGTCTCCCAAAATATTTGCTTTGGGCACCTGAACATCTTTTAGAAAAATATCCACTAAACCTTGCCCTGCAAGGCCCATCAAAGCCCATGGTTTAGACCAGGTATAACCCTCAGAACTTTTGTCTACTATAAATGCAGTAACCCTTTCTGTTTCATCCTTTGCATAAAAAACTCCGTATCCTTTCTTATGCCCATAGGAAATGAATCTCTTTGTTCCATTTAATACATAATAATCTTCATCTGGTTTGGCAGTCGTGGTAATCGCCGTTGGATCTGATCCTGTAGCTGGCTCAGTAAATGCCATAGTTGCATAACCTGATCCATTGCACAGAGGAGGGATAAATCTTTCACGAATATCCTCTGAACCCCAATGATAGATGGACTCAGAAACACTATTGCTCAAAGCTACCAGAAAGGCGGCTGCCGAACCTGTCTTTGCAAGTTCTTCCAGAATCAATATAACATTAAGCGCACTTGATCCAATACCACCGTATTCTTTTGGGATCATTATACCAAGCATCTGTGCCTTTGCAAACTTCTGCCAGATATCGTCTGGGATAGCATCCTCCTTCTCTATTTTTGCTATGATTGGTTCAATTTCCTGCTTGGCAAAATCCCGAGCTGCTTTCATCATCATTTTGCTTTCACCTGATAGAGTAAAATCCATTTTTCTCTCCTTTCCTTGATTAAATGATCAAAGAGAGCCTACAATCCTACGATCGCTATACTAACAACATTCATCTGTGGGAACCCACCTAAGTTATGAGTAAGACCGATTTTTGGATTCTTGATTTGCCTTTCCCCGGCCTTTCCTTGAAGTTGCTTGTACATCTCATATAACATTCTTAATCCAGAGGCCCCAATAGGATGACCAAAACATTTTAGGCCCCCGTCAGGCTGTGAAGGTATCTTTCCCTCTATTGTAAAAAAACCATCTTCAATATCATTCCGTGCCTTTCCTCGTGGTGATATCTGTAAATCCTCATAGGTAACAAGCTCGGTAATGGAAAAGCAGTCATGAAGTTCCATCATGCTTATTTCTTCCCTTGGATTTTTTATGCCAGCCTCTTTATATGCCCTTGCGGCTGTCCTGGTTGTTGTCTCGACATAGGTGCCATCCCATTTAGTGTATCCTAACTCCTCGCCGGAACTGATTCCGATCTGAAGTGCCTTCACAAATACAGGATCTGCGATAAAATCTTTGGCCATATCCGCCCTGCACACAATCGCTGCGGCAGCGCCATCGCTTACACCACAGCAATCAAGAAGACCGAGAGGGGAGGCAATTATTGGGGCATTTAATACATCCTCTTCTGTTATAATCCTTTGAAGGTGGGCCTTTGGGTTTTTCACACCATTTCTATGACTATTGACCGAGATCTTTGCCAGGCTCCTTTTTCCTTCTTCTGTAGACATACCGTACTTGGAGAAATATCGGTTGGCCATCATTGCAAAGGCGCCAGGGGCGCTTATAGCTGGAAAAATAACCCTGTTTTTTGTACCCAAGATCGTGCTTACCTCTGAAAGACCGCCATATCCAGTATCTTTTAGCTTTTCTGCTCCCAGAGCCAGGGCAATATCATACGCACCAGAGGCAACCCCGTAGACCGCACCCCGTAAAGCCTCAGACCCACTGGCACAAAGATTCTCAACCCTGGTTACCGGTATAAAAGAAAGCTTTAAGGTCCTGCTAAGAAACAGGGCCGACTTTCCAACATTTAATTCCTCATAACAGGAGCCATACCAGGCGGCCTGAATATCCTTTTTCTCTATACCTGCATCCTCAATTGCTTCAGTAAATGCCTCAACGATTAAATCTTCGGAACCTTTGTCCCAATGCTCTCCAAATTTGGTGCAACCCATTCCAATAATAGCAACCTTATTCTTTATCCCCTCACCCATAATTATCTCCTCATGTTGTTTGTTGGGTTTCTTGTGTTTCTTGGGTTTTTAGAGTTAAAGCCCTAAAGCACCAAAAGCGATTCAAAATGCCCTAAAACAAATACCCACTTACACTTTACTAAAACCAACCCTACAAACTCAACAAACCCAATAAACTATCTATCTTGGATCGGTACTGCCTTCCAAAAATAGCCAACAATACCTTCCCTTCCATCAACGTACCTTCGTCTAAAACTCATCTCGACTGGCATACCTATCTCCATTGATTCAAGATCACAATCCGTAACATCAAACCAGAACCTGCCGCCTTCATCAAAATCAATAACCGCATATATTGCAGGTGGAATGGGTGTAAAGGCCAGGAGATCACCTGTAAAGCTAAAAATAGTTCCTTTCTTATCAGAAAATCGGTAGTCTTCCATCTCATCAATAGCCCCGCAATCAGGATTAACGCATACCCTTTGGGCGGGATATTGAGGTGTCCCACATTGTTTACAACGGGTTCCACATAGGCCTAATATCTCTCTCCTATCTCTCCATGTTAAAGACAAGGCAGTGTAAGGTATGGCCTCGGCCCTGATTCCTCCCTCCGGAGAAATAAAGCCCCTGAATGCGAGATACTTCTCATAACTCGTAAGGTCTCTTTTGGACTTTAAATACCTCTTTAATCCTCTCTTTTGACCTTTGACTTTTTCTATCTCTTCTGTAACCGTAAATAATAACGCATCACTTCCATTACCAAAACCTGCCACAATTATTGTATCTCCAGGGCTTGCATTCTCAAGGGCCGAGATCAATATCATTACAGGGTAGGAGGTTCCAATATTACCCATAACAGTCATCAAATGATCCTGAACTTGATCTGGTTCAAATCCCAATCTTTTACTTACTTGTGCATGGTCGCGGGGATAAATTCCAGGAAAGGCCACCTTAGCTATATTCTTTGGACTTAGCCTATATTTGGCAAGAAGCCCTGAGATGGCCTCAGGGATAAATTTTCTATAACCTTCCTCTCTTCCAAACCTGTTCTCCCATGCTCGGTCAGTTTTATCATTTTCTGTTCTCCAATGATCAGGGAAATCATAGGAAACGCTGTAGGAGCCTTCCAATTTTGCAATTATTCCATCACTGCCTAACAACAAAGACGCTGCGCCATCACTAAAACTTATCTCTTGAGAGCTACCTGGTTTGCCTACTCTGACATCCGATGCACATAAGAGGAGGTTATTTGCTGTGCCTGCACTAATGCAATCAATTGCGGCAATTAATGCAGATGTACCAGCACTCGTGGAGTCAGTAAAATCAGCCGTTCTGATGTTACTTCTAAGATCTAAGGCGGTCCCTATAATATTAGCACACCCTCTTTCCCTAAATGGTGATGTAGTTGAAGCAAAGTATACACCGCCAATAGAATCCCTGTCATACCCCTCCAAACAATTCATGGCAGAGGCCACAGCCATGGTTACGCTGTCTTCATCAAAGTTGGCTACACACTTTTCTCCCTTCATATAGGCGGCCTGATGGAGCCACCCCATACTCTTAAAAATAATATCCCGCTTTATTCTATTCAAAGGGAGATACCCACCATAAGAGACAATACCTATCATCGTAATTGACCTCCTTCTTTGGGATGACCTTTGTTATCTTGCCATTATGAGAATTTCAATCTTTTTCCTGATAAATTATTATAATTGAAGTGGTTACATAAACTTTAATAAGGTTTAAAAAAGCGCATCCTTCAATTATGAAATATAATACCTCGCCTTTGCTAAATATTAATGGCCTCCTTAAGGTCTTGCGAAAACATAATTAAGCTGACCATTTGGCAGGGTATTGAACTCGGTTTTCAGCTTCATTCCCACATTCAAATCTTCATAGGGTATTTCCTGTGATATTCTACCAAAGACCTTGTAATCACCATAATCAAGGAGGGCTATAGTGTAAGGAAGATCATCCTCAAATCCTACCGGTGCATACTTCAGCTCACTAAAGCTTACCAGTGCTCCAGTTCCTGTTACCTCAAACCATTCCATATTGCTATGTAAACACTTAACGCAATCCGATCTTGGGGGAAAGTAAACAGCTCCGCACTCCTTACATCTTGTACCCATTACTTTACCTTCCTCAAGATAGCTTATAAAATCATTCGTCTTGGTAATAGCTGTAAAGCTCACTGTGCCAAATTTTTTAAATCTATCATCTACTTCCTTTTTTGCCATTTTTCACCTCCCCAGTATCGTTACATTTCCATACAGACCGACACCACCAATATTATGGACAAGGCCAATCTCTGGATCTTTAACCTGCATCTCTCCGGCCTCTCCCCTGAGTTGAAGTACTATTGTCCTGACCTGTGATCCCCCTGTCGCCCCAATTGGGTGCCCTTTTGACAGAAGTCCTCCATCGACATTAACAGGGATACTCCCCTCTTTGTATGTCTCCTTAGATGCAATCAAATCCTTGCCTTCGCCTGGCTTTGCAAATCCTAAGTTCTCGTATGCCATCATCTCTGCAATAGTGAAGCAGTCATGCACTTCAGCAATATCAATATCTTTTGGAGTAACTCCGGCCATCTTATATGCCTGTTTCCCCGCCTCAATGCCTACACTTAAACCAGTCAAAAGATCCCTTCCTGCCATATTAACCGCCTCAGATGCTGCTCCAAGGCCCAGTATCCAAACAGGCTTATCACACAGAGCTCTGGCCTTTTCCTCATTAGCTACAATGATGCAGGAGCTGCCGTCTGCATTAGCACAGCAATCTCCGACCCTTAAAGGCTTCGCAACAGTAGCAGATATATTACTTTCTGGATCAGTAAACATCTCCATGGTTACAGGTTTTCTGTATACAGCCTTCTCATTTATCTGACCATATGTGGCTGCCTTAACCCTTATCTTAGCGAGATCTTCACCTGTTGTGCCATATTTAGCAATGTGTGCCTGGGCATACATGGCATAATAGGCTGGCATCATAGTACCAAAGGGTGATTCCCATTGAATATCAGCTCCTCTTCCCATTCTTTCCTGGGATTCGCTGGATGATATTTCTGACATCTTCTGAAACCCAACAATAGCAATAATATCATGCAATTCTGATTTAATCATTGAATAGGCTACTCTTAAGGCCATACTGCTTGAAGAGCAGACGGATTCAATATAAAATGTGGGTTGAGGAATAAGGCCAAGATACTCAGCTATCACCCCGGCAGGAGATCTTTGCTTATCGTACTCAGGGGCAGATGCAATTATAGAGGCATTAATATCTTTTATTTCTATCTTTGCATCCTTCATTGCCTCTTTAAAGCCTTCAAAGGCAAGTTCCCTGATCGATCCTGGATACCCTCTTACAAAATTACTTTGTCCAACACCAATAATTCCAACCTTCCCCATAATCATCCCTCCTTTTTAAGCTATCTTACTTTTTCAATGTTCCCAGATTTATAGCTGCTAACACCATTTGTATATATTGTTTCAAAAATACGGTAAAGAAAAATTTTATATAATATGAATACCCCGTTGTCCGTTGTCCATCGGAAAACGGTGAACGGTGAACAGACATTATTTGTTAAGCAAAAAATACACACTCAGGGCCATAACAGTCTGACCATGGTTTATCTCCCCGCCCCTGATCATCTCCGGAATCTTTTGAAGCTTTACTAGACATACCTCTATATCCTCTATCGGATCAAGATTAGGTTCAGCTACCTTTTTTACCTCCCTTGCCAGATACGTTAGCCCCTTATTGTTTAGGACTGCAGGTTGGGGGTAAATGCGTGTTAACAAAATCAGGTTTTCCGCACGATATCCTGTCTCTTCCAAAAGTTCTCTTCTCGCAGTTTGATCGGGGCTTAGGTCACTTTTATCTATCAATCCCCCAGGCAACTCCAAAAAAATTCGGCCACAACCATGCCTGTACTGTCTTACCATAACAATCTGATCATCAGGAGTAATAGGAATAACCTGAACCCAGTTTGGAAAATCAATAACATAAAAATCATGCTCCTGGCTTGTCCTTGGAGAACGACAGCGGTTTGTTGTAATGGAAAAAAGACCTGTATCAAAATTTTTAGTTGATTCAAATATCGGCCATGGCTTTATCATAGGGGAAGTGCCTAAAACTATAAGTGTCTAAAGTGCCTAAAATGAACCTAACGAACACAACAAACAACTACTACTTAAAACTGAAAGCTAAATGCTGAACGCTAACTGTTAGTCAACTCCCAAATCAGAGAAAAGCTTTGATGATGCACTTACCTGAAGAAGAGGATAAAGGGCAGTCTTCGTATATAAATGAAGGGTTTCCTTGTGTATTTCCTCAGATGCGGCCGCTGAACAGTCAGAGACGATAACGCTCCTGAAATCATAACAGACTGCATCAAGGGCTGTAGTGAGCACGCAAAAAGGTGTTGCTATACCAGCCACAGCGCATATAGTAACGTTTTTTTCCTTTAAGTACTTCGTTAATCCAGTCTGAAAAAAGGCAGAAAAACGTGGCTTGGGAAGCCAAAGGTCTTCAGGTTTTCTTTCAAGTTCATCGATAACCTGAGCACCTTCTGTGCCTTCTAATGATTCTGGTTTCATTCTGGCGCTAAAAATAAAATCATCCTCCTTAAAAGAGTCTGTAGCAAAAATAACAGGCCATCCATTTGTTCTGAATTTCCTTGTAAGATTTTTTATGGGATCAATGATTGCTCTGGCATAGGGGGTTATCTTTAGATTACGTCGTGGATCAAAATAATCCTTGACCATATCTATAATCAAAATTGCTGGATTACTCTTTGTTATCATTCCAAATATTTTTTCCTTATAAATAGATTTTTTCGCAAATAATGTGCCCTTTGTAGACCATTTTTTCCAAATTGACAACATCTTCTTTTTGGTGCTATACAAAAATAGACATATCCATCCAGCATGCCTATATACTATCCTGTAATAAAAGGAGAGACTGCCATGGCACTAACAAGAGACAAAAAGCTCATCCTCTGGTTTAATGAGATCAGCATAGGAGATGTCCCCCTTGTAGGTGGCAAGAACGCATCCCTGGGAGAGATGTACCAGAGACTCACCTCTAAAGGGGTAAATATCCCAGGTGGATTTGCCATCACTGCCTATGCCTACCGCCACCTTATTAAAGAGGCCCGTATAGAAGAGGCAATTAAAGATGCTCTCTCTGGCCTGAACACCCATGATATGGAAAACCTTAAGGAACGAGGCCAAAGAGCACGCTCTATAATACGAAATACTGATTTTCCCCCTGATCTTACCCAGGCAATCATCGAGAGCTACCACACCATGGAGAAGGACTACCGGAAAGGCGTGGATGTTGCAGTACGATCCTCTGCAACCGCAGAGGATCTTCCTGATGCCTCCTTTGCAGGACAACAAGAGACCTTCCTGAATATTCAAGGAGAGACCCCTCTTATTGATGCATGCAAGCGATGCTTTGCAAGCCTTTTTACCAACCGTGCGATATCGTACCGTCACGATAAGGGCTTTGGCCAGTTTGATGTGTATCTGTCCATTGCCATACAGAAGATGATCCGATCTGATCAGGCATCTGCCGGTGTGATATTCTCGATTGATACAGAGACAGGCTTTAAAGATGCCGTATTTATCACCGCCTCCTATGGGCTGGGAGAAAACGTGGTACAGGGGGCAGTGAACCCTGATGAATACTATGTGTTTAAACCAACCCTCAAGCAAGGAAAACGGCCGATTGTCGGAAAACGAGTCGGGAGTAAACAGGTAAAGATGATCTATACGGACAATCCCAGCGCCCCTGTCAAAAACATTGCAACCACACAGAAAGAGAGAGAAAGCTTTGTGCTCACCGATGATGCAATCCTTGCACTTGCACGCTGGGCATGTATCATAGAAGATCACTACAAAAAACCCATGGACATTGAATGGGCAAAGGATGGAGCCGATGGTGAACTTTTTATTGTACAGGCACGTCCTGAAACCGTCCACTCCCAGCAGAAAACAAAGACCATTGAAACCTATGTGCTCAAAGACACCGCTCCTGTGATCCTCACAGGCCAGGCAGTGGGAAGTAAGATCGGAAACGGCGCGGCCCATATCATCAAAGATTCTGCCCATATTGGTGAGTTTCGGGAAGGTGAGGTCCTGGTAACCACCATGACCGATCCTGACTGGGAGCCTATCATGAAGATCGCCGCTGCCATTGTTACCAACAAGGGAGGCCGTACCTGCCATGCTGCGATCATCTCACGAGAACTTGGCATTCCCTGTGTGATTGGCACCGAGGATGCGACAGAACGAATCGCAAACGAGCAACCGATTACTGTCTCGTGCGCACAAGGTGAGACCGGGTATATCTATGAAGGACTCGTTGAATTTGCAATTGACAGGCTTGACCTGGACACTATCCCTCAGACCACAACAAAGATCATGATGAATGTGGGGATGCCTGAGAATGCCTTTACCGATGGACAAATCCCCAATGATGGGGTGGGGCTTGCACGGGAGGAGTTTATCATAAACTCCCACATAGGGATCCATCCCCTTGCCCTTATCCACTACGATGAACTCAAAAAAAAGAATGATCCTGCGATACAACAGATCATTAAAAAAATTGATGCAATGACTGCAGCGCACCCGGGTGATAAAAAGGAATTCTTTATCAATAAACTGGCCCGTGGCATTGGCAGGATTGCAGCAGGCTTTTATCCCAATGATGTGATTGTGAGACTCTCTGACTTTAAGACCAATGAGTATGCCAATCTCATTGGAGGACACCTCTATGAACCAGTTGAGAGTAATCCCATGATAGGGTGGAGAGGGGCCTCTCGGTATTATGATGAAAAGTTTAAAGATGCGTTTGGCTTAGAATGTAAAGCACTCCTCAAGGCCAGAGGCGAGATGGGACTGACCAATATCAAGGTGATGGTTCCCTTTTGCAGAACCCCTGAAGAGGGGAAAAAGGTCATTGCGACCATGGCAGAGTTTGGCCTCATTCAGGGAGAAAACGCACTTGAGATCTATGTGATGTGTGAGATTCCAAGTAATGTGATTTCTGCAGAGAGTTTCGCAGATATCTTTGATGGCTTCTCTATTGGCTCAAATGACCTCACCCAATTAACCTTGGGTCTTGACAGAGACAGTGACCTGGTAAGCCATATATTTGATGAGAGAAACGATGCAGTCAAGACACTGGTAAAAAATGTGATTTCAGTGGCAAAAAAGAAGGGGAAAAAGATAGGGATCTGCGGGCAGGCACCCAGCGATTTTCCAGAATTTGCAACCTTCCTTGTGGAATGTGGCATCGACTCAATCAGTCTTATTCCTGATACCGTAGTGAAGACCCGACTTGCCATTGCGAAAAAAGAAAAGGAGATGGGGATAAAGGACGAAAGGTAGGGAATAGAAAGTGACGAGAAGAATTGTTATTACAGGTATGGGAGCGGTAACTCCCTTGGCCGTTGGTGTGAAAGAAAGCTGGGAAAAGTTATGTGCCGGAGAGTCAGGAATCAAAAATATTACCCAATTTGATGCCTCATCCTTAAAATGTCAGGTAGCAGGTGAAATACGGGACTTTGTAGTAGAAGATTTTTTGAGACCAAAGAAAATTAGAAGATCCGATCGATTTGTACACTTCCTTTTGGCAGCAACCAAGATGGCAATGGAAGACAGCCAGCTCAAGGTCAACTCCAGCGAGGAGTATAGGGTGGGGGTTATAGCTGCTACTGCAATTGGATCCTGCAAAACCTTTGAGGCAAATCATGAGCTTATTGTACAAGGGCATATGAAAAATGTTACCCCATACCTTGTTATCAATCTTTCTGCTAATACTGCTGGAGGTGAGGTGGCAGCTATGTGCGGGGCTCGAGGCCCTCACCACTTCCTTCAAGAGGCTTGTTCTGCCGGAACAAATGCAATAGGGCTGGGGTTCAAAGCAATTAAGCACAGAGAGGCTGAAATAATGATTGTAGGTGGATCTGACGCTGGCATTAGCCCTACTTTAATGGCAAGCCTTGATAATCTCGGCGCAATAGCAACCTCATGGAATGATCAACCTCAGAGGGCAAGCAGACCCTTTGAAAAAAAGAGAAATGGTTTTGTAACCAGTGAGGGTTCAGGGGTCCTCATATTGGAGGAGCTTGAACATGCAAAGGCCCGAGGAGCAAAAATTTATGCAGAAATAGTGGGCTACGGTTCTACGTGTGATGCTTATCATGCAGTTGCTCCCCTGCCAAGCGGAGAAAGTGCAGCCAAATGTATGGAGCTCAGCATTGAAGAAGCTGGTATTGAGCCAGAGCAAATAGAGTATATCAACGCCCATGGAACATCTACCGTGGCAAATGATGAAACAGAAACCGTTGCAATAAAGAAGCTGTTTGGACGAAAAGCAAAAGAGATCATGATAAGCGCTAATAAATCAATGATAGGCCATATGTGGGGAGCTGCTGGTGTTGTAGAAGGGATCTTCACAGCAAAAACCTTGCAAGAAGGTGTACTACCTCCAACCATTAATCTGGATGAACCTGACCCCAAATGCGATTTAGACTATGTCCCTCATCAAGCGAGAAGGTCAAATATACGATTCGCCCTTTCGAATTCATTTGGCTTCGGAGGCATAAATGCAAGTCTTGTTTTTAAGAGATTTGAAGACTGAGAAGTATTAGGTTAAACCTCCCTTCCCGCTAATGATTTAAAAAATCGATAACTAAATTCCTTGACATAGATTTCTTTATTTCTTAACTTCCCTTTATACTGTATATTAATTGACCTACTCACTGATAATTAATTAAAAAGGGGAGCAACATGGAAATTAGCGTAAATTTAGCCACCAAGAAGAAGGAGAAACCAATCAATGAATCCAAGCTTGGCTTTGGCCAAATATTTACCGATCATATGCTCCTTATCGACCATGATACCAATAGGGGCTGGCATAACGCCAGGATAGAGCCCTACGGAGCACTCGAGCTTGATCCAGCTGCTGTTTGTCTCCACTATGGTCAAGAGATATTTGAGGGTCTTAAGGCCTATCACGGCAAAGATAAAGGCATATACCTATTCAGAGTTAACGATAATTTTAAAAGACTCAATTCTTCGGCAAGAAGGTTATGTATGCCAGAGTTCGATATTGAGCTCGCTGTGAAAGCCCTAAAAAAGCTGATCCTCATCGACAAGGAATGGATTCCCAAAACTCGCGGAACCTCCCTCTACATCAGGCCTACAATGATTGCAACTGAACCACTCTTAGGTGTTCGACCGGCAGATAGATATCTATTTTATATTATTCTAGGTCCTGTTGGATCCTACTATCCTGAGGGACTCAATCCAGTGAAAATATATGTAGAGGATAGATACGTTAGGGCTGTGGTTGGTGGTACCGGTGAGGCAAAAACAGGAGGCAACTATGCAGCCAGCTTGCTCGCAGCAGAAGAGGCCAAAAAAAAGGGTTTCACCCAGGTTCTTTGGCTGGATGGATGCGAGAAGATGTGGGTAGAAGAGGTTGGAGCCATGAATATGTTTTTTATAATAGGTGATGAAATTATAACTGCACCTCTTGCAGGAAGTATTTTAGGAGGCATCACCCGGGATTCCGTAATCAAGATGGTGAAAGATTGGGGTTTGAAGATAAGAGAGAAGCCAATTTCTATCACCGATGTTCTTGCTGCTGCCAGTAGCGGTAATCTTAAGGAGGCCTTTGGTACCGGAACCGCAGCTGTTATATCACCAGTTGGACAAATAACATATAAGGACAAAGATTATATTATAGCAAACGGCAAGATGGGCGAGCTATCACAAAAACTGTATAATGAGATTATAGCTATCCAGTATGGGGAAAAGGCAGATCCCTATGGATGGACAGAAAAGATAGGCTAATGAAAGGCGCAAATCACATTTTGTCAAAAGTTCGTTGATTTTCCTGCATTCGATGGGATAGATATTTGACGTGTAAACATAATGTTACCAACCTTGATGAACTCGCAACAAGTCAAAAATGGGACGGCAAAGTAAAAAGTTTTTCCGCCAAGTCGGGCCAAGGCTTTCGGATCTTTAAGAATGCGGGGTGCTCACCAGTGCGCCGCAATGATTTACCCTTTTAAATCGGCTCCGCCGCCTCACGTAGCGAGGATTTAACAGGGCAAGGATGAAGCGTACGTAGAAGTTGGACTTTTTACGAAGTTGTCAACATTAAATCTATCCAAATCCCCTAACACTTATCAAGAGCATGGTAAAACATAGTTCCTTTAGAAAAAAATCCCTCTTTAAAACAAGGTGGTTTGATATCTGTTGTTTTTTGTTTGTTGTCCTTATTATCTCTATTACCGCTCTCTACTTTACAAACAAGGATTTTGCCATCGAGTTGAGGCAGGTTAGACAGCCTAAACCCAACCTGTTTAATATAGGGATCGATGTATCGCAAACTATTAAGCCAGATACTCTTGCTGATTTTAAGAAGGCACTTATCTTACGACTAAGAAGCTTTGCTGGAGATAAGAAAGTTTGCTACCATATTTCCCTCTTCGGCACTTCAGGTTGTGGAAAGGAGGCTATTGTCGATATAGTTTCAACTCAATCGCAAGAAAACCCTGACTCTTTTAATCGAAGTGTTGAGAAAAATATTACCCAGATATCTATTGCAAGAAAGGTAAAAGGTCAAGACAATACAAAACCTCTGACCACTCCATTATTCTGCTTTCTCGAAAAGGTACTTACAGAAAGAGTTGGTGAGCGGGTGATAATCTTGTCGGATCTAGTAAATGATGATGAAGGTTGCCAAAAGCACTATTCTCTTCCCGTAAAAATAATACAAAATTTTGGCATACATAAAGATGGCCAGATTATTTTTTTATATCCTGAACCCTATTTATCAGATAAATATACTATTCCTGAGATCTATAAAAAGTTGATTAATAAGCAGGAAAATTTTATAAAGGAAATGAGGAAACTGAGTAGTCAAGGCAAGGTGAGGGTATTCTTTTACCGTATTCCGGATAACCCACAGAAAAGGCTACCTTTTTTGAGATCAAAATTACAAAATTCTATACCGGCAACTACCTTCGAGGTTATTTGGGAAAGAATTTCTAAAATGATTAACACTATCATCTGTGCTGTGAGGGGGTAAAAAATGCATCTTGAATTTATTAAGGCAAGAGATTTACCAGATGCCTGGTTTCAGTGTGTTTATCAGATACTTGACACTGGAAGAACATACACAATAGATAGGGGAAGCTATGAAGGGCAGAAAAGGATTGAGTTTGACTATATAACAATACACATAAAATATCCAGGTAAAAGACCGCTGCTACCCGACATCCCTCCCGCTTTAGGAATACCTAATCCGGTAGATAATGATTACCTTGATCAATACCTTCCATATGTTATGACCTCTACAAAAAAGGAAGGGGAAGAATACACATACGGAGAATATCTTGAACCGCAAATAAAAGAAGTGATAAGGATGTATAGGGAAGATGGCCATGGCACAAACCAAGCCTATATGACAGTAGGCGATCCAAAAACATTATATCTTAGCGATCCACCCTGTCTCAGAGGGATTGATACCAGAATTAAGGACAACAAGCTTCACTTTGCTGTCTATTTCCGCTCATGGGATCTGTGGAATGGATTGCCAGCTAATTTAGGTGCCATTCAATTATTGAAGGAGTATATGGCTGAGAGCATAGGTGTAGAAGATGGGCAAATCATAGCTGCAAGTAAAGGCCTTCATCTTTACGATTATATCTGGGAATTAGCAAAATTACGGACTATGAAATCAGGGTAATGTCAACAGTCCGTTGTATTTGTATTTCTAATTACTTAGGTTAAATTAGAAATTTTCATCTTTGTAGCTATTTAATCGAATTAATTTGTTTTTTGGTATTTCCAATGGGCAGATTACAACCCCTAACAGACACCACCAATTTTAAGCTCTTAGCTTATAAAGATAGGCAACGATGGTAAAGGTAGATCTCAAGGATATAGATTTGGAAGAGACAAAGGCATATGTAGAAAAAATCGGGCTTGAAGCCTATAGAGCCGAACAGATCCGACAATGGATATTTGGCCACAAGGTTACATCATTCAATGGAATGACCAATATTTCTAAGGAGGTAAGGAACTACCTCACTTTAAACACTATCATAACTAAACTAAAAATTACTAAAACCGAAATCTCTCTTGATGGCACAAAAAAGGTCTTATTTGAACTTGAGGATGGTAACAGGATTGAATCTGTTCTTATCCCTGAAGGGAATCATTTTACCGCATGCATATCATCCCAGGTTGGGTGTGCTATGGGATGTAAGTTTTGCCTTACTGCCAGACAGGGATTTATACGGAACTTGAAGAGTTCTGAGATAATAAACCAGGTCATCCAGATCAGGGAATTACTCGATCAACCAGAAAAACTTACAAACATTGTTTTTATGGGTATGGGTGAGCCATTGGCCAATTTCGAGGCTGTAAAAAAGGCAGTCAATAATATAATCTCTCCTGATGCCCTTAATTTTTCCCGCCGCCGAGTGACTCTTTCTACATGTGGTCTTGTACCAGAAATCGAAAGGCTTGGCAAAGATTTTCCAATCAATTTGGCTGTTTCCTTGAATGCTGGTGATGATAAAACCAGGAACATGCTTATGCCAATTAATAAAAAATACCCTTTAACGAGATTAATGGAAACACTTAAGCATTTCCCTTTACACAAGGGCAGGAGAATCACATTTGAATACATCCTTATAAGGGATATTAATGATAGGCTTAGTGATGCTACTAATCTGGCGAGACTCCTTAAAAATATCAGGGCAAAGATAAACCTGATTCCATTCAATCGATATGATGGGAGCCCCTTTGAGGAACCTGATGAAAAAAGAATTCTCGCCTTTCAGGATGAGCTAATAAGAAAAAACTATACTGTTACAATCAGAAAAAGCAAGGGGGCTGATATCTCTGCTGCCTGCGGGCAATTGATAACAGCTACGTAAGATCCTTCGATAAACATTGACTCTCAG
>Ga0307443_1000455_pt1 | contig 26339 bp, 29 predicted proteins | sample SalMarSW160220MG_FD_202148 | JGI IMG/M metagenome (GOLD analysis project Ga0307443, IMG submission 202148) | Salt marsh sediment microbial communities from the Plum Island Ecosystem LTER, Massachusetts, United States - SW1601-220 | ecosystem: Environmental > Aquatic > Marine > Intertidal zone >... | reverse complement strand
ATGCCTACTTTATGGCATACATTACCACAATCGCCAAGGTATATTAAACATTAGACAAGAGATAGATACTAAGACCAACCATCCCGCTTCCCATTATGCCCACCGCCCAACAGAGGGCTTTGCGCCATGCGGTGTTTGACTTGACCGTGCCGTTTAACATATTAAGATGGTGCTCTATCTTTTTGACGGTGTATACCATCCCCTTTTCATCTGTATTATTTACCCCCAAAATCACGGTGTATAATTCCCTTACCATCTGGTCGGTTGTTTTTTCCATCAGTACTCCTTTCTATACTTGGTCTCTGTTCCAGCACACTATGTCAATATTATAGTGTGTGAGTCTCCCAGTCTCGTCTAATATACTCTCGGCTCTAATGGGTGCTCGGTCAAACAGCACATAGTAGGTTATGCCATCAAATCCGCTTAACGTAATATCTGACGTTTCATCAGCCAAGATTCTAAGCTCTGCCATCACGGTTGATATGGTTCTAGTAGTAATGATGGTCTTATTGGTCTGTTGCCTCATCCGTGCAGCAACCGAGATAGTCATTGTTATCTTATCAAGGATAACCGAAGGTGGTGCGTTATATTGCTTCTCAACCACCCATCTTTTCTTTCCCTCTGCGTCCTGAGCCAGCATGTAATTGTAATCAGTGCTGCCCGCTGTTGTAAATTGTACGTCCCCTGTTTTAGCCATTTATTCTCCTAGTGATGCAGCCCATAACAATGCACCGCTACTATTAAAGCGTGATACCGAATAAGAACATGGCGAGTTACCCCATCTATCCCAACCATCGTTGAGGCAGTGGTCTCATCGGCAACCCGCTGTATCTGTGTCAAAATATCATTAACCCTCGCAAGCTCTGATTGTGCCCCAAGAGGTTGTTCCTCATCTCGGGCAGTGAGTATCATTTCTATTTCTTCCTCTACCATAGAAGGCGGTTCTCGTGGTATCTTCCTGCATTCCCATGCCTTCTTACCGTCCACTAGGGCAAGGGTAAAGCCATACTCCTCACCATTATAAGTACCCGAGTTTAACACAATGACTACATCGTTGATTTGTTCTGCCATTAAACCTCCTAGACTTCAAGCAGCTTCACCGAAACCCACCATACATTTTTATGTCCAGTTTCGTCATAAGCTGCGTCTTCCCTGTATGATTCCCTGTCAAATGTAACATTGTACTCCGTGTCATCTGGGGCAACTATTGTCTCCTTATCATTAGCTGCGTAGTATGCCCTAAGATTAGTAAGGTCGGTTGATACAGTTCTTGCCAGCGTGGTTCGGGTTCTCTCATTGATTCTGTCAGCGATAAGCAGCTGTGCGTTTATTTGTCTGGTTCTATCTGATTGCAACCGTCCACGTACTGAAATGCCCCCACCTTGACCAAGTAATATAGGGGTGTATTCATCAACAGCAGCAGCCATAGCGAGCTTGAATTGTATCCTTTCAGATGAAACCCCTATGGTTCTATTATCTGTGGTCTCGTCAGGATACCCGCCATCATAGGCACTCGTAGTACAAGTAGTTAAGGCTACCCATTCTCCACCCTTTACCCTATACGATAACTGGGCGGAGGTTTTATCAGTGCAGCAGATGGTGGTAATGTCTACATCATCCCAGTATTTCTCCTCGGTTGGGAATCCACCGTCCAGCCACGGAGTATAGAAAGTACCAGATGCCTCACACTCATAGCCCGTTTCCGTATACGGCTCTGTGTAACTTACTGGCAGGAAATAGGGCTGGACTCCATCGGTGTAAGTATCTGTCCCGACATACAGCCTTTTACTACCCGACAATGCAGACACCGCCATAGAAGTTATATCATTATGGTCGGCTAGTGTGTATAACGGATGCCAGTACCAGTCAGTATCTCCTGCTACATTCTCCCATCTACCAGCCAGAATCTTAATATCAGAGCCGTTGTCTATGGCACAGTATAGATATGTTTCATCACCAGCCATAGCGATAATGTCTTCATCATAATCGGCATCACCGATTGCGTAGCGGGTAGGCGAAATGACAGTTGCTACACCAGTGCCGATATTGTACTCATACAATGAATTAACTCCCGATGGGATATACAGGTTGCCTCCCCATGTATATACGGGGTAGGTGTAGGTTGTAGATGCTTCTGTCTTTAAGTCTAACAGCGACCAAACATCACTGCCACTCAGATAGTAAAGGTCATCCTCTTTCCTTGCAAACCACGTAGAGGAGCTATTAGGCAATCCCGTTATATCGAAGTCGTCACTGCCTACTTGGTAAAGAGTTGACCACGCTGTTCCTGACATGATAGGATTAGCACTAGATTTTACCGTGCTATTAGTGTCTGCACAAATCATGGTAGCCCCACCAATATTAGCAAAGTATTTCGGGTGTATGGCTGCATCGGTAAAGGCAGTGAAGGTAATCAGGTCAGATGTGTAATAGTAATCATTGCCCCAACCCTGCGCTATGTAAAGGTTGTCCTCGAACACGCATAGGTCTGTAATAGTTTGAGGGAAGTTCTCTAGCCAAACCGCAGAGCCACTTGCAATATTAAATAAAGATTGACCAGAAGCGACTACTATATCATCACCAAACTCTACTATTCCCTTTTGGGGGATAGCACCAAAATCTTTTGCTTGATATGTTAGGCTACAATCATCCCAGCGTACATTGTAACCCAAATCAACCACATCAACTCCATATTCTACCTGTAAGCGTAATCTTGTAGCATCTGCGTCTAATGTTCTGGTAACACTAATTTGAGTATAGTCTTCGCCCGAACCGCTATCTTTTGTTGTTACGGTAGTTCCTACACCATCATCTATGGTAATCTTTGCCCAATAAGAACCACTCCAATTAGAAGTGCTAGTATAAACCCATACCTTAAACGTAAATTCAGTCCCCTTGTACCCCTCATAAAAGGTGTCCATATCTACATACATACCACCAGTAATGTCATTCCCTTGGTCAGTGGGGTTGCGGGCATAGTAATCTCCCTCATGCCCACCAGGCGCAGAACCCCTTAGTACACCATCACCTGCCATTACTGTCCAAATAGTTGGGGTATTTGCATCATCCCATTCCTCAAACCCAGCATCGGGTATATCCTGAGTGGGAACAGGATTGCCAAATGAAATAGTCGTCAGTCGTTTTGGCGGTAGCGTTACCTTCTCTTTGAGCCTAGCGTCACAGTTCTCAGAATCATAGTATTTATAGGCATCCTCCAGTAGATACTGTTGGAATCCCTTACGCCAATCTTTCATGGTGGTGATAATCCCACGCTCAGGTTGAATGTTATCCGTTGAGGCTGTCCCTGTAATCAGTGTTGGGGGTAGCAATGGAGAGTCTGTTACAGAGAACATCTTTCTATCCCCCTCTGACCTGCACATATAGGCATTGTAACTCTTGACAGCGTTGCCAGCATCGGCAGCACTTGGTATGCCAGTAGTAATAACAATGGTATCACCATCAGTTACAGAGGCTATTATATCCCAGTGAACATTAGTATCGTTCAAGGTAATAGCAACAGCATCACCCGCAGCCATGCCCGTAGATGTGGTAACATCAATGGTTTTGGCTGAGGCAGCAGCGTTTACCTTAACCGTTGTCGTTATGTCTAGAAAGCTCAAGTCAAAATCTACACCCACAGTTGCCACTAGCGTACCCTCCACGTTAAAGGCTTAGGATTAAACACAGGCGGGAACATGGACTTCATTTCCTCCTCATACTTCCAGCTGTTGTGTCCCTTTTCATTAACGACTTCCAATATGGCTTCCCTCTCCTCACTACTCAGCTTATTATAGTCCTGAGCAGACAGGTAAACAAGAGTCTCCCTGTCGTTAGGGAAGATTTTGTCCTTGACTTTATCCTTTGCTTTTTGAGAAGGCATAATTACTCCTATTACTTGAATGTGGTTCTTTCCCAGTCTGTGAGCCAACTGTAGTCCAGCTTACCCTCAGTTAGTCTTGGTTCTGCCAGTTTATCCCTTTGTTCCTCATACATTGCTTCGTATCTTTGAGCCAGACTATCATACCGACCCGCATCATTGGCACTAACGGTAGATGACATCATCCTGCAAAAGATAGACGCAGCCAGCATAGCCACTACATTTGCCTGTGAGTCATCTAGTTCCGTAGTCGTTGTGTCTAGAGCACCGAACTGGGTGAGGTATGTCTTGCCAACCAGCAGGATAGGCTCGCCTAGAGGGATGTCAGCATAGAAATACATTGTGCCAGCAGCCTTGCGGGTCTTGAAGTCCAATACCTCTACATACTCAATGTCAGTGGTGTTGGTTATCACCTTGTAAAAGATTTGCTCAGGGAACTCCGTAAATGTGACAGGAACTATATATTCTGTAGCACCTGAGCCTGTTCCCATTAAGGTGGCTTCATCCTCTACTTGACTGTAGAACCAAGGGAACGCCATGCTTAAAGCCTGATTAGCAGCCGCCACCTTCTTATCTCTATCATAACGATGTAACTCATAGGCTACGCCTGAGCCTACCTGTGCAGTAAGCGCCGTAATCCACTCTACTGTTCCTGACGTGGAGGTAAAATCCGAGACACGCCTAAGCTGCGATGCTACATATACCCACCAGCCATTGAAATAATTATCCTTGTAATGGGCAAGTTCCGAGTCTAGCAAATCCTTCTTGTCTGCATCACCAGCAGAGGTTGTCGTGCTAGCCCAGTTGTCATTCAGTAGGTCATTCACCTTGGTCATAAAATTTGCTTTTGTTATAGTTACTTGTGCCATATTTTACTCCTTCTTAGAACATCTTAAAAAACGAACCTCGGCGGTGGTTTTCTTCTCCTCCTGCTCCTGTCCCTGTGCCATAGAGGGATATTACTGAAGAACTTTCAGAGGTAAAATGTCCCGAGTCTTCGGGGTCGCAATAACTTTCAGCGAATGCAAGATAAATACCGCCACCACCAGAGATTTCGCAGTCTATAATTAGATAATGACCCGGTGTATCGGAATCTGCCCCGATGTATTCACCTTCATCTATATCTATGGAAAGTCCAGTAAATTTGTTATAGCCTTCAGCAGCCTCACCTATTTCTTCTGCATCATTACAAGTGAAGTCCTCATCCCCATCATCATGAAAAGAGCCGACACGGAAGACATTACCTTCATAGGCGTAAGCAAAGTAAGCCTCTACCGTATCTATCACCCCCGCTGCATTAGCTGGATTACTAAACTCTATTAACGTCTGATACCAAGTGTTGGAAGCTAGAGTTCTAGTATTTCCTCTGTCTATCGCTGCACTTCCAACATCAATCGTTCCCTTCTCTCCTATATTAAGGTCTTGAGACGGAACTTTAGACACGTCAACTTGAAACTTCTGGATTCTTGAGAGAACATCCTGAACCTTGCTTTCGTTAGCTGTGGAGTCTTTGGGATTGCCTTTGACAAAGGGGCATCTTACCTGCCCGACTTGTGAGGGGACTTTCTTCCACTCCTCAATGAATGGCTTGTCTTCGTCCCAACAATGCTGATGAAAGGCGTAGAAGTAGTTAAGACACTTCTCTATCTCTGTCTTAATATCGGCATCGGAGGCATCCTTGCCAGGGTAGATAAAATGGGAATGAAAGGGAATATCAGGATATTTGCCATAGTTAGGGTCATCAGGATTCAGAAAGAAATCAAGACGTAGCTTAATCCTCCCCTTGTGGATACCACAGCCTGTTGGTTCTAACTTAGCATAGGGCATTAAGCCTCCTCATTGATAGCCACCATGTCCCACTTGGAATCTGCTGAATTGTAGATAAATCCAAGATACATTGTTTTGCTTATCACGGTTGTAGTTGGTAGGGCAAACTCCATAGCTCTGTAAATAGCGTTCCAAGTTAAAGCCCTTGCTGTGCCATTGTCTTTTATTCTGATAATTAGCTTGTTGGCATTTGCTGGCGTTCCTGAAGGTGCAGCAAACTCGGCTGCTGCTGCTAATGCCGTTATCGTATAGAAGTTTCTCAGGCTTCCACCTGTCGGAGCAGGGGTAGCAGAAGAAGCAACAGTTGATATTTCTTCTACGGTATTGGTAGTAGAGATAACTGTCTTGTTGGTTAATACCTGCGAGTCGCTTGTTCCGACTATCGTGCCAGTAACTCCATGAATACCAGTAGTAGCAGCATTATGGTCGAATGCCCATTCACTTGTAGGGGCTTTGGTTGTTTCATCTTCGGTAGGGGGATTTTCTAAGTTTGCTATTGCCAGATAATCAGTAGCAGTTTCAGCAGCCATAGTGCCGACATCGCCTGTATTTAAGAGGGTTTCAGCACCAGCACCATGAACTCCTGTGGTGGCTGCGTCGTGGTCGAAAGCCCATTCTGAAGTAGGGGCTTTGGTAGCCAAATCTTCAGTGGGCGAACCCTCTAAACTCGGCACTATAGAGATTAGGGAATCGTCAAAGGCTGTCCTTGCTATAATTTGAATACTTCCAACTGTTTCGCTATCTACAAGAACCGTGCCGAGTTCTTGCCTTATATTCGGGTAAGCTGGTGGAGTATCAGTAGGCATCCCCGCCGTAGCTGCGGAGACGTATAATATATCCCCTGATGTAAAGGCGAGAGTATTAACATCTTCAAGTAAGCCAACTTGCATAATTCTGCCATAAGCACCATTGGCTATGGATTCCAACGTAACGCCGATTGCTGGCATAGTATCTGAGGAGTCAGCTTTAGCAAGGGCTATCGTAGGCACTGTTCCTGTGCTTCCTGAAGCATAAACGGCTCTAGGTGCAGCAATAGCATCTCCGCTATCATTATAGACTATGAATACAGCATCCTTTACGAACTTACGAACCATCCCCTCACTGTCTTTATAAGCAAGAATAGAAAATCCATTCTCATCAAGTGCATGTAAGCGTAGGTTATTAGCGGCTGGCGCATCAGGCTCGGCTGCTTCTGTAATATCTACATACGCAGTTACGGGAACAGAGCCGTCAGCCATGACAGCACCAGCAGCAGCTACATTGGTTGCGTCTGTTTGGTCTGCTCCAGCCTCTATTCCATCCAGCTTGCCCTTATCAGCCTTCGACATTAACCCATGCAGGGCATCGGTAGCATCTAGGTCGGCGGTATCATCAGGGGCTGTAAGGTCGTCCAGCTTAGTAGCCGTGATTAACGTATTGATGTCAGAATCTTCTAGGCTTAAATCCTGCTTGACCTCAGTATAGCTCCGCCCTTCGATAGTGTCTACATCGGTGAACTTGGCGTAATCGTTGTCCACTGGTGTCCCAGAGGTATCAACACCTCCACCACCTCCACCTTCAAGCTCTGCCAGTGTTAATTCACCAGTGACGGCATCAGTAAATACCATATTGCCGTCACCGTCTTTTGTTATGTGCGTAGAGGTATCGCCTACCTCCAGCTTAGTTACTAACGCTGGTTCGTCATCTATAGTTTCTTTGGAATCGCCAGTGTCTTTCCACTGTGGATGCGGGTAAATCTTACCCATTTAACCTCCTAGCTGTGTACGAATGGTTTTGGTTTTGCTTCAAATGGTAGGGTTACACCAGCCTTTTCCAAGCTGTCCAACCTCTTTTGCATCTCCGCCTCATGCTGTGCAAGGGTCTTGGCTACTTCCACCCGCTTGAGTTCGAGGTCTTTATTAGACTCCTCAAGAGATTTGCGTTTATCTATCTCTTTCTTGTTACCTTCAATTTGAGAATCTATGCCCCTCAAGTTCTGGGCGACACTCTCTATCACCCCTCGCAAAGCCGTGGCATCATTGATGTCTTTAAGCATTTTGTCATAATTCATTTTCATTCTCCTTATGCGTGTTTCAACCACGTAACATTTAGCGTTTGAGTTGTTGAGCCCTTTAGCACAAACCCGCTATTCTTCACAAAGTTTAGCTGGTCAACATAGCTTGTAGCTGCCTCTTTGTAACTATAGTTCACATTCTTGTAGACGGGTATAATCTCATTGACATCTACAGTAGCAGACAGAGCACCAGTCGGGCAGAATCTTATCCAGTAACACTTCTGATATAGAGGTACATTGTGTGTTCCCAAAGTTGTCCTAACCCAATCCGTAGGCAGTGTCCATGTATAGACACCATCTTGTGCCAGAGTACCAGTGCTGTCAGTTCCGTCTGAGTCATCTGATACATCAGTCCATGCCAAGGTTGCAGCCAACCCCACTGCGGTTGAAGAATATTCAACATCTAAATCTACGTGATTGGCATTGACGTTAGAGCCCATGTCGATTTGAATGCCTAGCACTGGCTCGACAAACCCCAAGTAGAGGTAGTCGCCCGTAGCCATAGCGTCCAACTTGACATGAGTTTCAGAATCCCTATCGGTTGCCTCTGTTTTGTAGCTTGTATATGTGCCAGCGGAAGTGTCGTAGTAGAGTACGTTCACTAAAGCAGGAGACAAGGCTCGCCTCCATGCTGACGCACTATACATGATTACTCCATCAAACCCCTTCTTAAATGCGAGGTAGCTTGCTGCCGTTGTAAGGGATGCCTGCTCGCCTTCCTCGGCACTTAAAGGTTTGTCCCATGTTTGCGTTGCCATCTTTTTGTCCTCCTTATATTTGGTTGGGGGGTTTAAGGCTTACCCCCCGAACCATTTGCTTACAGTCCTAAGTCGGCTGCGTTAAATTCAGCCCAAACGCTAGTCGTGTAGCCAGTAAGTGCTGTACCACCACCAGCTATGAAGATAAGAGAGGCATTGCCGACCAGCAAAGGCATAGCAGAAAAGGTCTTAATGTCTAGTACCCAATCATGGGCAGCAGTCGCTCCAATAGCATCTGCGAATGGCTGAGTCCATCGGGCAAACTCTACAGGGTTAACACCAGTTGTAGAAACATCACCAGTGTAGGTGATTTGTATGGTGCATCCCCCAGAATCAGCAGCTTTATCAGACCTCATGTTTCCTCTATTAGTGCCAGCAGCTACAAGGGTAGAAGTACCAGCGCCAACATCGTTGCTACAGGCAATCCAAGCAGCTTCGTTGATAACACCAGCAGCAGTCTCAAAGTGGCATCCTAGCATCAGTGGCAGTATGGCTTTTCCTGACGGAACTCTAATAACCTGTGAAGGTCGAGTATACAGGATAGCCGTGTTGGTGAAAGTTACAGGAGTAGTAGTATTACCACGATTGTAGAAATATACCCTACCCTCTCGCTTCCACTTTTCCACAAGAGACCCCACCGAAAGGTCACCGAAGCAATCTACGACCAGACTGGTCGCATCGCCATCGCCTATGACTGGTGAGGCATTTTTTCTAACTATAGCATCCATTTGGAATCCTCCTTTTTTATTATTTATTCGTCACACCACAATCTGACACGTTTCAGGGTAGCTACATGAGCAGCATCCGAGTTGTTCCTAATACCAAAGTACGGAACAAGCGGGACTGTGGTAGTCGTTGCGAGAGCCTTGTACCCACACTCAGTTCCATTCCAGTAATACCTTGCGTTGCCAGCAGTGTCTATTGCAACTCTTACTGTAATATCAGTAGCAGCAACGGGTACATGGGATGAAGATAGCTGAGTAAAAGCCTCAGTGCCATCTAGGGTGTTTACTATATTAAAGTAGGCAAGGGTTTGGTTCGTATCAAATAGGAAACCAACACCATCAGTACATTTATCTGCCAAAGCAGCCGTTGTCAGACTGAATGGCAGATAGGAACTTGCCTCTGAAACCGCATCAGTGAATCCCGCATAGATGGCTACCGTTGTGATAACATCTATTTGGAATGTCATTTCGACCATTGGGTTTCTTGCGGGATACCACCAGATACCCCCTTGTGATTGACTGCACGTCTTGGTGTCAGTAGCAGCAGTCGTAAGGGTTATTCCCCCATCAGCTAGTGCTATTGAACTGGTAGTGTCCAAGTACGGCGTGTATTTATTTGTGTCGTCTAGGGCTAGTTCCATGAAATCGTAGGTGACGCATTTCTGCTTAGGGGCAAAATACCCCTTGACATTTGATTCTTGGTTGGCATCACCAACGAACTCAAGCTCCCTAGACGCTCTTAAATTTTGACTCATATTTTTCTCCTCATAAACCATTTATTTTAAGTCGCTTCGGAGTAGTGAGTTTCCCCTACGACTATATTATACCACTCGTATAGGGCGCAGTGCCCTTAACGAGATGGCGTTTGCTAGGGTATCCCCCATCACCTTTCATCTTGACCATGATGTGGGAGGGGGGAAGCCTCCGCATTGCAGTATCGCAACACTGTGGGGCTTCCCCGTGCATTATTAGCACTTCCCTTGTCTGACCACATATATTACAATGATAGTCGAACAGGGGCATTAAGCCTTCCTCGTGAAGAACGGTACACCAAAGGTGTCCCGAAGCTCCGCCACGCCATACAGAACCTTGACCTGATAGACGATTTGATGCTCCCAAGGCATAGGAATGCGTTGAGAATAAGGGTCTTTCTGAAGGATTACCCCTATAGCGTCCTTCTGCATCAACACGCCGTAATGTCCGGTAGTAGCTGCGGTGAGGTTGTTGGTGACAAGCACCTTGGAATTATACAGGCTACCAAACTGTCCTGACACGATGGGAGTCCCACGAATATAGTCGTTCCTGACAAACTTATCAATCTTGAGTAAGTCTGCTTTGGTTGACGGGTCTACGATTAGTGAACGGTCTTCCTGTGGAACATCCGCCTCATCCAATGTTTCCATCAGATAAATAAAGATGTCATCCGTAAAGGTTTGTCCGTCCGCTCCGTAAGCACTCGTGGTATATCCACCGAGAGTTGAGAATAGCGCACCCAGAGCAGTATCAACCTGCTTGGCGATAGCGTAACCACAGGACTGTGCAGCCTTCGATAAATAATCGGCATGGTCTTGCACGGACTGCATCTCGCTTTCCTCCACACGTACACCGTACCATTGGTCAACGGTAATACTGGCGGGAGTTCCAACGCAATCTTCTGCGGTTAGCTCAGTTCCAGCGGTGACTGCACCTGCGCTTGGCTCTGACAACACGGGAATACTTACTTTATAGCCGACTTTCAAATCCGAGCGATAGCTAGTGTTACTAGCACCAGCCACGACCAGAGCAGACTTAGTGTGGATTATTACATCCTTACTAAATGCTTCTCCAATCCAATCGCCAGTCTTCATTTCGGCTAAGGTTGGGTCATTAGCCATTGAAATTGTCTCCTCTTAATATTTTACTTGACTAAACCCGCTGCGATGGCTGCGTCAATGGCAGGCTTCTCTGCAAGGTAATCCTCATCGGACATATTCCTTATCCCCTCACGGGTGTAGGTCTTGCCACCAGCGGTAGGTGCATTAACACCACCACCAGTAAGTCCTGCTAATTTCACCGCTGCCTGTACTGCTTCGACGATTTCTGTTCTTCTTGTAGCTTCACTCCTAGCATCTATTGAACCCTTGAGATGAGTAAAAGCCTCTTGGGGAGTCCTGCCATCAGACAGGGCTTCCTTGACTTCTGCACTTTCAAGGTTCAAGCCTTGACTAATCATGTAGCCGAAAAACATTTGAGCGTCTGGGTCTGAGTTTACTTGCGATTGACTAGCCTGCCTCGCAGCTTTGAGCTTCTCCGAGTAGGAGGTTTTGGGTGTTTCATTAAGTTCCCCGACTCCGCCTTGATTTATGGTGTCCATCGCTTCAGCCAGTAAGTCCTGCGTTGAAGTAACCTCTTGTCGTAGGTCTACCAAGTCTTGCTTAGTCACACCCTGACTCTTGAGGACTCCTTGCAGTCTTTTAAGCTCCTGTTGGCTCTTAGTATCCTTTTCGGTTAGAGCCAGTACCGCCTGCTTTAATTCTTCAGCAGTGGGTTCTTGTGGTTCTGCATTAGAGTCTTGCACCGCAGCATTCTCCACGGTAGGAGAGCCTTGCTTTGCATTATCTGTTGCTTTTTCCATATTTATACCTCCCTGTTCGAGCTTCCTTTACGGGGCTATCGAACACTTGGTAAATCTCCATCGACTATGGAGATAATAAAACCCGAACGACCACTCGGGATTTCATCCTTAAAAAATGGGGGTGAAATTCTTATTTAGTCCAATCATACCACCTCACCCCTTAAACCCCTGAGAATCGGCTTAAAACCGCCAATCAGGGGATTCTGGGGGACATTACCCCTAAGAATTTAGGCTATTGAAATGAGCCCTTGTACCTGCGGTATTAGCATTTCCTTCAGGTAAATCAGCCCAACTCTCGTAGCCCCATACTTTTGCATACATATCCTTTGCCGTTGCCTTCCTCGCAACTTCTTCATCTGGGTCTGTTCCGAATAAAGCATGTTTTAACATCCATTCTCCACTACGTTCAGCATCATAGTAGGATTCATTCGGTTGATAAGCCTCATCCAAGAATCCCATCTCAACCATTGTCTTATCAATGATTGATATTAGTTCTCTTGCAAGTAATCTATCGAGATGCTTTTTCTCTACCATGACTTCTATAAGTCGCATGGCAGATTTATACCAAGGCACGAAGGTATCCCCTGCCTGTGTTATAGTAATGGGTAATTGAGTTTTTGCCCAATCATTACCCCCCATAGCCATAAACATCAGCCCAGAAACCTCGGTAAGTTGCTGTATAGCCCCCAATGCCAACCCACCTGCTTGCCATGTTAAAAGATTGAGTGGATTGTAAGGGGCACGAGTCTTTCCCGTTGCCTTTTGGTAGAGATAATTGGCAGCCAAACTACCCCAAAGCATAGAGTATAGTACCTTCAAAGCAGCTTTCTTTGAAGCAGAACTAGCACCACTATTGGGTCTCAAAACATTTATTTGCTTGACCACCCTTTGCCCCACACTCCTTGAGAAAATACTCAGGCTACCTATAATACGCCCGCCTTCACTATGTTCTATGGCTGCTCGTTGTGCCCTGTCGTAGAGGAAATGCACATTGTTAGTTACCTCGTTGGCAATTTCCAGAGTAGCAGCAGTCCCGCCATCCGTTGTTCCAACAACGTCATAATTAACATTATCAAGGGCTAGGAGTTCTAGCACTTGTTTCTGTTGGGTCATGGTCATTTCGTTCATACCAGAATCCTTCATAAATTTCCCTACATCGCCGTCCTCTTGATAGTTAGTTAATGCCCTGTTAGCCTTATTCCACATTCCCCAAAAGTGTGGCAGGCGGTTTACCTTGTCATCTGATAACCCATATAGGTTTAGGCGTAGAACAGCCCTATTAGCTCTCCTAAACGGAGGCAACCCTCCCTCCTCTGCCAATAACTGATGCCTTTTAATAGCACCCATTTGGGTAGTGTTTACCTGATACCAATGTTTGTTGTAATCGGGGAGCTTCTCGTTCCTAGGGTCAATAATAGCCGTCTTGTGAGTCGCATAGGAAAGATTCTGAAATATATTCCTGAAGGGCAGGTCAATAGAAGTTCCAAAGATTACAATATATGCCTGAGAAGCCACCTTCATGGCTAGTTCGCCCAAGAAGGAACGGTCTTTATACCCAAGCATCTCCCTCATCATTCCCGTAAGGGCTTGATTAATTCTCTGCGGGTTTTTGAATTGAGGCAAGGCTTCCCCATAGAGTTGATTTAGCTTCCTGACATAAGGCTGAAGATTGTAATTCCTCACTTGTGCAATATATCGTCTTACCGCATGGTCTATTGTTATATCTTCAGGGTAAAATTCCACTCCCGTTCTAGGCTCAAGTCGCCTTGTTGCAAACGTAGCCTTTAATCTCCGCATTGCCAACTGAGGGCTTACAACATAGTGTGGTTCGTAACCACTGCCTATAATTCCCCAGTCCTTTGTATCAAGATAATTCCTTAACGCAGTTGCCCCCTGCCTCTCGTAAGTATTGACAGCCATTCTTAATTCCTCTATGGGGGCATCCTTGTAATGCTCTACCATCTTGTGAACATCGCCCTCTGTTGCTTCATAATGATGTAGAAAGCGATGATACTTAAAGTCAGGCACTTCTGCCCATAATGCCTTTTCGTATGCACGGGCTAACTTAATCTCCTCTGGCGTAATATCCTTGGGAGATTTAACGCTAGTCCATTTTTGCTTGGCTGCAATCCAATTCCTAACCCTTGTCATGGCAGCCTTGTTATTCCTAATCTTATTGTATTCTGGGGTTGAAATGGCAATCCTGTCAAAAACCTCACCAATATAGGCATCATTGGCAAGGTGCTGCCTGTTGAGCCCGAAATAAACATCATAGAACGGCTTGCCTGTGCGAATTTGCAGGTCTTCCGTGAAGAAACGCATATCCTTTAGCATCTCTGTTTTCCAATGCAGGTCAGGCGGAAGTCCCTCTATATACGGAGCACCCTTCTGCGCAATGCCTTTGTCAATAGCATCAATGGCAGTCTTTACCTTGGGATGGGTAGCCAGTGCCCTGTCAACCTGTGCCTGATGCTCAATAAGTCCTATTTCTGCCTCATCATTCATCAGTCGGATTAAGGACTTTCCCTCTTTCTCGGTGATAAACCTCTGGGCAGTTTCATAACGAGTTGTGGGAAGGTTTAGCTGCTCAACCATATTGTCAAAGGCTTCTTCTGAGAGCTTGCCTTCGTTAATAAGCGATTGCTTTAGCGACAGAATCTTCTTTTCCGTAGAGGGCTTAATAACTATCTTCTGTCTAATTCTTATGGGGCGGGCTGTTTTGATTATCTCCAAAGTATCCCGCAACTGCTCATCAGTCATTTCTGTTAATCGCCAAGGCATCTGTCGGTTATCAGGAGTGCGCCCCGCAATTTGCCTGAACATATCATTAAGAGCAGTTTTGGATAATCCCTTTACCTTGCCAACCGCCATAATGTTTTGCCTGATGCTTGCTAGTTCTTGGGGCGACATCGCCATGCCAGTAACCTCAACTGCGCCCTCGGGGATTTCTCCTGATATTGTTCCTTCGGCTAGGGCGGTAGTTTCAGGTGCAACTTTGGGTATCATCTTACCCTCTGTGGGTATTGCAGTAACTTCCCCTGCAGTTGCAGTGGGTTTCGCTACTGGAGTAATGACAGTTTTTATCAGTTCCCCTATTTGTTCTTCGGTTAATGGAGCTTCAACTACTTCAGGTTTAACCTCAGCTTCCCACCATACATTCTTCCAGAGTGTATTTTTATCTATGCCATACTTTTTAGCAATCGTGGCGATTCCTGCCTTAGCACGGGCTATTTGGTTATTTGTAAGCCCAATACCAGGTCTTCCAGCCACCCATTCATCTCCAATCTTTGTAAGCAGATTCTCTGCCTCAGTCGTGGCATTAACAGGGATTTCTTCAGTCTTTCCACTAACAGCCCCCCCCTCCACCATAGCGGTAGTAGGGGCAAATTCCTTAACAGCTTCTTCTGGGTGGAATACGGCTATTTGTTTCCCCTTCTCTACAATCCCTTCTCCTATCACTACGCCGTCATACCCTTCTTTTTCTAACTGGGTTCTTAATGTCGCTTGAACCCAATCTTCGTCTTTGCCTTGTTGAACGGCAGTATCTCTTAATTCCCTAGTTCTTAAAGCAAACTCATTCCATTCTTTTTGAGTGTTGATAACAAGAGGGTTATTAAGGGTTACTTTAGATTCTATTACCGTTCCGTATGTCGCAGCATATTGAGGGTCTGTTGTCCAGTATTCTGCTTTGCCGACTGTTCCTTCGTCTGTGGGGGCTAATGTAGCACCACGATAAACTGTGGAAGTAAAGACTTCACCAGTAGTAGCGATAATTGGAGCAGCCCCCGCAGTAGCACCAGCTTTAACAATATTGGTTATCCCTGACACAAATTCAGCAGGCGTGTTTTTACCCACTAATCCAGCTATAGATGCTGCTGTTAATTCCTTGCCACTTGTGATAGTCCCTACTATGTTATCCATAGTCTGCGTAGCTGTCTTTATTTCGCCCTCTAGTAAATGAATCTGGGTTTGAGCTGCTGTCCTAGCTACTGGGGTAGTGGCTTTAGTAGCAGCTTTCTGGGCAAGTATGAGAGCGTCAACCTTTTTAGATAACCAGTGTCCATGATAATTCATAACTTTATAGAGAACACGGTTTAAGGCAGACATTGGTGTAACATTGGGCTTTGCTCTGGCTACAAACTGTAAGTGGTGTCCATATTTCTCAACATATTTCTGTAGTATTTTATTTAATGCAGCACTAGCTCCCCTAATTGGTAATTGAATAACCTTCCCTGCTGCCCACTCAAAACCTGCCAATGGAGCAACAGCTACCTGCCCGACTTGGGCAGCCCTGCCAACAGCACCCCCTTGTTCGGCTATTTTTGCGAGTCGTGCTTCTCCTGCCGTAGCTCCACCTAGTCCACCCGCAGTGAACAAGGCTACCGATAATGGCGTGGCTATACCATGCAGCATGCGAGTAGCAATGCCCGCACTGTTATAATATGCCTCTTTGAGTTCTTCTGATGGACTTAAATCAGCACCAGCCCAAGTCTTAATAATATTTATAGGCTGATGTATTATAGACAGTAATAGGTTCTCAGTAGGCGGTTCGCCAACTTCATCTTTATACAAATCCATAAAAGCTGATTCTTCAGCAGTTAGATTCCCTCTCTTATTCAACTCTAATGCGTGGTCTTGTATCATAAAGGGTACGTCAGCCTTCTCTATGACTGCAAAACCGTATTTCTGTATAAGGGTTGCTGGTATATTGGGAGGAAGCCAGCTTACGACATTTCTTAATTTCTCCCACCAAGCTAACTCTTTTTCTATAAAATCTCCAGTCTTGGGGTCTATTCTTCCTATTGTTTGATTGCTACTAACAACAGAATAATCGGGCATAAGTGTAAGCCCATTTTCAATCTCTACACCTTGTTCAGAAATAACTGCATTTGGATACCATTCCTCAATACTTGTTACTGGTTCTCCTTGCACTGGTGGCGCTTCCATGTAGCCACCTTCAACAAGTTTATCAACAGAATACTGGTATGGAAAACTACCCGGGTCAGACAGAGAATACTTGCCAGCAGGATACAGAGCCCTGAACTTAACCTGGTAGTTCTGTTCTATCAAATCCTGTTGTTCTTCATATGTGAGCTTGTTCCAGTTAGGTGTTACAAGTTTCACATCATGCTCGGCAGCTTTTCGGAGTTCTTTTTCCCTAGCCTGGGAAGCCCCAGTTAAAGCCTCCTGAACAATAGAACTGGCAAATCCCCCAGACATCTCACTATTAATGGTATCTTGGGTTATTGGAATCTGGTCAGTAAAGCCTAGCTCCAAGAGATTTTCATTAGCTCTCCTTAGCCTATCCTCGGCATTGGCAGTCCTTTTAGCCCTGCTTATATTCTTAAAGTATTCTTGTTGTTGCCAGTTTCTCAGCCTCTCGGTCTCGGCGTTCTGAGTCATTAACTCTTGATATTTATTTGTATATGCGCTAATAGCCTTGTTTGCCATAGCGTCAACGCTATTTGCAAAACTATTAACTATATCAGTGGTTTTCCACCATTCCATGCTATTTCTTTCCCTTTTGGTGAGAAGGCCTCCACCCAGTTTTCCTTAAAGCCCCATAGACATATTTATCTTGGCGTTCTTTATTGCTTGGAAACTTTTTCCTTGCCTCTGCTTTTAGCTTTCTTTCAAGTTCTTTGGGCATAACACTCCTATTGAGAAGCAATCCTCTTTTGTACTCCAAGTCTCTGAGAAGATGGGAACATACTCTGCGATTGCCGTTGAAATTCCTGCCACCAATCTCCTTGACCCTGAGCCATACGTTGTAATGTACTCGTTCCTGCTGCTGACGGCGCACCAACTTTCTGCCATGCAATGAAGCTAGACAGATATTTCTGCTGGTCAACACTCAGTTCTGTCTGTGCCCCTAGCGGAGCAACCTTGAGCCCTTTTGCTTCCTCTGCGGAGATGGTTGAGGGTCGTTTCCATGCTTTTGCCCAGTCTGGTCTTCTTCTCCCCCTATTATCATCTTCTTCTAACGGGGGAAGTCCCAGAATAGGTCTCATCCAGTCTGGTAGGGGAAAATCTGCCTCCCTTGGTCTTGTCCTCCCCGCTCCCGGGGCTATCTTTGCCTCTAGGGTGTTAATCCTATTGTTTATCATCGTGCGGTAGATTTCCATACCTACCCCGATAAAACTATTCTTTAGGTTAATAAGTGCTGCTATCTCCATGGCTTCAGGTGACAGCATTGGGGACTGCTGAAATGCACCCCCACCGAAAACTTGAGGGTATAAGTCCATATACCCCTTGCTACCCAAAGTCGATAATTGATAGCTAGTAAGGGTATGTACATCAGCAGGAGATAATGAACCTGACCGAACTAAATTAGCTATTGCTGTTTGATTTGCACTCCAAGGAGAACCCATGCCTAGCCTATCTAACACCGTTCCTGCTGTTTGAGTGGTTTTTTCTTCAGCCATTTAATAACTCCTGCATTTCTGCTTCTTCTGCTCTAGCTTTCTGTTCCCTGCTTTCTGCTGGCGTAGCCTTTCTCTTGCCATAGGGCATCGCTCCTCCTATCTCTCCAAACCTTTTGTCAACATTGACCATCAGTTTTTGCGCTCTTAGCATGGCTTCTGTCAATACATTTCCCATTATCCCCCCATTTGCACTCTAGGGCTTGGACTAGCACCTATTCCAGCACTCCTGCCTCTTTGCTGCACAGCGTCAGTGGCTACCCCCATCCCTTCACCAGCTTGATTTGGGGGAGTAGCTCCTACCCCTAGATAGGGTTGTTTCCCTAATGCTGCTGTCTGAGCATCTATTTCCTTTACGGCTTGAGCAGCCTTTTCCATCCCAAACATCTCCAAGGCATCTCGCCCCAAAGCTCCGCCAACTAGCGGGTCTTCCATTACCTTCTCGGCAAGTTGCTGAGTTTGTTCCTCCAGTCTTTCTTGTTGTGACATGTCGAAGTATTCTTTTTGCATTTTGTCCTTGCTGATTGCGCCACCCTGCCAAAAAGCTTTCCCGAGAGCCTTGCGTGTATCAGTAGCCTCTGGGGGCTCGGCAAGTAGTTTCACTTCACAGTCATAGTAACCCTTAATGTCACTGACCTTGAGGACTTGATATACCTTGGCAGCATCAGAGGAAAGGTTCTTTATCATTACGTCATGCTTGTAGACCTTCTCGATAATCCGTAAACCCATTCCGAGTAAGGCAGCCAGCGCCTCTTGTAAACTCATAAAGGCATCCTTGTACTGTGATAGAGCCGAAGCCATCAGGCTTTCTTGGTGTGCTCCTCCATATACTCCTGTAGGTCTTATCCCGCTAAGAGTAGCGGGTGGAGCAGCCAGTTGTGATAACATCCCGTATTCTGCAAATAACCCTTCAGGTGGCTTCTCTCCAGCTAGAATATCAATCTCCATCTGGTCGGGAATCTCGAACAGAAGTTCATCTGGGTCAGTTGGCACACCATGAGGATAATGCTTCTTAATAACCTCTGGGTTACCCCTGAACTTGTACCTTAGAAACGCATAACGAGCATTAATGGCATCAATGAAGGAAAGTATCCTTGCCTCCATCTTGAACATATCCTGCTTGCCATGTATCAGTGGCCTGTATTCATATTCAGGCTTTCCATCATAACCGGTTTGTCCTGCCATAGCACTGAAATGCACATACGGAACGAATCCCAAAAGGTTTACCTGTACCCCTTGAGGGAGCACGGCAACATCATCAAGGATAAAGCATCTCCATTCAGGGGAATAATAACTTATCCACGTAACCTTTGCATTTGGCTTCCTGTCCTTGAGGTCAAACCGCCAGCCGTTTCTCTTGCATAAGGCTTCAGCATCAGAAACAGTAATCTCAAAGCACTCTATTACCTCTAGGGGCATGAGCCCATCATGGGCAGTAGAGCAATAGACATTGATGGGGTCTGGGATAGTCATATAAAGAGGGAAGTGGTATAAACGCTTCTCTCTATATTCTACCAGTTCCGCAGCGCCTAACTCGGCAAGAGGTGTACCATTATAGTCACCAAAGTAAGTGTCATCCATGTTGAGCTTAATAAATCCCTCACCACGAAGCAGGACTTTCTTTGCAACATCCTTGATTTGCTTACGACTCAGTTTTAGGAAAAAGCTCCCCCAATTTTCTATTGATGCAGCTTGCCTACGAGCCTCGTCAGAATTTCTACGGGCATATACTGTCACCTTGGGATTATCAAGCGTGTAGTGTCTTACGCCAGCGTCAATCCAATCCCTAGCCGTTGAAGGCTTGCGGGTAGGATACCGCTTGGGTACACCAGCACTGAACGTCAGTTCGTAAAATTCATCTATATCCTTTTGGTTTTGGTGGTGCGTGCCATAAAAGGTCTCCCAACCTGAGAGTTTATCCTTTATGTCTGCTACCGTTGGGGGAATCAATTCTCTCATAGTGTTTATCTCCCTCTAAAGGTTTGGGTTGCAGGCTGCCCTATAAACCTTATACTGGGCATTCTGTCACCCTTTACTGTATATAAAAACTTGTTTGCCAGAAGGTATATTACTGCCTTGCATCCATGGTCATTCTTGCGGAGAGCCACGCCTGTATTCTTGTCTCTCATCCATATACCACCACCTTCTTCTAGAGGTGGTCGCCCTCCACCCATCTCTGAGATAACCCCTCTGCATTTAGGGTCAAACACAAAGCCTGCCTGCAAGGTAATGGGATGCTGTTTTAGCTGAGTGCGGAACAGGTCTATCCCGTCCTCTACATTCACCTTCTTATAGACCAAGGCAACATGCCCCTTGCTCCCCCAAACTTCTACAGGGGAGGTCATGCCTTGATGTTGTGTGCCAGCTATATCGATAGCGCCACCTATGACATTATCCCACCAGGGTTTCTTCTGGCATATAGTGATAACATCCTCTGTAACATAGCCTGTCAGATAAACCTCATCTATACACCGAAACTGTCCATTTACCTCTTGTACGGCTTCAACAGCATAAGCTCCCTTGAAACCTACATCTATGCCAATCTCCACAGGTAAGTCCTTATTAAAGGGACATAGCTGTACATGTATAGGATTAGCAAATTCAGTGATTACCCTTCCTGTCTTAGGAGCGGGTACTCCAGCAAACCTCTCCATGAATCTCTCATGGGTCATACCGGCTTTCAGCTTTAGTATCTCTGGGTCGGTCTCTCCCTCTGGGTACACATATTTATTAGACCACGATGGGATAGAGAACGATTTAAGCTCAAGATTATTATGAGACTGCCCAACTTGATACAATTCAGAATACCAACTTGTGTATTCTTCTTCTTCTAGCGTTCCCGTAAAGCTCAGGAAGCCTCGCTTCTCTGCAACCCTTGAACGAGCACGCAGGAAAATCTCGTAATCCAACTGGGCAGCCTCACATCCGCCGATTCCATCAGGAGCAACGGTAGCAATCTTCTCGGGGTACTTTGCCGACTTTGTGACAAATTGTGTGCCATCAGTGAGAACCATCAGCGCAGGGTCTATCGACTTAGTTAGAGACTTAATCTGCCCCAACTTTGCGAAGGCTTCTACCAGATGTTCCCAATCTCCACGTGTTCCCTCATAGTCAGCACCAATTAGCCAATAGAGAGCATTCTCCTTCTTTGGTATACATATATCAGTATACCAATGTTTTAGTATCTCCATGGCATTGACCCTCGACTTCCCAGCCCTTTCTCCTCCAGTTACAAGTTTGTGTCTGGTCGGGTCACGATGCACTTCCCACTGAGCATCTGTGGGTTCGTAACCTATAGCCTTGAAGATATACTGCGTTGCTTCCTCTAGTCCCATTACGGTATTATGTCCGTTAGTTTAACGACAATCTCCTCATTTGCAAATAAAAGTTCTTCTGAGTCAATATACCGTGCACTGGCTACATAGTCGTATCTTGCCAATAGCAGATGTATCGCTTCGTGTTTAGCAGTTTTCTTAATATTTAATAGGGATGAATCAAGCACAGGAAGCGTATCATTAAGGGTCACGGTAGCAAGACAATCACTTCCTGAATAGCGCAGCGCTGATACTGTATTAACTAGCGGGGCTACCATAAAGCTAACATCCCAACCAGTAAGTCCGAAAAGTTTTTGGTACTTCCTAAACTCCTTCTCGAACTTTGCTGCCGTTTCCCTTGTAGTCTTTATCCTTTTTTCATCGGTCAAGATGTCACCGTAACAGTATCAAATGTCCCGTTTGTAATATCAAATCCCTCCCAAGTAACGGTATAGGGGAAAGGATACCACCAATCTCCTGTTCTATATGGATATGGGTAGCAAGGGGAACACGGTTCATCACAGGGTTCACAGGGATACGGTCTTGGCTGAGGATATGGTCTCCCACAACACGGGCAACGTGGTGGGTCACAACATGGACAAGGTTGCGGGCAATAGTATGTCCCATTCTCTCCATAGTAAGGAGCATTTGAAGAAGTAAACTCCCCTGCCATTAAAACACCCTCGTAACCCAACAGCTATAACCTGCCCGTAAGCCCAATGACTCGGCTGCTCCATCTCTATTATGCGCATCTTCTACTATTACCGTAGTCCATACACCGGCATAACAAGGCTTCCCCTGAAACATACCGACTTCAACTTTCTCGAAATAGCGTATCTTGTAATCAAAAGTCTGGTTGGCGCAGCACAACGCCCTGCAACAGCCTTCGTACTCGCAACAGTTGCCCCATTCATCTGGACAATCTGCTGCTACCACTGACGGTATTAGCATCCCTATCGCAACCACCAAAGTTATTAGTCCTTTTATTACCTTTTTCATACTCATTTCCTCCTTATTAAAGTTCTGTTTATTAACCTCCTTTCTTATTAAACAACGACTGCTTAGTTATATATTTACCCGCCTTCAGCATGGACTTTATACAATCCTTGCAATACACCCCGTACTCTCCCCTTGTGAAAACTATAAGCCCTACGACAAGATTTCCCTTACCACACATCTGGCAGGTTAGATATTTCTTGGCTTCTGTTCTAGCTATTTTCATACTTCACCTCCACTGTTTAGTGCGAAATAAACATTGGCGACCCTGACGGGACTTGAACCCGTACCTACACCTCGACAGGGTGTGATGCTGCCACTACACCACAGAGTCGTATAGATGCTGGCTCGGACACGCTTCCCATTGTCCTCTGACTTTTCACTATGCGTCCATAGCTACTTACATTATGCAACCGATAATTACCATCTTTTCAGGACAGACACCAGCACCTAGCAAACTCCGCCTAATGGATTTGCACCAAGGACATTTCGGTTACCCGACAATTCCGCCCTAATTGGCTTAGCGAAGTCAGTACCTTTTCTGCACGTGGCAGATAGGCTCAATTTAATGGCGGGGCTAGGAATTGCACCCAGTTTTCAGGGTTATGAATCCTGCGTGTTACTGTCTCACTCCCCCGCTACGTTATTAGCCTAACAACTGCATTGCTAATCAGGTGGAGGCTTTCACAAAATATGAAGCACATCAGCACTTCCATCCAGTCAATCTTAATCCCCTTCAACGACCCACCCCTTTTGCCCTTTCCCTTAGATTCTCACCACAAGTTTTACAGTAATAGCCTACGACTTCATGGGGGTCTCTGTCTTCTCCTGCCTCACTATAATAACCTGTGTCGTATCCGAAGAAATATCTTACACCTTCCCTCATATCAATTTCTATGGGCGAACCACAGTTTAAGCAACTTGTTTCTATCACATACACCTCACTATTATAGGGAATATAACAAAAATTATGATTAAAGCTATTATCAGCTTTTTCAATCCGAATCTACAATCCACCCCCTCTTTCGTGCGCATGGCAGGCAACATGGCGCAGTGTCTCGTATTCTGTCTCCCTGCACCCGTATCATCTTTGTCCGCCAAACATACCTCTGGTTTGCCTTAATTACTTCCCCACACTCGCAGCAATTCTGTGCCCTCTCATTCAGGTAAACCTTTAACGGGATATTCATCGTCCTTTACCAGCCCCTTCTCCTTCTCATTCGTCCCCGTCCCATTCTTCGTGGCACAGGGCATCCACTCCTGCCACGGTTGGCTCTCGTACCTCCTCCACTCCCATCTTGTTTTGGTACTCCTCTCATATCTTTACCCCCTTATCCACATATCATGTTCAACCTGTAATATTCGGGCACTAAGAACAGGTTGTCGTTCTGTGGCTCGATTATCCAGACCTTGCCATTGTCATAGAAGCTGATTACAGCATGTCCGTACCGCTTCCCGTCTTCATAGTACTCAACCCATGTGATGAATATCGGCATACACGCAGTGCGCAAATCCTTGTGCAACGCACCCATGAGCGAAAATGCACTGTCATCGCAGTCAAAATCTACCTCTTTGTACTTAACTTTGTCCGTCAGGTCTTGCATCACGACAGACATGATGATGTCCCTGTCTGTCGGTTGGTAATGCTCGTCAGCCAGCTTAAATGTCCCGTCAACCAGTGACCAAATCCTCCTCAGCCAGTTCATCCCGAACTCCTGCTGGTAAACTAGCACAATCTCCGATGCTGGAATTACCCCGCCTTGCGGTTTCCCTTTCGGCTTCCTCATGTCGCCATCCTTGGCACAGGCGGGCGCATTGCCCTCATCGCAACCTGCATCACTCGGTCTAATAGACTCATCATTTTTTTAATCATTTTTACCTCCATCTACTTCACACCTGAAGTATCTCAAAACTTCGTTTTGGTCAGCGTGAGTTACCTCTAGTGAATTTCAAAACTCAACTTTGGCTTGGTCAATGGTAGCTCCTATATACAAGGAATCATCTATTGTTCAAAACAGTGAGCATATACTCAATATATAGAGCAAAGGTTGTCACGGTTTGTCACGATATACCTTGTTTTGTCACGACTCGTCACGGTTTGTCCGAGGTTGTCACGCTGTATATATAATGACATCATTTAGCTTTGTGTCACGCATTGTCACGGGCTGTCACGCTCTGTCACGCTAGTCGTAATCAGGGGGGTTGATTTACTCGTATTTATAGCTAACATCTCTTGACCTGATTCTCTTAGTTGTATAAGGATTTTATTCTCTATTACTGGTTCTACTGTTCTCTTGCCGAACATATCTGGAAACCTTCTCTCTAGCCATGTCATAGACGCTGCCCATTCACCTGCTTCTGCTGCCTTATGTATGTTTTCCATATGGAAGACAACAGACCTGCCTTCAGCTTCTTTTATAGAATTGTAGAAGTTGGAGAATTTGGTATTACTATTACTAGAACTATCCAGTTCACCTCGTTTAATCCAGTCATAGAAAGTACTAGCATTTATACCGACAGCACTACAGGCATGGATGGCATAATTACCATCTTCTATATACTTACATATTTTTGATTGTAATTCGGGGGTTAATTTACATTTTCTACCTAGTTTAGCCATTATATATACATCTCTTGATTTTGGCTTTAAATAGCTTTAATTAGCTTCAAAGAAAATTTTATTTGGCTACGATTTATAGCTGCGTAGCTAACAGCTATGGAGTAGAACGCCTGTTCTATTGACAGGATTTAGGGGGAGGAATATACTATAACCCTCAGACTGAAAATAGAATAATGAAAAACATAAATTGGTTTAGATGGTTCAAGGTACATGGAGAGGATAGAGGGTTTATGTACCTATATGGAGCATCCAACAAAGCTGAATTGCAACCACTCATACAGATGATAAAGGAACAAGGGGATTTATATCGTATAACTAAATATAATAATGGTTACGAGTTATGGGATGCACGGGTTTAGAGAAATAAAGTTTTAGGCATTAAAGCTAAATTGATGCGAAAGGGGGAGAAATGCAAAAGATTATAGCCCAATTAAAGTCAAACCGCAAACGATTAGAACAAAAGGCCGGGACTTGTCTTGCCTGCGGTGGCAAAGGGAAGGTCAATCAAGGGTATTGGATAGATGATTGGGGATGGTACTCGCTTGGGATAATAGATTGTCCAAGATGTAACAACAGAGGGGAAAGCTAAAGCCGAAACGGGGGAAACCCCGTCTGCTGGTAATGCCAGCACTGAAGAGGCTCTTTAACAACTGAATATAGCAGGCGAGGCAGGCAGGGTATAGGAGTACGATAATGCAGTACAAGGATTATGAAGCACAAGCAAAGCGATTCCTCGACTTATTCGACCTAAGCCTAAATACAGCCTTCAAGGGTGATAAATGTCCCACCTGGTGCGATGGTAAACACATACACGGCGACAGATACAGAATCACCATTAAGCGAATGAACAGGGACAGAAACCCTAAATCAATATCCTTTGACTTCTGGAACAGCCTAAAAGATAGAGAAGAAGGCAACCGCCCCACTCCATACGATGTGTTATCCTGTATCTCTAGCGAGGCAAGCTCCCCCACAAATCCCGATGAGGTATTCGCAGAATACGGGGATATGAAGCCAAGCCAAGCAGTAGCAATCGCCAAATTTGCCCAGAAACTTCAAGACTTCTTTACTGGGGCAGAATTGGAATCACTGCAGGAGATACAATGAATATTGTATCTGTTAAATCAAGCGAA
>Ga0307443_1000445_pt1 | contig 26755 bp, 22 predicted proteins | sample SalMarSW160220MG_FD_202148 | JGI IMG/M metagenome (GOLD analysis project Ga0307443, IMG submission 202148) | Salt marsh sediment microbial communities from the Plum Island Ecosystem LTER, Massachusetts, United States - SW1601-220 | ecosystem: Environmental > Aquatic > Marine > Intertidal zone >... | reverse complement strand
TTTGTACGATTTTTTCCAGAGCCGGCAATATATCGTTTATGGCGGAAATCTTCTTATCAGTGATGAGGATGTAGGGGTCTTCTAGCTCTGCCCTCATTTGTTCGGCGTTGGTGATGAAATAAGGGCTGATGTAGCCGCGATCGAATTTCATCCCCTCGACAAACTCAGTCTCGAATTTCAGTCCCTTGCCTTCTTCGACAGTGATGACCCCATCTTTGCCCACCTTTTCCATAACGTCGGCAATCAAATCGCCAATTTCTGGGTCAATAGCTGATATAGCGGCCACCTGAGCTACCTGCTCTTTACCAGCCACCGGTATAGACATTTTCTTGAGCTCATCAACTAAAGCCTCTACCCCTTTATCAACCCCACGCTTTAGAGCCATGGAATCAGCTCCAGCGGCGATGTTCTTGAAGCCCTCATTAATAATAGCCTGGGCTATAATAGTGGATGTACTGGTGCCATCGCCACACTGGTCATTAGTTTTAGTGGCTGCCTGCTTTACTAGCTGCACCCCCATATTCTCAAAGGGGTCAGGCAACTCTATTTCTTTGGCTATAGAAACACCGTCGTTGAGAACCGAAGGAGCGCCCCATTTCTTATCCAGTGCTACAGGCCGCCCGCGTGGTCCCAGAGTCACCCTGATAGCATCAGTCAGGGTATCTACGCCGTTCTTTAATGATTTCCTTGCTTCCTCGCCGAAAATAATTTGTTTTGCCATTCGCTTACCTCCTTTTCTTAACTCTTCTTGGCCAGAATATCGCCCTCACGCATGATAACCAGCTCTTCATCATCTATCTTAAACTCGGTGCCAGCGTATTTGGAATAGATGACCTTGTCTCCCTTCTTTACCTCCATGGCTATACGTGTGCCATCTTCAGTCAACCTGCCCGGACCGACAGCAATAATTTTCCCCTCCTGGGGCTTCTCTTGGGCTGTATCTGGTAAAACTATCCCTCCTTTGCTTACTTCTTCCTTGGCTGTGGGTTTTATCACTACCCTGTCTCCCAAAGGTTCAATTTTAGCCATGCTCCCTCCTTTCCTAGATTTATTTTAGCACTCTATCCTTGAGATTGCTAACTTTCTATTATATCAAGAAAACCCAAAAATGCAAGAGGTTTTTACTAAAATTCGGCAAATTTTCTTGAATTATTACACTAAACCGTGTATAATTTTTGAGAGATGGAGAGAAGAAAAAAGAAAAAAAGACAATGGAGTAAAGAAGCGGTCAAGGCACTGAGGCAACACCTGAACTTAACTCAAGTGAAGCTAGCTGAGGAATTAGGCACGCGGCAGCAAACGATCAGTGAATGGGAAAAGGGGATGTATCGACCTCGCGGAGCATCGGCTACCTTGCTCAGCATAGTTGCTGAGCGTAGTGGCTTTACTTACAAAGCCGAAGAGAAGCACGATGAATCAAATTAAGGTCGGCTGCTGCGGTTTTTCCAAGGGCAAGAGGAAATATTGTGAGCAATGCTCTAAGGTTTAAACAATTGATATAAAGTGACAGGTAATTTTTTTGTGCCATGATTACACGTAATCGGATAAAATTCTCGGAAAAGCAAGTAGCTCTAATATGGCAACAAGTGGTGGGAAAGGAGTTGACCTCCTCAGAAGACGAGATAGTCAGTGTAATCTATCCTGGAAGGACTAATGGTGATAACGGCCCCGATTTTCGGGATGCAGTTATTGTAAATAACTCTCATTTGACGAAAGGGGATATAGAGGTTCACGTTAAATCCAGCGATTGGTATAGCCATAAGCATCATGCTGATGCTGAATATAATAATGTCATCCTTCATGTTGTGATGTGGCATAATTGTAATTCAGCTACCTTACTACAAAGCGGCAAGCCAGTTCCCGTGCTATGTCTGGCGAAGGCATTGCGGCACCAAGCTTATTTGCTGCCTTACCAGCTCCCTTGTTTCCAGATACTGGACCACGTGAATAGGCAAACTTTAGGAAAGCTATTGAACACTGCCGGTGAAGAAAGGTTTAAGCAGAAAGCGCTGCATTTTCAAGCCGAGATTCTTCGCCCAGCACTCAGCGCTCTGAGTGCTGGGGAGGAGGCAGGGCAAGTGCTTTTCCGAGGCATGATGAGGGCTCTGGGTTACGCCAAAAACACAAAGCCCTTTGAAGACCTTGCTGACAGAATGCCCCTCAATTCCATCGAATCCAGAGAAGGCCTGGCCACGAAGCAAGCCTTGTTGTTAGGCACAGCCGGGTTATTACCTTCTCAAAGACGGCAAGGAAAGTTTGCCAGGGAAAAAGAAGTCCAGGAATTGGAGCAAATATGGCAGTCGGCGGGTAAAAAAGTTAAAACCATGAAGGAAGATGACTGGAACCTCTCACACATATACCCCAACAATTCTCCAGTGCGACGCATTGTCGCCCAGAGCTACCTTCTTGAGCGTTACTGCGAAGGAAAACTGTTAGCAGGGATACTGCAGCTAGTGAAGGAAGCACCTCTGCCCAAGGGGCACCATGTGCTGGAGAACGGTTTGACCGTGGCTGGCGATGGCTACTGGCGGGACCATTTCGATTTTGATGTCAGAAGTAAAACAAAAATATCGGCTCTTTTGGGAAATAGCAAAGCAAGTGAAATTGCAGTAAACGTGATATTGCCCTTTGCTTTCTCCTGGGGAGAATTAGCTAATGAGGCGAAGCTAACAGAGAACGCTATAGAGCTTTACCGTAATTACCCCAAATTGGCTGAGAATTGCATAACACGGCATATGAAGAAGCAGCTTTGCCTTGAAGAATCTTTCGATTTCACTGCCTGTCACCAGCAAGGGCTCATTCATGTCTTCAGGAACTACTGCCGAGAGGGAAGATGTAGCAAATGTCCTATGGCTGGTTGAGCATTCTCACGACAACTTCGGAACTGTGATAGATGTTATCAGTGCAAAGTGGGCACTTCTGGGCTGTACAAACCGCTAGATTGTTACCTGCATTCTGGGGGCATAATACCTGATTTGTAGTAGGCCTGATTGGCATGGTATCCCTGGAATTCGCCATGAGAAAACAAAAGTCAGGATTGGTAGTAGGTTTCCTACATCGCAGTGGATTGCTCGTGCCCTTACGAACAAAGCACCCTAAAGCCTAAAGTGACAGACTTCGGTATTTAGGTGTAATATGATAGCAAAACCCTTACATGGACTATGCCGAATGTTTGAAGAGAAGAAACAAGGTTTGCCTGACCAGCCAAGTCCACCATTTCAGAATCGAGGCCTATTTTCTGACCACTTTCTACAGGCACGCCTACCTGAATGGAAGGAATGGAAAGTTGACGCGGAGCTAGTCCCTTTCCGAGAGAGTCTTCAATCGCTGTATAACTCCAAAAAGTCAATCTTGCCTTACCTTAATGAGGCACAAACGGAGCTGGAGTTTGTGCAACCGGTGTTAGCCCTGCTTGGGTATGCCAACAGCTATATAGTCCAGGCCCCTACTAAAGTTGGTCAGCATACAAATCGGCCCGATTACGCCTTGTTTCCGGATATAAAGACCAAAAATAAGGCCTATCAGAAACTGGAGCAAAACGATTATTCCCTGTGCATTGGAATTGCTGATGCCAAATACTGGGAGCGTGAGCTTGACTTGACTAAGTCAAGCGACCGTGACACGCTCACAAACCAGAATCCGTCATTTCAGATAGCTGCGTATTTGACCGGCACAAAGCAAAACTGGGGAATCCTCACTAACGGCAGACCATGGAGGTTATACAGCAGTAAGTCTCATTTACCCCTGGGCAATTATTACCAGGTTGACCTCGTCCAGCTTCTGGATGAAGCTCCTGTGGAAACCTTTAAGTACTTCTATGTTCTCTTTCGTAAGCAGACCTTGCTTCAGGTTGAGGGTAAATCGCTTTTAGACCGTATTCTTGAAGGCAGTGAGGAATATGCGGTTGAGCTTGAAGCTGATATTAAAGAGCGTGCTTACGACGTGGTTGAACTCTTGTGCCGCGGTTTTGCCGCCGACTTTACGCATGAACAACCGACTAATGCGGATCTAAAGAATATCTATGATAACTCGCTAACCCTTCTCTACCGTCTCCTCTTCGTATTCTACGCTGAGGCTAGGGAACTGCTACCCTTAACCACCAATGCAAGTTATCGCGAGAATTACAGCTTAAGAAAATTGACCCATGACATTGACGAGATATTCAAGAAGGGATATGAACTCAGCACCAGCTCAACGCAGTACTATCATTACATTAGCAACCTCTTTCGATTGATAAATAATGGTGACGCTAAATTGGGCGTACCGGAGTATAATGGCGGGCTTTTTGACCTGATAGAGCATCCGTTTCTTGAGAAGCAAGTGATTTCTGACGCCTATCTGGTTCGAGCAATTCACCAGCTAGCTCGAATTACCGACAAAAAATTAAAACGTCAGGTCGTAGTCGATTACAACACTCTAAGTGAGAGACATTTGGGCAGTATTTATGAAGGTCTGCTTGAGTTCAAACCGGTGATAGCACCACACGATTTAGTGATTATCAAGGACAAGGGCAGCGTAAAATATGCGCCAGCTAATAAGCATCCTGGTAAGAAAGTTGCCTACACAAAGGACGAGCTTTATCTTGCCAATGACAAAGGCGAGCGAAAAGCGAGTGGTTCTTACTATACACCTGAGTACATAGTCAATTACATTGTGGAGAATACGCTTGACCCACTGGTAGCAGAGGCGCACGAGAAGGTAAAAACTCTAAAGCCCGAAGTTGATAAGGTGATTACCGAATGGCAGATACTGAAAGAACAGAAGCAAGGATTAGAGCCAACAGAGAAATATGAGCGCAAGATAGCTGAAGAAAGTGAAAGACTTCTTGAACCATACCTTGCACTGAAGGTGCTCGACCCGGCTATGGGCAGTGGACACTTCCTGGCACGGGCAACGGACTTTCTAGCCGAAGCAATTGCTACTGACCCAGACATTAAATCACCTTTAGAACTCGCCGAAGAATCAGAATTAACTTACTATCGCCGTCGTGTTGTAGAGAGCTGCATCTATGGCGTTGACCTGAACCCACTGGCTGTCGAGCTTGCCAAGCTTACGCTGTGGCTAACCACTATGGCTAAATCGAAACCGCTCTCTTTCCTTAACCATCATCTGAGGGTAGGCAATAGCCTGATTGGCGCCAGAGTAGGTGACCTTGATGAGATACCTAAAGCCAAGGGTAAGAAGAAAGCCATTGACCTTAGTCGTGCCCCGGTGCAACTCGGCCTCTTTCAGATCGTGTTTAACCAGAAACTCTACGACCTGCTCCAAAACCGGGCGCTTATTGCCAAACTACCCACCGAGACACTGGAGGACGTGCATAACAAGCAAAAATGGGAGGAGGCGTTTGGGCATGACGTACTGCGCTTCCGTATGCTGGCGGATGTTTGGACGAGTACATTCTTCGGTAATGAGGTAGCGTGGGACGCTTATAACACGCTGGTTGAGAAACTACAGTCTCCTGACCCCGAGTGGGAGAAACTTACGCAGAAAAAGTACGTTCAAAAGGCTCTGGAAAGTTCTAAGGAAAGGCGTTTCTTCCACTGGGAACTAGAATTCCCCGAGGTGTTTTACGATGAACAGGGCAACCGCAAAAACAGTGCTGGCTTCGATGCTGTGATTGGTAATCCGCCGTATGATGTCCTGGAGAAGGAACGTTTGGGTACGGAAGATCCTCATGCTGAACTTGCCATATATCTTGAATCAGAAGCCATTTATCACCCTGCACTTGGTGGCAAAGTCAACTTGTTCAGGCCATTCCTGATTCAGGATTATCAACTATTACGAGATGGTGGACTGGTGGGGAAAATCATACCTTTAGCTATTGTAAATGATTATTCTTGTGCCAGAACGCGAGCTCATTTGCTTATTAAATCGAGCGTATGTTGTTTAGAGTGCTTCCCTCAGAAAGACGACCCCAAAGATAGAGTCTTTGAAGATGCAAAGCTATCAACCTGTGTTATTATTTTCGGAAAACCGGGACCCACAAGCCACTTCAATATGAGGGTACATCCCGGTAAGCACTTCACAGAAAGTCCGAAAGAGGCTTGTATATCTTTACAAGAGATTAAAGCGATTGACCCTGACATCTTCCCAATCCCTCTCGTGTCTCAAGTCGAGTGGGATATTGCTACCAAAATACACTTACGTTTACCCGTGTGCCACATTTCTCAAATGGCCACCTTAACTCGTGGTGAAATGAATCAGACTATTTTTGCAGAGTTTATAACCCGGAGCTCGCGACACCATGAGATGATTAAAGGCGTAGAAATCGCCCGTTATGCCAAGCATTGGTATCTCAGCCAAGGAGAAAAGGAATGGTTTAATGAGCAACTATACTACCAGAAAACAAAGAATCCCAAGATTATTCCTAATTTCCGTATTGGAATTCAGCGCATTACCGGAATAGACGAAGCAGTAAGGCTGAGAGCCACCTTTTTTGACGAACGTGTTTATTTTGCTGATTCGACTAACTCGATAGAAAGTGAAGATGTAACGAATCTGTATTTTTTACTTGCGCTGATAAACTCACGACTCTTCAATTGGCGTTTCAAGTTGACAAGTACTAACAACAATGTTTCTACTAATGAATTGGAGCGTTTGCCTATCCGGCTTATTAACCTTAATACCCCCGAAAGAGAACGCAAGCAGTTGCTGAATCAAGCTAAAAGGTTATATCAAGAGCACATGGATAGCAAATATTGGGATAGAATCCTCGCATTTGTGGTCGGACTTTTACCTCTCAGAGAGGATGGCAAACCAGATACGGAGCATGAGAAATCAGATGTGGTGCATGACCTCTTGGCTTTCCTTGCTGGGGAAATGATGCGCCTTAATAAGGAAAAGCAGTCCAGCATTAAGGCATTCTTATCATGGCTGGAGAAGGAAATACTAAAAAGTTCTGTGGACGACCAGAAGAACAAGACGAAGATAAAGGACTTTCACAACAACACCTTTGAAGACTTGCTGGATGTGCTCAAAAGGAACAACGTTGTTAAGGACCCATGCCCATCTGATGTCCGGGATACCATTGCCAGCGAATTTTCGTCTGCCGTAAAAGCTCTGACTCCACTCAAGGCTCGCATTAAAGCAACTGATGACCTTATTGACCAGATAGTTTACAGACTCTACGGGCTTTCCGATGCCGAGATAGCTATCGTGGAAGGACAGCCAAGTCATAGCAAGCCAGCTTAGGGTTGTTCCACTCCCAAGGGCTGGCTTGACAGATTGCACCTTCCGTCATTTCGTGCAATTCAAGAAGTACAATATATAACCGTTCTTGCCTAGAGGGTAGGCCGCGAGGGAAGATGCACAAAGTGTCCCTTAGCTAGTTGAGGAATACTGAGGCGTAAGCTCAAAAATCGTCGACCCAGCCGACAACCCCTGAACCTGCGTTCACGCAGGTGAGGGCAAAGTCCTTTTAGAAACCAGGCCGGACCTGGGAATATCGTCAAGGTTGTCCATGGATTTCTGCCCCTTGTTTATCGCCTCCTCGATTGCCGTTTTAAGAGTCACGACCTCGTCATGGAGGCGTTCTACTTCCATCTCCAATTTCTTACTCCCTTGATTGGTTATCCTTTCGTTATTAGTAGTTGCCCCCAGGAAGTCGGAGCACAATTTGTCTTTCATAACTCCCCTTTCCCCTCTTATCTTAAGAGGGGAAATCAGGCAACTGCATTCTTAAACACCTTCTAAAATCTTAATAAAAATTCTACACCCTGTCTATGACCCAAAAGTCCTACACTTGGGCATCAAGGCTTTCTTGCTATAGCTTAAAAGTACCAAAGAAAGGAAAATCCTAAATCCCAAGCACCAAATCCTAAACAATATCAAATGACCAAAATCCCAATGGCCAAAACGTTTAGGATTTTGAGTTTCGATATTTGGGTTTGTTTAGAGCTTAGAAATTAGGATTTAGAATTTCCTGTGATCCTGAAGGAAGGGATTCCTTCACGCCTCAAAATTGAAGGGGTCAACCAAGACTGAGGCTGGGCACTACATCCAGGTCATAACCGCTTATCTTGCCAGCTTGGAAATGATAATAGCCACAGGCAGCCACCATAGCAGCATTATCAGTACATAATTGAGGAGGGGGAATAAGAACCGGGACTGGCGAGTTGGCAAGGAAATGCTGGGTTAATGTTTTATTGGCTGCCACTCCACCGCTCAGCAAAATTTGCTCCACCTCCAATTGCTTTGCGGCTTCAATTGTTTTGGAAACTAAAACATCGACTATGGCCAACTGGAAGCTTGCTGCGACATCAGCCACTGAGACCCCTCCCTTGTGAACAAGATGCCACAAAGCGGTTTTAAGTCCACTGAAGCTGAAATCATGGCTTCCCTTGAGCCAGGCCCGAGGGAGAGGCAAGCAAGGAAGCCCAGAGCGAGCTGCCTGTTCAATAGCTGGACCCCCAGGGTAGCCCAAGCCCAAAATTCTAGCCGCTTTGTCAAAGGCTTCGCCGGCAGCGTCATCCCGGGTTCGTCCCAATTTCTCAAATTGCCCATGTCCCTTCATCAATACTAAATCGCTATGCCCACCGGAGACAACGAGACAGAGGCAGGGGAATTTCACTTTCCCCTTTTCGCCAGGTGGGGAGGGAAAGTCCAGCCAATTAGCATAGATATGTGCCTCAAGATGGTTAACCCCGGTAACAGGTAATTTTCTAGCCAAGGCAATTGCCTTGGCCACGTTAACACCTACCAACAGCGACCCGGCTAGCCCCGGGCCGAAAGTCACAGCAATACCATTGATATCCTGCCAGGAGATGTCGGTAATTGCCTGGCTGACAACCGGGATAATAGTGAGGAGATGCTGCCTTGAGGCGACTTCGGGGACTACGCCGCCATAGCGAGCATGAATGTCTATTTGTGAAGCTACAACATCGGAGATAATTCTGCTGCCGTCCTCCACTACGGCAGCGGCAGTCTCATCACAAGAGGTTTCAATACCCAGGATTTTCGTTCTCATGAACTGCCGCCACTATCTTGGCATAACCCTGCACAATATCTTATCCTGGCGCCGCAACATTCCCAGAAGCCGGGGAGGGGCTTCCCTACTTACAACGGTAACTCGCCCTTTGCCTCTCTCCTTGGCTACCATATTTAGCAGAGTACACAGCCATAAAAATGTTATATATTCGCTTCTCCGGCCTTCTTAACAGCATATTGTATTAAAGGTGGTGCAAGGAGTCCATGAACTACTGTTGTGGTCGCCATAAGTGCGATTATTGTGCCTCCGAGCTCATACCCTGATAATGCTTGAGCTGCGAGGAAAGCAAGACCTACGGCAACACCTGCTTGATCTAGCATTGCAAGGCCAAGATACTTCTTAATTTTTGGCTCAGATTTGGATAAGACGCCCCCTAAGCTACACCCTGTTATCTTGCCAATACTTCTGCCAACGCAATACACAATTACAAGCGGCCACATGAGATGAAAAAGTGAGAAGTCCATCGCCATACCAATAGCGGCGAAAAACAAAACAAATATCGGCGTCATGATATTATCTATCAATTCGTTTGAGCGAGTGCCGATTTGGACATTGAGGTTAATTACTGCGGTTCCTAAAGCCATACATGTGAGAATTGCCGAAACTCCAATCATTCCCGCCAGACCCCAACATAGAATAGCCGCCGCAATAGAAACAACGAAGATGTGGTCGGAAGAAAGATGTATTTTCTTCGTGAGGTAAGAAGTAGCAATTCCAATTACCCCTCCAAGTGCCAGGCCACCAAAAATCTCCCATAATGGGTAAGTAAAGGAGAATGAAATGCTTGCTTCTGCGCCCAACAACATCTTTGTCAACCGAATCCCCACCGCATAAATAACTATTACAAGTGCGTCGTCCAGTCCCACAAGAGCAATAGTTATGTCCGTAAGTGTTCCTTTTGCCCTTAAGTCTCTTAAAACTGCTATTGTTCCTGCCGGAGCGGTTGCAGGGGCGAGCGAACCCAAAATTATGGAAAGTGGGAGGTCCCTCGTTAATAAATATACAAAACCCAATGTTGCAATAAAAGTCATGAGCACCTGCACAATCAATATAATGACGAGCTGCTTGCCCATTCTTTTTAGAAACGCGAAAGAAAAGCTCAATCCTACTATGTAGGCAACAAGAGCAAGCGTGGTTCCAGTGATAATGACATTGAATTGTTCGGGTGCGCTGAAATTCAAAACCTGGCCTATGATAATACCCGAGAGAATATATGCTAAAATTTCTGTTAAACGTAGCTTGCGTAATATCCTCCCGAGTATAAATCCAAGTATGAGAATTAAAGCGACAAGGACATAGATATTCATAAGGTATTCAGGAACTTATATCTGAGATTTTTCACCAGGAGCTGGATTGTTATTTCTCCCAAGAGTCTTTTATTTTCATCAACAACTGCTAATCTGCGGATATTGAAGGAGGAAAACTTCCTTAAGACGTCAGCCACAGTTTCTTCCGGCGAGCATACAACAGGATTATGTCTCATGATATCCTGGACAATAGTTTCTTTATGCAATATCTCAGCCCTGGGAATTCCGGATATTCTTTCCTTTTTCTCCCCAGGAGGAATAATCCAACGCAGCATATCGTGTTCCGTTATTACCCCAACCACTTTCATGTCCTCAGTATTGTTAACCACCCATGCGTGTGCCCTAAGGGCGAGCTCGGCACAAAACTCACCGCAAATCGCATTCTCTTCCATAAATGGCGTATCACGCCTAGGTACCATTATCTCTTTTATTTTTGTCTTGTAAAATTCTTCCATCGTGGTCTGTTAGGAAAAAACTACCTGTCTTGATTTGGCTAGAAACTTGCAGTAAAGCTTTGTCATGAGCTTATGTTAGTATTCTAATAGAGAAGGAAAGATTAGGCAAGCAATAACAGGTTGCCTGGCGCTGTCCAGTATGTTAGCGTAGCTTTGCATTTTAGGCGTTTTGAGCATGACTTCTATTATTCTCGCCGGTGGCAAAAGTTTAAGGCTTGGTCGGAGCAAGGCTCTTCAGGTTATTGAGGGTAAAAGCCTTATCCAGTGGGTGGTTGACCGCCTTGCTATCCTCAGCACAGAAATCATCATAGCGACTGCTCATGGCGAAGCAATTCCTTGCTCCTCGGCTGTAAGGATAAAAACGGTAGCCGATAGTTATCCTGGAAAGGGTCCGCTTGTGGGCATTTACTCAGGTTTAATAGCCTCATCTAGTTCGCGGGCTATCGTTGTTGGTTGTGATACACCGTTTCTGAGCGTTAGCTTGCTTGAATATATGACCCAGGTCTGTTCTACATTTGATGTTGTTGTTCCTCGGATAACAAATAAATTAGAGCCCCTTTGCGCAGTATATTCCAAGATTTGTTTAGGCCCCATCCAAGGGTTACTGGAGCAAGATGAACTGAGGATTAGCGAACTTTTTAGTATGGTCAAGGTTAAGTACGTTGAAGAGGACGAGATAAACAGCTTTGACCCGGAGCACTTAAGCTTTTTCAACATAAATAGCCAGGACGATCTGGAGAGGGCAAGAAAGCTGGCAGCCGAGAACAGACAGGAGAGAGAAGAGAAGTGGTAGTAGTAGCTACCATTTCTTTTGAGATAATCGCAAAATAAGCCAGGCCTTAAGGCGCTCATCCAGCTTGCCCAGCCATGATTCTATCTCGCGTATATCTCCGCTCATCAGCGCAGCTTTTTCCTCCGCCGTACGGCGTTTACCGCAGAGACCTTATACTCAGGAATCTTGGCTAATGGGTCAAGAGCATCATTGGTGAGGATATTCGCCGCCGCTTCACGCCAGTGGAAGGGCATAAAGATAACCCCGGGAGGTGATTTTTCTGTAATATGTAACGGCACTTCCACCCGACCCCTTTTCGAGGTAACTACTACCAAATCGCCCTCAATAAGTCCCAGCCTTGCGGCATCAATAGGACTCATTTCAACTACACCGTTAGGATAGAGTTCATTCAGCACATTAGAGCGCCGACTCATTGTGCCAGTATGCCAATGTTCCAGCACCCGCCCCGTAGTGAGAACAAGCGGGTACTTTTTGGATATTGATTCTGCTGGTGGGAAATAATCCACAGCATGGAACTTGCCCCGTCCCCGGGCAAAGCCGTCTCGGTAAAGAAAGCTGGTTCCGGGATGTGAGGTATCCGGGCAGGGCCATTGCAAACCGTCATGGTCGAGACGCTCAAAGCGGATGCCACCATAGATAGGAGTAAGGGAGGCAATTTCTTCTATAATCTGACTGGCAGTCTGGTAGCCAAATGGTTTTCCCATCTTTTCCGCCAAAGCAGATATAATCTCCCAGTCAGCTTTTGCCTCCCCGGGTGGCAGGACTGCTTGCCTTACTCTTTGAATTCGCCTCTCAGTATTGGTAAAGGTGCCATCCTTTTCTGCGAAGGCAGCAGCGGGGAAAACAACATCAGCAAGCCAGGCAGTCTCAGAAAGAAATATATCCTGGACTACCAAGAATTCGAGTTTTTCCATCGCCTGCCTAGTATGCTCGAGGTGCGGCTCACTCAGCATGGGATTCTCTCCCATAACATAGAGCCCTTTAATATCTCCTTTAAGTATAGCATCGGCTATCTCGGTAACCGTCACCCCTGGCCGGTCACTCAATTTGCATCCCCAGGCAGTTTCGAATTTCATTCTGACGGCAGGGTCATTAACCCTTTGGTAGCCAGGATAGACATCGGGGAGTGCTCCTATATCACAGGCGCCCTGAACATTGTTTTGACCCCGAAGGGGACTGAATCCCGTGCCCTCCCTGCCGATATTGCCAGTCAGTAATAACAGGTTTGCCACGCTTTTCACATTATCTGTGCCCGTGGTATGCTGGGTTATTCCCATTCCATAGAGTATACAAGCACTTTTTGCCTCACCGAAAAGGCGGGCAGCCGCTTCCAAGTCAGCTTTGGGAACCCCGGTTATTGCTTCGACCACCTCAGGAGTAAATCCTTCCACAAGCTGGCGCATATCCTCAAAACCTTCGGTGCGCTCCCGGATAAACTCCTTATCCTCAAGGCCATCTCTGATAATTACATGCATTAGCCCATTAAGAAGAGCAACATCTGTTCCTGGCCTGTGGGGAAGTCTGACAGCGGCATATTCGCCAAGTTCGATAGAGCGAGGATCAGCCACAATGAGCTTAGCACCACCAAACCTGATTCTTCTCTTGATTATCGAGCCAATAATGGGATGACATTCGGTGGTGTTAGAGCCGATGACAAAGAAAAGTCCCGTTTTCTCAAAATCAGAATAAGAATTGGTCATTGCCCCTTGACCGAAGGCAGCGATACCCCCAACGACAGTGGAGGCATGGCATAACCGGGCACAATGGTCAATGTTATTAGAGCCTAGCACAGCTCGGACGAACTTCTGCATAACGTAGTTATCTTCATTGGTACACTTAGCCGAGCTCAAGGCAGCGATACTATCTGCTCCACGAGCTTGCTTGAGTTCAAGGAGCTTATTGGCTGCCAGCTCCAGAGCTTCATCCCAGCTAGCCTCACGGAAGATTTTGTGTACCTGCCCATCCTGGCCTGCTTTTCGTGCCACTCCAGGTAACCGTATAAGGGGTGTAGTTAACCTCTCGGGATGGCTGAGAAAATCATATCCCCAGCGCCCCTTGACGCACAGGCTGCCTCGGTTAGCTGGACCATCGGGGTCACCGCGCACGGAAACAACCTTATTATCTCGCACACCCAGGTAGAGAGAGCACCCAACCCCACAATAGGGACAAATGGTCTTAACCTCTTCGGCAGGTGGCTTTTCCCATTTAGGCACCAATGCCCCAGTAGGACATCGCATAACACATTCACCACAGGACTTACAAATGGACTCGGCAATCGGTTTATCACCGAAGGTGGCTATCCTTGCCGAGTTGCCTCGAAAGGCTATGTCAATAGCATCAACACAAACTATCTCGTGACAGGCCCGCACACATTTGGCGCAGAGGATGCACTTATTCAGGTCACGAAGAAATGCCGGATGACTATCATCTACAGCAAGCACTTGAGTGCTTTTCCGAAGTCGCTCAACACGGTCCTGCTCTATGCCCAGATACCGAGCAATCTTAAGTAGCTCACAGTCCTGGTTTTTGGCACAGGCAAGGCAATCGCCGTGATGATTGGCGCTGATAAGCTCCATAGTGATTCGGCGTGATTGATTTACCCTTGGCGTATCGGTGTGCACCACCATACCATTAGTTACTGGTGTAGTGCACGAGCTAGCTAAGCCGCGCATCCCTTCTATTTCAACCACGCAGAGGCGACAACCTCCATAAGGCTTGAGGTCAGGGTCGTAACAGAGCGTAGGGATATAGATGCCAGCTTCTAGTGCCGCTTCAAGCACAGTAACTCCCTTTTTCGCTATGATCTCGCGACCATTAATGGTCAGCTTGATAGTATCTACTTTCTTTCCCTCTGTTTCGGTTGAGGCGACTATAGTCATTGTTGCCCCCTCTTTACTAGTCTTCCTCCAAGTCACATCTTAAGCACCGCTTTGCTTCCTCAATCGCCATTTCTTCTCCAAGACCAAGCTCCACTTCAGCAAAGCTACCAAGCCGCTCGCTTAGAGTCAAGGTAGGTATGGAAATGCGGTGCTTTTCCCCTTCCTCGATCTCAGGCAATATCTCTACTTCTTCAGGCGACGCCAGTGTTTCATCTATTGCGCCGCTACCGCCTAGATATTTGTCTATAGCTATCGCTGCCTGCCTTCCGGCAGCGATAGCCTCAATGACTGTGGCTGGGCCAGTGACAGCATCACCACCAGCAAAGACACCTTCTCTAGTTGTGGCTAGAGTGTCAGCATCAACCTGGACAGTATTTCCCCTGGCCAAAGGAAGTCCAAATTTCTCCGGAACCTCTGGCACCTGTCCAATAGCGCCAATCAGGGTATCAAAAGTCAAACTAAATTCATTACCTTCAATTGGCACTGGGCGCCTTCTGCCACTTTCGTCTACCGCTCCAAGCTCCATACGGATGCATGTAAGCTCTACCGCACCATTCTTTCTCTCTATTCTAATTGGGGCAGCGAGGAACTCTATCTTTACCCCTTCAAGCAACGCCTCCTCTATCTCCTCTTCGCTTGCCGGCATCTCATCCCTGGTGCGGCGATAGATAATTGTTGCCTCTTTAGCACCGAGGCGTAGTGCGCTGCGGGAAGCATCTATGGCAACATTCCCTCCACCAATGACAGCTATCCTACCCCCTACCCTGACTTTATTCCCTATATTTATCTCTCTGAGGAAAGACACACCCTCCATAACCTCAGGACTGTCTTCTTCTTCAATCCTTAATTTAGCCCCCTGATGAGCGCCAATAGCAAGGAAAATGGCATGGTAATCATGTTCAAAAAGCTCATCCACAGAGCTGATCATAGTATTTACCCTTATATCTACTCCAACTCCTTTTATCTCTTCAATCTCTCCGGCTAGCACTTCTCTGGGCAAGCGGTATTCAGGAATTCCATACCTCATCATGCCCCCCGGCTCAGGAAGTGCCTCGAATACAGTAACACCATGTCCTCGCTTGGCTAAGTAATAAGCCGCGGTAAGGCCTGCCGGTCCAGCGCCAATAATAGCAACACTCTTACCTGTGGCTGGAGCTATTTTTGCTTTTATTTTCCAGGCCCCATTTCCCCTTTCTGCGGCAAAGCGCTTGAGTGCCCTTATGGCAATAGCCTCATCAAGCTGTCCTCGGCGGCACTTGGCTTCGCAAGGATGAGGGCAAACATGTCCGCAAACCGAGGGGAAGGGTATTTTCTCCCTGATCACAGCTAGTGCTTGGTCAAACCTACCCTGGCTAATAAAGCGGAGATAGCGAGGAACGTCTACACCAGCAGGGCAAGTATGGCTACACGGCGCCTTGACCAGGCCCTTGCACACTGCAGCAGAACAATGATGCCTTTTGATATGTTCTTCATACTCATCACGGAAGTAGCGAATTGAAGTAAGCACCGGATTAGGAGCGGTTTGCCCTAAACCGCACAAGGAACCATCTTTGACCGATTCAGCTAATTCTTGAAGCAATTCAATATCGTCGGGCCTGCCTCTTCCGTTGCTTATATCCTCTAGTATGTCCAGCATCTGTTTAGTGCCCCAGCGACATGGAATGCATTTGCCACAGGACTCAAGTTGTGTGAAAGAGAGGAAGAAGCGCGCCATGTCAACCATGCAAGTATCTTCGTCCATCACTACCATACCGCCGGAGCCCATAATAGAGCCTGCCGCGGTTAGCGATTCATAATCAACCGGAGAATCAAGCAAGCTTGCCGGTAGACAACCTCCGGATGGTCCACCAGTCTGTACTGCCTTAAAGCGCTTGCCGCCAAGGATTCCTCCGCCGATTTCGAAGATAAGTTCGCGTAAGGTGATGCCCATAGGAATCTCTACCAAACCGGCATTGGCGATCTTGCCTGTTAAGGCGAAAACCGCAGTGCCTTTGCTCTTCTCAGTGCCAATGCTGGCGTACCAGTCTGCACCCCTGCTAATTATCACAGGGATGCTGGCAAGGGTTTTCACATTGTTAATAGTAGTTGGCTTTCCCCACAGACCTGATTGTGCTGGGAAGGGAGGGCGACTGCGGGGCATGCCTCTTTTACCCTCAATGGAAGCCATCAGTGCTGTCTCTTCACCGCAGACAAAAGCGCCAGCACCCTCTTTAATATGCGCAGTAAAGTTGAACCCTGAGCCAAGAACATTTTTGCCCAGGAATCCTTTCTCCTCAGCCTGTTTAATAGCAATACGCAAACGCTTTATAGCCAAAGGATATTCAGCGCGGCAATAAATGTAGCCTTCGCTGGCTCCAATAGCATAGGCCGCAATAATCACCCCCTCGATAACGGTGTGTGGATCACCTTCCATAGTGCTCCGATCCATAAAAGCACCAGGGTCACCCTCATCAGCATTGCAAATCATATACTTTTGTTTCCCTAGCGACTTACGGCAGAATTCCCACTTTACTCCCGTAGGGAAACCAGCGCCACCACGACCTCGCAGCCCTGATTTTTTAATCTCGCTGATAACCTCCTCCGGAGTCATCTTTAATAATGCCTTCCTCAGTGCCTCATAGCCACCAGTGGCAGTGTAATCGTCAATCCTCTCGGGATTAATGTGTCCACAGTTACGTAGTATCAAGCGGGTTTGTTTCTTATAGAAGTTTATCTCCTGATAGGTGGGTATTGCTTCATTGGTAACAGGGTCGCGATAGAAGAGACGTTCTACCCTCTTACCTTCTTTGAGATGTGAATAGACAATCTCAGCGGCATCTTCTGGCTTGACATGGGCGTAAAAAGTGCCCTCAGGTTCAACAACCACTATGGGCCCTTGCTGGCAAAAGCCGTGGCAGCCAGTAAAATCAACTTCGATATCGCTCAATCCTGCCTGATTCACTTCATGCTCGAGTGTCCTCCGAATTTCTTCCGACCTGGAAGATGTACAGCCAGTGCCCTGGCAAACCAATACCTTGCGGTGCCCATCAGAATGAATACCGGGCTTTTTCTTCATCATTTCTTTCCTCTAAATTGCTCTAAAACCTCAGCGACCTTCTTAGTTGTCATCTGCCCATGAGTTTCATTGTTTACCACCATTGTTGGTGCTAGAGCACAGGCACCGATACAGGCCACTGTCTCCAAGCAGTATTCGAGATCCAGACTACTTTCCCCGGGCTTAATGCTTAGATGCTTTTCCACTTCTCGAAGGATGCGAGCACCACCACGCACATGACAGGCAGTTCCACGACAAACCTTAATGATATTCCGACCTGAAGGGACAAGCTTGAATTGGGCGTAGAATGTACCCACCCCAAAGACAGTGCTTTCCGGCAGCTTGAGGAATTTGCCTATTCTTTTCATCGCTGGCTCAGGCAGGTAGCCAAAAACCTGCTGGACCTGCTGTAAGATGGGAATAAGCTCCTCCTTCTTACCTTGATAGGAGGACAGAATTTCGTTTAAGCGCTCTTCAATAGTCTCTCCTTGCTCCCGTAGAAGTACCTGACTGTCCTGCTCTACTGAAGGATTCGCCATTTCGCACCTCACTATTTACCATCTCTCTTGAGACAGCTTTGAAATAGTCGTCTTCAAAATATCCGACTAACTAATTTCCCGAAAGTAGCCCAAAGGCTGGACTATATCACAAATAGGGACGCCAACGCAAATATAGCCTATCGTGATTGTTCAGCAACTCCTTCCGTCGTCTTTCAGCCTTTTGCTTTGTGCTATTTCGAGGTAGCACCTCACTTACTAGGTTAAGTAGAGGGAATGTCTTTAACTAGCTTCCAGATGATAGTTTCGCTAAGCACAGTTACATCCTCAGTGGAAAGATAATCAGAAATATTAGCATCGAACAGTATACTCCCACTGGGAGCAAGCTCCTCATCACCTCTCCATAACACTAAAGTTATGGGCACATGGTCGAAAGCATTGATGGTAACAGCTACATCCCCGTAGTCTGCCTCACAGCCCCCTAACTTTGTTGCTGTCTTTCTCAGCAGCTCAGGACTTTTGCCAAAGTGCTTTACAAAGGGGTTTATGGCCCTTTTGTAAAATGCCGGGAAATAGCTAATGCCTCCCGGTAGCTGTTTATAGGTAATCAGTATACCAGTATCCGGTGTGTATTTTGCCAAAGTGAAATAGTGCAGTATCAGGATTTTGTCCTTCTGCGAAACTTCCACGTTGCTATCCTCCACCGATATTTCGACATCAGGAAGGGTAATGTGATACGGCTGATTTAGATAATTAATGACTATATCGTTGGGCCCCACATATCGCGCACCGCTTTTACGGCATTGCTCTTGTATATCCCTGATTTTGGACAACTGCTCACGAGCGAGCTTATAAGAAAGCCCAAAACCCTGCTCCCGGGAACCAGGTGATGAAGAATGTTGTTTTTCCATTATGGGGTAAACTTAGGGCGGGGCAAAAGACCAGCTGCCTCTACTATCTCAGGCACTGCTTCCTCCCACTCGATAGCCATGAGGTGAATACCCGCCACGCCCTCAATTTCACGTACTTGATTGATAATGTCAATACAGAGCTTGATGCCCTCCCCAGACACCTGCTCCTTAGGCACTCCTTGGAGCCGTTCAACAACGCTATCAGGTACATCCATTCCGGGAACTCTGGTCTTCATATATCTTGCGGCACCCACTGACTTTATGGGAGCGACGCCGGCGAGTATCTTCACTTGCTCATGTAATCCTCTGTCCCGTACCATCTTCATCCATTCAGCGAACTTATCCACATTGTAGATAATCTGGGTCTGGATGAAATCTGCCCCTGCTGCCACTTTCTTGGCAAGACGCGCCACCCGGAACTCAAAAGGGTCGGCAAAAGGATTGGCAGCAGCCCCGATAAAGAGACGAGGCTCAACTGCTATCTCTTCGCCACACTGGAACTTCTTTTCATCCCGCATGTCCTTCACCATCTTAACCAGTTGAATAGAATCAAGGTCATAAACACCTTTAGCTGCAGGATGATTGCCGAATTTCTGATGGTCGCCCGTGAGACACAGCATGTTATTTATACCCAGTGCTGCTATACCTAACACATCCATCTGAAGGGCAATGCGATTTCGGTCGCGACAGGTCATCTGCACAATAGGGTCTAAACCCTCCTCTTTAGCGATAAGGCAAGCTGCCCAAGATGCCATACGCACTACAGCAGTTTGACCATCGGTGACATTAAAAGCATCTACATGACCCTTGAGTATCTTTGCTTTTCTTCTAACTATCTCAGAGTCAGCGCTTTGTGGGGGTCCCAATTCGCCTGTAACAGCAAACTGTCCAGCCTCTAGCACCCGTTCCAAATTACTTTTCGTCTTCATAAGTCCCTCCTAATCTTGCCATTTGCTATACTCCTAACGCTTCTATCACCTTCTTCGTCCCCTTCAATTCCTGTAGCAGGTCGATGGCTTCAACCTCTAAACTGCGTGGTCTTACTGCTTTACTCCAATCATGTGGCTCTTGTATCTTCGATAGGTCATCAAGTTCACCAAGTTCCTTTAATCTCCTGTATATCATGACCCAAGCACAGTCACGTGTAGTGTCTAATTCACACTTACCATCCGTGGTTGTTCCGCCACACGGGCCATTTAACAACCCTTTGGGACATTGTACCAGCGGACAAATACCAGCAGTCCTCCCAAGTTCGCATTCTCCGCAGGCTTGGCATTCCTCTTTGAACTTGGTAGGTCCTCCACTGGAAAAGCCAAGGGCGTTGTTTGATGGATACATGGGCTTTACAATACCCATTTCCTCTTCCAAATATCCTCTTACAGCTTGCAAACCATCTCCACAACTCTGCATTAATATGGCATCGCATTTCTCTATCTCCTCACTGTGTTCTTTCAAAAACATGGAGGACATAGGAAGGTAGCAGGCAAATACAGCGAAAGGCAATCCAATTTTACCTACAATCTCCTTCCCTTCCTTCGTTAGTCTCTCTGCCATCTCATCCACGTCTTTTATGCCACCTGTGTGAAAGATTGTGGCACATCCTCCACACCCCATCAGAAATATCTTCCTTCTACCTTCAAGATATCCTAGAATCTCCTCAAAAGGTTTTTGGACTTGTGCATTCATTTTTTTCCTCCTCAATAATCTATTTATTTGACATGTGTGGCTGGGTACCTCTTAAGGACTGCCTCTCTCACACAATGACATTAAGAAAGCCTCTTCACCGGAGGCCCTGATGTAAGGCTCACACTCCAATTCTTCGGTGTCACAAACTTTTCCAATTTATCAAGTTGTCCTAGTTTGGCAAGACGATCGACAATCTGTTGCCAGACGCAGGGTATATCCGGATCAACTTCACATTTACCACCTTGTGAGCCACCACAGGGACCATTGAGCAGATGCTTAGAACATCGGGCAATGGGACAGAGGCCACCAGTAAACTCCAGCATACAATCACCACACTCAAGGCAGCGCTCCGCTTCTTTCCACTCGGCATGAGCACCACCTGAGGACAGAGTGTTACAGCCAGGATGTACTACCTTATCCACTACTTCCGCTACAGTCTGCACTCCAGCCCCATCGGTCAGAACCAGGATAGAATCGGCAGCAGCAATTTCCTTTTTATAAGCTCTGAGTTTCAACTTGGTTAACGTGCTATCACACAGCATATCAACAACTACTGAACCCGAGACAGCTTTACCTCGTTCCTGCAAAGTGTTTTTCATTTCTGCTACTTGTTTTTCTCCTCCACTCCCCCAGCCCTCAGCACAGCCCTTACAACCAATGAGAAAGATACTCTTATCCCCCTCAAGATAGCTTAGGATTTCTTCAAGTGGTTTTTGCTCTGAAATCAACATTTCATCTCTCCTTTACACCCTCACCTTATTCCTCTCCCTCGAGGGAGAGATTAGCTGAGGTATTAAGTTCTGCCAAAATGGCATCTATTATCTGAGGCATTTTCTCTTGAAGCTCCGGCGATAATTCTAACCCCCAGTTAATATCCCTGGGTTCGACCCCAATAATGACAGCTTCACCTGTTTTATGCCAAAGCTGCATTAACATTAAGCTATCCACTAAGCCCACATCGTGAAGGGATAGAAATGGCTTTTGCTCTAGAGTTATATCCTCAAGGTGAAAACGGTAAATTTGCCCAGGCATTCCCCCACCCTTAACAGCATCCACTATGATCAATTTATCAGCGTCCTCAAGAAACTGCACTACATCGGGGCATGTCCCCCCATCTATTATTTTTACATCGGGGAGAGAGATTCCCTCCAAAGCATGTACCACATGACAACCAATCCCTTCGTCTCTCAACAAGACATTCCCTATTCCCAGAACAAATTTTCCCATTCCTGAACTTTCCTCCAAATTTTTACTAACAAACCCTAAATTTTCCCAGGTCATGCCCTTTGGGACTGAGCAAATGTACAGAACAGGCGAGACAAGGGTCAAATGACCTCACAATGCGCACTATCTCAAAGGGATTAGCCTCATCCTTTATCTTGGTTCCCTTGATAGCCTGCTCCAAGGGTCCAGGTTGGTCTTCATCATCCCTGGGAGAAATATTCCAGGTAGAAGGGGTAATGACCTGGTAATTAGCAACCTTGCCTTCTTTTATTTCTATCCAGTGTCCGAGGGCACCCCTCGCTGCACCGACCAGTCCCATACCCACAGACTCCTCGGGGAGTTCATAGCTTATGTAAGCTGGTTCACCGGGCTTGAGTTCTAGAACCCAGTCGGCCATAGCATCGGCTATGAGTTTAGTCTCCAAGGCTCGAGCAAGATTACGCCCCATGACAGAAAACATCTTATCGGGGCTTATATTTGCCTGGGATAAGGCAGAACCAACCAGGCTCTTGACTCCGGGATTGCCTCCGACATAGTTGACCATGATTCGAGCCAGTGGCCCAACTTCAAAAACTGCCTTACCATAGCGAGGTGATTTTATCCAGGAATAAGCCCCCTTCTTCCCTTCATCAGGAACAACATCTCCCTGGGAGGGATGTCTGCCACTGATAGAATCGGCATACCAGGAATGCTTTACCTCTTCAGTGATCTTAGTTGTATCCAATTCATTAAACTTAAGACTGGTAGAGGTGATCCCGGGCTTAAAAAATCTTTTCCTCTTGGTGAGGTCTGCTTCCTTTCCATCCAGTTCATAGGAGCCATAAGCAAGTAAATTCTCACAGCCACGACCGATCTCAAAGTAATCTGAGTAAACCCGGGCCACCGCTAGTACGTCTGGGAGGTAAACATTATCAATAAACTCCTGGAGTTCCTTCAACCTCCACAGGAATGAGGTCATATTGTCAACCGAGGGTACAGAGGCAACTCCACCGGGCATTACGCCCATGTTGTGAGGCATCTTGCCCCCGAACAGGGCAAGCATCTCCTGACTTTTACGACGCATGTCGAATGCTGCGACATAGTGGGCTACCGCCTGCTCATTGACTTCATCGGGCAGACGATAGTCACCTTCATAACGAGGTACAAAAGGCCCCAATTCCCCTCGTGCAATAAAGCTCTTTATTGAATCTAAGGCGGGATTATTCCCTTCATACTTTGCTAATTTAGCCACATCTACATAGTCAAGAGCCACTAAGTGATAGAAATGAAGGATGTGGTCAGCGATATGGGCTGCTCCGAGAATTAGATTGCGGATAATTCTGCCGTTGTCGGGTATTTTGTCGGCGATGCCGAAAGCACTATCCAGGTTTAAAGCAGCGGCAGTAGAATGGCTTGTCGGGCAAACTCCACAAATACGTTGAGCTATCCGCTGGGCATCACGGGGGTCCCTGCCCTTCATGATTAGCTCTAAGCCGCGGAACAGCATCCCCGAACTCTTAGCCTCCTTCACCTTGCCACCATCAACTACTGCCTCCACCTTAAGATGTCCTTCAATACGAGTTACTGGATCAATTATAATCTTGCCCATTAATTCAAACCTCCTCTGGCAGAGCAGCTTCGCTCACTTTCTCATAGAGCGGAGATATGTCAAAGAACCCGGGCTCCGTGCAGCCAATACAAGTGGCACCACAACCTACACACCAACTAACCTTATTGTTCCACAATCTCAAAGGACAATCGGCATGGGTTATAGGTCCCCTACACCCTAATTCGTAATTGCACCCGGGATCGCCGAACTTCTTAGCAAACTTATTCTCATCATAGTAGGCTCGCCGTGGGCAGTTCTCGTGGATGGTTTGCCCATAGAAAGCCTTAGGACGCCCATGCTCATCCAAATCCTCCGGCTTCGGCAGACCGGAAAGCAGGATACTTGCCACCGTGCCCACAAACCAGTCAGGGTGTGGTGGACAACCAGGAATATTTACCAACGGAGTATTTATGCCTTTGGCTCGAAGAACCTCACTGACGCTGCGACACTGAGTAGGGTTGGGATAGGCAGCGGGAATTCCCCCAAAAGCAGCACAGCTACCCAAAGCGATGACCGCCAGGGCATCCTTGGCCAATGTTTCAACCCATGATTTCATAGTCATTGGCTTCCCATCCTTTTCACCAATCACGCCATGGATACCACCTTTAGCAGTGGGTATAGCCCCTTCTACAATCAGGATGTAACCTCCCTTTTTCTTCCGTGATGTATCCACCATAACTTCGATGGCAGGCGCTCCCGCCCCTGCCATTACAGTAGAATGAAACCTTAGATTTATATGACTGCCTGGGAGTACTTCATCGACTAAGAGGTTTTTGATAGAGGGATTTATAACATTGAGAAGAGAGACTGAGCAGCCGGTACATCCAGCGGCTTGTAACCATACCGCCGGGTATTCTTTTGTATCCATAAGTCCTCACCTGCCTTTCGACTTATCTTCGTAAATCCTCCACCGGGGAGGATATTTTCTCAATCATAAACGTAAGCCTTTAGCTATCTCTTTCACCTTTAATTGAAGGGGAGACTCTTTAGAATCCATGGGGCTAATTTTTATTGCGACTTCTGCAGCGCTGCTCATACTGCGTCCTTACAGATAAGGCCTGCCTTAGCCAAGACTTCTTTAACCGATTGTAAAGCAACTGAGTTCTCAGGCAAGTCCAAGAGTGGTTTGCCTTTCAAATTATATTCTCTCACCTCACTGGCATATTCTATTTTCCCTAGATAAGTTTCTCCGGTGCTTCGCAAATATTCTTCTGTTTCCTTGGTGAACTTGTGGTTGCCTACAAGGTAGAGGTGATGGTAATTGACCTTCAACTCCCTGGCAATATCCAAGACCCTTTCTACATGCTTCACCGATTTCTCTGATGGGTCCAGAATCATAAACAGGTCATCTATATCCACCACTACCTTGCGATTGAAATGCTCTAATCCAGCAGGAGAGTCTATTATCACCTCCTTATAATCTTGAACCACAGTGGGCATGAAGTCTTTAAGCACTGCATCTGGGGCGCAATAACAGCCCACAGCAAACTTTGTCCCCAAGCTGATAAAATCAAATCCTTCGCCCCTATATAAGCAATCGTCCAAAATTCGAGACAGCAACTCTGAGAATAGATCATAACCGGAGCGGCCAGCCCCCTCCTGTATGAATTCATAAAGCATGGCTGAAATAGTCTTCTTTCTCTTTGCTTCCAAATCTATTCCAAGCATATCGGCCAGGCTCTCATCGGGGTCCAGGTCTATAAGGAGCTTAGGAGAATTCAAACATCTACTAGCCAAAGCCACAAAGGTCGACTTTCCTGTGCCTCCCCTTCCAGTACAAAGAATCACGTTCCCCATATTGCTATACTTCTCTATCTAGCTCTTTCCTCTTAATCGTTCCGATTTTGCCGTAACCTGTCATGCAACCCATCTCCTTCCCCCATCGCTGACAAATCAGCTTGCCATCTCTTGTTATCTATAGCGATATATAACAATCATAGGCGTTCGCCCTTCATTTCTGCTTGATCTGATATCCTGCTTTGGTCAGAATCTCTCTGACCGAAACTAGGGCAGGTGAATCAACAGGTAATTCTAGGAGTGATTTGCCTTTCAAGTTATACTCTTCCACGTTGGCGTCATATTCTATCTTGCCCAAGTAAATCTCGCCACTGTTCTTCAAATATACTTCTGCTTCTTGGTCAAATTCCTGATTGGCTACCAAATAAAAATGATTATACCCAGTCCCTACTTCTTTCATGATTTTTTTTATTCTGGGTATGTGCTTTAATGATTTCTCAGAGGGGTCACATACGACGAACAGGTCATTTATGACCGGGACGATATTTCGGTTCAAGTGCTCCACTCCGGCTGGTGAATCTACCACTATGTTTGCGTAGTTTCTAGCTAGCTTGGGAATGGTCTTCCTGAGCAATTCGTCTGGAAAGCAAAGACAGCCTTCGGTCAACTTTGTTCCCAACGTAATGAGGTCAAAACTTCCATCCTCGTATAGACACTCACTCCACAGCAAAGACTCCATCATGTCCTGCGTTGTAATCAAAGGGCTGCTTTCACCGCTTTTTCTTCTTTCGACGACGTCATAAAGGGCTTCACAAACGGTCTTCTTCCCTTCCTTGTGAAAATCAAATCCAAGCATATCAGCAAGGCTGAGGTCGGGGTCAAGGTCAATAAGCAAAGAAGGAGGCTTCAGATATCTACTAATCAAGGCGACAAATGTTGATTTCCCTACACCTCCCCTTCCAGTACAGACAATTCTCCAAGCCATTATGCCACCTGCTTTGCTTGTTGCGCTATTCCTCTTTCTTTAGCCGCCACATCCTCCACAGGAAGCTCAGTAATAGGCGAAACCTTTATGACCGCACTGTACTCGGGAGGGCAAACATCCATGCAAGTGCCGCAATTAACACACTTCTCCTGATCAATATGTTTTATCTCTCCGGCACCTCCCTTGATCGCCTCTGTAGGGCAGGTAAGGACACAGTGCTCACATGACCTATCGCATTTATCTGGAAGGATATAGTAGGCGGTAAGATTGGGACACACTTTAGCCGGGCAGCGCTTATCCAAGATGTGAGCTTCGTATTCATCCCGGAAGTAGCGCAGGGTTGTGAGGACAGGATTGGGAGCTGTTTTCCCCAAGCCACAAAGCGACCCTATCTTAACGTCCTCAGCTAGTGCGAGGAGAAGGTCAATATCCCCTATTTTGCCTTGGCCAGCCGTGATGTCCTCCAAAATATGTAGCATTTGCAAAGTCCCTAAGCGACACATTGTGCATTTGCCACAGGATTCCTTGGTAGAGAAATCAAGAAAAAACCTCGCAGCATCGACCATGCAGTTATCCTCATCCATGACAATCATACCCCCTGAGCCCATCATCGAGCCAGCCTCTCGAAGGGAATCATAATCGATAGGGATGTCAAGCAAAGTCTCGGGGAGAC
>Ga0307443_1000439_pt1 | contig 26831 bp, 32 predicted proteins | sample SalMarSW160220MG_FD_202148 | JGI IMG/M metagenome (GOLD analysis project Ga0307443, IMG submission 202148) | Salt marsh sediment microbial communities from the Plum Island Ecosystem LTER, Massachusetts, United States - SW1601-220 | ecosystem: Environmental > Aquatic > Marine > Intertidal zone >... | reverse complement strand
ATACGGTTACGTACACATTCGATCTAAATGGTAATATAACAGGCATAGGCAATAAAGTCCTTACATATAACCAGAACAACCGCCTAGTAATGGTTGAGGAAGATAGTGTTGTTTTGGGTGAGTATATCTATAACGGCCTTGGGCAGAGGATCATCAAGGAAGCGGATGGAGTTACAACAATCTTCCACTATGACTTTGACGGCAATATAATTGCAGAAAGTGATGAAAGCGGAAATTCTGACAAGGAGTATTTATACCGGAGTAGCAGCCGTTTAGCCCTGGTTGACGTTGGAACCGGGGAGTTGTACTATTACGGCAATGATAGGCTAGGTACACCACAAATACTCACTGATTCCTCAAACACGGTAGTATGGGAAGCGGTTTATGATCCGTTTGGAGAAGCGGATATAAACCCCAACTCCAGTGTGGTGAGTAATTTCCGGCTTCTCGGTCAATATTATGATTGTGAGACGGGGTTACACTACAATTATCACAGGTATTATGATCCTAGGATAGGGAGATACTTAAGGCCAGATCCGGTGGGGTTGAGTGGTGGGATAAATGTATTCCTATATGCTCATAATAACCCAATTAATTTACGAGATCCATTTGGTCTTTTAACACAGGGAAGTGGAATTGATTTTACCGGTGCACTATTTGGTGGCGGTGGTACTCTTAATCTACAACTCGTGAGAGATACAAAAGGTGACATTGGTGTTGCAATAACATACGGTGGAGGCGGATATACTGATCTAATAGCAGGATCTGTGCAACTAACTGGGGGTATTACAAGTGCAGAATCAATAGATGACCTTCAAGGAGAAAGTGGCACTGTGGGTGGAGGTGTATCACTTCCTTTTGCTCCAGGTCCTGGAGTAATTATAACAGGGGAAGTTGTTATAGCTGATAAATATGTCGGAGGTTATGGTTCTGCAGGTGTGGGTATTGGGGTTGTTCCATTAGAAATGTTTGGGATGTATACAAAGACAAAAGTTATCAACTTCAATGACATGGTTGAGAAAATACTACACGACCTGTTTGGCATACCGCTTCCCGAAGACAATTTTTATAAAGATGATCCTTGTGAGTGATAAGAGCCTAAACCATGATTTTATTTATTCTTACTATCATAATCGGAATAGTCTTTATCATAATACATGGAATTTATGTACATAGGCTAGGGAATTATCTCAAAAACTATCATCACGAAAAATGGGAAGAACTTGTCCCTAAGAAATTGTTATGGTTATCCAGGGATTCTTTAGAGGCGCGGAGTTATTTTTCAGAAATGAAATTCGTTTTTTCCTGTGATAACATGGATGATGATAATGTATTATCTTTTAAAAGAAAGATTAAGCTATTTTTGCTATTGGCAATCATTTCATGGGGCTCTTTGTTTTTTATTTTAATGCTTTAAAATGGTTAACGAAAACAAATGGGGTCAGCCCTTGACATTGGACATTTCAAGGGCTGACCCCATCAGTTAAGAGGGTGTCCCAGTCGATTCTATTGAAGGTGTTATACAGAAAGTGGTCGTCTTCAACTTTATTGAATGTCAGGTTGTGGAAATGCTTTCGCGCGGCATATTCTGCCGCTTCCAGAGGTATAACATTATCCTTCTTGCCATGGTATATAACAACAGGAACTGATATACCTTTCAATTGATACCCGCTTAATTCAATCAGGTTTATGGCCGGAGCCAGGAGTATCAATCTATCCACAGTGTGCTCGTTTTCCATTGCAAAGATGGAGCCCATCAAACCCCCAAAACTGGATCCTACGATCCTGATCCCGGAATTACCGGAAAGGACCTCGTTTAACTTTTCCATTCTCTCAGGAAGCTCACCAATGAAGTTGGGTATTATCATGTCTGGATAACGTTCCCTGAAAAAGACCGATTTTTTCCCCTGGTTGCTGCTTTCCAAGCCATGTATAAAGATTTTCATCGCCCTGTGCCTTGCGCCCTGAACCTTTAGCCTTTATTTAATATATCTCCACCACCTCAAATTGCCGAATTCCTCCCGGCGTATTTACCTTTATCTCATCCCCTATTTCGCTCCCGATCAATGCCTGTCCTATGGGAGATTTGACGGAAATCTTACCGTTTTCAGGATCTGATTCATAGGGTCCGACAAGTTGATAAGTTATTTCTTCATCTGCTTCGATGTTGTATAGCAGCACGGTCCTTCCGAAGATGGCCCTGTCCGCGGGTCCCTTTTCAATCTCTATTACCTCTGATTTCCCGATAACACTTTCTATCTCTGTGATCTTGGCATCAAGAAAGGATTGCCTCTCCTTTGCCGCATGGTATTCAGCGTTTTCGCTCAGATCACCGTAGCCTCTTGCCTCTTTAATGGCACGGATATTTTCGGGTCTCTCTACGTTTTTAAGTTGCCTTAAGTCTTCCTTTAGTTTAGCAAGACCTTCCTTTGTTATAGGAATCCTTTCCATTCTTGTGTCTTCCCTCCACATCCTACTCCTGTCTTCTGGAATCCTAGGTATTACCAACGCATTCATGGTTACCATAATTATAAATTAAATTTGTTTCAATAAAAAAGCGTTAAAGTCCCTTTGATCCACGAACCCAGCCCTTTACCTCTCAGCCTTCACCTATGAGCAAAGCGCAAAGCGCAAAAAGCAATGAGCTATCAGCCATGCTTGCCCCGTTAAATGCCTTTGGATTCATTTTTAACTGGGGAGCCATGACCTAATTCCCCATTCAACCATTTAACGATTCAACGATTCAACCATTTAACCATTAATCTAATCATCAGCGTTGAGCTTTGACCTTTCAGCTTTTTCCTCTCTTCTTTTCTCACCCTCTTATCTTCTTATCCTCTCTTCCTCCTTTCGCCTTACGCCCTGCTCCCTGCGCTTCCTTCTCTCCTCTCTCCTCTTTTCTCTTTCCTATCCTTTCCCCATTCAACCATTCAACCATTTAACTAATCAGTTAGTGGATGCCATATTCTGCTTGACAAAGAGGTGTGTTCGACTTAGAATTCCGTTCAAAAATGAACAGAAGACAGTTATGAAGAACTCCGAAAAGACATTCCAGGTTTTGGATACATTAGACAGGGAGCAGATTTCCACCCAGCGTCAACTGGCTGATCACTCGGGCATAAGCCTTGGGCAGGTCAACTATATACTTAAGAGTCTTTTAAAAAAAGGGATGGTAAAGGTCGGCAATTTTAGAAAGAATCCAAATAAAATAGGCTACGCATATCTCTTGACCCCAAGGGGCATAGAGGCTAAATCCAGGTTTGCAGTCAGGTTTGTTGTCAACAGGCTCAAGGAATATAACAGGTTGCAGGATAGACTGGCGGAAAGATTAACTGAAATCAAAGCAAAGGGAAACGTACGGATCATCTTTGCGGGTCCGCTCATGGTGAAAGACCTGTTGAGTTCCATAATAAAGGAAAGGGAATTGGATCTGCTCCTTATTGATCATTATTCAAACTGGAAAGACATGGAAGATATCACCCCGGAATCCTTTGATGTGGCTTTACTGTTTGATGACAGATCAGAGGGTATGCGGGAAATCGAGGAGACGCTGAAAATTCCTAAAAGTAAATTGTTGACACTCTGGTAGGTTGGGTTAGTCAAATAGAAATTGGTTAAATAGAGATTAGTAATATTCGTTGAATGGTTAAAGGGAACGAATAAACCATTTAACTATTCAACCAATCAACTATTCAACGAATTCTCAATTATTATCAAATGGGAAAAGAAAAATACAATGATTTTAGGGACCTTGAAGTTTGGCAAAGGTGCGGAACTATAAGAGAGACTATTTGGGATTTATGCAACGCTTTTCCTCTAGAGGAAAAATACAGATTATCAGATCAGTTAATCAGGGCATCAAGATCTTCAACCGCCTGTTTAGCTGAAGGATATGGTAGATATCATTACCAAGAAAACATTCAATTCTGTAGGCAAACGAGAGGTTCCCTTTATGAGCTGATAGATCACATCATTATGGCTAAGGAATGTAGTTATATTGACAATAATGAAATGGAAAATCTTATAAATGAGATAAAAGTCACAGTTAGGATTCTCAATGGCTACATTAAATATCTAAAGGATAAAAAAGAATCTGAATAAATAAAGCAACCTAACGAGTCGACCAATTAACGATTTAACCAATTGACTATTTGACCAATTAACGATCTAACGAATCAACCATTTAACCAATTAACTACTCAACCATTCAACTGTTTAAGCAGCGAAATATGTAACTCAAGGGCCGGAGGTGTGTCTGGATCATGAAGAAAAGGATTTTAGTAACGGGCGGTGCCGGTTTCATAGGGACTAATTTCATATATCTTGCCCTTAAAACAAAACCAAATTGGGAGATCATAAATCTTGATGCCTTAACCTACGCGGGCAATCCTGCCAATTTTCAAGACCTACCTGCCGGTCATATTGAGAGATACAGATTTGTGCATGGCGATATCAGGGACAACGGGCTGCTTGAAGGGTTGTTCAACTCGGAAAAGATTCACAGTGTCGTTCACTTCGCCGCGGAATCCCATGTGGACAGATCCATATTGGGCCCCGAAGCCTTCCTGGAGGCAAATGTAGTAGGTACATTCCGTTTGCTGGAAGCCTGCCGCAAGCATTGGGAAGTGCGTGGTACGCCAGAGGACTTCCGTTTTATACACGTGTCAACAGACGAGGTCTATGGAAGCCTCGGTCCCGAAGGTTATTTCACCGAGACAACCCCCTATGATCCCTCAAGCCCCTATTCGGCCTCCAAGGCCGGTTCCGATCATTTTGTAAAGGCATATTACCGTACCTACGGCCTTCCTGCTATCATTACAAACTGCTCGAATAATTACGGACCCTATCAGTTTCCCGAAAAGCTCATTCCTTTGATAATCCTGAATATCATCGAAGGGGATTCCCTTCCCGTGTATGGTGATGGAAAGAATGTCAGGGACTGGTTATACGTATCAGACCATTGTGATGCCATTATTAAGGTACTTGAAAGTGGTAAACCGGGTGAGACTTACAATATAGGCGGAGGAGAGGAACGGCAAAACATTGAAATAGTAAACCTCTTATGCGACATCCTCGACAAAAGACTGGGACGGTCACAGGCCGATTCAAGCCGCCGGCTAATAAGTTTTGTTAAGGATAGACCGGGTCACGACAGGCGCTATGCCATGGATGCCTCAAAGATTCGTGAACAACTGGGGTGGGCTCCAGGGCACACCCTTGAGGAGGCATTGGAATCGACCGTGGACTGGTACCTTAACCACATGGAATGGGTCGATTCCGTCAGGAGCGGGGAATACCGGAAATGGATTGAACTCAATTACGGTGACAGATAAAGAGTTAAGAGGATACAGACTTCATCCTTGATCTTTATTCTGGCTTCTGACTCCCCTGGCCCGCCATAGCCCTGAGTCCTTCGACACTACGGAGGATGGAAAGGCGGCTAGCTACTGGCTCCTGTTTCTTTGACCATGCAACCATTCAACTATTTAACGAATAAGCACGCTCCAAACGCTTTTACCCCGTGAAATTCTGCGCAGCAGAAACCCTTTAGGGTATTTCACTGGGGCCCAACACTCCTAACGCTCTAAACCCATCTAACGATTTAACCACTCAACCATTTTTTCAGGGGTTATATTATGAAAAAGGCACTGATTACGGGAATTACTGGTCAGGATGGTTCATATTTGGCCGAGTTTCTTTTAGAAAAGGATTACGAAGTTCATGGGCTTATCCGACGATCCAGCACTTTCAATACGGATCGTATTAATCATCTATTTAAAGATCCCCATGACCCTTTGGCTAGAATGTACCTTCATTATGGAGATTTATCCGTATCGGGGCAGTTGACTGATCTGCTTAATACAATTAGGCCAGATGAAATTTATCATCTTGGCGCTCAGAGTCATGTCCGGGTCAGCTTCGATATACCTGAATACACAGGAGATATTACAGGGTTAGGTACAATAAGGCTTCTGGAGGCGATTCGCAAGACAGGCATACAGACAAAGTTCTATCAGGCAGCTTCTAGTGAAATGTTTGGCGCTGCTCCACCGCCACAGAGTGAGGTGACGCCATTCCAACCCCGAAGTCCGTACGCGGCAGCCAAGGTGTATGCTTACTACATGGTTAAAAATTACCGTGAGGCCTACAAAATTTTTGCTACAAATGGAATACTTTTTAATCACGAATCACCTCGACGGGGTGAAACCTTTGTTACCAGAAAGATAACTCGTGCTGCCACTCGTATCAAATTGGGCCTTCAGAAAAGGCTTTTCTTGGGCAATATGGAAGCCAAACGGGACTGGGGATTTGCCGGGGATTATGTGGAAGCAATGTGGCTAATGCTGCAACATGAAAATCCGGATGATTATGTTATTGCGACAGGAGAATCACATTCTGTCCGTGAATTTGCTCAGAAGGTATTCGAAAAGCTTGACTTGGATTACAGCCAATATGTGTCTATTGATCCCCGGTATTTTCGCCCTACGGAGGTAGACTCTCTCCTCGGTGACCCCACCAAGGCAAGAAAACAACTCGGTTGGCAACCCCGAGTGGGATTTGAGGCTCTAATAGACATGATGATAGCGGCGGACATGGAGTTTGCCGAGAAGGAAAAGACTTTACACAACGCCGGTTACAAAATGCCTTATAACAATAGAATGTAACTCGGAAAAAAGTTGACCTCCCTTATAAATATAGTCAAGACATGACAGAATTAAGCTATGAATCAAAAATATATATTGCTGGACATCGTGGTTTAGTAGGTTCGGCTATCTTGCGGCATTTACAGAATGAAGGATTTACTAACCTAATAGTAAGGACAAGAACTGAATTGGATTTAACTACCCAGCGGGATGTGTGGAGTCTCTTTGACAGTGAGCGACCGGAATATGTCATACTCGCTGCAGCAAAAGTAGGTGGGATTGCGGCAAACATGGCTGAACCGGTAGATTTTTTGATCGATAATTTGGAAATACAAAATAATGTTTTATTAGCTTGTCATAAATTTAGTGTGAGTAAGACTATGTTTCTTGGTAGCTCCTGTGTTTACCCTCGTGAAGCACCACAGCCTATGAGTGAAGCTTGTTTTATGCAAGGACCGGTTGAGGCAACAAATGAATCCTACGCAATTGCCAAGATTGCGGGAATACGTCTTGCACGGGCTCTTTATCAACAATACGGGCTAAATGTAATTTGCCCGATGCCGTGCAATGCATATGGGCCGGGAGATCATTTTGAGTTTGAACGCTCTCATGTAATGTCTGCATTAGTTAGGCGGTTTATTGAGGCCAAGAGAACTTCTTCACCGAGCGTGACTATATGGGGTACGGGCAGCGCACGCAGGGAATTATTGCATGTGGATGATTTAGCAGATGCATGTTTATTCCTTTTGAAGAATTATGATTCTCCGGAGCTCATTAATGTTGGTTCCGGCTTTGATTTGACCATCCGTGAATTAGCTGAAAAGGTAGCGGAGATTGTAGGGTTTAAAGGAAAACTGGATTGGGATACTACCAAGCCCGATGGAATGCCACAGAAATTGTTGGATGTTAGAAGATTAAATGATCTCGGCTGGCGATATAAAATTGACTTAGAATCTGGCATCAAATCAGTCGTGAAAGATTTCAAATTACGCTATCCGCAATAAGAGTAATGGGCATGATTATGAATCTTAAAAATACCTATCAATTACGTGAACCCGTTTTGGCTTTGTTAAAGCAAGCATCACTCCTAAATAGTCAGAAGTCTCAAAAATACTGGTACCCGCTAAGTATGCCTATTTATGATGTGGAGGAAGTTTTGACCGCGATAGACTCATTATGTTCTTTTCGTACTACAATAGGAGAGAAGACGTCCGAATTTGAAAGGCAATTTTCAGAATTACTTGGTTATTCAGATGCAATTATGGTCAACAGTGGATCATCTGCTGACCTTCTGATAGCATTTGCATTAATAAACCCAAAGAATAAATTATTGAATCCCGGTGATGAGATTCTCGTTCCGTCTGTTACTTGGCCTACTCAGATCTGGTCTCCAATGATGGCTGGTTTAAAAGTTCGCTTTGTAGATACAGATCCAAACACTCTGAATATGGATTTAAATGATCTTGAAGCGAAAATCGGTTCAAATACGGGAGCAGTCTCACTTGTTCACTTAATGGGCAATCCATGCGATATGGATCGTGTACTTTCCATTTGTCGGAAATACGATTTGATTCTAATTGAAGACTGTTGTGAAGCACTTGGCGCAAGCTATAAGCATAAACCGGTCGGAACATTCGGATTTTCAGGAAGCTTCTCATTCTTTTTTTCTCATCATATTACCACCATGGAGGGCGGCATGATCATATGTAATGATCAACCAGTTTCAGATCTCTTTCGAATGTTGCGTGATCATGGGTGGGCGCGTAACGCAAAATATATCAAACCAGAATCAATAGACGCCATCGATCCTAGATATATGTTTTTGAATTGGGGATTTAATGTTAGACCCACAGAGCTTCAAGCTGGTTTTGGTCTTGAACAGCTCAAGCGGTTTCCAACGTTTCACGAACAACGCATTAAAAATGTTAATTACTTTCAAGGATATTTGAAAAAGCATTCAGAGATAATGCGGTTAATGGAAGTATCTCCAGATGCAGAATGTTCGTGGTTTGCTCTTCCTATTATGCTTACATCAGATTGTCCCTTCAAGAAAGAGGAATTTTTATCATATCTAGAAGATCAGGGAGTAGAGACTCGTCCTATCGTAGCAGGCAACTTGATGCGACAACCTGTATGGAACTTGTTCCCGGAACTGCAAGAGGATAAGCTGCCTGGTTCCGATACTATCCATGATCGGGGTTTTTACCTTGGTTTACATCCATTTGATTCTACTAAAAACCTTGATAAGCTTGCAGATATCTTTGAGCAATTTGTGCATAGATTCTTTTGAAAATATTATACTTATCTCAAACGATCTAGCAGCCTATCGGACTTTCCCTTTAAATCCTTGAAATAATAAGATATATCCTTTTGCTATAAGCTAGTATCTATGAGTTATCAGCTATGACCTATGACCTAACTTTTGTCAAGAATGAAGACCTGAGCCTGACATTTTCATTGTGCAACCGGGAAGAGCTAGGATTCGGCAGAGCAGATAATCCACCTACAACTCCTATAATCATATAATCCCTTAATCCTTGAGTGAATTTTGAATCCGGCGCCCGTCCTCCGCAGTAGCCATTGCTACGGAGGATGGAAAGGCGGCTAGCTACTGGCTCCTGTTTCTTTGACCATTCAACCACTCAACTATTTAACGAATAAGAACGCTCCGAACGCTTTTACCCCGTGAAATTCTGCGCAGCAGAAACCCTTTAGGGTATTTCACTGGGGCCTAACGCTCTAAACGACCCTAACGCTCAATGAAAATCACCCGCTTTGAAGATCTGAAAGTTTGGCAGCTGTCGCACCAGCTTTCGCTGGATGTAGCTGTTCTGGTAAGGTTTTTTCCAAGGCATGAAAGGTACGATCTAAGCGGCCAAATGCGTCGATCGGCTCGCAGCCTCCCATCAGACATAAGCTTGCCCTGTGTAATAAGATAACCATGCATTATATCTATGTTCTGAAAAGCAGGAGGGACGACAAATTCTACATTGGATATACAAATGATCTACGAGGGAGGATCGCACTTCACAGTGCCGGAAGAGTTGAGTCGACGAAAAACAAGAAACCATTTGATCTCATTTATTTTGAAGCGTCCCTCAACAAAGATGATGCGCTCAAGAGAGAAAAATACCTTAAGACAACCTACGGACATCGATATATCCGCAGTCGGCTGAAACATTATCTGGAGATTTCATAAAACCTTTATTACACAGGGTGACAGCTTCGGAAGGTTTCATTTCAATGACAAGCTGACATTTTACGAGAGAGCCCGTGCGTCCTTGGGTGAATTGAGAAACCATTTTCGGGAAGCGTTCGGTAATAATCACATCGATAACCTATGCTGCGATGCGTATTCTAAGAGAATGGGTGAAATTGGCTATTTATTGACCAGGATGATGAGTGGAGTGCGAAGGGCGCGAGATTCGCACAATACTAGCAAAAAGAATTCCAGCCTTTAGGCTAACTTCCAGCGCTAAGCGGTCACTTCCCTTCCGAAGGAATAGCTTCTATCCGAAGGATAAAATCATCGGTCCTAACCCTTTAACCAAACAAACAGGAGGTATCTGAAATAAATGGAAGTAAAGGCTAATAACATCACCTGGCACGAAGGACATGTAAACCGGCAGGTACGTGAGGATATGCTTCAGCAAAGGGGATGTACCATCTGGATGACGGGGTTACCCTCTTCGGGTAAAAGTACCCTGGCATTCACTCTGGAGCATGCCCTTGTCCGAAGGAACAGGCTGGCATATGTACTTGATGGAGATAATGTGCGGCACGGGCTTAACCAAAACCTGGGTTTCTCTACGGAAGATCGAGAAGAAAATATCCGTCGAATAGGTGAAGTGGCCAAGCTGTTCGCAGATGCTGGTTTTATAACTATGACCAGCTTTATATCTCCCTACCGCAAAGACCGGGATATAGCCCGGAGGATACATGGCGAAGCAGATCTCTTTTTCATGGAGGTATTCGTGGACGCGCCGATTGAGGTATGTGAAGAGAGAGATCCTAAAGGCCTTTATAAGAAAGCCCGTAAAGGAGAGTTAAAAAACTTTACCGGAATTGATGATCCTTACGAAGTACCTGAGAATCCTGATCTGGTTATCCCATCCGCAAAGTTGACTCCCCAGGAAGGAGCCATGAAGATACTCGGATACTTGGTAGAAAAGGGATATCTGATGTTACCGAATGCAAGATGACACGATTCGAGGGGTCGAGTGAAAAAGTTTTTTTCTTGACTGAAATAATGAAAGTGGCTACTATAATCAACAAGGTAGCTACTTAAAAGGAAAACCATCATGATCAGTGCGGGAATCAAGCACGTCAAAGACAATCTGAGTCGGCTTTTAGCACAGGTAAAGGCCGGGGAAGAGATCTTGATAACTGAAAGGGGAAGACCTATCGCCCGAATTGTGAAGGAAGGCCAGGGGGATAAGTCTATCCGAGCGGTACTTGGGCCTTTGGTTCAGAAAGGGCTGATAGTTTTGCCGAGCCGAGGCATCCTGAAAGATCGAGTCTCGGCAGCGGAAGTCCCGGGGAAGCCGGTTTCTGAAATGGTGATCGAGGATAGGCGGTGATCGATAAATGATTCTGTACCTGGACACTAGCGCACTTGTGAAGAGATACTTCCTGGAGCCTTATTCGGATGATGTCATTTCCAGATGGAAATCGTCCACACAGATCGTTACATCTTTTGTTGCCTACGCGGAAACCATGGCTTCCATGTATCGAAAAAAGCGTGAAGAGGGTCTTGCGGATAAGTTGATAAGGAAAACAGTAGATGCATTCCACAGGGACTGGCAGAGCTTTATACGTGTGGAGGTCAACGACACGCTTAATGTATATATACATCGGGTGGTTGACAGATATCCGGTTAGAGGCTTTGACGCAATCCACCTTGCATCAGCAATGGTGATCCATGAAAGGTTTCCGGAAGATTTTGAATTTGCCTGTTTTGATGACAGGCTTGTCCATGCAGCGAAATCGGAAGGGCTGGCAACATTTCCGCCCTGAAGCTACGACACTCCTGTTTTCACAATTCCTTCCCCTCTTAGGGGGAGGACAGGCCTGCGCGCTGAAGCGCTTCGGCGCGCAGGCGGGTGGGGGTCTTAAAAAAATGAAGGCGAGACCTTTGGTAAACATTACAGAAGGTGTAATACTGTCATTCCGGCGGAGGCCGGAATCTAGTGCTTTCAGGGACTTTCTGGATTCCGGATCCGTCATCCCGGACTAGATCCGGGACCGGAATGACGGATGAAGGAGTTATGCTAAGCTCTTATTGCTTTTTGTGCCATGTGCTATGCTCTTTCCGCTTTGCCTATTGCTTCATTATCATCTGCCAGGGAATTGAAAGCAGCCGGGACCATTTGGTTACAAGCAACTGAAACCTTATTGACAAAACTAGGTTTTTATGAAAACTTGAGAAACTGGTTTCTTGTTTTTGCGCTTTCAGCCTTTAGCTTTCGACTTTGAGCTTTCAACCTTGAGCATATTTCCCATTTAACGATTCAACGAATTAACGAATTAACGAATTAACGAATTAACCATTTAACCAATTAACCATTTAACCAATTAACCATTTAACCAATTAACTATTTAACCAATTAACTATTTAACCAATTACCAATAGTCCATGACCCATGCCACAGACTCCCAATAACAACCAACAGGATATGACTACGCCTGACTGGAACAACGAAGATGAGATCAACCTGCTTGACCTCCTCCTTGTGATCCTCAAGCGCAAGAGGATGATCTTTACAATCCTCTCAGCAGTCATTGTCCTTTCCGTTATCGTGAGTCTGATATCGCCCAAGAGCTATATAGCCACAGCACGAATCCTTCCGCCCCAGAAATCCGGATCATCCATGTCAGGACTTCTTTCCCAGGTTGGCGGGACACTGGGAAGCCTTGCTTCTGGTATTATAGGTAAGGAATCTACATCAGATGTCTATGTAGGTATCCTGGAAAGTCGTACAGTGGCTGATAATCTCATTAAAAAATATAACCTGATGGAGCTTTACGAAACAAAATACATGGCAGACACTTATAGAGCATTATCAGAGATGTCGGCTTTTGATGTGGATAACAAAAATCAGATTATCAGCATATCTGTTGAAGACCGTGATCCGCAGATGGCTGCTCAAATTGCAAACACCTATGTTGAAGAGCTGGATATTATAAACAGGACCGTAAATATCACGGAAGGCCAGAGAAAACGGATATTCCTGGAAAAACGGCTGCAGACAGTCAAAGAGGACCTTATAAAGGCCGAGATGGATCTCAAGGCCTTCCAGGAAGAATACAAGCTTGTTTCAATAGATGAGCAGGCAAGGGTAGCTATTGAAGGGGCTGCTGAGATAAAGGCACAGATAATTGCCGCCCAGACGCAGTTGGAGGTGTTAAAGGATTTTGGTACTGAAAAGCAAAATGAAGCTTTAATGTTGAAGGCCAGGATCGCGGAGTTGCAAAAGCAGCTTGCCAGGATTGAATCAGGAAGTAACGACAAAGACAATGATGATTTCTATATCCCTTTTAGCGAGCTCCCTGATCTGGGTATGCGACTCGCCAGGTTGACGCGGGAGTTCAAGATACAGGAAAATGTCTTCGAACTGCTTACAAGCCAGCATGAACTGGCCAAGATAGAAGAGGCAAAGGACGTCAATACGATCCAGGTGCTTGACGAGGCTGTTCCTCCGGATAAAAAGGCCAAGCCCAAGCGAAGGATTATAGTGATCCTTAGCACATTTGTGGCGTTATTCTTCTCCGTTTTTCTCGCCTTTTTCCTGGAATTTGTTGAAAAAGTAAGGACTGAAGATAAAGAGCGTTATAATGTCCTTGTGAAACACTTCAAAGATATCGATTTAGAAAAATACAAGGAGAACTTAAAAAGATACAAAGAATATCTGGAAACACGGATCAAGACCTGGAGAAAAAAATAGGCTGCATCATGTACCGGAGATCTTTGCCTAAGCGCATAAAACCAGCAATTCTGTCATTCCGATCCCCTCCCCTTTTACAGCCCTTGACATTTCGACAAGACGAAATTATTATGGCTATTATAATTTCCAAGGAGTTTCATATATGGATGATATTCAAAAGATAATACCGGTCACGACAGTGAAGAGAAAATTCCTTGATATCATCAAAGACATGGCAGATGAGGATTCCACCATTACAGTGACCAAAAATGGAGTAGCAGTTGGTGTTATGATAACACCGGACCGTTACATCGGCCTATTAGAGACAATTGAGATCCTTTCCAGTCCCGGAATTCTTAAAGCCCTGGATGCATCCCGGAAGGATTTCAAGGACGGTAAAATCTACACGCATAAAGATGTATGGGCGGAGTAATGGCCATGAAGTTCAGGCTGCTTTACTCTGAGACGTCTCGTAATCAGATTAAAAAACTACACCCCCACCTGAGACCGGTTATAAAGTCAAAAATAGAACATATTAGGGAAAATCCCTATTCAGGTAAATTTCTTGAAAAAGAACTTTCCGGCTATCTTTCTTTACGGGCAAAACGATATCGTATCATTTACAAGATATTGGAGGATGAGAAAGTATTACAGATTCACTATGTAGGCCATCGCAAAGATATCTACGAACTATTCGGTGAACAGCTCAGGGAAAGTAAAAAGAAATAATTACCCTCCGCTCCAAGCACTATACTCTTTGCGCTCCCTGGCTCGCCGTAGCTTATTAGCGAAGGCGGCTGCTCATTGCTCTATACTCATTGCTTATTGCTGCATAATCCATTCAACGATTTAACCACTTGACCATTTAAGTAATCACCCATGAAACTTCTTATAATAGGATGTAACGGACAACTAGGCTGGGAACTTTGCAGGCAGGCTAAAGAACAAGGACTTGGTCTTATTCCTCTGGACCTCCCTGATTTTGATATAACCCATCAATCAGCTGTTTACAGTAATGTTACCCGATCCCATGCCAATCTGGTGGTTAATGCGGCCGCCTATACGGCGGTTGACAAGGCCGAATTGGAACAGGACGCAGCCTTTGCCGTTAACCGGGATGGACCATCATATCTCGCGACGGCCTGCGCTGAAATCGGGATTCCGCTCATCCATATTTCTACTGACTATGTTTTTGATGGCTCTAAAAATGGCCCCTATCTGGAAAGCGATCCGGTATCTCCGCTCGGGATATATGGTAAAAGTAAAGCCGGGGGTGAGGAAGAGATAAGAAAAAGGCTTAAAAAGAATATCATTATCAGGACTGCCTGGCTTTACGGGGTCCATGGAAATAATTTTGTAAAGACCATGCTGCGCCTAGGCAAGGAAAGGAAAGAGATAAGAGTTGTGGATGATCAGTACGGCTGTCCGACCTTTGCCGCTGATCTTGCCGAAGCCATACTGACAATCGCGTCACTTATTGAGAAAGGTGAAAATATATCCTGGGGAACCTATCACTATTGCGGCCGTGGCAACACAACGTGGTACGGATTCGCTTCAAAGATATTCGAGATAGCAAAGGAATATGAGTCATTGAAAATAGAAATGCTCAAACCCATAACCACCGAGGAGTATCCTACACCTGCGCAAAGACCAAAAAATTCAATTATGGACTGTTCATCATTAAAGCAAAATTTTAATATCTCTCCGCCTGAGTGGCAGGATAGTCTGGAGGTTATGCTCCAGCGGCTTTTTGAGGAATAATGATTTGTTTGAATATTGAAATTTTATCTCTTTGCTCCATGCTGATAAACCTTGAATCTTTAAATCTTTGAATATTGAATTATGCCCCATTACCAAATCAACGATTCAACAAATTTACAATTCGACGATTTAACGAATTAACTATTTAACGAAAATAAAGCGACCTTCAAATTCTGCCTTGGATTGTACTTTGCTTGAAAGAAATTTGGGAATAGCAACCAGGCCTTGTGAGGAAGGCCTTACCCGAATGATTATGGAGTACTATCGCGAAAATGATGTCTGACTTCCATCGTCCTGATGTTCAACGGTTTGACCATTCAACTAATCAACTATTTGACGATTAAACAAGACGACCCGCAAATTCCGTTATGGCTTGTCGTTTATTAGAGCAGGAATATAATATATCTCCACCATCGTGGGAAGAAAGCCTCAAACAAATGCTTGCTGAATACTATCGCTGTATTGACCTCTGACTTCTGCCTTTCTGAGGAACAACCATTTAACAATTCAACTAATTAACGATTCAACCATTTAACTATTTAACGAATAAGTACGCTCTCAACGCTTTTACCCCGTGAAATTCTGCGCAGCAGAAACCCTTTAGGGTATTTCACTGGGGCTCAACGTTCCCAACGATATTAAAAATTATTTAATTATTCAAGGATTGTCCCCCTTTTTACATACACTGCAGATTGTGCTATAATGAAAACATAATACATGAATCTTAAAGGAATAAATATGTATATTGAAGAGATTAAAAATCGACTATTTGACCAAAAAGCGGATATACAAAAAAGATTTCATGTGAAAAAAATTGGTGTCTTTGGATCCTTTGTTCGGAACAAACAGACAAAAAAAGCGATATAGATATTCTTGTTGAATTTGAAAAGGGTCATAAGGACTTCTTTAATTACATGAGATTAAAGTATTACCTTGAAGAACTACTTGGAAGAAAAATAGACTTAGTAATAAAAGAAGCGGTAAAACCACAACTCAGAGAAAGAATTTTCAATGAGGTAGTATATGCCTAAAAAGGCGAGGGACTATTGACTAAATAATACTTTTTATTTAAGATACAGTGATATTATTAAAACTTTGTTCGAGGTGATAAGATGTCAAGAAAACCATCTTTTATAAGGGCGGAGTGGGATGAAGAGGCATTAGTATGGGTTGCTACCAGCGATGATATCCCAGGCCTTGCCACAGAAGGAGACACATTAGAGGGACTTATCGAGAAGTTGAAAATAATGATCCCGGAGCTTCTTCATGCAAATGGGGATGATCAGAAAGATGAAGTGCCTTTTGAAATATTGACCAGACGGTTTGAAGTTGCCCAAAGAAAGGTTATTTAATGTCAGATTTTTCCAAGGAGCTCAAACAATACTTGCAAGAAGCAGGCTGTTATTTTGAGCGCCAAGGAAAAGGTGATCATGAAATATGGTTCAGTCCTATAACCAATATAAGATTTGTTGTTGACAACCGAATTAAGTCCCGTCATACAGCCAATGCTGTTCTGAAACAAGCCGGTTTACCCAAAAAGTTTTAGGTCCTTAAAGATCATGTGGTTTGAAAGGTGACTCCCCCTAACGCCTTATGCCCTGCGTTTTGCACTTAGCTCTCTGCTCTTAGCGCCTTGAACCTTGAGCATACTTCTGTCTCCTGACTCCTTGGTTTTCATCTTTCAACCTTGAGCTTTAAATCCATGACCCATGACCTATTCCCTATGACCTATTTATGCTTTCACCTTTCACCTTTGAGCCTTCAGCCTATAGCCTACAGCCTATCATCTATAACCCATTACCCATGACCTAATATTATAGTGTAAATGCTGGTCGTTGTGCTGAGCGCGGAAAAAAAGTAATTGACAACTATAGAGATTTAAAACATTTTATCTAATAAAGTAACAAAAGTACGTTACACAAAGAGGTAAGTATTATGACCGTACAACTAGAAATACCTGACGGGGTAACCCAGGCGATCAGGTTGCCGGAAGGGAGGATTAAGCGGGAGTTGCTGGTTGAGTTGGCACTCGCCTTATACTCGCAAGGATTTTTATCATTTGGAAAAGCCCGGGAATTGGCTGATATGTCCAAATACGAATTTGGGCTGCTTGTGGGAAAACGCGATATTCTTCGCCATTATGGCCCTGAAGAGCTTGAGGAAGATATAGCCTATGCCAGTGGTGAGTAATACATCTCCTATTCTGAATTTGGCGATCATAGGAAAGCTTTCACTTCTGCGAGAACAATTTGGAGAGGTCCTTATTCCAGGAGCAGTACTTGAAGAATTGCATGTGGAGGAGGAGCTTCCGGGATCGCAAACTGTGCGTGGTGCCATAAAGGATGGGTGGATTAAAATTGAGGAAGTTAAAGAGAATGCGGTTGTTAGAGCAATGCGGCGTGATTTAGATATGGGTGAGGCTGAGGCGATAGCCTTGGCAATGCAGGTAAACGCCGAGTGGATATTGATGGATGAACGGGATGGAAGAAAAGCGGCAAGGTCGATGCAACTGAAGGTAGTTGGCGTTCTCGGTATTTTACTAAAGGCACAACGTGAAGGAACGTTGAAGTCTCTAAGACATGCTATGAATAGACTTCGGGAAAAAGCCGGTTTTCATATTCAAGCAGATCTTTACAATGCGTTATTACGGGAGTCGGGGGAAAAGAAATAGAGAAGGATTCTGGCAAGGCGCGATCTTTAATTTCCTCAAAAGCAAAATTCAGGGTGAGAAAGCCTTGGTTCTCCGACCTCTGAGGAGTTGTCATCCGTCATCTGACCTATGGGCTTTCAGCCTTCTTCTGGCTCCTGACTTCTGACTCCTGGCTCCTTGGTTTTCATCTTTCAACCTTGAGCTTTAAATCCATGACCCATGACCTATTCCCTATGACCTATTTATGCTTTCACCTTTCACCTTTCACCTTTGAGCCTTCAGCCTATAGCCTACAGCCTATCACCTATAACCTATTACCCATTACCTAAACAAATTAAACTTAAAAACTTAAGGGCGTCCCCCCTTGACATGTTCAACGATTTGACCATTCAACTAATTAACGATTTAACCAATTAACCATTTAACGATTCAACTATTCAACCATTTAACAATTCGACTAAGATATAACAATTCAACCAATCAACCAATCAACCAGTAAACCAATCAACCAGTAAACCAATCAACCAGTAAACCAATCAACCAATTAACAAATCAACCAGTAAACCAATCAACCAATTAACAAATCAACCAGTAAACGAATTAACGAATAACCAATCTGTCAATCATGAAAGGCCCCGATGTTTTTTTGCCCTATATAATTCCCTTGCATCTTCTGGAGCATGGCGTCATAATAAAAAGTAGATATTTTTACTAAGGTCTAAAATCAAGCATTCTCTTTAAACAGGGGGAGCCCATGGCAACCTACAATACAATAGAAGCAATTGTTAAAGAAGGAGTAATCTATCCGGCAGATCCTGAGAAAATACCTAAAGAAGGCAAGCTTCTCTTAATTGTCCTTGATGATAAAAATATTAAACCGGATGTTGAAAAAATAAGCAGTCTTCTTGGATGGCTTAAAAATGACAGGGACTCGGTTGAGTGGCAACGAAAGATCAGATCCGAATGGGATAACCGTTTATGAGACATTTGATCGACACTAATGTATGGATAGATGCTCTATCAGGTAAAAAATTTCAGCTTCCTCTTTTTTAAAACTTACTGTTCAAGCAAATTGGGCCGGATACTCATCTGTTACAAGACTTGAGCTGTTCGGTTATCCCGATATTAAGGATGAAGAAGAAGTTAAAATTGCCGAACTCCTTAGAGCTTTCATAGAAATTCCTGTTGATTCTAATATTATTGACAGAGCAATTATTATCAGAAAGAATTTACGGATCAAAGTGCCGGATGCAATAATTGCCGCATCCGCAATAGAGAATGAATGTTTACTGATCACACATAACATCGAGGATTTTAAAAACATTACAGGTTTAACTGTTATCGATCCATATGCAATTTGATACCCTCACATTATATCAAAGCTATAATTCAACAACGTAAAATATAGAGATGTCTAGAAAAAGGATAAGAAAGTCATTCCGCCAGGGATCTGTAATATGCCGTTTCGAGATTCCGACTTCTGAGTCTCTGTATTTCCACGGCTCTATGGTTCCAGGGTTCTGCTCTCTGACCTCTGATCTCTGTAGTATCTGGTCTTCCCATAACCGATAACCAATCTGTCAAGATTAAAGATTTGACCCCGGTGTTATATGAGCTAATCTAAGAAACTTATAATTTCATGGACGTCCCCTTATCCCGTATTCACATAGGAGCAATGCCGGTTTCGCATAGAGATTTGGTCAGAAAGCTTAAAAGGCTTGGGTTTAGAGGTCCTTACTCTGGTGGGCAACATCAATTTGCTGAATTCGACAGTTGCTGAGGCTCTGTCTCCTGAGGCTCTCCGACTTCTGGCTTTCAGCCTTGAGCTTTAAATCCATGACCCATGACCTATTTATGCTTTCACCTTTCACCTTTGAGCCTTCAGCCTATAGCCTATCACCTATAACCTATAACCTATTACCTAAACCAATTAAACTTAAAAACTTAACAGCGTCCCCCCTTGACATGTTCAACGATTTGACCATTCAACTAATTAACGATTTAACCAATTAACCATTTAACGATTCAACTATTCAACCATTTAACAATTCAACAAATTAACCAATCAACCAATCAACCAATCAACCAGTAAACCAATCAACCAATTAACAAATCAACCAGTAAACGAGTCAACCATTTAACAAATCAACCAGTAAACCAATCAACCAATTAACTATTTAACCAATTAACCATTTAACTATTCAACGATTTAACTAATACAACCAAACAGACCAAACAGACTAAATAAACCTCTTACCCGGCGTAAGCTACCCATCACCCATTGTTCCCCACACAAATGTGCTTTGACTTTGTGCATATTTTTGTTTAAGATAGGGACATGAACCTGAAGGAGGCATCCATGCAACGGTTAATTATTCACGTTAAAGATGACGCAAAATTAAAAGCGCTGATGAGCGTATTGAACGAAATTAATTTTATTGAAGTTGAAAAAGAAGAAAAAGAAAATTCAGGATTATCGATACATGGCGATTTAAGGAAGTTGTTTGGTATATGGGAAAATCGAGACATCTCGCTTGCGGATATCAGGCAAAAGGCATGGCGGTAATGCATCTATGATTCTGTGCGACACGAACGTCATCATTGAAGCTCTGAAAAAGAATTCTGTTGTCATTGAAACGATAGAGAAAATTGGTCTGGAACAGATAGCCGTCAGCGTCGTAACGGTGATGGAACTGTATTATGGCGCTTTGCACAAGGCCGAACTAAAGAAGATCAAACGTCACCTGTCATCTATTCGGATAATTCAAATAGACGAAGCAATCTCCGTTGCCGCCTCAGAACTCATTGAACGATACGCAAAAAGCCACGCACTACAGATACCGGATGCTTTAATTGCCGCAACTTCGATAAACCGTGATCTCCAGCTTTACACAGGAAACAAGAAAGATTTCATCTATATTGATAAAATCAGTTTGTGGTCGATTTAGAAAGTTTTTTCACACCAGCAAAACGCTGAATTTTAAGACCTGACTTCCGAGTCACTTTATCATTTTCTTCCGGAAAATGATAAAATTAAAATCCCGAAAGTCCTGTTCACCCTGTCCAAATAAACCAGACAGACTAAATAAACCTCTTACCCGGCGTAAGCCACCCATCACCCATTACCTATTCCCCATTTAACGATTCAACGATTTAACAAGTTAACCATTTGACTATTCAACAACTCAACCAATAATCAACCATGCGCCATGAGAAAAGGTAATTTCAACTTTTTATGAATAATTCAAAGGTCTCACTATTTAACCAGTTATCAGTCCTCAACCATTGACCCTTATCACATAAAATGTTACATGATAGGATAATTATATAGGAACCTCTTGAAATTCAGGGAGAGACAGTAGTGGAACAACATTTATCAAATAAAGATATCCTTAATTTTTTAAAAACTGAAAAAGCCTTCTTGAGAAATGAATTCGGCGTGATTAATATCGGGATTTTCGGTTCCTACGCCAAGGGAACACCAAGATCTGACAGTGATATTGACATGGTTGTTGAGATCGAGAAAAGCAAAAAAAATATTCATAGTTTTATGAAATTAAATAGATTTCTGGAGAAGGAACTTTCAAGCAAAGTGGACCTGGGATTTGAGAACACTTTAAAACCAATAATAAAAGAGCAAATCAAAGGGGAAATCATTTATGCCTGAGAGGGATATGCGTCTTTATTATATGGACATATTGGATTCCGGTAGCGCTATCTTGGAATTTGAGAAGTATTAGTAACATATCCCCATTTTCTTCTGACTCTATTCTCTATGCCCTCTGCTAAACCCCATAACCTAAATGAATTAAACTTAAAAACTTAAGGACGTCCCCCCTTGACATGTTCAACGATTTGACCATTCAACTAATTAACGATTTAACCAATTAACCAATTAACCATTTAACGATTCAACGATTTAACCATTTATTGACAGGATTAATAGATTAGATCATAATTATTTATATATTAAATCTTGGTTTCAATGGAGGAAGGATGCGAAAAATTAAAATAGAACATGACTCCCGTATTGATGCTCTGATAGCTGTATCCAAACGTCTTAGTATCTATGAAGGAAGAAATAAGATGGAATCGGAGGAGTTTTTCGATAGATTTTCCAAGGGGCAGACGGATGACTCTGAAGAATTTGTCGAATGGGCCAATGATTATCAGCATTATTTGGCTCTAAGACAAGAGGTTGATACACGACTTCGTCATGCCGGTTAAGTCTATTTTAAAATATCTGAGGGACATTGAATCAGCTTTCAACAAGTTGGAATCCTGCTATATTGAAAGATATGAGGAAGAAACTCTAACACCTGATCGGGTAAATATTCGTATTCGGGCACGTTTTTCTAATGGTTACATATTGGAGTGGAATGAATCGGTTATCACAGAGGGGGAAAACATTAATCATTTAGGATACAGGTATCATTTCCAGGATAAGGATAACAAAATTATTTTTCGATATGATAATACACCCCATTTTCCACAACTCGATACTTTCCCAAATCACAAACATCTACCAGGAAATGTAGTTACTGCAAATAGGCCCGCAATTTCTGAAGTTTTAAAGGAATTGAAGAAATATCTTGATTGAAGCATATTCCATTTGAATAGAATATGACTCAGTCCTCTATAGTGCGCCGTCTTGTCGCGCCGTAGCTTAAGCGAAGGCGGTCAGCGAAGTAGGATGCTTTCAGTCTTCAGCCTTCAGTCTATAACTATCCCCAGAAACTGGACAGTGCAATAAGGTGCATGATAGCCTGCAAAAGTAGCAAGGAGGCAAGGCGAAATGCACAATCTGCGGAAGCGACATGATGCAGCATTCAAAGCAAAAGTGGCCCTGGAAGCTACGAAAGGTGAGAAAACCATAGCCCAGCTATCCAGTGAATTTGGAGTTCATGCCAATCAGATCCGACAGTGGAGAAAGCAGCTTCTTGAAGAACTCCCGCGACTGTTTTCAGATCGTCGGAGGAAACAAGAGAAAGATGATGAAGAACTCCGATCGGAACTATACCAGCAGATTGGCCAGCTCAAGGTTGAACTTGACTGGCTGAAAAAAAAATCACAGATACTCCGTTAAAGAGAAAAGAATGTTGATAGAGACTGAAAATTCCATGATCCCCGTATATCGGCAGTGTGAGCTGCTGGACTTAGCCCGTTCATCTTACTATTACCGTTCTGACAGGGATGACAGCTACAACGTCATGCTGATGAACCTGCTCGATGAGCAATATACCAAAACACCCTTTTACGGAGTCCCCAAGATGACCGCTTGGCTCAGGCGGCAGGGTCACCAGATCAATCCGAAGCGGATTCGCCGGTTAATGCGATTGATGGGCATTGAAGCAATCTATCCGAAACCGCGACTGAGTAAATCCCACAAGGAACATATAAAGTATCCCTACCTGCTCAGAGGATTGATCATTGACCATCCCAATCAGGCATGGTGTGTCGATATTACATATATCCGGATGCTCCATGGGTTCGTCTATCTGGTGGCCATCATGGACTGGTTCAGCCGTTATGTCCTCTCCTGGGAACTTTCTACGACGTTAGAGACTGCGTTCTGTACAGAAGCCTTACAGGAAGCCCTCGAACATGCATGCCCTGAGATATTTAACTCTGACCAAGGCATTCAGTTTACGAGTCAGGAATTTACAGACAGTCTCCTGAATGCCGGAATCAGAATCAGCATGGATGGACGTGGTCGGGTTTACGACAATATCTTTGTGGAACGACTCTGGAGAACAGTGAAATACGAAGAAGTCTATCTCCATGATTACCGAACTGTTTCAGAAGCACGTTCACTTCTGTCCATCTATTTTCACTTTTACAACACGGAGAGGCTCCACGAAACTCTTGGATATCTTACTCCCTATGAAGTATATTATGACAAAGAACCTTTAATACCTGTAACAAGACAGGCTTACTCTATGCACCTTAAACAGCCCTATTTTTTGTCTTGACTATGGGGATAGGCATAGTCTTTAGCCTATAATCAATAACCTATCACCCATAGCCTATTACCTTCAGTTTTTACTTTCACCTTTCACCTTTGAGCCTTCAGCCTATAGCCTACAGCCTATCATCTATCACCTATAACCCATTACCCATTACCTAAATCAATTAAACTTAAAAACTTAAGGGCGTCCCTCTTGAGTGTAACTTTGATGGTGATAAATCAAAAAAACCGTTTAAAAGATTTATTCAAGGACTCAAGTTGGCTTACAGCATTGATAAATTACAGATAGGCGATTCTGCAGAATTTTCAAAAACTGTTACTGAAGCCGATATTTATGGATTTGCATCGATTACTGGAGATTTTAATCCTATTCATATCGATGAGTCTTATGCACAAAAGAGCATTTTCAAATCACCTATAGCTCATGGAATCTTATCAGCTGGCTTTATATCAGCTGTAATTGGCAACAAGTTACCCGGTCCAGGTACAGTCTATTTGAAACAAGAATTGAATTTTCGTTTCCCTATTCATATAGGCGACACTATCACAGCACGGGTAGAAATAATAGATGTCGATGTCGCAGCACAAGTGGTAACCCTTCTAACAACGTGCCGAAACCAAAATGAGGTTGTTGTTTTGGATGGGCAGGCCCTTGTGAAACTACCAAGATCATCTCCAAAATAAGAAGAGAGAAGAAAATTGAAATAAAGTCTATCGACTTAAAAAGGTTAACAGGAAAGCATGATTAAAGAAGCATTGGATCGAAAGATCCCTAAAGATTTTGAATATCATCCCATTATCTCATGGCGTGATAGACTTTTTGAACAAAGCTGGCAGGTATTCTGGTTTCTAAGTTGTTGGTATAAGTGAGTAAGCAACCTTCACGATCTTAATAGATAAATAATTATTTCTATGAATATTAGTTCATTTACAAAGCCATCGAACAGATTTTTCTCTAATGTCTTAAAGCTTATTACGGGAACAGTGATCGCGCAGAGTCTCGGCATTTTGACTATGCCTATCGTCACAAGACTTTTTTCACCTGATGCTTTTGGCATTGCGGCTATTTTTACATCAATGACGGTGATGGTTAGTGTCATCGCATGTCTCCGCTATGAACTTGCCATTATGTTACCTGAATCAAAAGAGGAAGCAGCTAATGTTCTTGGAGTCAGCATTGGATTAGTATTAGTCATAACATTTTTTTCTATAGTCATCGTGTTTTTTTGGGGTGATCACATTATTCATCTTTTTCATGCGGTCGGATTAAAAAGATATCTTTGGATGATTCCGGTAACTATTTTTTTTCAGGGGCTATTTTTAGCTATGAATTATTGGAATTCTCGCACAAAACATTTCGGAAGACTCTCTGTAGCGCAGATTATTTCATCGGTAACTACTCAGGTAGCCAAATTATCCGCAGGATTTGCTGGGTTTGTCAGTGGAGGTATTCTCATCGGAGCATATGTTCTGGGAATTGCAGTTTCTTCAGTAACACTTGGAGGGCAAATATGGAGAGATGATAAAAAGGTATTTATAAATAATGTCCACTGGAAGACAGTCATTGATGGGTTTGTACGCTACAAAAAATTTCCTGTCATCGACACATGGGGAGCATTATTGAATAGTATTTCTTGGCAGTTACCAGTGTTAATGCTGTCTTCTTTTTTTTCGATATCTATCGTTGGATATTACACATTGGGATTAACTGTGATTAGAATGCCCTTAAATATTATATCAAATGCATTATCGCAAGTGTTCTATCAAAAGGCTAGCAATCAAAAAAACACAATTGGTAAGAATGGTGAACTTGTTGAAAAGCTGATGGATAAATTAATGTTCATCGGCATCCTCCCCACAATGGTGTTGACATTGATAGGCGAGGAAATATTTACTTTAGTATTCGGCGAAAGATGGTTTGAGGCAGGTCGATATACACAAATTCTGGCACCTTGGATTTTTTTTTGGTTCATATCCTCACCACTAAGCGCTTTGTTTTCAGTCTACGAACGGCAAGGCTCCGCATTATCTGTGCATTTTATTATTTTTTTTACGAGAGCAATGTCTTTATACATCGGCGGTATTTACGAAAATATTTATCTTGCCTTGGGCCTATTATCTATAACCGGTATTTTTGCTTACAGCGTAGTTGCTGTATGGAATATAAGATTGTCCAGTGCAAGCGGAAAGAAGATCCTTGTTAACTTTTCCAAAAATTTAGTTTATTGTTTTTCAATTTGTATTTTCTTGTATTTAATAAAGTATATTTTTCATGTAAATTCGATCATTATTATAACATCATCGATTATTATGGTATCGCTTTTTTATATAATATTCGGGAATAAGTATTATATGGCATCTTTAAAGGGGATATTAAATAATGGAAAATAATTTTTAACGTCGATTTATGTATCGAAGAAGCGATATATCATCGCATCCTGTGTAAAAAGAATACTTAACATAAAGGTGATTAATATGTTTTGTTCTTTAAGAAACAATGTGAACCTCCTCCTTTTAGGGGACATATTAAAGAGGAGACCTTTAAACAGACCAATGAGGAAGCAAGAAATCTTAACATCCAGGTAAGAAACAAAAAAAGCGAAAAATCGAATGGCAATTTTTGTCTAGTTTGCCATGAAAAAGTTGGTTTCAACTTTTTATGAATAGGTCTAGTCTCAAGAGGAAAAGCAAGGCTTATAAATTGATTTAAATATGTTATAGATGATAGAAAAACTGATAAACTTTTTCCCGGAGTGGGTGGTAGCTTTAATCAAAAGAATTCCTGGCAGCTCTGCTGCGGGGTTGCCGTTTTTGTGATATAAATGTCTTTATGAGTGAACATATTCTGAAACGGCATAATAAAACTCTGATTTTGTATCACATTG
>Ga0307443_1000434_pt1 | contig 27009 bp, 25 predicted proteins | sample SalMarSW160220MG_FD_202148 | JGI IMG/M metagenome (GOLD analysis project Ga0307443, IMG submission 202148) | Salt marsh sediment microbial communities from the Plum Island Ecosystem LTER, Massachusetts, United States - SW1601-220 | ecosystem: Environmental > Aquatic > Marine > Intertidal zone >... | reverse complement strand
AAATGTTGATGAGAAAAGATTGCCTGTTTCCCCTTCGTAGCTATGGTGACAAAACAAGGTAGGTCAGGAGTTCGGTATATTTCGGGGTCCAGGCGAATTTTTTGACGGCGCTTTGTGTGCATTTAGATACCTTGTATATTATCAAGAGTGCTGGGCGGGTACAAGACCCGCCCCTACGGTCGGGGGTGTAGTGGCGGGGTTCTTGATAATGTTAGCAACACTAATGGGCGGGTACAAGGCCCGCCCCTACGGTCGGGGGTGTAGTGGCGGGGTTCTTGATAATGTTAGCAACACTAATGGGCGGGTACAAGGCCCGCCCCTACGATGGTAAATAAACAGACAAACAAATAATTATGTAGTGGCGAGGTTTATCCTCGCCTTATGGGTGGGATGCTGGTACAAATTAATGTAGTGGCGGGGTTCATCCCCGCCTGGCGGGGTGTGGTCTCCCTTCGAGGTGTGAAGGAAGTCCCGATTTATCAGGATTCACGCCTCGAAATTGAAGAAATCCCCAATCTCAAGCACCAAATCCCAAGCATTCAGCCATCAGCTTTCATCTTCCTTGTCTGCTCAGAGGTAGATGGCTGGCTACTGACTACTGACTACTGACTACTGACTACTTATTACTTATTACTTATTACTTATTACTGACTACTGACTACTTATTACTTATTACTTATTACTGACTACTGACTACTTATTACTTATTACTTATTACTGACTACTGACTACTTATTACTTATTACTTATTACTGACTACTGACTACTGACTACTTATGTTTATACTTAGTGCAGGGAGGCGCCACAAGCCCGGCATTCCTTACGCCAGGCGGCATTATTTAGCTTACAGCGCGGACACTCCCGCTCTAGCTTGTCCCGTATCCACACGGCAATTCCTTCGGGCATGAAAAGCAGTATCAATATTATTATAATGGTCATAATGAGCATCTGGTATGAGGCAGCAGGAGTCAGACGGATGAAGTCCGTGACGACGTAAAGGGAATAAACCCCGACCACTGCTCCGTAGATGCTGACGATACCACCGAATACCACCCATATTATGGCCAGGAATGATTGTACGAGGGAGAAGTAGGCAGGACTGGCCAGGGTTTGGTAATGGGCATACATGGCACCGGCAAGCGAAGCAAAGAAACCGGCAATGGCAAAAGCCAGTATCTTGTATCTTATTGTATTTATTCCCGTGGCACGGGCGGAGATCTCGTCTTCCCGGATGGCGTGGAAGATAAGCCCTGTCCTGACATACTTGCTCCCGGCATCGGTGAGCTTCCACATTATCAGCACGGATATGACCATCACCACTAAACATATGTAGTACGACTCTATCGCTGAGCCGGCCAACTCAGGTAGTCCACGTATGCCATAGTTACCGCCAGCCAAATCCTTAGGTATGGAGCGGACTATTCTCTCCAGTATGATGGGAAAGGCCATCGTAAGCAGTGACAGGTAAGGTGGTCTAAGTCTGAGAGCCGGAAAACATGTAACCACTCCAATCCCTGTACCGATCAGAGTCCCCAGTAGTATTGTTACCGCTGGCGGCCAACCCAGATGCATGTACAGGAGCGCCGAGCCATAGGCGCCACCCCCGAAGAACAGAGCATGCCCAAAGCTTACCTGGCCGGAGTAGCCAGAAAGCACATCCCAGCTTACGGCGAATATGGTGAAGAGGGCAGCTATGGTCATCAAGTACATTGGATATCCGTGGCTGGTAATCAGGGGAAAAATAAACAGGAAGACAAAGAAAATGATAGCCAACAGGCGGCCGGGGACCGGCAATATGCCCCAGCGGAACTCCTTGAGCGGCCGTCTAAACAATTGCAGCAATTCTGACAATCTACAGCCTCTCCTCTTCGAACAAAGTCCCGAACATTCCCTGAGGTCTTACCGCCAGCACTATGACCATAGCCAGCATGGCAAATGCATTACTGAGGTAACCGTGGGTCGGGAATGAGGTCACCGCTAGCGCCTCTATCAAGGCAACAAAAAAGGCGGCGATGAAGGCCCCCTTGAGACTTCCCAGCCCCCCCAGTATTATAACCACCAGTACCATCGTCAGGGGAGGCAGCCACATATAATTTACAAGCCCTCCCTCCAATGGAGGCAGGAAGATGCCGGCCACCGCTGCCAGGGCTGTGCCTATCCCCACTGTTATCATCAGTATCGTGGACACGCTTATCCCCATAAGATTGGCAATCTCGGGGTCCTGGGCCACCGCCCTGATACCGATGCCCAGCTTCGTCTTGGATAACAGCAGCCACAACAGGATAACGAACCCAGTGGCTACGCCCAGTGTCAGTAGATACTGGTCGCGGACCGGGAACCCAAGTATCATTGTGGTCCCCTTCATGAGAAGGGGAATGCTGAGCGGCGTAGACCCGAACAAGGGAGATATTATCTCTTGTATAGCCATACCCAGGGCAATGGTCATTAACAGGACAGCGGCGTGGTGCTCGCGGATGCGGTTAAGAAGGAACCTGTAAACCACCAAACCCAGCAGACCTGTGCCGACCACCGTGACGGCAATTGATTCGGCCATACCCCAGCCGGAACTAACGGCAAAATACCATATGCCGTAAGCCGCCAGCATCATGAATGCCGTATGAGCCAGGTTGATGATCCGGCCCACGCCGTAAATAAGGGCAATACCCGATGCCAGGATGGCGTATGTACTTCCCTTCACCAGGGTCAGAACTATGATTCGCTCAATCATTGTGCTATTAGTCCCCAGCAAGTCTTGTCATTGCTTCGGCACTATCGTGCCTCGCAATGACAAGAGGTAGGTAAAAAAGAAGGCGGGAATAAATTCCGCCCCTGCTCTGTCTGATTCTGACCGTCCGTTTTGATTCGGGCACTTTGGAAACCTTTCCCCTTCCTTTCAATTGGCAGATAATATATATCACGCCCCTCCACCTTGTCAAGGGTTCTTCTGATTTTCCGGCGATTTTGCCGCCTCCTTCTTGTTATTGCGAGCGAAGCGCGGCAATCTCATGAATTAAATTCCGAATGACAAAATCCAAATTACAGCTGCCGATTAATCAAGGTCCCCGCCCATGAGGCGGGGATAAACCCCGCCACTACATGATTTTCTGTTAATTGAATGCCGTAGGGGCGGGTCTTGTACCCGCCCACAGGCCTGTTCAGTGTCGCTGGGTTCGACCAGCTCTCCTCTTGCTTTCGGACAAGATGAGTCTCCTTCTACGCACGAGGAAAATTACCAGTCCGGCTACAACCACCGCCACTATCAGGGCGCCAATCAATGGCCAGTAGCTTGAAGCTGCCTCAGAGATGGCATAGAGCTTGCTGTCATATGAGCCGACATAAATGGTGCCATCAGCGCCAATTGCGGGTGAAGACTGGACCCAGTGCCCGGTGGTGAAACTCCACTTCTCGCTGCCACCGGGGTTTACGGCATAGAGGCTATTGTCGAAGGAACCGACATAGATGGTGTCATCAGCGTCAATGGCGGGGGAAGAGAGGATTGGACTGTCAGTTTTGAAGCTCCACTTCTGGCTGCCATCGGGGTTGAGGGCGTAGAGGTTCCCATCAGGAGAGCCGACATACACGGTACCATCAGCACCAATGGCGGGGGAGGAGTCGACAGAGCCGTTAGTAGCGAAGCTCCACTTCTGGCTGCCATCCGAGTTTACGGCATAGAGATTATTATCAGCAGAGCCGACATAAACAGTGCCGTCAACCCCGATAGCGGGAGAAGACTTAATATCGTTGCCCGGGCTGAACCTCCACCTCTGGCTGCCGTCCGGATTGAGGGCATAGAGATTATCGTCGTAGGAGCCGAAATAGATGGCGCCGTCGGTACCTATGGCGGGAGAGGAGGTGACATATCCACCGGTCTTGAAGCTCCATTGCTGGCTGCCATCGGGATTCAAGGCATAGAGATTGCCATCAGCAGAGCCGACATAGATGGTGCCGTCAGCTCCTATGGCGGGAGAAGAGAATATCAGGGCGCCGGTGGCAAAGCTCCATTTCTGCGTGCCATCGGGGTTTATGGCATATAGATTGTAATCGTGAGAGCCAACATAGATGGTGCCATCGGCTCCTATTGTGGGAGAGCAGAGGACTTTGTTACTGGCATTGAAGCTCCACTTCTTGGTTCCGTCGGGGTTTAGGGCATAGAGATTGTAATCGTAAGAGCCGACATAAACGGTGCCATCAGCCCCGATAGCGGGAGAGGAGCTAATATATGAGCTGGCGTTAAAGCTCCACTTCAGGGACGGGCTCTCAGGACCGTTGTAAGGGCTTCTGCCGGTACGCTGCGGGTTCTGGCCGAACATCGGCCAGGGGCTATTGGCAGGTTGAGCCTGGGTGGTGTTCGTCGGGATGAGGGCAGTCAACGACAACAGCACCAGGCAGGGGATAATGCCCAAAGCTATCAAAAATCTCCACTTGTTCATGAACCACCTACTGGCATGGTGTCTAGATGCTATAACAGCTTATCCTTTTCAGAATCCCTAGCTTATACTACATCAGCCCCACGCTGTCAAGTGGGCACTAGATTCCTTTTTTGTTATGGCGCGAGTCCTTCGCCTCTTGTCATTACCAGCCCTCACTTTCGTTGTCATTGCGAGCACCTGAAAGGTGCGTGGCAATCCACGCAATTAAATTCTAAATCCTAATTTCTAAGCTCTAAACAAATCCAAATATCAAAATTAAAATCTCTAAACCGTTTTGAGCATTGGTATTTTGATGAGAAGAATTAAATTTTCCTTTCTATTGTTTAGGATTTCATGCTGTGGGGGGGGCCTTGGCATCGTGAAGGAAGGGATTCCTTCACGCCTCGAACAGAGACAACACCCCTCCAGGCGGAGATGAACTCCGCCACTACACCCCCGACTGTAGGGGCGGGGCTTGTCCCCGCCCAAAAGAAGCGGCATATAAAATGCCGCCCTACCGTTTTTGCTGGTAAAAAAGAGTAGTGACCCCTGGTTACCAGGGGTCACTACCAGGCCTATTGCCTGTCAGCTACTGACTTCGATTCGTTTGCTCTTTACGAGCTGAAGTGTGGAACTAGCCAGGCCGGCATTTGGAAGTCCTTGGTGCCCGTGTACTTGAAGTCCCAGTTGCCGTATTGGTCAACTCCACCGCTTCCTTCCGCTGGCCAGATACCGAACTTCTTCCACACGCCGTCACCAACGTCCCACTGCCACTGGCAGCCGATGCCGGTGGCAGAACCAGGACCGTAGACAAGGTCATGGGTGGTGTGCGGAGGCATTACCCAGTCGGCCGCGGCATATGTATAGCCGGGGACGGTGCCATATATAGCCGTCACCTGTGGCGCGGAAAGTGCTGGCTCACCGCCAACCTCCGTTCCTGCCTGTGGATAATACTTGACAGCGTCACCAGTCGTGGTCGGTTGGGCGTTGGCCGGGTCTTCGTACCAGGCAATAAGGTCGTCAGCCTTCACCTTGCCAACCCCTCCTTCCACATAACCCACGTCTGCGTCTTCGAGACAGGCTTTCAGAACGAACAATGCATCATAAGTGACTGCGGTATACAGCGGGTACTCTCCCTCGGAAAAGGTCATGAAAGCGCCGAGGAAGGGCAGCGTCTTAGTGGTCGCCGCTAAATCGGATGCCCAGGTATCGAGGAGAACGCTATAAGCACAATAAGCACCGTCAGCGGGGTTTGTGCTATTGAGGCCTGCTGCCCAGGGCTGATTGAGCTGGGCGTAGACATTAATGCCCGCCGTCACAGGTCCCAGCGTGCCGGCCCCTACCCCTATTGAACCGAGCAGATTACCAGCAAAGACAACGCCCATTGTACCGGAGTAAATGGGGATAATGATGTGGGGGTCGTGGTTGGCGACTATGTCCGCTAGCGCACCAAGTGTACCAGATGGATCCGTAGAGCTTACCAGGTATGTTTCTAGATTCGTTATATGCAGACCAGGCAGCTCGGCCTCGTATATTGGCACCTGTTCGTCCCTGGCCCACTCCAGGGCCTCAGCGATTATGACGGCATCCAGGTTAGCAGTGGCTGTCATGTTGAGTGCTGTTCTAATCTGTCCAGCCACAAAGTCTATGATTCTGAGAACACTGCTGGCCAGGAAGTGCTCATTGTACGGGGTGACCTTGAAGAAGTACTTGTAGGTGTCATAGTCGGTGACACAGCTGTGGCACAGCGACTCTGTGGCGGCGCCACAGTTGAAGAACATCTTCTCGGCATCCATAGCCACGTCTCGGTACTCTTCCAAAGCCTCTGTTCGGAAACCACCCATTACAAAGTCCACGTCGTCTATAGCTGCATTCATAGCTTTCTTACCGAGGGCACCAGTTTCATCTGAGGCTTCCTCAGTATCTATTATCTGCAACGTGATATTGTGAGCTACGCCGTCTATGACTACTCCACCGCCGCCGTTAATACCAGCAGCTGCCAGCACGGCGCCCAGATACTGCATGTCACCGGTGGCATGGCCAACTTCGCCAGCTATACCGACGATAATTTCGCCATCTTCGAAGGTATAGATTACTTCTGCTGTCGGTGTGGGCTCAGTACAACCAGGCAGGACCAACCCTAGCACCAATAGAGTTGCGATAATTAGGAAAACAATTCTTTTCATTATTTTTTAACCTCCTTTTTGATTTAAGTTACCTAAACTTTCATTCGGTGCTGGAATAAACCGGTCGACCTCCAGTCGCCTCCAGCAACCTGAATCTTTGTACGCTATTCCGATAGAACCACCTCCTTTCTTGCTTCTGGTCTCCAGGTTCTTATTGCCCCCTGGGGCAAGTCGTGCAGACCAGCAAAATTATCTAAAAACTCGACCTTTTGACTATATCAAGTACTTGTTGTCAATTTATCTGCTGCCAGGTCCGCCCGAGCCTCCATTTTTTCCCTCATACCTCCTTTAATTGTATCTTATCTCCCAGTCTTTGTCAATAGAACTTATCTCTTGTGTGCGCTTTACTCTGCCCTTTTTCTTTTGATACTTGAAGTGTAACATCTAAATGTTAAGATGCCGTTAAAATTAGGGGAAATGTAGCAATTTTTCGAAAAAGGGGTCAACTCTATTTTTCTCCGCTCCGCTGTCCCCGCCGAGATTGCTTCGGCACTATCGTGCCTCGCAACGACATGAAGGGGTGTCATTGCGAGCGAAGCGTGGCAATCCCCTTGGCACTGGGAATCGTGAAGGAAGGGATTCCTTCACGCCTCGAACGGAGGCCCCATCCCGCCAGGCGGAGATGAACTCCGCCACTACATTAATACGTTAATTTGTAGGGGCGGGGCTTGTCCCCGCCCACACCACTAACGTCTTTGCGAGCCCCGACATGTCGGGGCGTGGCAATACCTGAGATTGCTTCGGTTGACTTCGTCAGCCTCGCAATGACATGAGGGAGTTGTCATTGCGAGCACCTGAAAGGGGCGGGGCTCGTCCCCGCCCGCAGGGCGAGGATAAACCTCGCCCCTACACCGACATAGCCAACCTGCCTGCGTTGATATTGTTTGGGCCTGTTCCGGAGAGTAAGCGAGGAATCTCGTCTCCTCGCAAAGACAGGAAGGGTTGTCATTGCGAGCGAAGCGCGGCAGTCCCCGAGGTTACGGAGCCTTTTCTGAAGCATGAGTCGTGGCTCCCGACTCCTGGGAATGGCAGTAAGCAATTATAAACCGAGAGCCGAGGCTTTCGAGCCTCGGCTCTCGTACCAGTCCTGTCAGCAGCCTGATTGGGCTATGCCCACCAGGTCGCCGCTTCACTCTTCAACGTAGAGAACAGTGCGCGACGTCTCAACTCCCTCGACTGCTGCTAGAGTGAATAGCATGGGCTTGTATGTCCAGCTCGCGTAGAGTGGCACCTGGTCGTAGGCATAGGGACTGGGAAATCCCGGGTATTCCAAGAATCCGCTCTGTCCCGGCGGAATTACATCCATCGCATTTGGTACGCCGCCTGCGACCATTTCGGCAATCTGAGTGTAGGTGCCGCGGTTCATGTAGGGATGAAGATCGGCCCCCGGCAGACCTCCCGTCTCGTCGTAGTCTTGCATCCGCACCGGGGTCAGCCATGTGCTCATATCGCTCGATCCGTATTCAGCCGTCAGGTAATCAACTGCTTCCTCCAGCGCGTCTTCAATCATTGTAGTCAGTGTTGCCCCAGAGGGGTATCCGAGGTACGCGAGCCCGGCATCTTGCCTGAAGACACGGATCAACAGGCTGGGATAGTTCTTTACCTGTGCGATTAAGTCCGACGGAAGAATCCCGGTAAACACCTCGGAGAAAATTCGGTCGTACCAGGCATTGAAGATGGTCAGGCCAGGATGGTCATACGTGGGGTCTGGATCAGTAGGCCACTTGGGCGACACGAGATCGACGTAGCTGATGGGAAGAGGTGTCGCACTAGCCCAGGCTGCCAGATAACTCCCTGCTGCCAGGAGTGTTGCATTACCGCTTGCCAGAGCCGCGGCAGTCACGTTCCCGGCGAAGTTCATTCCGGCAGTGTTGTGGTACCCTCCAATCTGGTTAAGCGTGTTCAGGTCGTCCGTGGTCAGGTTTCCCGCAGCCGCGAATGTGGCCATGGCGTCCATCAGAATCTGGACCCGGAAACCCTCACCCCAATGGATGTCACTCTCTGCGTATTGCCAGCCGGCGATTGGCTTGTTGTTCCAGTTGGCAAGCCAACCCTGATCGGGGTTTATGCACCTGGGCATCTCCTCGGGGTCTGTGACACGGACCCACTCTTGTGTTCCGTCACCTTGCAGAGGCAATCTGCGGTCGGCACTTACCGGTTTTACCGGGAAGCGCCCGGCATGCCAGAAGCCTATATTGCCTTCTGTATCTGCCCAGTAGAAGTTATGATTAGGCCAGGTAAGTTCCACTGCATCTTCAAATTCCTCGATGTCTGTTGCTTCCTGGAAGAGCTGCCAGCCCTGCTCGCCAGCGATCTCATTCTTGAAGAAGGGAGTATGTAAGGTGATGGCTGTAAGCGTACCGAGATCAAAGTCGATAATAGGGCCATAGACGGAGCGGTAACAGGTCACGTTCTCGGAAGTCGCTTTCTTGAGACCGTAAATTGTCTCCGTTCTCGCTTCCATATCAACCCAAGCACCATCGTGCCAGTACTGGAATGGGTTTGTAGCGTTCAATGTCAGGATGCGGACATCTATGACATCGGAAGCGCCGGTGGTTGACGTCCAGGCGCCATATTCGCTGACACCAATCAGAATGAACGGACCTGCCGCCGGCATCGCCATGCCCTGAGCATTGATTCCCGCGCCATGCAGCCCAAGGTCGAAAACAATTTGCGGAATTGAGTACCCCATCTGGGGTCCACCCAGCTCAAGAGCGTTACCACTGGCCGATAGGTCACTGCTGACGGGGACGGCGTTGCTTCCGAATTTTGTCGGTATGCCCAGCGACTTGAAAAGTTCGTCCTGACTCGCCCAAAAGTCCTCGTACTGTTGCAGGATCTGGCTGAGGTTATCCGGGGCATCCGGTGAAGTTACATCCGTGGAAAAGGCTGTCAGAGGTTCACAACCGGTAGCGGGTATCGTCACAGGCGCTCCGGCGTCATTGAGCGGGAAAAGGTCACTCCAGATGGCCCCCCCGGCCGTAGCTCCATGCATAGTCTGAAGCCCAACTAGAGCCTCGTAGAAGTCGCCTTCGCTACCACCTGTTCCGCCAAATTTCCAGCCCATCAGCACCGTTAGACCTACCACGTCTGCGATCGTGAATGGCTCGAGGTGGCCAAGCAGACCGAGCCCGTAATACTCAGCAGGTATAAGCAATGAATTATGCTCAGTCTCTTCAATATAAGCATTTATGCCTTCTACGTAAGCCGTAATCATATCCTTGAGGTGTTCGTAGCCTGTGCCGGGGTTCCAGTCATCATAAATCTGCTGCAACTCCGCCTCGCCATACCACAATGTTCTGGTTGCGGCATCGTCCTCTACTGTTGCCAGGCCGAACTCAGCGAGGCGTCCGGTAGCTGCTCGCCTCAGAACATCTGCCTGCCAGAGCCTGTCCTGAGCCATGGCATAACCGGCTCCAAAAGCGAGGTCTGCCTTGGTGTCCGCGAAAACATGGGGCACCCCGTATTCATCTCTGATGATGGTGGCACGTACCTCCGGCTCCGGCTCCGGCTCCGGCTCCTGTTCACATGCCAAGCCTATACTCGCCATGAGTAGTATAGCTACTATTACTAACAATATCTTTCTCATACGTTATCCTCCTTTGTCGTTATCCTGTCTTCGTACTATTGCTGCTTTCGGTATTTAGCTGGATTTCACCTCCTTTCCCGGGTTTTTTCAGGCGATTGAGCCTTGGTTCGACGGTTAATTTTGGTAACGGCGTTGATTTTGCTGCCGAAAGGGGAAATAGCTTGTGTTTCATATGTGTGCGTAGTGACTGAATCCGATGGGGATAAGATGACTTTCTGACCTGCAAATTTGCCCACCAACCTCCTGTAAACCTTGCAACAACATTATATCAGCATTTGAGGAGTTGTCAAAAACTGGCACTCGTCCACATGAGTAATGACATTTCTTTTTCGTGATTGCTTCGTCGCCTTCGGCTCCTCGCAACGACACGAGGGGGTTGTTATTGCTAGCACCTGAAAGGGGCGGGGCTCGTCCCCGCCCGCAGGGCGAGGATAAACCTCGCCCCTACACCGACATAGCCAACCTGCCTGCGTTGATATTGTTTGGGCCTGTTCCGGAGAGCAAGCGAGGAATCTCGTCTCCTCGCAACGACAGAAAAAAGGTTGTCATTGCGAGTGAAGCGTGGCAATCCCATTGGTTAAATTCCAAACACGATTGTAGTGTGACCCTTTAAGGTCGTGCAATCCAGCTCTGGCACGAGGCTAAAGCCTCGCACTACATTTTGCATGTTGATTTGTCATTTTGACTTTTGACCTTTGATTTTTGATTTCCCCTCGAGCATCTTGTCCACGGCAGCTTTGGCCCTGAGCCGAATTTCCTGGGGAACCTTCACCTCGGGGCTCATCTTCTCCAAAGACCATAAAACTTTCTCCGGGGTAATCAACTTCATGTCGGGACAGATTGCCTGCTCGGAAGCAGGAATAAACCTCTTGCCGGGATTCTCTTTTCTAAGTCGGTGTATTATCCCCAGCTCCGTGCCCACGACCATCTCTCTGACCTCATCCCGCCGGGCATATCTACACATCCCGCCGGTGCCGAGCACCTCGTCGGCCAGGGCAATGACCTCCGGCCGGCACTCCGGATGGACTACCACCTTAGCTTGAGGATACTCCTGCTTCAACTCCTTTATCCTCTCAGGACTTATCCTGACATGGGTAGGACAGAAGCCGGGCCAAAGAATCATCTTTTTGCCCGTCCTGGCCGAGACGTAATGCCCTAGATACTGGTCAGGGACAAATAATATCTCCCGAGCATCCAGGCTTTCTACGACCTCGATGGCATTGGCGGAGGTACAGCAGATATCTGATTCCGCCTTGACTTCGGCTGGGGAGTTAACGTAGCAGACCACCACTGCTTGAGGATGTTCCTTTTTCTTCGCCCGTAAGCGTTCAGCGGTAATCATGTCTGCCAGGAGGCAGCCAGCGTTCATATCGGGGAGCAAGACCACCTTTTCCGGGCAAAGGATGGAGGCTGTTTCCGCCATGAACTGAACTCCGCAAAACACGATTACGCCAGCATCGGTTTCGGCAGCCCTCTGACTCAGCTCCAGGGAATCGCCGACAAAGTCGGCTATATCCTGAACCTCACCCAGTTGATAGTTATGGGCAAGGATAACAGCATTCCTTCTTTCCTTAAGGGCCGAGATTTTCTCTACCAGTTCATTATTCCTATTTCCCATCCGTGGCTATCCTCCGGGCCGTGGTTGTACGCATCCATCCTCCCATCGTCAGCAGACTCACGTGCCGATGGGTACAGCAGTCAGCGTGGGCATCGCCAACAAGACCGTAGTCTTCTTCGAGGATACCTTCGGCTACAGCTTTCTTTCTCGTACCCTTCTCTTCACTCTTACAGACTGCAATTATTTCCGCCATTGAGCAGTAATTTTCATTATACACGTTCTTATTACCCTCTCGCTATATCAACGAGAAGCAATAGCCCAGAGCCAAAGACATCACGCTGACGACCGCCAGATAAATAGCCAGAGTCTTGCCACCGAATTCCTTTCTCAGAACCAGGATAGTGCCCCAACTGGTAATTGGGCCCGCCAACAGTAGCACCATTCCTGCACCGATATTCATTCCCTGCGACACGAAGGCGTGGACCAGGGGAACGCTGGCTGTGGAGCAGATATACATGATTAAGCCAAAGCCAAGGCTGAAGAGATACCCCAATCCCCCACCGAGATGAGCGCCAACGAACTCTCCCACCGGAGCCACCGCTGTTACCAAAGCCGCCAGGGCCAGACCCAGAAGCAACTCCGGCCCAATCTCCTTGACCATATCCACAAAGGCATATCTGAGCACATGCTTTACTCTGTGAGCAACATTCCGTGAATAAGCTCCTATATAATCCTCTGGCCTACTTTCAAAAGCCTGCTGGCAGTGGGAACAGCAAAAGTAATACGTCTCTCCGCCATGTTCTGCCTTAGCCGCTTTCCCCACCTCGACACTCATCCCGCAAACTGGGTCGAGAGCCTGTTGCTCTTGAGGAGTAAAAACCTTAGGTCTAACCTTGATGAGATTTCCCACCAGCCCCATGACTAAACCCATGGCTATCACGGCAAAGAAGATGAATACGGTAAACTTTAATCCCAGGAGGCCATAGGTGACGAGAAGGGCAGTTATGGAGGTTGCTGGCGTTGCCACCAGGAAGGCTAGCACTGGCCCCAACCTCGCCCCCTTCTGACGCAGGCTCACAGCCACCGGGAGGGAGCCAAGACAACAGATGGGAAGGATTGTCCCGACAAGGGTGGAGTAAAGGATTGGCTTCACACCCCCTCCACCGAGGCGTCTCTCCACCCACTGCGAGGGAACAAATTCGTTAATTAAGCCACTCAGTAGGAACCCTATTGCCAGGAAGGGCAATACCTCGATGAGATAATCCTTGAATACTACGAAATACTGGACTACCAACTACTCACCTCCGGCATTTTGGAGGCGTGGCCGGCTATATTGCGGCCTTGTTCCTCACTTATATGCCTTAACCGTAATGCTCAGAAGCTTCTCTTTTGTCTGATTTGCTTTGTTCTCTATATAAAATCCCCGGCTCGATACCACCTCTACATCCCCAAAGCCAGCTTTCTTTATCTTTTCCAGGTATTCCTGTTGCTCCAAAGCCCCGGCGATACATCCCGCCCAGGCGTCAGGGTCATTCTTTATTTCGTCGGGGAGTGCTCCCTCGGAAACTATGTCAGAAACTGTAAGCCTGCCCTTCGGCTTCAAGACTCGATAAGCTTCCTGGAAGACCTTAGATTTATCCGGTGAGAGATTGATAACGCAGTTGCTGATAATCGCATCCACAGATTCATCCCCGACGGGAAGCTTCTCCATTTCTCCCAGGCGGAACTCCACATTATGGTAGCCATGACTTCCCGCGATTCCTTTTGCCTTATCTACCATCTCCTCTGTCATATCAACCCCGATAGCCTTACCAGTCGGACCAACCTTGTTGGCTGCCAAAAATACATCCACTCCGGCTCCCGACCCTAGATCCAGGACCACCTCACCCGCTTTGAGCTCTGCTATGGCGGTGGGATTACCACATCCCAACCCCATAATCGCCTCTTTTGGAACATGTTCCAAATCCTCTCTCAAGTGTTCGGTAGCCTTAGCTTGCAACATGGAGCTGGCTCCGCGAGCACAACTTGGGCAGCAGCTCTCTTGGTCCTGCCTAGCTATCTGAGCGTATCTCCCCTTCACCACTTCCTTGATTTCCTTTTCTTTCATAATTCACCTCCTGACATTTGCATAGCGATAGCTCCTTCATTAGAGCTTCGCTATCAATAATTAACCTGGCTAATCTAGCATCCGTAAGCTTGTAGTAAACTTTCTGAGCTTCCTGTCTCTCTTTCACAATATTGCATTCCTTAAGAGCTCTAAGGTGGTGCGAAATCAGGGATTGCTCCTTACTCAAAACGTAAGTGAGCTCACCAACGCACCTCTCGCCCTCAGCCAGCAGCTTGAGTATCTGGAGTCTTGTCGGCTCTCCGATGCACCTCAGAAACCTTGCCTGGTCTTCCTCTACTGGCATATGAATCTCCGTTTATATGAATTATAGTTCATATATAAACTGAAGTCAAAAATCTTAAATGGACTAGTGCGACATGTCTAGCAGAATGCATAAAATGACAGGAAAACGAAGGGGGATACATACTCGGGGATTATCGTGAAATTCCGGTGCTAAATCTGCCTCTTCAGTTTCTGGTGTTCTAAGTAATCCTCGATGGCCGCTTTAAGCGCATCCTCAGCCATGACCGAGCAGTGCACCTTGGCCGGCGGCAGTCCATCTAAAGCTTCAACCACCGCTTTGTTGGAGATTTTCAGCGCCTCTTCTATGCTCTTCCCCTTCACCATCTCAGTGACCATGGAGCTGGTGGCAATGGCTGCCGCACAGCCGAAGGTCTTGAACTTAGCGTCAACGATGGTGCCGTCGTTTACCTTAATGTAAAGCTCCATGATATCCCCACAGACAGGATTCCCGACACGCCCCATACCGTCGGGGTTCTCCATCTCCCCGACATTGCGGGGATTCTTGAAGTGCTCCATCAGCTTCTCGTTGTACAGTGACCAGATATCAGACATTTGGTCCACTCCTATTTTTGAGTTTTCAAAAGCGGGGACATTGCTCTCAACCTGGCGACAATTCCGGGCAAGACCCCCAGCACCCGCTCCACATCTGCCTCCGTGTTTTCTCGCCCCAGGGTAAACCTGAGCGAGCCATGAGCTTGCTCGGTGGGAAGCCCCAGCGCCAGAAGGACATGGGACGGTTCAGGGCTTGCCGAGCTGCAGGCTGAGCCTGTAGAAGCACAGATGCCCTCTAAGTCAAGATTTAAAAGCAGGGATTCCCCTTCCACAAAATCAATGCTTACATTGACATTGTTGGGCAGCCTTCTCGTGGGATGACCATTCAAGCGGGTGTGGTCAATCTTCTCCCCGAGACCTTCGATTAGCTTATCCCGAAGATAAGCCAGCCGTTCTGCCTCCTTGCCTATCTCCTGCCCGGCAAGCTCCACCGCCTTGCCCAGCCCCACGATAGCAGGAACATTTTCTGTACCGGCCCTGCGTCTTTTTTCTTGCTCTCCTCCATGCATAAGGGAAACTAATTTGGTGCCTTTCCTGACATACAGCGCTCCTGCTCCTTTAGGGCCGTATAGCTTATGCGCTGAAATGGAGAGCAAGTCCACCTTAAGTTTATCCACGTTCACCGGGATATGCCCCACTGTTTGCACGGCATCGCTGTGAAAATAGACCCCTGCCGCTCTGGCAATTCTACCTATTTCCTCCACAGGTTCTATGGTGCCCACTTCGTTGTTGGCATGCATGACCGAGATAAGGATGGTTTTATCGGTAATAGCTTTCCTGACATCGTCAGGGTCAACCAGGCCATATTTGTCCACCGGCAGGCGGGTTATCTTGAAGTCCCTTCTCCCCAGAAACTTGCACACCTCCAGCACCGCATGGTGCTCGATGGTGGTGGTGATGACGTGATTTCCTTTATGCTCGTTGGCATAGGCAACGCCCTTAAGTGCGAAATTATCCGCCTCCGTTCCTCCACTGGTAAAGACAATCTCCTCGCTCCGGGCGCCGATAAGTTCCGCCACCTTAGTTCTGGCCTCTTCTACGGCTCCCTTCGCTTCCTGTCCATAAGAATGGATGCTCGAAGGATTGCCAAAGGCATCGGTAAAATAGGGCAGCATGGACTTCACTACCTCAGAACGAGTTGGCGTGGTGGCAGCATGGTCAAGATATATACTTCGCATCTAACCCTCTACTACCCCCAGCCCACTATAAAATTGCCATATCTCCATAAATCTTAATAGGATTTTAGCATTTAGTTGTTACAATTCAAAGGTCAAAAATCAAAATGACAACTCAACATAAAATCAAAAATTAAGCATAAAAAGGCAAAGATGAGAAGACGATATTTTTGCATTGGCAATTCCCAGGGATTGCCACGCGGAGTTTACCCTGAGCGGAGGTGAGATTCTTCGCCTTCGGCTCAGAATGACAGAAGGGAAAGGGCTCGCAATGACAATGGAGTGGAGATTCTCTTTCCCCCTCCAGTCGCTATAAAAAAGTGTCGCATCCCCTAGATTTTAATAGAATTTTAATATTTAGATGTTATGATTTAATTGGTTTTTGCATTGCCCCCCATTCTGTCCTTGCGAGGATGATGAAGTCAGCCGAAACAATGTCGTGGAGGGGTAATGAGATTGGCATGCCCCGACAAGTCGGGGCGTGGCTGGTAAAACAGGCAACTACCAGAAGCTGGAGACCAGAAGTAAGGAAGAAGATGGTTCTGTGGTATAGTGTATAAAGATTAAGTTGCTGGAGACAACTGGTTGTTGCCCGATTTCTTCCAGCACCAATGGTTAGCTCCGATGAAATCGGAGCAACTGCAAACTAAGAAGGAAGTTTGTTAACAATGAAAAGAATTGTTTTACTGATTATGGCCAGTCTTTTGGTGATAGGGTTGGTTCTACCGGGCTGTGCTGGTGAAGAAAAACTCGAGCCAGTACTCTATGTCTTCGAAGATGGGAAAATTAGCATCGGTATAGCCGGGGAACTGAGCTATACGGCTGGCGCGATGCAATTGGCAGGCGCCATGCTGGCGCAGGATGCAATCAACCGCAATGGTGGGGTAGATATAGGCGGCGTGTCCCAGATCTTGGAATTGGTTCCCATAGAGACCGGTGAAGAAACAGTGGACCCTACCGGTCTCACTGGCGTATCGGCTCTTACGGCAGCGATAGATGGCGTGGACTTCATCCTCGGCGGTTTCCGGACAGAAGCCGTTGAGGTCTACCGAGATGTGGCTATGGAGAAGGGGGTGATTTTTATCAACTGTGGTGCTGCCACAGAGACGCTACAGCACAGCGTAGTCGATGATTACGCGGGCTACCGGTTCTGGTTCAAGGGCATGCCGAACAATGAGTATTTTTTGGGCCAGAGCGTTGTGAGGACACTGGGAGCAGTCGCAATAAAGCTCAGAGAAGAAATGGGAGTAGCAGCTGATTATGCGCTGAATGCCACCATAATCGCTGACAATTTGGCATGGGCCTATGAGCAAGTAGTAGTTATCACGGAACTGCTAGGGGATATAAACGTGAATCTTGTCCACGACCCATATTGGGTAGATGCGAAGGGAAGAAAAGTAGAAATGCAGTATGTACTGACCTCGATAGCAGGCTTAGATCCCCAGTTTATCATCCCCATATTATCCGCGGATGCTGGCGCTCTCTATGACGTGCTGCGTGCATCTTATGTACCGAATGCTATGTCGGTAGGCATTAATGTAATGGCCCAGCTTAAGAGCCCTTGGGGTGTCGGCAACCTTACCACAGCTCCCCCTGGTGGCCCCGCTTGTGCTTATGAAGTTATACTGGATACCTGGGCAGAGGGGTTAGAGCAAACCGAGAAGACGGGACCTTTCCTTACCGCGTTCACGAACTCTACCTCAGGGGAGTACCCACTGTATACCGCGGCTACCCATGATGCTCTTTTTGGTCTGAAAGCGGCTATCGAAGCGGTGGCGTGGTACGATGCGGAAGAAGGAGCTGCATACGCGTGGGCTGATAACATTACTCGGTGGCTGGAAGACCCGGCAAACGCCCAGGTGACCACAACTGGCTTGACCACCTATTATCCCCGGCCGGAAACCACGGCTGCCGGGAAGCCAGCACTCACCGAGGCCCAGGTACGCTCGTTGTATGATCTTGATAGCTATACGTATACGTATGACCCAAAGGACTGGACAATGCCGGCACATACCACTCATGACCTGGCCTACGGTCCTGGCCTCTTGACCGGCATTGGCGCCCAGTGGCAGTGGAACGCAGAGGCTGGTGTCTGGAAGAAGGTGGGCGTCTGGCCCATGGATTTCGGAGACGAGTACGACGAGGCGTTGACTGACCAGTACGGCTGCTGGAACTTTGCGTACAACGGCACGGTGGCCCTCGTAATACCGCAGAATGTAATCGACCACCACACGCCTGAGTAGAGAGCAACCGGAGCAAGGGAAGTAGCCCATTGATAGACCTGGAGGTGACTTCGGGTGAGCCCGGGGCACTACTCTTTTTTATCACCTGCCTCTTGTCATTGCGAGACACTCTCCACCTGTCGTTGCGAGGCTGACGAAGTCAGCCGAAGCAATCCCAGAGATTGCACGCACCTTTCAAGTGCGCGCAATGACAAAAAACGATGTGCTCGCAATAACAAAACCTCAAGTGGCTGGACATTGCCTGCCGATAGAGGTATACTAGCTGGCACGTCTTCAAAGCCGCCGCACCAGTAGACAAAAGGGACTGACTAAGGATGGATGAAGTTATTATTTCCCGTGCCATTGCCGAAAGCTACATGAAGGACTTCATGGAGGCGCTGGAGGTGGATGTTGCTGTAGCTGGGGCGGGGCCGGCCGGGCTTGTCACTGCCTACTACCTGGCGAAAGAGGGAGTAAAGGTGGCAGTGTTCGAGAGGCAGCTTCGTATTGGCGGCGGCATGTCCGGGGGAGGGATGATGTTTAACCGCATCGTCGTTCAGGAGGAAGGCAAGCGTATATTGGATGAGTTTGAAGTTCCAGCCAAGGAATACGAAAAGGGGTACTATGTCGCTGATTCGGTGGAGGCTATTTCAACTATCTGTTCAAGTGCTATTAAAGCCGGGGCGAAGATTTTCAATTTGATTAACGTTGAAGATGTCATGATTCGGGAAGATGACAGGATAACCGGGCTTGTTTTGAACTGGAGCGCTGTTTCCTGGTCGAAGCTGCATGTAGACCCTCTAACTGCAAGGTGTAAGGTGGCTGTAGACGCCACCGGCCATGACGCTGAAGTCTGCCGTATCGTAGTAGAGAAAATAGGTCCCAAGTTACGGACGAAGACGGGGGAGGTGATAGGGGAGAAGTCCATGTGGGCTGAGAGGGGAGAAAAAGAAATACTGGAAAATACCAGGGAAGTCTATCCCGGGCTGGTGGTCGCCGGTATGACAGCGAACGCCGTTTTTGGCTCCCCGAGGATGGGAGCAATTTTTGGCGGCATGCTTCTATCCGGTAAAAAGGCTGCCCGGGTAGCCAAGGAATTAATTAAGCAAGGCTAAATTTGCTATGGCAAAGACAATAACTGAAATCAACGAGAAAATCAGAAAAGGTGAGGCTGTCGTGGTGACTGCCGAGGAAGTGATCGACATCGCTAAGGAAAAAGGTGTAAGCAGGGCGGCTGAGGAAATCGATGTGGTTACCACCGGCACCTTCGGCCCCATGTGCGGGTCCGGTGCCTTTTTTAATATCGGACACTCCAGGCCGAGGATAAAACTTGGCGGCGGCAAGGTTTACCTTAATGATGTTCCTGTCTATGCCGGGATAGCTGCTGTTGATGTTTTCCTCGGGGCAACTGCCCTTCCCGATGACGACCCCAGGAACAAGTTCTACCCAGGGGAGTTCAATTACGGTGGCGGGCATGTAATCGAGGAGCTGGTAGCGGGGAAGGACGTAAGACTTACCGCCACCGCTTTTGGAACAGACTGCTATCCCCGGAAAAAGCTGGAGACCTTGATTAATGTTAAGGACATAAACGAGGCAATTCTATTTAATCTCAGAAATGCCTACCAGAACTATAATGTGGCGGTGAACCTCTCCGATAAGGTTATCTATACCTATATGGGGGTGCTTAAGCCGAATTTGGGAAACGCTCACTACTCTACGGCGGGGCAACTCTCACCGCTGTTGAACGACCCTTACTATAAGACTATAGGTGTCGGGACGAAGATTTTCCTGGGCGGCGGCATAGGTTATGTAGCCTGGCATGGTACGCAGCATAACCCTGCTGCTTTGAGGGGAGACAATGGCGTGCCACGGGAGGGAGCAGGGACACTGGCCGTGATCGGAGATTTGAAGCAGATGAAGCCGGAATGGCTGGTCGGGACAAGCATGCTCGGTTATGGCTGCACATTAACTGTGGGCATAGGTGTCCCAATACCAATACTTTCCGAGGAGATTCTCCTCTACACTACAGTAAGCGATGCGGGCATCCTGGCACCCATCGTGGACTATTCCGAAGCTTATTCCCAGTTGAAGCCGGATATCCTGGGAGAAGTTAGCTACGCTGAGCTCAGAAGCGGTCGTATAAAGGTTCAGGGCAAGGATGTCTCGACTGGTTCCTTATCCAGCTATCCTAAAGCGGTGGAAATCGCCACTACCTTGAAAGAATGGATAGAAAAAGGCGAGTTTTTGCTTACCGAGCCCGTGGCTCCGTTGCCCGGAGTAGAGTCGGGCATAACCTTTAAGCCACTTAAGGAAAGGCCGATAGGGGAGTAATTAAGAAAATGAATGTCTCCAGAAGAATAGTACTTCACTTCCCGCCCAACATAACAGAGCAGCCGGTCGTTTACCGCCTGGTCAAGGATTTTGGTCTCACCTTCAATATCCTCAAAGCTTCGGTATCGCCGGGAGAGGAAGGATTGCTGGTTATGGAGCTTAGCGGTGAGCAGAAAAACTATGATAAGGGCGTCAAATACCTCACCGAGGCCGGGGTAGAAATCCAGTCCTTAAGCCAGGATGTCGTCCGCGATGAATCCCGGTGCACTCATTGCGGAGCCTGCATCACCATTTGTCCCACCGAGGCTTTTTCTCTGGAGCCAAAAACAAGGAAAGTGCTCTTTGACCACAATAAGTGTGTTGTCTGCGGACTATGTGTCAAGGCTTGCCCTCCTCGAGCGATGATATTGCATTTCTGACCCTGAACGAAGTGAAGGGGAAGGACCCATGCAGGAGCCACGTTTCTACCGCCACTGGATTAAAGACAGCGGGCTAATTTCCTTCAATGTAGTAGTAGAGCAGACAGACCTGTACATCCGCTCTCAGCGTAATCTGAAGGATAAAGCTCTTAATTCCGTGCGAAAGCACCGGGGCTCTCTAGAGGCGTATATTGGGCGCCATCCTCTTTTCCTGACTACATTGGACAGTTATGAGGCTGAAGCCGAAGCCCCGGCCATCGTCAGAGAAATGGCCAGGGTATCTCAACTAGCGGGTGTCGGTCCTATGGCAGCGGTAGCCGGCGCCATTGCCGAAGCGGTAGGCAGGGATTTACTCGCTTTCTCGCCGGAGGTAATTGTGGAGAATGGTGGCGATATTTTTCTGAAAATATCTAAGAAGAGGCTGGTGGGTATCTACGCAGGGCAATCATCTTTTACCAAAAAAATTGCCCTGGAAATCATGCCCAAGGAAACACCACTGGGCATAGGTACGTCTTCAGGAACCGTAGGACATTCTTTAAGCCTGGGCAGCGCTGACGCCGTTATTGCTCTTTCATCCTCGGCGGCTTTAGCCGATGCCGCGGCCACAGCGCTGGGCAATATGGTCAAGGCCGCAGATGATATTTCTAAGGCAACTGAAAAAGCCCGGAGTCTCGAAGGGTTAAGTGGTGTGGTTATTATCGTGGGCGACAAAATGGGCGTCTGGGGCAGGGTGAAAATTGTGCCCCTTGGTTAAACCTTTCCTTTTTGCCCCGAGCAGTGATAAAGTTTTAAGCAATGAGAAACTCGCCCAACCTCCGTGTGCAATTAGCCCCCCGGCATCCTGAGGGACTAATCCTGTCCAATCCTGTGATGATAGCCTCCGGCATAGCTGGCTATTGCGGGGAATATGCCGAAATTACCGATATACAAAAGTTGGGCGCCATTGTCTGTAAAGGGACGACCCTTATGCCCAAAGTAGGTAATGCCCAGCCACGACTGGTTGAAACCGCTGGTGGTCTTCTTAATTCGGTAGGCCTGGAAAATATCGGTGTTGATGCCCTGATCGGAGAAAAAGCGCCTGTGTGGGCAGGATGGCGGGTTCCGGTTATTGTTAACGTTGCCGGGGAAACAATAGACGAATATGTGGCTGTGACCAGCAAGTTAGAAGGCGTGCCAGGGATCAGCGGCATCGAGCTAAATATTAGCTGCCCCAATGTTTCCTCAGGAGGGATAGAATTTGGTGTCGACCCCGAGCTTTCCGCTCGGGTAACTTCAGCGGTTAAAGCTGCCACCAGCTTACCGGTTATCGTTAAGTTGAGCCCCAATGTGACCGATATTAAGGAAATCGCTTTAGCCGTGGAAGAAGCTGGGGCTGATGCCATATCCCTGATTAACACACTGAAGGGCATGGCAATCGACATAGACCAGAGAAAGCCTTGCCTGGGGAATATTGCAGGCGGACTTTCTGGTCCCGCTATCAAGCCTGTGGCTCTTTATATGGTATTCGAGGCAGCCAGGGTGGTCCGTATTCCAGTGATAGGATGTGGCGGCATTGCTTGTGCCGAGGATGCCCTGGAGTTTATTATGGCTGGAGCTACCGCTGTGCAGATTGGCACAGCCAGTCTGACCAGTCCTGATATCTGTCTTACTATACTGGAGGGGATAGAGCGTTTTATGCTGGATAGGGGGGTGGAGAATTTCACTGACCTTATTGGCGTTGCCCAGGATAAGTCCTGAGAGAGCCGCTATTTGGCGGTTATTTCCTTCTGGATGAAGCTGATTATGTCCTCTGTGGAAGTGCCCGGGCCAAAAACGGCTTTTATGCCTATTTGTTGTAAGGCAGGAATATCATCCTCGGGTATTATGCCACCAGCGATAACCAGGGCATCTTCTCTTCCTTTTTTCCTCAATCCTTCTATGATCGGCGGAAAGAGCTCTAAATGAGCTCCAGACAGGATGCTCAACCCAACAACATCTACATCCTCCTGGATAGCTGCCTCGACAATCATCTCGGGAGTTTGTCGGATACCAGTATAGATTACCTCCATGCCGGCATCCCGCAAAGCTCTAGCTACCACTTTAGCACCTCGATCATGCCCATCTAAACCAGGCTTGGCTAGCAGAACACGAATTCTACCTTCGGTCATAGTCTGCTCCTTCTCTAGATTTTCTGACAAAGCTCAACAAGCACCCCTCTAAGTGATTTGGGGTGAATGAAAGCTACCATGCCCTCTAAGCCAGGGCGCGACTTCTTATCAATTAATTCAATTCCTCTTCCAGAGAGACGGCCGAGCTCCTTATCTACATCGTCAACTTCAAATGTTATATGGTGAAGGCCCTCCCCTCTTTTCTCCAAGGCTTTAGCCATATTAGTGCCGGGAAGTGGTTCTAAAAGTTCCAGATTGGCGCCCTGGCCCAAGGAAAGGATGGCTGCCTTTACTCCTCGCTCCGGCAGGGTTTCAATCTTGTCAACTTCAGCGCCGAAACAATCCTTATAAAGCTTTATCGCTTCATCGAGGTTGCTGACTAAAATACCGATGTGGTCAACTTTTCTGGTCATTTCACCTCCTTTAAAGCCAGTACCATAAATCTTGAAAGCTGCTTCTCAAAAAACCAGGAATTCCTTTTGGGTAGAAAAAATCTGGCGCAGTACATCACATATCTCACCCTCGGTGGCGTAAGCCTCCACACATTCGAGAAAGGCGGGCATGGTATTATCCTTGCTTCGGGCGACATCTTCCAATCGCTTAAGCGCCTGCTTGACTTTGCCGTTGTTCCTGTCTTTCCTAACCTGGGCAGTCCTTTCCTTCTGTCTTTTTTCCACTTCGGGCTTGACTCGCAGCAGCCCTACTATTTTAGGATAGGAAGAGACGAATTTGTTTACCCCTACCACGGTACGTTTACCGCGTTCACTTTGTTTCTGGTATTGGTAAGAAGAGTCTTGAATTTCCTTCTGCTGATATCCGTGCTCTATGGCAGATACGGCACCACCAATGCTATCAATATTGGCGATATAGTCCCCGGCTTCCTTTTCCAGGCTGTCTGTTAGGTGCTCTATGTAATAAGAGCCACCAAGAGGATCGACGACAGCAGCAATGTCACTCTCGTAGCCCAATATTTGCTGAGTCCGCACAGCTATGGTCACTGCTTCTTCAGAAGGCGGAGCATAAGCTTCGTCGAAGGAGTTAGTATGCAGTGATTGAGTACCTCCTAATGTTGCAGCCAGGGCTTCTAGGGCTGTCCGCACAATATTATTATGAGGCTGCTGTGCAGTGAGGCTACATCCAGCAGTTTGAGTGTGGAAGCGAAGCATCCAGGAACGTGGCTCTTTAGCCCCAAATCTCTCTCTCATAATCTTCGCCCAGAGGCGTCGTGCCGCCCTAAATTTGGCAATCTCTTCAAAAAAGTTGATATGGCTATTGAAGAAGAATGATAGCCTGGGAGCGAATGTATCTACATCAAGCCCAGCATCAATAGCTGCCTGAACATAAGCAATACCGTTAGCGAGGGTGAAGCCAATTTCTTGAGCCGCAGTGGAACCAGCTTCTCGTATATGGTAACCACTGATACTGATGGTATTCCAGCGAGGGACCTGCTCAGCACAATAAGCAAATATATCAGTGGTCAACCGCATGGAAGGGCGGGGTGGGAAGATGTGAGTACCCCGGGCAATGTACTCCTTGAGTATGTCATTTTGAGTAGTGCCGTTTAATTTAGCTGGCTCGACTCCTTGTTTTTTACCCAGGGCAATATACATGGCGAGGAGAATCGGGGCAGTGGCATTTATGGTCATGGAAGTGCTTACCTTATCCAGAGGTATATCTTGGAAAAGGACCTCCATATCCCGGAGACTGTCTATGGCAACACCAACCTTGCCCACCTCGCCTCTAGCTAAGGGATGGTCAGAGTCATAACCGATTTGTGTGGGCAGGTCGAAGGCTATGCTCAGCCCAGTCTGCCCTTGCTCTAAGAGATAGCGGTACCTCTGGTTAGTTTCCTCAGCAGTACCAAAGCCAGCGTACTGGCGTATTGTCCATATTCTACCCCGATACATATTTGCCTGGACACCCCGGGTAAAGGGATACCCTCCGGGGTAGCCTAAATCTCGAGTGTAGTCAAAATTTACCAAGTCCTCCGGTGTGTAAACAGTATCAATCTCCAGGCCAGAGCTGGTTTCAAACTTCTCCTGACGCTCGGCGGCACGCTTTAAAGCCGAAGCCAATGTAGTTTCACGCCATTCTTGCTTAGTTTTATTGGCCATAGCTACCCCCTGAGTTAAGAAAATTTATCCAATGGACTCTATCGGGTCCAGGTATTACCTTGGCTGAAAATGGATTAATAACCTCCGCTTGTAATTCTGAGCCCTTCGCATCTTGTCATCCTGAGGCATTCACTTTTTGTCGTTGCGAGCACCTGAAAGGTGCGTGGCAATCATCTGCCCCACCGAGATTGCGGAGCCTGTTCCGAAGCATAAGCGAGGAATCTCGCTCCTCGCAACGACACGAGGGGGAGATTGCTTCGGCACTATCGTAGCCTCGCAATGACAGAATTGAGGTGTCATTCTGAGCCTTTCGCATAGCTCAGGATGGTGGCTAGAAATTCTTCGTCTTCCAACCCCATATTGACTCTCAGAATGACGTTACTAAACGCTCTCGCTATGTGCTATTGACACGGAGTATGTCATACTATTTACTTTTCTCTGACCCGCTAATCTTGCCCAAAATGGGCACTAGATCCATGGGCAAGGGGAACACGATGATGTTGCTTCTCTCTGTGGCAATGCCTGACAATGTCTGCAAATAGCGAAGCTGTAGAGCTGAAGGCTGACTGGAAATAATTTTGGCAGCCTCGGCCAATTTCTCTGCCGCCTGGGCTTCACCCTCGGCGTGAACCACCTTGGCTCTCCTCTCTCGCTCAGCCTCAGCTTGGGCTGCCATAGCCCTCTGCATTGTTTGCGGCAGTTGCACATCCTTAACCTCTACCATGCTCACTTTTATACCCCAGGGGTTAGTGCCTTCATCAACCACCCCCTGTATCTTTTCGTTGAGCCTGTCCCGCTGGCCTAATAACTCATCCAGCGTAGATTGTCCGACAACATTTCTTAAGGTGGTAGCGGCAAGCAGCGAGGTTGCCTTGATATAGTCGAGCACCTTGAGAATAGCCTCTGTGGCATCGACCACCCGAAAGTAAATTACGGCGTCAACCCTGACAGTAACATTGTCCAAGGTGATGCACTCTTGCTCTGGAACGTCCATGGTAATTACCCGAAGGTCAAGTTTCCTCATATTCTCAATGAAAGGTATAATGAGGACCAGGCCCGGTCCTCTAAGGCCAACCCACCTGCCCAAGCGAAAAACGCCCCCTCTTTCATACTCTCGAACGATTTTGATAGCTGCCGACAAAAGTATTATTACTACTACTGCGATAATAAAATAAATAAACCAGTTCATTTTTCCTCCTTCTCTTTAGATTTTTTGGTCACCCACAATTTCAATCCTTCTACTTTGGTTATTATCACCTCCTCTCCAGGTTCTATTTTACTACCTTCGGCTATGGCTGTCCATAACTCTCCCTCAGCCAGAACCGTGCCCTTGGGGTTAAGAGTCGTTTGCACAACAGCTTCCTTCCCTACCATCTCCTCTACACCAGCCGAGAGTTTTAGCCTCTGGCCTTTTACGATGGCGTAAATAACGAAAATGATAAAAGCGACGGCAAAAACTATGGCTATGATAATTGGGCCAGTCATTTCGAAATCCATAAAATCCATGAATGCCTCCTTCCTATTCTTTTGATTTCTTTGCCACCCATAATTTCAATGCTTCCACTTTGGTTATTATCACTTCCTCACCCGGTGCTACTCTGCCGCCTTCCGATGCCGCCGTCCATAATTCTCCCTGGGTTAAAACCGTGCCCGTAGGGTCGAGAGGTGTTTTTGCTATGGCTATTTTCCCAATCATTCCTTCAGCCCCGGTAGCCTTGCGCCGCCTTTGCCCACGGATAATGGCGCCGACGACAAAGATAGCGAAAGCGGTGGCGCCTGCCGTAACTCCGGCAATTAACCCCCTATTTACCTCTATCCCCGGGCTGTGGCTGAACAATATCAGCGAGCCAATAACCATCGAGACTATACCTCCGGCTGTCAATAACCCAAAACTGGT
>Ga0307443_1000428_pt1 | contig 27358 bp, 28 predicted proteins | sample SalMarSW160220MG_FD_202148 | JGI IMG/M metagenome (GOLD analysis project Ga0307443, IMG submission 202148) | Salt marsh sediment microbial communities from the Plum Island Ecosystem LTER, Massachusetts, United States - SW1601-220 | ecosystem: Environmental > Aquatic > Marine > Intertidal zone >... | reverse complement strand
GGTTTGTCTTATATTAACATTGGAGGTATAGATGAAAAGGACTTGCCAGCTTAGTGTAGCAGCAAGTCTGCTACTTGTTAGCATCCCGCTCTCTGCAGGTTGGATTCATACCTATGGAGGGGAATATAATGATGCTGGCCACTGGGTGGAACAGACCTTGGATGGAGGTTACATCGTCGCAGGTCAGCTCATGGAATGTGATACGGGTTCTTATTACCTCATCAAGACGGATTCCCTGGGAGATACCCTATGGACGCGCACCTACATGCGGACTCCGCCATCAATGCTAGACCTACCACCTGAAGCCCGCTGTGTTCAGCAGACCTCAGACGGAGGATACATTATCACAGGGCGAAGTGGAATCGATGTAGTGGTCATAAAAACCGATGAACATGGCGATTCCTTATGGGGGCGAAATCTTTGTGTCACGTATCCCAACAGAGGCCTCTGCGTGCGAGAGACCTCGGATAAAGGATATTTAGTATCAGGAGGGGAATATTCCTTTTTTCTCATAAAGCTCGACTCGGCGGGTGACGTGGTTTGGGATCGTTGCTGCTATAAGAGGCTGGGCGAATACATACAACTGACTCCTGATGATGGCTGCATTATCACAGGATATAGTGACTCCAGCGTATGGCTAATGAAGACCGATAGTGAGGGCGATTCCCTTTGGGCACATCTCTACAGCTTAGGGGAGGAGGGACTTGCCACAGGTTACTGCGTTCAGCGAACTTCGGACGGCGGGTATATCATAACCGGAGAGGCAAATCGTGTTCAGTCCCTTCCGGTCGCAAGCGATTTATTTATCTTAAAGACCGACGAGAACGGCGACTCTGTTTGGGCACGCTTCTATGGTAACGAAGGTCGCGACATTGGTTACTCCATTTGCCAGACCCCTGATGACGGCTATATTATTACAGGCGTGAAGGGGCTCGGGCCATACACAAATAAGGGGGTTTGGCTCCTAAAGATCGATGAGCAGGGGGATAGCGCTTGGGCGCGTACCTTTGGCAGTGTCGGTGACGTAGGTGCATGCGTTCAAGTGACCTCGGACAGAGGTTATATCATCGGCGGGTCGACATGCTCCTATGCTCCCCTGCACAGAGGAGCGGATGTTCTCTTAATAAAGACTGACTCTCTCGGCTATGTGAGCCTTGAAGAGGAACCAGTTATAGAGTCTGTCATCCGGCTTGAGGCATCCCTCAACCGGCTCTTCTACGACGTGTCCGGGAGTGTTACGGGCGAAGCCAAGCTTACCCTTTACTCCGCCGACGGCCGCCGCGTGCTTACCGAAATCATCCAGGGCAAGGGCGTCTGGAACGCACCGGCTCTTCCACAAGGTGTCTATTTTGCACGGGTTTCAACCAAGGGTTACTCGGCACGCACAAAAGTCGTCGTGCTACGCTAACGGTCGGGTCCCCGCGCGGTCGTGGAACGGACGCGTGGGGTGAAGGCGTCTATTTCGCCCGGGTTGAGGGTGAGGCGTCGTCCACGACTCAGAAGTTTGTTCTCATAAGATAGTAAGCGGGCCGACCTGATACCCTATGGGTCACTCAGTACCCCAAGGGGCACGCTGAGGTCGGCCCCTACATTCTCAGCCGTCGCTTTGCGATCCTTTCGTCGCAGGCGAAAGGGAGCATTAAAGATCGCCACGCTCACTCCGTTCGCTCGCGATGACGGAGGGTAGTTGACACAATCCCTTATTTTATTATAGTTTTGTGATGGGATTAGAGCAAATCTTGGTTTCAATAGTAGATTGGTTCATTGAAGCGGCTCCTATAATAGGCGCAGTTGGAGGTTTTATTGGAGGGGTAGGTGCAGTTGTCGCTATTTTCTTCCTTTGGCGAAATCTCGTTCAGATTCGGCATCAGATTAGATTTCAGAACAAAGGATTTTTAGTGGTTGATGTTAAAAAGATATCTGGATTTTCTTCTACCCCGGAATCAGGTATTGAATATCTCAATATAAGTTATCACTTTCTTCCAACAGGTCGGGTTCCATTAATTGTCAAAACTGCAGAATGGAAAACAACTGAAAAAAAAAGAGATAGATTACGGAAAATGGCAGAAGAGTCTTATTAAGATGGAAAGAAAAATCACGGGACCGATTATTCCAAATAAAGGATATACTTTTATTATTACTAAAGAAAATGTACCTGGTAATCTCTTTGACGCGATTAAGATCACTGAGGATGGTCGTAAAGAATCTAGGATAGAATATTATCTCCACGGTATCTTTGAGTATGGTGATATTATGGAAGAAACATACTGGGTATACATTCGTTGGCTTGTAACACAGGATATTGAACAAGTTTCTCCAGGTAACATCCCTCAATCTCAAGAATTAACACAACGGTTGCGTTCCGAAGATTACAAACATATTAAGTAATTTTATAGTAAACAAAAAAGGTTCAATTTAACAGCGCGTACAGGACGATGTTTATCCCCATGCGGAAGGCGCGCTCGCGAACGTCAGGCGGGTCGTTGTGGGCCGCTGTCCAGCCGTCAGACGGGTTCGAGTTGAAGGTATAAAATATAACGAGTCTTCCGGCGTCAAAAAGCCCAAAACCTTTGGGCGGGCCTTCTTCATGCTTGTGGGTCTGCGGCGGGCCGTTATCAAAATCATAGAAGATGTGGTAGATGGGATGATTAAAGGGCAGTTCCACAAGCTCGGAGTTGGGGAAAACTTCTTCGATCTCGGCACGAAAGCTTTCATCCATCCCGTAGTCGTCGTCGGCATAAAGAAACCCGCCTGACCGCAGATACTCCCTCAGCCTCTCCCGCTCCGCCTTGGAGAATGAGACCTTCCCGTGGCCGGTCATGTAGAGGACAGGGTAGTTTGCTATCTCGCGGTCCATCAGCGTCAATACCTTCTGGTCTTCAGCTACGAGTATGCTTGTGCGCGCCGAGATTTCCCTGGCCAGGTTCGGCAGGGCGTCTGGATCGTTGTACCAATCCCCGCCGCCGCCGTACTCGAGTCTTGCAAGCTGAATAGGGGAGAGCGCTACCAGTAATAAAAAAAGGTAGTTCACACGCCGACCGCTACCTCTAAGAGGCGGGTTACTATCGAGTATGGAATCCTCACGCATCCGATCTCGTTACGTCCCACACCGTGATAATCTGACCCCCCGGTGGGCATAAGCCGGTTCTTCAAGGCGAGTGCATACAGATGATCCTCAAAACTTGGAGAATGTTCAGGATACCAGACCTCGATCCCGTCAAGGTACTCTAACGTGCGCTCGGCCGCGTTCTCGATGCGGTACATGCCGGGATGGGCAAGTACACCTACCCCCTGGTGTTCATGTATGAACTCCACCGCCTCCTGGATGGAGAGTTTGGCCTTGGGAACGTAGGCCACCCCATCCGGGCCCAGAAAACGGCTGAACACCTCGTGGACGCTGCGGGCAGTCCCTTGAGCCATCAACGCCTTGGCCACGTGCAACCGGCCTATCGACTTACCGGTAGAGAAGCGGCGCACCTCTGCAATGTTAAGTATGATACCCGCCTGGTTGAGGCGATCGATGATCTCAAAGACCCGCTCCTCACGCTTGGCCTGATACCATTCGAGCCTTTCCTCAAGCTCGGTTTCGTTGCCTGGAGCAAAGTAGCCTAGCATGTGAATCTCGTTGCCGTCAAGCTCGCACGAAAGCTCCACCCCTGAGATTACCTCAATACCGAGCTTTCTGCCCGCCAGCTTTCCTTCATTAAGCCCGGCCACAGTGTCGTGATCGGTAATAGCCATCGCTTTGAGGTTGACGTCCTTGGCCATTCTTACCGTCTCGGCCGGAGGATACAGACCGTCTGAGTAGCTCGTATGTATATGAAGGTCAGCGGATGAGCCTGTCACGAGCCGAGTTCTTTAGGAATAAGGTTAAGGTTTTTTGCCACCCGCTCTATGATAAACTCGTCTATATTGGGCTTGCGCTGGATGTAGCCCTCGATCAATGCGTTATCACAAATGATATTGACGAGCCTTGGACGCCCCCCGGAGAACGAGGTTACTGCGTCCAGTGCTTTGTCGGTGAAGATGGAATCCATACGTCCGGCAATCTGTAAGCGGTACCGGATGTAGGCCTTGACGGCATCTGCGGTCAGGGGATTGAGGGTTACCCGTACGGCAACGCGCTGGTACAGGGCCGCGTTCTGCGCAAGGTTGACCTCAAGATCGGGTAGACCCAAAAGGATAAAGGTAACCAGCTTATCCCCCTCAGCGGTCTCAAGATTGATGAACCCCCTGATCTCTTCTAAGGTCTCTGGATCGTCGATCTTATTCGCCTCGTCTATGAATATCACCGCCTTGTTACCTGCATTGTATATCTCGAAGAGCCTATTTACTATCATGGAAAACAACTCTGAGGCTTCATCAGGCAGGTATTCAATATCGAGGAGGGTTGCGATCTTTTCTAAGAGCCAGCGTGGTCTGATCGAGTGGGTCAGGACCACCATGCCGATATGATAGCGTTCGTCTGCTTCGAGTTCGGTGAGTATACGCCGCGAAAGGGTCGTCTTGCCGGTCCCGATCTCGCCCAGGAGAAGAGCAAGTCCCCTTCCGCGTTCTGCCGCGTGCAGGAGATACTCGCGCGCCACTGCATGCTGTGGACTGTTGAAGTAGAAACGAGGATCGGGCTGAACCGCGAAGGGTTCGCACTTGAGTCTATAGAAGGTTTCGTACGCCATCTCTACACAAACTGAATCGGGTCTGCAGGTCTCTTCTTGCCTTTATGGGTATCTTCCTCGGAGAGCCTGGGTACATCCTCGATTATCTTTACCCCGGGCTTCTTTTTTTTCTGTGCCTGTGATGCAAGGGTTGCAAGCTGCTTTCTTGTTTTCCTCGCCTCCTCCGGACGTCCCTGTTCCTCGTATGCCGTAACAAGTGCTTCAAGCACCTCTTGTTTCAGGTTCACCTCCCGCTCGGTGAAGCTTTCAGTCAAAAGGAATCCAATCAAGGTGTCCTTATCATCCGAACGCGCGAGGAGCGACAGGAGTTCGCCAAGCTTCTTAACCGAAGGTTTATTCAGGTAGGCGGGACGTTCTTCAAAGAAGGCCTCGGACCACAACCCCTCCTCGCGGAAGAAGGCGGCCAGTTCGCCCCTCTCTTTAAGTTCTTCTGAGGTGTGTCTTAACAGAGGCATAAGCGAAGCCAGAAACTCCTCGATCCCCATGCTGGCCAGACCAGCCACCTTTTCTTCCATCTCGGCTTCAGGTTCTTTCTCCTGCGGCTGGGTTTCAACCGGAGCCTCGCTTATATCAGTGGGTGGTACGTGTTCGGGAGGCTCTGAGGGGATCTGCACTTTTTGTTCACCTTCCGAAGGCGATGGGGTAGGTGTCTCGGATTCTTCCGGGGCAGTTACCTTTTGTGGAGGAGGCTCTTCGGGGGCGGGTTCTTCACCAAAAGCAGGTCCGAATCCCATCCTGGCGACCATCTCGTCTATGTCTTTACGAGAGCGAGGCTTGAGCTTTTCGAGCCCTCGTTTGGCGGCTTGGTTGTCCTTATCCAGTTCGAGTATCTTTTCATAAAGCTTTACCGCCTCTTCCTTATCCCCACGCTCCTCGTACATTTTAGCCGCCATGAGATACTCGGTTACTGCCTCGGACTTGAAGCCTATCTGCAAGAGCAGCCCCGCGAGTTCTACCTTGCCTTCAGGATCCAGACCTTCCTGTTTCATGACTCCTCGTAAAGTTTGGTGTATTCCTTCTGTATATGTGCCGCCTCGGTATATTTCCCATGGCCCTGAAGGGTGAAGATAACGTTTTCCACTACCAGACGCACCTCGTCGTTCTGTTCCAGATAGGCGAGTATTTTAGCCACTTTAAGTGCTAAGTCAAGATTCTCCTTGTCTATGTCTATCATTTTCTTCACGATAGATGAGAGTGCGTGAGGGTCGTTGCGCCTGCGGTAGAAGTCGAACTCCCGCAGAAGGTAGTCGTAGGCTGCATGCTCAACTCCCATGGCCAGATAGAGATCGGCCCGGCGCAGGCGGATGTCCACATTATCCGGGTCTTTCCGGGCCAGACGTGCCGCGGCCGCGATCGCAAAAACGAAGTTTGAGCGTTCCTCTGCCACACTCAACGCGTCTTTGAGCTTCTGGATACCCTCCTCGGTCTGCCCTTGGGCCAAAAAAAGCACCCCTTGAAAGTAGCTTAACTCCTCCGCGTCCGGGGCATAGGCTCCTTCCCGCTCAAGCATCATCCTGGCTTCGTTCAGGCGGCCCTCGCGCAGCGCATCACTCAGCGCCTTGCGTACCTCACTCGTGAGCACAGACCACCTCGCCTCTCTTTATAACGGTGCGTATCGAGTTGCGGTTGAAGAGGTACAAAAGCTCCTCCCAGGTATCCATTTCAAGCAGCAGCAGGTCGGCGTACTTGCCGGGCCTGACCGATCCCACTTCATCGGCAAGCCCCAGGGCGCGGGCTGCGTTGATGGTGATGCCTTTAAGCGCCTCCTCAAGGGTCAAGCCGTCCACGAGCGCCCCGCAGGCAGCGGCAAATGGAAGGGCAAAGATGGTGGATGAACCCGGGTTGAAGTCCGTGGCCACCGCAATCTGCATACCAAGTTCACGCATTAGATCAACGTTGGGACGGGCTTTCTCCTTAAGAAAGAAGGTAGTGGCAGGCAGAAGCACCGGTACCACGCCTGCCTCGGCCATCGCTCGAAGACCCTCCTCGTTTGACTTGACAAGATGCTCTGCAGAGATCGCCCCAAGCTCAGCCGCAAGCCTGGCACCGCCCGTGTCCTCAATCTCATCCACGTGAAGTTTAATCCCTAAGCCAAGTTCGGCTGCCTTCTCAAGTATCCTCCGCGTCTCCTCGTTACTAAAGGCTATAGAGTCGCAGAAGGCGTCCACGAACATGGCCAGCCCTTTTTCCGCGACCTCGGGAAGCATGAGATCGATCACCTCGTTAACATACTCCTCACGCGAGGGCCCTTCAGGAAAGGCATGAGCGCCCAGGAACGTGGGAACCAGGGTTTGGGGAACCTCCTCGGATAAGCTGCGAATCACTGAGAGTTGTTTGAGTTCATCGGCCAACGTCAAACCGTATCCCGATTTGATCTCCACCGTGGTCGTGCCCCAGCGAAGCATCTCGCGAAGCCATTTAAGCCCCTCTTCATAAAGCTCCTCAAATGTTGCGTGCCGGGTTGCCTTTACCGTCGAGAGTATCCCACCGCCCTTTTTTGCAATCTCCTCGTAGCTTGCACCTGCCATGCGTCTTCGAAACTCCTGCGTTCTTGATCCTGCAAACACCAGGTGTGTATGGCAGTCCACGAAGCCGGGCATCACCACCATGCCTTCTGCATCAAGTACCTTCTTGGCGTCACACCTCTCACCTTCCTTCACCGTGCAAACCTTTGAGATACGGCCCTCATGCAAAAGAATACTACCCTTCTCTATTACTCCCAGATTCTCACCCTCCATGGTTACTATTTGTGATGCGTTGCGTATGATGAGATCGAAGATCACCCGATCCTCTCCTTGAACCACGCATAGGTTTGGCGGATACCGTCTGACAGATTCACCCGCGGCTGCCAGCCCAGATCATTTCCGGCGCGGCTTACGTCCAGTACGGAACGAAACACCTCGCCCGCACGGGCGGCATCGTGGGAAACCTTAAGGGAACCTTCAAGCCTCTCGAACTCTGAAAACAGCTTGTTGATGCTGGTCTCAATCCCTGTGCCTATGTTATATGTGCCGGGTTTGCCATCCACAGCCGCCAGGTTTGCTCGCGCCACGTCCTTGACGTAAACGAAGTCACGGGTCTGATCGCCTGTTCCGTAGATCACACACCCCTCACCTGAAAGTGCCTTGAGTGAGAATATCGCCACCACCCCTGCCTCGCCGTAAGGGTCCTGTCGCGGACCGTAGACGTTGGCGTAACGCAGAACCACAGGCTCTATCCCATACTCGTTCCGGAAAAAGCGGATGTAGTGCTCAGCCGACGCCTTGGCGATGCCGTAGGGTGCAAGCGGAATAACCGACGTGTCTTCATTCGATGGGATACTCGGCGCATCGCCGTAGAGTGCTCCGCCGGTCGAGGCGAAGATGAAGCGCTTGATTCCGTGTCTGGCCGACGCCTCAAGCAGGTTGATGGTTCCCAAAATATTCTGCTCGGCGTCGAAGCAGGGCTCGCGCACCGAACGGTTTACCGAGATCTGCGCCGCGTGGTGGTCTACGATCTCGGGCTTGAACTCTGAAAAGACCTTCTCTAACCCTTCCTTATCCGTGACATCAACCTCAAAGAAGCGGGATTCCTCAGGGAGATTCTCACGTCTACCTGACGAGAGATTGTCGAGGACTGCCACGGTATGACCTGCTTCAATCAATACCTCCGCTACGTGGCTTCCGATAAACCCTGCCCCTCCGGTTACCAGGATTCTTTTCATGCAAAGATTATAATGGAATAGCTTCAAAAATCAAGACTTAAGAATGCTCCTTTTGCCGTCCGGCAAAAGATCGCAAGCAAAAAAAGGCAGGAACTATCGAACCGGGATAACCTTTCGGGTTACCGATGGATTGCCCGACACCTCCCGGATGAAGTAAACCCCTGGCCCGTAACACTTCCCCCAGGCCACTATCCCAGATGAAGTATTGGATTTGATTTCATCCACCTTACGACCGGTTGCGTCGAAGACGGCAAAGCAGGCGTGAGAACCTTGCGGGTAGCCTGAGTACTTCAGCACGATCTGTGAACCAACCGAGGAGGTAAGCTCCCAGGATGGTGATTGTTTTATTGGCGGCTCGGCTATCTCCGTCCATCTGCCGTCGGCAAAGTCCTGGTCGAATTCTCTGTACGCAAGCGGCGAGTAAGTATGGGAGGCGGGCGAAAACGTCCAGCCCGGGAGGTTCGGGGATAAGGTGTAGGAGCCACCATTGTAGACCTCGATGGAATAATAGCCGCTGGTGTCGGTAAGGACCTCAACTGTGGTGTCGCCTGAAAGGGATACAGGGAAGTCCTCCATGGGTTTTCCGGTGGAGTCGGTTACCCTGCCTGTGATGGTTAACGGCTGGCGGACCTTCATAACCAGCATGTCCCAGTTATCGCCGTTGTGATGCGAACCTGTAAGGTAGATGTAGCCTTCTTCGTCAACCTCTATGGCCTTGATCTCCTGCTTACCCTCGAGGGTATCCATCCATGACCACAGCATCTTGCCTGCCGAGTCGGTCTTAACCAGAGCAACGTCCTCCTCCGAACCACGCACTTGCCAGCCCGCAAGATAGCAGTCGCTTATGGCATCCAGCTTGATGTCACGGCAGTGTTCATCCGCACCCAAGTCGTAACGCTTGGCGCTGTCAGGCCATAAGAACTTGCCGTAGATGTCGTTTTTGATGAGCATAAAGGTACGTGCTCCTAACCCCATATCACCACAGAGAAAGACGTGGTCAGCTGAGTTCAAGGCTATCCCTTCGCCATGGGCCCATTCAACCTCGTAGCGGTGGATGATTCGCTTAAGCGTGCCATCCAACGTCCACGCGCACCACATGTAGGGGGTTTTACAGGATACATAAACGGACTTTTCCGAATCCAAAGCCAAACCCGTAGGGGTCTGATTACCAATCGGCTGCCAGAAGTCGCTCCACAACATGTTGCCATCCTTACCATATTTCGTGATTCGGAGGTCAGGATTGGCTTTTAATACACAGATATTTCGCAATCCGGTAGTGCCTTTTGTAGCTTGGCAACACCTGCTTCGCTAACTTGGGAGTGAGAAGAAAGGTATAATTCTTTCAGGTTGGTGAGTCCTTCCAGATGAGCTAAGCCTTTATCGGTTATTTTGGTTGTAATAAGATATAATTCCCTCAGGTTGGTAAACTTTTTAAGATGAACTAGGTCAGCATCGGTGATGTTGGTGTCCCAAAGGTATAATCCTCTGAGGGTAGTAAGCTTAGACAACTTGGCAAGAGCAGTATCAGAGAAGGAATCGTTTTCAACCTCGACAGCTTCTAATGCCGATAACTGCTGCAATTCACCTAGGTTGACTTTATCTATGATTACCGTCAAAATACGTTCTGGGTGGGAGATATATGAAACCTTAATTTTCATCAGATTAGCGCCAACTAACTGACTATTAACCCAAAGCAGACCATCTTCTATTCGGTAGTCGATGCTATCTTTCCCCTGCCAGTGGTAGCGGAAACCCCCTAGGCAGAGATAATCACCGCATTCCCAATCACCAACGTACACTTTCTTTTTGAATTTCCCATCTTCCGTAAGAACCAGCCAGTTATCCTTTTGCTCTTCAGTCACCTCGTTGGTCTTCTGTGGTGTGGTTACTGACTGGTTATCTGATTTCTTGCATGAGGGGAGAACGGAGAAACTCATTAGTATCAATGCTAAAACAGCAAGTACAAGACCCACAGTTTTCCTCCTGCGAATTATTTTCTTGTGCATCTTATCCTCCTTTCTTTCATATTTTATCTTAAATATGGTTTTCGTCAACGATTACGGGTTATTTGGGCCTGGTTCCCCTTTTAAGTATTTCCTTATCCATCTTGAGCTTGAGTTCGGTGATCCGGTCGCGATAGATGACCGCTTTTTCAAAGTCAAGTTGGTCGGCGGTCTCTTTCATGAGTTGCTTGAGTTCGGCGATCATAGCCAACCGCTCCTCCTCGTCGGCGGGCTCGTGCCCGAGGTCAATCTCCTCTATCTTCCTGGCGTCGGCGACCCCGGTGGTGGCCATCACCTGCTGGATGGATTTTTTTATGGTCTGCGGGGTTATCCCATGGTCGGTGTTGTATCGGATCTGTTTTTTTCGGCGCCGTTCCGACTCCTGGATGGCCGCCTTCATGGAGTTTGTTTTCCTGTCTGCGTAAAGGAGCACCAGACCTTCCACGTTTCGCGCGGCCCGGCCCGAGGTTTGAATCAGCGACCTGGTATCGCGCAGGAACCCCTCCTTGTCAGCATCCAGGATGGCAACCAGCGACACCTCGGGCAGATCCAGCCCCTCCCTCAATAAATTGATCCCCACCAGCACGTCGAACTCTCCCAGACGCAGCCCGCGCAAAAGCTGGACCCGTTCAAGTGCGTTTATCTCCGAGTGCATGTAGTGTACCTTAAGCCCCATCTCGGCAAGGTAGGTGGCGAGGTCTTCGGCCATCCGCTTGGTCAGGGTGGTAACCAGGGTACGCTCCCGCCGCTCAACGCGCACGCGTATCTCCTCTATGAGATCGTCAACCTGATTGGCGGTGGGACGGATTATCATCGGCGGATCAACCAGACCGGTGGGACGTACCACAAGATCGATTATCCTGTCCTTGGAGTTGATAAGCTCGTAGTCACTTGGTGTAGCCGAGGTGTAGATGCGCTGACCGACAAGACCCTCGAACTCGGCGAACTTCAAGGGCCGGTTGTCCAAAGCCGATGGCAGTCTGAACCCGTGATCCACCAGGTTCTGTTTGCGAAAGCGGTCGCCCTTGTACATGCCGTCCACCTGAGGCACGCCTACGTGCGATTCGTCCATGATGGTCAAAAAATCCTTGGGGAAGTAGTCGAGAAGACACCAGGGTCTGGATCCAGCCGTACGTCCTGACAGATGCCTGGAGTAATTCTCGATACCAGGGCAATAGCCCACCTCCCTCAGCATCTCGATGTCGTAGCGGGTTCTGGTTTTCAGTCTCTGCGCTTCAAGGAGCTTTCCCTGGCTCTCAAGCTCGGCCACGCGCTGGACCATCTCCTCGTGGATCGTCTTTAAGGCCTCTTGAAGCGTGATCTCGGAGACCATGAAGTGCCGGGCCGGAAAGATCATCACACTCTTGGGTTGATCTATTATCTTGCCGGATACGGAGTTGAATCTTTTGATTGAGGATACCTCATCGCCGAAGAACTCGATTCTTAAGGCTACATCCTCATGGGCCGGCCATATCTCAACCACGTCACCTTTCACTCTGAACGAGGAACGTTTAAGCTCGTAGTCGTTGCGAGAGTACTGCTCGCGAACAAGATCAGCCAGAAGGTCATCTCTGTCCAGCTCATCACCTACCTTTACCAGCTTCACCCTGTCGGCGAACTCGGAGGGTTCGCCTATGTTGTAGATGCATGATACGGAGGCTACGATTATTACGTCGCGGTGGGAGAGAAGTGACGCGGTCGCCCTCAGCCTCAACCTATCGATCTCCTCATTGATGTCGGCTTCCTTCTCAATATACAAATCATACTCGGGCACGTAGGCCTCGGGTTGGTAGTAGTCGTAATACGAGATGAAGAACTCCACCGCGTTGTGGGGAAAGAACTGCTTATACTCGCCGAAAAGCTGAGCTGCCAGGGTCTTGTTCGGACTCATAACCAGGGTCGGGCGCTGCACCTGCTCAATCACGTTGGCCATCACGAACGTCTTGCCCGAGCCGGTTACGCCTAAAAGGGTCTGATGTTTGTCGCCTCTCTTTATGCCTTCCACCAGTTCGGCTATCGCATGGGGCTGATCGCCCGCCGGCTTCATGTCGGTTACCAGCCTGAACTCAGGCATACAAGAGCTCCAACATCCTCTCGGGATCGAGATGCGCCGTCCGCAGTATCGCCTGTGTGGTATCCATAGGCAGGTCCTTTTGGTGGAAAGGGACAGCTACTCGCGCCCCTCTGGAATCCGAGTGCATGATGACGTGGCTGCCCGAACGATGATCTTCGTGGAATCCCGCGTCTTTCAGGAGGCGCAACAGATCTTTTGATTTTAACGCAGGGACCTTATTCATCTGCGATTGAGATTTCATCCACTATGCACTCTGAATCATCCAGAGAACATTCGCCGTGCTCTTTCATACATTTCAGGTAACAGGAAATGGCGTCGGCAAGCATCTTCTTCGTTTCCTCCAGGGTTTCCCCGTAAGAGATGCATCCGGGCAGAGAGGGAACAGATGCGGTGTATCTCCCTTCAGGTTCGGGCTTGAACAGCACCTTGAATTTCTTCATCAGTTCAGTATAGCTCTGAGCAGGGTTTCGTCAAGCTGGAGGAGAGAGAATCTTAAACTCATCACGAATGACTCGGTTATATTAGTTGACCTGTTTGTTAATTCGACTAAAATACTCCGATGAGCAACTCTCGTTTCTACGAAGATGCGGTAAAGGACAGCGTAAGGCGTGCGCTTGCCGAGGATATAGGTATCGGCGACGTCACAACCCTTGCAACTGTTCCTGCAGGGACAAGGGCTGAGGCCATCCTGTTATGCAAGGAAGAGGGTGTGATTGCAGGCGTCGAGGTAGTCAGAGAGGTTTTTGCCCAGGTGGATAAGCGGATAGAGGTGGTGTTTTTCTTCAACAATGGAGAAAGGATACGTCCAGGTGATGAGCTGGCCAAGCTTTCAGGTCCTGGGAGGGGAATCCTTGTGGCCGAGCGGACAGCTCTTAATTTCCTTCAACATCTTTCCGGCATCGCTACACTGACCTTTCGTTTCGTGACCGCGGTTCATGGCACCAACGCGAAGATACTTGATACCCGCAAGACGACGCCTGGTCTGCGAGCGCTTGAGAAAGCCGCTGTCAGATATGGTTGGGGCTACAACCACCGTATGGGTCTTTACGATATGGTTCTTATCAAGGATAACCACATCGCCGCCTGTGGTTCGCTTGCGGCAGCGGTCAAAGCGGCACAGAACTCCCACGGAGATTTAAAGATCGAGGTTGAGTGTGCGACCCTGGATCAGGTCAAGGAAGCTCTCGATACAGGGGGTGTCGATCGTATCATGCTTGATAACATGAACCTGGATGCGATGCGTGAAGCGGTTAAGCTCGTTAAAGGAAAGGTAGAACTTGAGGTCTCGGGCGGCGTAAACCTTGAGACCGTCCGGGATATAGCCCTCACAGGTGTTACCTACATCTCAGTAGGTGCACTGACCCATTCGGCAAAGACTTTAGATATTTCTCTCGAGATAACTGGAATTTCCTCGGCATAGCCCTATGTTTTTATAGCTGTTCTTCGATGGTTTAACTAACGTCTGCAAACGCGTTCGACATCCCGGTGAAGACTGCCTCAACCATTTAGCCGTCGCGCGTTTTGAGAATAGTAGCTGCACCTGAATCTGTCAAGACCTTAGCTGGCAGTGATTAAACCTTAATCGACACAGGGCCTATTCTCCACGCTCTTGGTTTCGCATTATGTTTGATCTTTTTATCCGAGAGGAGTAAACCCCTCACTCCAGGCTCACTACAAATATCACGTCGGTTTTGCGCTGCAGCCTGTATGACGGCTTGAATCGCCACTGAAGCATGGCCTTCTCAAGTTCCGAATCCCAGGCAGTTCTCCCGCTTGATTGGATAACCCTGATATCATCGATTGCACCTTTATCGTTTACCACGATCTCAAAACGTGCGGTAACATAGGCGATGCCTTTCTCGTTCATGCTTTCTTCGAGATCAGGCATGATGTGACTTTCCAGGTCATCCAGACCAAGATCGCCTGAGAAGGTAACGTTGATGCCCATCGGCGTGATGCTGTCACGAGGAGCGTTCATTTTTGACTGGTCAGCCAGAATCTTATCCACCGAGGTGAAAGCGGCAGGATGGAAATCTTCACGTCCCCTGGCTTTGATAATGGAGGTGCTCCCTTTTCCGGATTTACGCGCTATGTACCGGAACTCGACCGTATCCCAGCGCAGGCTGTCACGAGACGTTTCGAACAACCAGCCGCGCAAGATCGTGATAATCGTCGTGTCCCATTTGGGGACTTTGCTCTTCTCTAAAAGCTCAGGCTCCTTGACGATCGCTCCTGAACGATCTATCTCTATAGAGGCAACAGCCCTGAAGGTTTTGGAGGTATCAGCCTTCATCGCTTCCGTTACCGCAGGGAAGATTCTTGTGATCAGATCGTCGGCTTCGGCATCACCCCACAGGATAAACCCGCTGCCCTGATCTCCCGCAAGATAGGGGATAAGCTCACGGGTTGTATCCTTATCGGAACCAAGGATTGTTAATAAAAACAATGCAATCATGATGTAATGATAAAGTCCTTAGCACCTTCTGTCAAGTGCGATGAATCTTCTATCCTCATGGCTGCTCAAGTTTGACATAGCCCAGCCTGTGACTAAAATTCGTTGATGTCCCCATCTACCTGCAAGACACTGCGCTGGGTTTGTGAGCCTGTTGATGATCAACTGGTGAGAGATTTTGCTTCCAACCAAGGTATTCCATATTTGCCTGCATTGGTCTTATGGAGGCGCGGCTACAGGGATGAGGAGTCTGTCAAGAGATTCCTGAATCCTTCCTTGGGGCATCTGCACGAGTCATTCGGGCTTCCGGATATGGAACGAGCGGTCGAGAGATTGCTTGATGCTCAAAGAAGGGGAGATAGGGTACTTGTACACGGCGACTACGACGTTGACGGGGTCACCGGCACCGCTTTGCTGTTGCGTGGTCTGCATAGATTAGGGATCGATGCTGATTTCTATCTTCCCCATCGCATGAAGGAAGGCTACGGGCTTACTGCCAAGGCGATAGATGCAGCCAAGGAGTCCGGAGCGTCTCTTATTCTTACGGTGGACTGCGGTATCACAGCTGTCGAGGAAGCACTGCTGGCGAACGAGGCAGGCATCGATCTTTTAATAACCGATCATCACGAACCCGGAGAGAACCTTCCCCAAGCCCTTGCGGTCGTCGACCCCAAGAGAGGAGACTCAACTTATCCATTTGCTGAGCTTGCCGGGGTCGGGGTAGCCTACAAGCTACTTGAAGCACTTTCCCGGCGTCTTGGCGAACCCTTGGAGCCGCTTCAAGCTGATCTCGATCTTGTTGCCCTTGGCACCATCGCCGACGTCGCTCCTTTGATCCACGAAAACCGGGTATTTGCAAGGTTCGGGCTTGAAGAGATATCAAAGGCCTCCAAGCCGGGACTTGCCGCACTCCTGGAGGTTTCCAGACTCGCCGGTAAGTCCATTACGGCTACCAACGTCGCCTTCGGACTGGCGCCTCGACTTAACGCCTCAGGCCGGATGGCAGATTCAAAGCAGGCTCTTGAGCTTTTGCTTTCAACCGACCTGGAAGAGGCAAGGAGCCTGGCCGTAAAACTTGATCAACACAACCGCAACCGCAGACAGACCGAGGACGTTATCCTTGAGCAGGCCCGTATCCTCGCCGAGCACCAGATCAAGGAACGAAACCCTCGCGTGCTTGTTTGTTACCGTCCTGGCTGGCACGAAGGCGTTATCGGGATAGTTGCCTCACGGCTGGTGGATGATTACTATCGCCCCACCATCCTTTTAGCGGAAAAAGAGGGCAGGCTGAAGGGGTCGGCTCGCAGTGTGCCGGGTTTTCATCTGTACGAGGCACTTCTTGCAGTGCGGGAATATCTTGTGACCTTCGGGGGACACGAGGTGGCAGCCGGGCTGGTTATGGAGAAGGCGAAGCTTAAAGATTTCACGCAGGCAATTAACGAACATGCCGCTACTTATCCGGGGTCAGTATTTGAGCCCAGGCTGCGTCTTGAAGCTGAGGTAGAGCTTGGCGATTTCGATTCCGAGACTCGGGATTTCTTCGAGCGCTTTCGGCCTTTCGGTATGGGCAATCCCCAGCCTTGTTTTGCTACTTCCGGGTTGGAGGTGGTTGGAACCCCGAGGGTTTTCGGTCGCGACCATCTCAAATTTACCGTGCGCAAGGATAAAACTACCGTGCCCGTTCTTGCGTTCGGTAAATCCGAGCTTATCCTGAAACTTGAACCGGGTCGCAAGGAAGCGCTCGATGTCGCCTACCGGATCGCCGAAGATAGTTACTGGGGCAAGAAAGGGATGCAGCTTATTGCCAAGGATCTAAAGCTGCGCTACGAACCGGAGGACTTCGGTGTCTAGTCAATCATGGCGCTTGATCTCCAAAGACGGCTTAAGGTTCTATGTACTTAATCCCACACAGGATATAGAGATCTTATTCACCACGCGGCGGTTTAGAGACGAGGGTCTGGATCACAACCTTGATCTGAAGGAACAACTCGCGCCTTTTGAGTTGGGTGCTTCTCTCGTAACCATGAATCAGACCCACTCCGATCGCGTGATTCGGGTTGATAGGCCTGGAGAGATAGAGGCGGACGGATGCTTTACCAGCGAGTTCCGTCTTGCGCTTTCATTAAGAGTGGCGGATTGTGTACCTATATTTATCTGGGACAAGGATTCTGGGGTTGTGGGGTTGGCTCACGCCGGATGGCGGGGAACCCTTGCCAAGATAGCTTTAAGATTTGCCGAAAAGGTGGAAAAGGAGACAGGCATTCCTTCTTATCGTTTATACTATTCCTTGGGTCCCTCAATCGGCAAGTGCTGTTATGAGGTTAGTGAGGACGTTTTGAATGAATTCAGAGAAACCTGGCCCGAAGCGAACCGGTTTTTCTCAAGAAAGAAGGATGGGTTCTATCTGGACCTTCGAGCGGCCAATTGTTTTCTTCTTTCATCCGTCGGGGCGGTTGAGGGCGCATCTCTGGATATTTGTACCCACTGCAACTCGAAGCGCTTCTATTCCCATCGGCGAGAGCATGGAGCCGGCCGCAACTGGGGCATCATCGTCCGCCGATAAAGCCAATGACAGGTCTTATTGACATTCGTTCGGCTTTCCCTATTCTCGATCTATGAGCACAACTCGCCCGCCGCTTTCCCGGATCTCTCCGGTTACGCTAATAGTAGCAACGATTCTTTTGATTGCCATCGCTCCTTTCTGCTCTCGCTGGTATGAATTTGCAGCCGCAGGAGCGCTCTGTGTAGTGTTTGCAATCCTTAGTCGAGCAGGATGGAGATTCTGGGGGCGCTACCTTAAGATATCGCTTCCCTTGATTGTCTTAAGCGTCTTCTTCAACTGGTTTCTCAACCGCTCCCAGGGTGCCGATGCTCTCTGGTCTGCCCTGACAATAGGCGGGCGTTTTGCCCTGGCGCTTTTCTTCTCCCTGCTTCTCGTTTACGTCTGCACGCACGAGGAGCTGGTATGGGGGCTTGCAAGGCTCTCAGGCAAGCTTTTTCGCCGACCTGTAATAGGCGAAGTACTTGCTTTGGCTCTCCTATCCGTTCCGTTCTTCCTCGATTCCCTATCCCGTGTCAGGCGCTGGAAGGATCTGCCTGAATCGGTCGCCCGCGTATTCCGAGAGGCCCGGAACATCGTCACCCACCCCATCGAGATAACCGGTAAGCGTCCGGGATGGGCACTGTTATCTGTCGGCATCATATCCCTGGCGGCTGCGGTGGTGGTGAGATGAGACTCAAAGCCGTTATCGAATTCGACGGTCGAGGCTTCTTCGGATGGCAGACTCAGCCTGAAAGGGCGACGGTTCAGGGCACGATCGAGCGGGCCCTGGAACAGATTACGGGCGACGTGATTCGTATCACCGGCTGCGGACGCACCGACGCCGGGGTGCACGCTCTGGGTTATGTTGCGTCTTTCGTCTACGATGGCGGGCTTACACCAGATCGCCTCCCGATCGCATTGAACTCGATTCTGCCACGGACGATTTTCATCAAATCTATTGAAGAGGTGTCGGATTCCTTCGACGCACGCCGCGATGCCTCCTCAAAGCTCTACCGCTACCGCATCATCCGCGGTCGCTCACCCCTGCGCAGGGACACGGCGTGGGAGTATTCCTACGATCTTGACATCGAGAGGATGAAGCTCGCCGCCGCCCTTTTGGTCGGGACGCACGACTATGCGGCGCTCTGCGAGGTTGACGATCCAAGGCACTCGCTTACCGTGGATTCAATAGATATACTGGAGGAGGGTGACGAGATAGTTATCGACGTACGAGGGAAGTCTTTCCTTTACAAGATGGTCCGCAGGATGGTAGGTGTCGCAACCGAGTGTGGACGCGGTATGATAGAACCGCAAACTGTCCTGAAGTTGTTCAACCGCACCAAGCCTGTGCAGACCATCACCGCGCCTGCAAACGGCCTGGTACTCGTGAAAGTAGTCTATCCTAAGGAGGATTGATGCAGCTTTATCTTGACACAGGAAACATAGACGAGATAAAAGAGATAGCCGCATGGGGCGTTCTTGACGGAGTTACAACCAATCCCACCCTGCTCTCCAGAGAGAAAGGCCGGGGCGACTACCGGACGCTCTTAAAAGAGATATGCGATGTGGTGCAAGGTCCTGTATCTGCCGAGGTCACGGCTCTCGATGCCGAAGGCATGGTGAGACAGGCACAATCACTTTCCAAGATATCCGAACACATAGTGGTCAAGATCCCCTGCATCCCTGAGGGGCTTAAGGCGACAGGTGTGCTTTTTGAGGAAGGGATCCACGTGAACATGACCCTTACCTTTTCTCCTCTGCAGGCGATCCTTGCAGCCAACGCCGGTGCGGCCTACGTTTCTCCTTTTGTGGGCCGCCTTGACGACATAGGCCACGAGGGTATCAATCAGGTGGCCCGCATAAGAGAGATATTTGACAACTACGGCATCGATACCCAGATTATCTTCGCCAGTACCCGGCATCCCGAGCACGTAATGCAGGCGGCACTTATAGGTGCCGACATATGCACCATGCCTGCCAAGGTCTTCCGTCAGATGGTAAAGCACCCACTAACCGACATCGGTCTCAAACGGTTTCTGGACGACTGGGAGAAGACCGGTTTCTCGATAGAGTAATTTTGCCCGAAGGCAAAATTACTCTAAATATCTTGAGGAGAACAGGTTGAGAAGGGTGCTTTCCATCTCGCCGTGGCCTTCCATCTGGGTAATGGGCCAGGGCGGTGGATCGCCCTCAGAGGGTTACGCAATACAAGCGTTCGTGAAGGCGGGATTTGAGGTCACGCACCTTACGCCGGTCGCCACAGGACTCCCTGCCTTTGAGGAACAGGAACACGTTCGCTTCATTCGTATAGCCAATCCGTTTGCCCGTCTGCGTCCGATCATCAAGACGGGCGTCGGTTTTTTCTATCGCTTTCCTGCGGTCAGTGCATGGTCGTTGATTGTCTCGGGTTGGCTGCGAAAATCCGGAGAGGGTTTCGATCTCGTGGTGGGACACGGACTGGAGAGCGCTTTTGCCCTGCGCCGTGCCGCTCGTTATCTAGGGGTTCCCGCGATCTCGAGGCTATACGGTACAAGCGCTCCCATAGAGCAACTCAGGGGAGGTCTGCTTCGCGAGCGTTACTTCGATTTACTTTACATCCTTCGTCATCCGCCGGATCACATCGTTCTCACCGACGACGGAACCTGCGGGGACGAAGCCCTGCGTATCTTTCGAGTCCCGGAAGACCGCTGCGACTTCCTCTTGAACGGTTACGATCCCTCACTTCTATCCATGAAGTGTAAGGAATCCTCGCCCCCTTACGTTATTACCGCAACACGTCTGGTTGACGGGAAGCGGGTTGACAGGGTTATTCGCATAGCAGCCATGTGCAAGGAGAGCCTGCCTGAGTTGCAGTTCATCATCCTTGGCGACGGTCCCCGGCGAGGATTGCTTGAGGTGCTTATAAGAAAACTCGCGGTCTCTTCCACCGTACACCTACCAGGAAACGTTCCGCGAACCAAGGTGCACGAGATGCTTTGCCGGGCTAGCGTGGTTCTTTTCACACAGGAGGTATCCAATATCAACAACACCGTTCTTGAGGCGCTAGTTTTGGGTAAACCGGTCGTTACCCTGGACGTCGGCTGCACCCGCAAGTTTATCCGTCACGGCCAGACCGGGCTGCTCTATAAACCATATGACCTCGAGGGCGCGGCGCGAGGGATCGAGCGGCTCATGCGCGAGAAATCTTTCAGAAAGGATCTGGGCAGGCGTGCTGAAGATTTTTCCAGAAAGGTTCTACGACCTTGGCCTGAGAGGGTAAATCAAGAGGCTGCTATCTACCGACGATTCATTGGTTCTTCTTAGGTATAAGCCGAGAGTCCGGTTTAGGGTTTAAAGAAAGACTTGAGGCGTCTTAACAGAAAGCGAAAATCCTCTCCAGAGGGCAGCAGTAGCCCTCTTATACCTATTCCAGTCTGCCTTTTAAGGAATACGATATAGTAAAGAGCCATCGCGATGCTGGCGGCGTCGAAGGAGATCACCGTTCCCCAAGCACCTATGCAGGGGACAAGCAAAAGGTTGCCAACCACGTTTAAGAAAAATCCTACCATACTTGCCCCGAAAGCCTGCCAGGGTCTGCCCCAGCTTGCTATCACGAAAGACGCATAAATCCTAGGCAGGGCGTAGATTACCACACCGGGCAGGAGCCCCCAGAGATATGGAACGCTTGGGGTAAACTTTTCGGTAAACAGGGCCGGGATAAGCCAGGGGGCGATCAAAGCTACAATCCCGGAGAGCACAAGCAGAGAAAAAATCGACAGCCTTACGATCCTTGCAGTGAACTCCTCCTTGTTCCTCTCTCCCACCACCGCTCCGTAAAGGGCAAAGGAGAGCGCCTGGGGTAGAAGAAGCAGGAAGTTGGCAAAGGTTTGTGCCTGTGCGTAGAGACCGGTTTCCTCCACCGATCTAAGCATTTTGAGAATCAGGACCCCTATCTGCCGGTTGGCCTGCAAGGTAAGCGAAGCCAAAAAGACCGCTACACTGAATCCTACTGCTTTCCTGAAGAACGAAAGGTCTATCCTGGCACCGATAATCCCTACTTCTTTAAAGGCAAAGATGGTTACGAGGATTGCGTTTAGAGCCTGGGCGATCATATATGCAAAGGCAAAACCTTCTACCGACGGCCAAAGGGAATAGAGAAAAAGCGTTGCCAGGATGGTTCTTAAGACATCCGAGGCCACTCGTCCAAGATTTATGAGACCGAGTCGGTTGCGTCCCAGAAGACCACTGTGGGATATGTTGTAGATAACGGTGAAGAAGACGCCGCCCGCAAAAAACAGGCGGGTTAGAGAGGTGGCTTCAGGGATTACGTACTCAAGTGCCATCCCGATACCTAGCGAAGCCAGAGCGCCTGATACGATAGCAAACAGAAAAGAGGTCAGGAGTACATCCTTCGCCCTGAAAGATTTCTTGTCCAGGAAGTAGGCTGTAGAGTGATCGAGGCCCAGTGAGGCTATGGTTATTGCGATGGTTGCCGCAGACAGGGCCGGTGCTATTACTCCCTTGCCGGCCGGGCCTAAGACACGAGCCAGGATCAGGTTCACGATGAAACCTAAACATGTGCTGAATCCCATTGTCAGGAACGTTCCCGTGGCTTTGGCCAGGAAATCGCCTTTGCGTTTCATGCTACCGGATTCGTTCGGTTAAAAGGCGGTCGTAATGCTTCTCTAGCGATTGAGTGGTAACCTTAAGATCGTGGAAACGTTCCACGTGCTTGCGGTTTTTTCGTGCGATTTGAATCCATCTTTTTCGATCATCGAGCAGTAGTTTTATCACGCGGGCAAGATCACGCGGGTCGGCTTCGTGGGCAAGATAGGGATATCCCTCAGGTAAGACAAACGGGATGTCGGCATGCCGGGTGGCTACGACCGGCAGGCCGCGTGCCTGTGCTTCCAGTATGGTGGTAGGCGCTCCTCCCTCGGTTTCTCCCTTGCTTGACGTTTTACTTGGTGCGAGGAAGAAGTCTGCCTGCTCGAGTTCGGCAAGGTAGGTCTCGTAATCAAGAAAACCAAGGAATGTGACGTCTTCCTCTGATCCCTTCTCTTTAACGAAACCCTGAGCTTTTCTTTTCTCGTGGCCGTCTCCTATGATCCGCAGCTGGATCTTTATCCCCTCCCGCTTAAGGGACTCGAGTGCTTTGAGAGCATCCATCAGTCCTTTCTTTTCGATTATCCGTCCCACCCACAAAGCGGTAGGTGGCCTCGTGCTTTTCGTTGCAGGAGGACGGAAGCCTATCCTGGATACCGGAACCCCGATGCGCTGGAGAGCTATCTTTTCTCGAGGAGCGCCGAGTTTAATGAGTTCCGCCATCATGTGGGGACCTTCGACCAGAAACAGGTCTATCTTCCTCCATAACTTCTGGAACCGATTTCGCCACATTGTCTTTTTAGGGAGCAGGGACATGTCTTGTCCATAGAAGGTGACTACCATCGGCACGCGCAGGCTTCTCTTCAAAGGTGTTGCGTAGGCCCCCCATGTTCCAAAGTGAGCGTGAATCAACGCGACACCTTCTCTCTTAAAAAGCTCGGCGGCAAGCTTAAGTGAGCCGTACCGGAATGGCTCGATGAACTGAAGTCCTGGTCTGGAAAGTTCGAGGCCCACATCGTAGTGAACACCATTGGAAAGTGGAAATTCATCCAGGTTTCGGGATATCAAGGATATCGCCACCGGTCGGAACCTTTTTAGCGATGAAAGTTGATGATAGATGAAGGTCTCGGAACGCTCGAAGAAACAGTAGTGGAAGTGCCCTACCGATATCATTGTCTTGCTCTGCGTAAAAAGTAAGAGGAAAATAGACGGGCAGGTCCTACTATCGTTATTTGAGACTCCAGCTCGGCGCCGAATCTCTCTTTGAATTTCGCTACCCCCTCCATCTTAGGACTCGGTCCGAAGTCGAATTCGGTTATTCCCCGCTTTGCCGCTCGTTCCATAATCGTCCAGTTCAGAAGTTGATTTGCACCTCGCACGGAGTCATCGGCCCTTACCGTATGCCAGGATACCGCTCTTTTATGCCCGTAAAGCACGAGGGATCCTACCTGAGGTTTCATGTCTTTCCATGCCATAAAGAAGCCTGCCGAGTCAGCCGGCACAAGCACCTCGCGTACCCGCTGGAAGAAGCTTTCCTTATATATCCTTGAAGGCCTCCTTTTCCATCGTTGCAGCGACGCGTTATACATCTCCATGTAGGCCTCAAAGTCCTCATCACGCAGGCCAGGGGTTACGTATACCCCTGCCTTTCGGGCTTTTTCCATCCGATCCCTATGGTGTTTGGACATCTTTTCGTCCTTCTCAGAGATATTAAGAATATGGGTATAGATTTCTATCTTTCTAAAGGGAGTATTGATGAAGGGAGAGTCTGGCAGGAGGTGGATAAGGAACTTGCCCACTGTTCTACGTACGAGTTCTTGCCAGTAGGCCTGGATCGTGGCGGCATCGGGTACTTTAAGAGCGATGGGTCCTGCCGGGACTCCTGGTACGGAAGATTCGTATCCGGAGAGCAATCCCTTGGCCAGCTTGATCTTGCGCAAAGGGGTAATGATTCCTTTATACTCGAAGCTTGCATCAGATGGCTCGATCTCCTCGGTCACCACATGCCAGAGAGGAGAAGCGAATATCGTAGCCCAGGGGCAGGCGTCCCAGACCTCTTTCCAGAGCTTCGGATCAACTGGCATAGTATGTAAGCAGCTTTTCCACAGCCTCTATCACGTCATCTGCGTCCTGATCGGTGAGGGCAGGGGAGAGGGGCAATGAAAGGGTGCGCTCGGATATCCTCGCCGCCACCGGGAAATCATCCGGCTTGAATCCGAAGGCATTTTTGTAGAAGCTGTGCAGATGCAGCGATATGAAATGGATACCGGCGCCGATGCCTTCCGCCTTGAGCGCTTCGAGAAACTCATCCCTTGTTATACTCAGTCGCTCCAATTCCAATCTCACCGGATACAGGTGCCGGGCATGCCTGCCGTCCTCAGGCTCAGGTGGTATCTTAATACCCTGCATCGAATTGAATGCCTCATCGTAAGCATGCCAGATCTCGGTCCTTCGCTTCCAGCTATCCTCGATCCGCTCCATCTGATGCAGTGCCATGGCAGATTGCAGGTCGGTGAGGTTCAACTTGTAGCCCGGGGCAACGGTATCGTAAAACTTGAAGCCCTTCTCGCGGAACCTACTCCAAGCGGTTCTGGTTATCCCGTGCATCCTTAGAAGCTTGAACCGCTCAGCCCAGTCGTCGCGATCGGTGGTTATCATACCGCCGTCGGCAGTGGTGACGTTCTTGGTGGCGTAGAAGCTGAAACAGGCCGCGTCACCCAGAATCCCCACGTGCCTGTCTTTATGGCGCGCCTCGATTGCGTGGGCAGCGTCAACTATGACGGCAATGCCGGCATACTCTGCCAGATAGAGTATCGCCTCCATGTCAACGGGGTAGCCATGAAGATGCACTGGAATAACCGCCCGTGTCTTTGAAGTGATGCTTTCCTGTACCCTTACCGGGTCGATGTTGCCCGAGTCTTCATTTACATCCGCAAACATCACCTTTGCTCCGTGGTGCAGGATCACGTTGGCGGTCGATGGATAGGTCATGGGAGAGGTTATCACCTCATCTTCAGGCTCCAGATCGAGCATCCCCAGAGAGAGATAGAGCGCGGCAGTGCAGGAATTTACCGCTATGGCGTGTTTTGCTCCGGTGTAGGTGGCAAACATCTCCTCGAAGCGCTCGGTCTTCGGGCCGTGTCCTATCCAGCCCGAGCGCAGGGTATCGGCCACCTCGACTATGTCCTCTTCCCTGATGTCAGGCTTACCGAAGACAAGGAACTCTTCACGTACGGGCTTTCCGCCCTCGATTGCCGGTTTCATTATGCCATTTTAGCCGGATTTGGCCGTCAGTCAATGATCGGCAGACTTGACAAATCGCTTGATAAGTGTATATTTCTAGAGGAGGTTATGTTATGAAGAAGCATTACAAGCTTGCCTTGATTTTCGGGGTTTTGGTCTTTGCTATGGTCGCGTGCAATAGAGACGATGGCACAAACGCGCCGGATTTGATCAAGCCTGCTGACGACGCGGTAATAAGTGAGACGCCAACCTTTGTGTGGAGTTCGGTTCCCTTGATTGAGGACTACCGCATCGTGATAGATAGCGGTTCGTCCTCAGAGACATATACACCTCCCTTTAGACTTGGTGAAACAGATTTTACTGATCCCATCATCGAAAAGAACCTTCACGATACCACCTACACCATGTCAGGGGCTGATTTCGATAATCTGGAAGAGGGTACTTATTACTGGAAGGTAGCATCTTTGAGATATCCTTCGGACGGTTCTGCACCTGATGTTAACTGGAGCGAGGTTCGCAGCTTTGCAATCGAGAACGCAGAGCCTTCCGGCCTTGACACCACCTACTTCCCCTTCGGGATGGATTATGAGTGGAAGTATGAGAGGCATCATTGGAGGTACGGTACTGAGGAGGATGACGATTCCTATGATACGGTTACCATTCGGGTCGTAGATTCAAACATTGCTCCTGGCGGTTATACTTTTGTTTTGGAGGGAGGATGTTTCTATGACTTGGATTGCGACACGATAAAAATCGTGGATGAGAAGATAACGGCCTTTCCAAACGACCCCTGTGGAACATCAATTGTTTCTCTTATTCCCGATACGAGTGAGGCGAGGAATCTTTTATCGATTCGGTATCGAGGTGACACCTTGAATATGGGATACCATTTTGAGATGTATCCTCCAGATCAGCATTCGTACGATAACACAGATTGTTATACCTTTAGACTTAGAGGAATAGGATTAATAGATCAGACCTATTCCCGTTCCTGGTGGGATGGAATGGGTTGGGATCCTGGGGGGCATGGTAGTCATTATACCCTCCTTTTCTTCCGCAAGGGTGGGAAGGTGGTCTGGCGGCGCTAAATAGCAGGACCCGTTTTCAATAACAGTTGACAAACCCAGGTTAGCTACTAGGATTGTACTATGATTGCTTTGTTGCTGTCGCTCATTGCTTCGTGGGGACAAGGTTCATACGAGGTTCCGGATATGCCTGTTACTCCTTTCCCCTCCTCCGATTACAACTTCGAGGTTCTCGATCATTGGCCTTATGGTTCAGGATTCTCCGTTCTCCTCGACGGGAACATCCTTTTCTACACAAACGGCGCGGTGCTCCAGATAGGCCGGATCAGCACTCAAGGCAAGGTCTCACGGCTCTCTGAGCTTGTCTTCCCTGGTCTGGCTTATACCATGGTTCGCTCTCAAGACCGCCTGTACGTGGCTGTAGACGACCAGGGCGTGGCCGTAGTCGACATATCATCCCTTGAGGCCCCCCAGCTTATCAACCTGTTTCCGACCGGCGGGCGGGTATTCGGTCTTGAGATCCGAGAAGATACAGTCTACGCGGCGATGGGCTCAGTGGGTCTTGAGATATACGACTGCCGTGATGCACTCAATCCGGAGTTTATCGGATCACTTTCCGGCTTCAACCTTCGCTCTCTTGTGTACTACGAGGGGTTGCTTTACGCCACCGACGTATCTAAAGGCCTTTTGGTTTTAGATATTTCCGATCCCACCAATCCGGTTGCTATCGGAGAACTTGATCTTACAGGCCAGCACTACGGGCTTGCACTGGATACCTCCTTTTCTTGTGCAGTTGTTTGTTCTTTCGACGGAGGGGTTAATATCATCGATATCTCCGATTCTCCTGATCTGAGACTTCTTAAAAACTCACAGGTGTTTGGTGCTTGGGCTGTAGATATACAGGATAGTTTTGCCTACATCGCTTCCTGGGATGACTCTCTGTACATAATCAACATCCCTTCAGGGGAAGGGATTGGCGGGCTGGGTTTTGATACCCTGGGTGTTACGGGTGTTACGGGTGTGTGGCCTTATGATGTCTCGGTAGAAGGTGATTAC
>Ga0307443_1000417_pt1 | contig 27832 bp, 32 predicted proteins | sample SalMarSW160220MG_FD_202148 | JGI IMG/M metagenome (GOLD analysis project Ga0307443, IMG submission 202148) | Salt marsh sediment microbial communities from the Plum Island Ecosystem LTER, Massachusetts, United States - SW1601-220 | ecosystem: Environmental > Aquatic > Marine > Intertidal zone >... | reverse complement strand
GTGTTCATAGAGCCAAGACATAATGATAACCTCCTCTCTGCTAAATTAAAAAGCCACTCCGTAACGGAGTGGCTTAAAGAGAGGGAAGCTAGCGGTTGATTTTCACTGCTGGTTAGCAGTTGACTGGTTAATAGCAAAAAGACGCCCCAGTAACGGGGCGTCTTTCCCTTTTTTGCCTAGTGGTTTAAGTAGTGTCTAACTGCCAAACTACAAACTTGCTCAACCTTCCTTCTGTATTCGGGGGGCAACAGCTTGCCGTATCTAATAGCCTTTCGCTTTCGGTTTTTGCTAACACCCTTGAGGCTTTTACCTAGCTCAACATAAAGGTTTACATAGCTACTGGACACCCTAACCTTTGCAAAGGGCGAAAGTGTTACACCGCTAACGGCCAGCCCGACTAGATAGAATAGGGGCTGATTACCAAAGAAGATGTCTTGGCTGATGTTACTAAACTGGCCACGCAGGGGGTAACGCCGTTCCCCTAGACTATGTAGCCGTAGCCTTTCGGCTTGCCATAAGGCTTTATCCTGCGCTTTATCATCGGCTTTCCAGTCGGCTATTAAGTCCTCAATATAGTTCAGGTAGTGGTGTTCTGGATTAGAGCAAGGCTTATGACCAAAAACGCAAAAGCCCCCACTGTCCAAAAAGAGGTTAACAAGGTGCGCTTGACGGCTAGGCGTATTCCAATTTGGAATAGCCATTTTATACCTCTCTTTCGCTTGTGTGCGGTGGGGCGTGCCACACGCTAGAATAGTTACGCTGTAACGGCGACTTTCTCCTGTTTGGGGGCTTTGGTGACTTTGCGGGCTTTGGCTCTTGCTTCAGCTTCGGCTTTGGCTCTCGCTTCGGCTATGGACTTCTCCATAGCTTCGGCTATTGCCCTGTCCATATTGGCTCGGTCTTGGGTAGCTATCGGCTCTCCAGCTTCGTGTGCCGACTTCTGGATTGCCTCAAAGCCTTCGGGGTTGTCCTGCGCCACGCCTTCGGCATAGGACACAAGGTTAGCGGCGAAGTTGTCCCTTACCAGCTTGACGCTATCGGCGATAGGCTTGGCTACCCTTATCACTGGTCTACCCGACTTGCTGAACTTAGGGGCAAACGGAGCGGCGTCAGTAAAAACGAGATGCTTGAGGACTGGAAAAGGATTCTGAAAGTCAATTACTGGCCGATTTTCGATATTGCCCGGCGCATCCTTGAGGTTATCCCTATAGATACAGCCAGGCCGCTCCTCGACCGATTGGTCACCACGGCCGGTGAACTCGTGGCCAACCACATGATGCGCTCACATGATTTAACCGGCGCTGTCTTCCAGCGCCTCATAGCCGACCGCAAATTCCTTGCCGCCTATTATACAAATCCAGCTTCGGCAGCTCTGCTCATCGGCCTCGCTATTGACGCAGACAAGACTCCTGGAAATGGCTCCTGGTCAAAGGATAGCGACGTGACGTCCCTGCGTATCGCCGATTTTGCCTGTGGCACTGGCACACTCTTGTCCGCTGCTTACCGCCGCATAAGCCAGTTGCACGAAGCTTCCGGCGGTGATGCTGAAATGATTCACCCCGAGATGATGGCGACCGCACTGGTTGGCTGTGACGTATTACCGGCGGCTGCCCACTTGACGGCTTCGATGTTGGCTGGGGCTCATCCAACAGTTAAGTACAGCCGTAGTTCGATTATGAACGTCGGCTATGGGCCACGAGAAGGCGGTGGGGTTGCCCTCGGCTCTCTCGACTTGCTGGACCCGCAGCGGGCATTCGATATTATTGCTATTACGGCAAAGGCCGTGGAAAGCATGGGAGAGAACGAAAAGGATACATGGTCGACTTTACCTCACGCCTCGTTCGACATGGTTATTATGAATCCTCCGTTCACACGAGATACTGACCATTCCGCCATTAAAGCAGAAGTGCTTAACCCGATGTTTGCCGCTTTTAGCTCAAAAGCAGAAGAACAGCGGGAAATGGCCAAAGCTGCGAAACGACTTCTCCAGGGGACGAGCGCACACGGCAATGCTGGCGAGGCTAGTGCCTTCCTGGTTCTTGCCGACCGGAAATTGAAGGATAACGGGACTCTCGCTATGGTCATGCCGCTGAGTTTAACGGCCGGAGAAGCATGGGAAGCTTCGCGACAGCTATTGCGAAAATCATATGGTGAGATTGTTTTGATATCCATTGCCGGTTCGAAGGATGATGAGCTTTCTTTTTCAGCGGATACGGGAATGGGTGAATGCCTGGTTATAGGCCGAAAGTCTAATAAAAACAACACCCGGGCAACGTTTGTGGTATTAAACGAGAGGCCGTCTTCGACGATGACAGGCTCGAGCGCCGCGGTTCAGATTCATCAGTTGCGAGAGGGAAACCTCCGTAAGCTGGAAGACGGGCCGGTGGGCGGAAGCCTGTTTCATTTTGGTGATGATGTAATCGGATATGCTATTGATGCTCCTCTCCCTGAAAAAGGCCCCTGGAACCTGGCCCGCATCAAGGATGGTGCACTCGCCCAGGTAGCCTATCATATGGCTGACTGTGGTCTCATCTGGCTGCCGGGTATGACGAAAGACTTTGCCATCCCGGTTTCTATCACAACGGCCTCTAGGGTTGGTCAGGTTGGACCAGTTCATCGAGATATTAATGGCAATATGCCCGATGGAGGAATTCGCGGGCCCTTCCGGATAGAAGCTTCGAAAACAAAAGCTGCCCCTACCTACCCGGTATTATGGTCGCATGATGCCAACAGAGAAAGGTGCATGGAATTCGAAGCCGACAGCGAGGGAGTAATACGTCAGGGAGCAAGCCCTGCTGAAGACATTACTGTAAGAAATAAAGCTGACCGAATATGGGCAACAGCATCCTACTGTCATTTCAACGCCGATTTCAGGTTTAACAGCCGATCGACCGCCATGCAATTCACCAGCAGGAGGACGATTGGTGGTTCGGCATGGCCGTCAATCAGTCTAAAAAATGCGGACCAAGAAAAGGCCTTAACGCTCTGGGGAAACTCATCTCTTGGACTCTTGCTTCACTGGTGGCACGCCAATAAGCAGCAAGCGGGTCGGGGAAGAATTGGGGTATCGGCCTTTTCTTCGATGCCAGTGCTGGATGTAACCAAGCTTTCCAAGGATGCTCTCTCTGAGGCGGTAGCCATCTTCGATGATATGAAACACCGGGAGTTGCGACCAGCCAATGAAATCGCTCATGATTCCGTACGCGAAGAAATCGACGTGCGCCTTGCCATAGAAGTACTCGGGTTCCCGCCAGAACTGACAACGCCAGACGGCCCTCTTTCGCTACTCAGACAAAAACTAGCGCTGGAGCCATCCATAGCCGGAAGTAAGGTGAGCTGAGCCATTGGAGAAATGTTGGCCGATTGTTATGTACAAGTGTTCCGGGCGAATTTTCCCGGATATAGCGCTTAGGGCACTATTAAGATGAAACAACTAAGTGTGATAGATATAGCCGAAGACCAATGCCTCAATAGGTTAGGTGAACAATGGAGAGGATCGGCCTTAGGAAAAGAGTGTTCACTTCATCAACTGTCGCCTTACATTGGTAAGATGAAATCTGCGATGGCAAGATCGTTGATCTCAACTTTTACGCGCGAAGGCGACACTGTGTATGACCCGTTTAGCGGGTCAGGAACTGTTGCGCTGGAGGCTTGGGTTGCGGAGCGAAATATCATCGCCAATGACTTGAGTCCTTATGCACATACCCTCACACAAGCAAAGCTTTTCCCTTGCCTTTCCTTGGACGAAGCCTTGGCCAAAGTCGAAGTTGCCGCGCACGATGTTCATACTCTTATTTCCAGTGTAGACTTGTCGTTCGTTCCATCGTGGGTACAATCGTTCTTTGATCCGGACACGCTCCGTGAAGTCATCTCTTGGGTGCATGTCCTTATGGCACGAAAGTCTTACTTTTTACTAGCATGTTTGCTAGGGATTCTCCATCACCAGCGACCAGGTTTCTTATCATATCCAAGTAGCCACACTGTACCTTATTTGAGAGAGAAAAAATTCCCACGCGAGGTGTACCCGGAGCTCTACGAATACCGCCCCGTGCGGCAACGACTAGAAAAGAAGATCATGCGTGCGTTGCGAAGAGTCCCCCTCTTGAGCGAAGATATGATACGTGAGAGTCACATGTGTGATGCTTCTGAATTTATTCCACGGCAAAAGATAGATTGTATCATAACAAGCCCGGCATATATGCGGAGATTGGACTATGCAAGAGATAATCGTCTCCGGCTCTGGTTCTTAGGAGTAGATGACTGGAAATTATTGGATCGCACAATATCATCCACAGAAGAGGAGTTCCTGAGGTTGTTCAAATCCTGTTTGAGATTATGGCATTCAGCATTGGTGCCAGACGGACTATGCGTGCTCGTTCTCGGCGATAGCCATAGCAGATTATACAAACTGCCCCTTCCTGACTTGGTTGAAAACATGGCAACTGAGGAGGTCGGCGGATATTCAGTACAGTGGAAATATACAGAGGCTATACCTCATGAGCGTCGGGTTCGACGAGGCTGCTCAGGCAATCTCAGCGAGACTGTCTTGGTCCTGCGTAATGATCGAGGTAAATGAGATGGTAGAAAAAGAGTACGGTCTAGACCAATATATTGGGCTTCAGACGATGCCAAACTACTTTATTACCGAGAGAATTGACAATGGCAAGATTGGGATCGTCTACAAAGCCGTCAACTCTAATCTGCCAGATACATTAGCCTGTAAAATCATAGCAACTAACAAGCTCAGGGAGGGGTGGGACAGAGAACTGGAGAAAGTCGTTTTACTTAGGAGAATTCCCAATGTTGTGCAGTATCACCAACATGGTACCGGTTTAGACAAGAAGAAAAACCCGTTTGTTTGGATAATGTGGGATTATATCCCAAGTATAAACTTGAGAGATTACCTCAAAAACCCTCCGTGGCCACTTGACATGGCCTTCATTGAGAGCATTGCGAGAACAACTCTAGAGGTTCTCCACGCATGCCATTCGGTCGGCATTCAACATGGGGACCTTCACGAAGGGAATATTCTGATTTCTGAACCTGATTCAAGACTACTAGGCAGTCCAAGGACAATCTGGATATCCGACTTCGGGTACGGAGGGTCCCATAACCAAGTGGAGCCTAAGAACGATTTCCGACAGTTATTTTCGATTACATCGAATCTTCTTGCAAGACTTAGTCCTTCTAACCTCAATCCTCGGGATAAGGTAATGTACGGAAAGACTAAAGACTTTTTAAACAAGCGCCTCTTGGAAATCGATGCCACTCAAGGTCGATATGTAGGCGTTCCTGAGTTGCTGCTCAAAGATTTCCTAGCTTTAGATTCCGCAGCCCAGCGGGAATCGGCAGCTGCGACAAAGGGAGAGGAACTCAAAGAACCAGGCGATTACCTTGTAGCCGAGGCATTAGGCTATAGAGTGGAAGAGTGGAAGAACCTATTTGTACCCGAGTTTTTAGCGGCTCAGGATCTCTTAAGTAAGAACGTCACCGTCTTAACGGGTGCAAGAGGATGCGGCAAAACAATGACTTTTCGGCGATTGACCAAATTTATGGACGCCGTTATAGGTGAGGAATCCGGGGTAAAAGGTGCAGACCAATTCGTTGGTTTTTATCTCAACTGTAGAGACCTTGTTGAAGCCTTTCCTTGGCTACCTCGCCGACTTAACAGGGCTATGGAGCAACAGATATTACACTACTATCACCTAGCTTGGTTCAGCGAGATTCTAAAGACTCTGGCTATCTGCGAACCGGATACAAACGCGACCTTCGAATGGCTCGATACGCTATTGAGTAATACGTTTCATAGCAGATATTCGCGCCTGCCCCTGGGTGCCAGCATACTATCACACGCCAGAGACTTCATTGAAAGAGAAAAGGAGAGATGCAGGCTCACTAATCTTGGTACGACAAACGACTTGAATGCTTGGCCTCTTGCAAGAATAGACTTCCTTGATCTTGTTCAGAGCGAGCTTGAATCGAATATCGCTTGGATTGGTGATAAGCCACTCTTCTTGTTTTTAGACGATTACACAATACCAATCGTAACTCGCGAAGTCCAGTTAGTTCTCAACCCCATAATATTCAAGCGGCGAAGTAAACTATTTTTCAAGATCTCTACTGAAGCTGCTAACAGCTTCGACAAGACAGGACTACGTGGAAAGCCCCTCGAACTCCACCAAGACTTCGAATTGATTGACCTGGCCACGGAAAGCCTTCATCAAAATGACAAATCGAAAGCAGATCTATTGGACAAGATTTTCAAGCCGCGGATAGACCAGCATCCTATGCTCAGAGGAAGGAGACTAGGTCTTGTCGACGTGCTTGGGAAAATGTCGGTTTCCAACAATAAGATCGCTTGGCAAATGCGTAACAGCTCTAGTCGTGTCGTTTATCACGGAGCAGATGCATTTAGGGGCATGTGGTCGAGTGACATTAGAATCATGATTCAAATGTTTTCTGACATCCTTAGAGAGGCTAATGGTTCTCTAAGGAAAGGGGTTACTGTTATTGACAAAACGGTACAGGATAAAATTTACAGGACTGCAGGGGGAGAGTTCTTGATCTTCACCGAATTATTGAACAAGCCTTCCCTGTGGGAGCGAGGATCAAGTTCCAGCCGACCAAGCGAGTCTTACGGGAAGCACCTCCGCGACATCGCTGAGGCGTTTATTCATATATCTCGCTATGAGCTAACCAAAGGAGAACCTGTAGCAAACCAGGGGCGGCAGAATCCTAAGCAGGCGTTTCGCTTGGAGATTATCGATAAATTCGAACTTCCTCAGGAAGTATTGGACTACTACGAAGGCTTGGTTAGGTGGCATATTTTTCTTCAAGATTGGAGAGGTAAGAGTATTCGAGGTATGATCACACCTCGATTATATTTGAACAGGATTCTTATACCATACTCGAACCTGACTTTTTCCTCCCACGATAATCTCAGTTTCTCAAACCAGAAATTTGTAGAATTATTAAAAGACCCCAAAATATTTGTCTCATCATGGACCACCGAAAGCTTAAAAAAGATGAAACGATCAACAATGGAAAAGACTTTCTGGGAAACAATGTCTGGAGACGAAAAATCCTCATGAATTTTCCAGCTGTATTACCAGCCTCAAAACTGGAACCCACTGCGAATCGGCTGCATATTGGAGCATATGGTTTCGAGGAGCGTTCACTTGGATGGCCTCGCTTTCAAAGTGGCCAAGGGCCAATATTACGTAACTCCATGATATTCCGATATATACACCCCAAAGGAAAGAACCGCACACAGGAACTCCGGCGGGCTTTGTTGGCACTTGGTGTACCCAGCCCGAATGAGGCTAGATATAATGCACGGTTTCCTCATGAAATCGAGCAAATCACACAAAAGGCATTTGACACTTCCTTGCTTAATTGTGAAGAGATTGTTCTTGATATATCGGCGATGACGAAACTCTTGATTCTAGTGTGTCTGTGTGAGTTGATGGATTTCGCAGGAACAATGCGAATTGTATACTCGGAAGCTGAAGATTATTCACCAAGTGAACAAGAATACGATAAATCCAGGAAAGACCTGGGGATAATTGCAACCTTCCCCAGCCGCGGCTCTGAGTCAATAGTGAGAACCAGGTGTTTAAGCAGTATCAGGATGCAAGGACAGCCAGTGTCAATAGTTGCTTTTACTTCATTTAACGAACAACTGGTTCGTCATATGCTTGGCACAATTAATCCTCATAGGCTTATCTTTATCAATGGACGACCTCCCAGAATCGATTACAATTGGCGCGAGCGGGCGACTCAAGAGATCTACAACAAACTGCTGAATGAATATCGTGCCGACAATGAGATTGATGACACAGGGTCCCTCAAACGCATAGCAAGCACTCTTGACTACAGAGAAACAGTTTATCGAGTCAATGAGATTCACAAGCAGTTTGGTACTCATGAAAGAATCATATGTGCTGCTACAGGGAGCAAGATGCAAACAGTGGGGCTTTTTTTCAGCAAGATGATTCACCCTGATATTCATATTGAATATCCGACACCAGACAGTTACTTTGTGAAAGGGATTAGTGTTGGAATTCGCAAGGTTCATGAGGTTGTTCTACCAAATTTTTCAGACTTCCTTCGGAGCATCCAGGAGTAGGTGAAGTCTGGGGCAGTAACTAGACCGAAAGGGACTCGAACTGTATATCAGGTCACAATCCGTCATTTCGTTTAATGCTTAGGTCTGGCGAGCGTCCGCTGTAAAGGTAGGATAAGCTCAAGGAAAAGTTCGTCAACTATTCTGAAAGACCGCCACTTCGTACAACAGGTAAAACTTTTTGAGAAGACCTTCACGTTAATCTAGGTTCGCCTCGTTCTCACGGAGCTGGGGTCAAAAACAGTGTGATGGCTACGAAGTAAAAGCCCACATAATACCGAGAGCTAGCACTTTACATCATCTTCTTAGACACAATCGAATGGGACTTATCTTAGCTCTTCGTTGGAGAAGGGCTCGACAAGGCCAGCACGCACCGCTTTCACTGCCGCTTGGGTTCTATCCGAGACGTCTAGCTTTGACAAGATGGTCTGCACGTGTTTCTTGGCGGTGTCCTCGCTGATACAAAGTGCACCCCCGATCTCCTTGTTGGTATGTCCCTGTATCACCAGGTGGAGCACGGCCTGCTCGCGAGCCGTCAGGCCGTTCCGTGCCCTGCTACGCACATATTTTCCGATGGATTGGCCACCACTAGCGTCGGCCAAGTCTAGCATAGCCTTACGCAACAGGCTGGTCTTGATAAGCATGCCGCCACTGTTGACCGCCCGGATGGTGTGGAGGAGGAGGTCTTTTGAGGCATCCTTAAGGAGATAGCCGCCAGCACCGGCTCTAATTGCATCCACCACGTAGGCATCATTGTCATATATGGTGACCACGATGACCGATGTAGAGGCAAACTGGCTCTTGATGCGCCGGGTGGCTGTCAGGCCGTCCAAGTTGGGCATACGGAGGTCCATTAGAACCACATGAGGCCGATGCTCCTTGGCTTTCTCTATAGCCTCAAGGCCGTCACCTGCTTCAGCTACGACTTCTACGTCCGGAGCGGTGGCCAGCATAGCACGAAGACCTTGCCGCACCATGAGGTGATCGTCCACCAGAAGCACCTTTATCTTATCCATACTGCTCTCTCCGACCGCTGAATGGTATTTCCACACTTACTACAGTTCCATGACCGGGGGTGCTCTCGATATTACAAGTTCCCTGCAAAAGTTCCGCCCGCTTGCGCATGCTGAGCAGCCCGGTACCCCCCCTTCTCGACATCTCTCCGCAGCTGTAGTTAAACCCGGCACCCCAATCCCTTACCTCGACCCTTATCTGGTCACCTGACGAGGTCATCCTGACACGGAGACGCTTGGTCTGGGCATGTTTTCTGGCATTGTTGATAGCTTCGTTGATGATCCGATATAGCCCTGTCTCGACATTCTGAGGAAGCCTCATGGCATCGGCCTTAAAGTCGATTTTCCACCCCGTTTCTCCCTCCAATTGCTCTATCTCATAGCGGAGTGTGGTCACAAGGCCGAGATCCTTCAGAGTCGCTGGCTGGAGGCTATTGGTAACCTCCCTTGATTCCTGGATCGCTTGCTTAACCAGGGTTCTCGCTTGGAGTAGCAGTTGTTTGGCATGGGCGCCCTCGAGTGCGGTGGATTCCAGACTCTGTAGATGCTGGAAGACTGAGGCCAAAGTCTGGGTCACCCCATCGTGAACCTCGAGGCAGATACGCTCTCTCTCAGCTTCCTGTGCATCCAGGGTGTCCTTGATAAGGTTCCGCATTTGCTCTTCTTTGTCACGGACTTCCCTCTGCAGGGATTCAACCTCAGAGCGGAGGCCTATCAGCTTTGATTCCAAAGTTTCCTTAGCAGCTTGGTTAGCCTGTCCTTTCTGCGGCATCCAAACCTCCTGAGTTTCCCCGTCCAAGTACCCCCCTGGCCCATTAGGGGTAACCTGTTTGGGTAAGGGCACTCGTGCTCCTATATGATAGGGACAGTTGGCAACATCTAGAAACATCTTAATAATAAACTACTCGAACAGGGGATGTCAAGTGGCATGAGTTGGGCTATAATAGTGACAGAAGGCATGTGGATAGAAAAGGGGAGCCCTTTCCCACTGCTTTCAGCACTGGACCACCAAATAATTTGGAGGTGAAGGAATGGCTATAGAGAAAGCGATGGCATCATCCAGTCTAGCCGAAGTGATTGACCGGATCCTGGACAAAGGGGTGGTGGTAGATGCCTGGGTGCGCGTCAGTCTCGTCGGCATTGAAATCCTGGCAATCGAGGCCAGGGTCGTAGTTGCTGGCGTGGACACCTTCCTGAAGTATGCTGAGGCCGTCGGACTGACAGAAGCCGCAGCCGCCTAGAAGCAGCAATGCTTAGAGCGCCTCGGGGTGGCCATGCCGGAATCTGATACGTGCAACGGGCTCCCCGTATCGGGTGGGTCTGAACAGGATAGTATTGACGACCGGAGAAGGCACTGGCATGGCGACTCACTAGGTGTGGTCACCCCATAAGCGCAAAGGGGGAAATGCCAATCAGAGAAGCAACGAAAAACTTAGCTGAGAGGCTGAAAATAATGGTACTGAGTATTGGAAAAGCCGCTGGGATGGTGACCCATCAGGTGTGGTCACCCCATAAGCGCAAATAAGGAGGAATAAAATGCCAACCAGAGAAGAAATGAGAAGCTTAGCCGAAGATATTGTCGGCTCCTATGCGGACAGGGTTGCCGGGATAGCACAGCTTAGAGAGACGGTAAAATTGGACTTAAAAGGATTCCACGACTCTAGGACAGCTATGGCTAGGGAGCTACGAGCCGACCTTTCCAAAGTTCGTCCCGCCCTTGCGGAAGATGACAAGCAGCGGCAGGCGGAGGCACGTGAATTTATGGGAGAGCTGGGTAGAGTAGTCGCTGAAGGAAAGGCTACGGTAAAAACTCTGCTAAAGGAACTCGATAGTGCCCACGCTGCCATGAGTACTCAGCTACGGGCAGACCTGGCCAAAGAAGACAGGCAGCGACAGGCTGAGGCACGCGAATTTAGGGGTGAGCTGGCTAGAATAATCGCTGAAGGAAAGTCGGCAGTCAGGACACAATTGAAGGAACTGGACGCTGCCCACGCAACTATGAGCACTCAGCTACGGGTAGGACTGGCCAAAGGTGAAAAGGAGCGCTTACGAGAGGCGCGGGCTCTAAAGCAGGATCTGGTTAGAGGTGTTGCCGAGATAAAGTCCGCAGTAAGTGCTCAATTGAAGGAGTTCGCTGATATTCAAGCCGGTGTTAGGGATGAATGGCAGAAACTGACTGCTACCATGCAGTCGAAACGAGGGGGAGTGGCAGTTGCGGTGAAGCCGCCTGCCAAGGAAGCTGTCGGGATAACTCCAGAAGCTGCTACACTTAGTAATCAAGTTTTTCAGTATCTGGCCAATCACCCGGACGGCGTCAAGCTGGTTGAGCTAGAGAAGGAATTTGGAGTGACCCGCATTGAGATGGTGAGGGTAGTAAAAAGCCTCATGGGCGAAAATAAGATAAAAAAGCTGGCTCTCTATTATTTCGCCATATAAAAAGGAAATTGCAAAGCCACTGCACAGGGGCTAACTCCAAAGCACGGCGGTAACAGGAGGCATCCGGCGGTTCCGCTTGGTAGTGGCTTTTTGTCCTTGCGGCAGTCAAATCTTCTGCTAGGCAGAAAGTGAGGTGAGTTACATGGCGATACAAGAATCCGTAGATACTTTATTGGAGCCGCGCCCCCTAGCCAACTTCGTGGAAACACCCTTTGTCAAGAGCCTTGTTGACCGGGCGCTAATTTATATTGCTGCTGGCTTTCCCATCCACTTCCGGGGTGCCTCGGGCACGGGAAAGACTACGTTGGCTCTTCATGTCGCCAGCAAGCTTGACCGCCCTGTGGTCATGCTCCACGGAGATGAGGAGTTCAGCACCTCCGACCTGGTAGGCGGTGAATACGGCTACCGGACGAAAAAGGTGATTGACAACTTCATTCACTCAGTGCTCAAGACTGAGGAAGACATGAGCCGGAAGTGGGTGGACAACCGCCTCACCGTGGCTTGCAAGTATGGGTTTACCCTTATCTATGACGAGTTCACCCGGTCTCGCCCCGAGGCCAACAACGCCCTCCTCGCAGTGCTCCAGGAGAAGATGCTTGACCTGCCAGCAGCCAAGGAGAGAGAAGGCTACCTTAGAGTCCACCCGGACTTCACTGCTATCTTCACCAGTAACCCCGAGGAATATGCCGGCGTCTATCGCAGCCAGGATGCCCTCCGCGACCGGATGGTGACCCTCGACCTGGACCACTTTGATGAGGAGACGGAGATAGCCATAACCGAGGCCAAGTCCGGACTTGAGCGAAGCCATGCTGAGAAGATAGTGAATATCGTGCGTGGCTTAAGAGAGTCCGGAGTGTGTGAGTTTGCGCCAACCGTTCGGGGCTGCATAATGGTGAGCAGGGCACTAAAGGTGCAGAATGGCTCAGTGGGCACTGGAAGCGAGCTCTTCAGGCAGTTGTGCCTTGATATACTGAGTTCCGAATCCACCAGGGTGGGCAGTAAGGCGCAGACCACTAGAGTAAAAGAGGTGGTGAACCAGTTCATTGACCAATATTGCTAAGGAGGCCCCGAGAATGCGGCTGGAATTAAAAGAATTAAGGGTAAAACGGTATCAATGCGGGAGGTGTGGCAAAGCCTTCACCAGCCAAACGCGGCTCCAGCACCATGTAGCTGCTGAGCACGCCGCCAAGACGTCAAGGGACATGGTTACCACGTGTGACATTCTGCACCGCCCAAGAAAAGTAGCACTCAGCCAGCTTAATGCGCATAGCATAAGGAGGCAATATGAACAACACGGTCAGAGCTAGAGGTCTGGATGAACTGAGGACAGTCACAACCCATCACGTCGCTTCGAAGCCGCCACGTAAGGGGACAACCTACCTTGACCTTTTTGCGCTTAGTATGGAGCGGCAAAGATTGGAACAAGAGCTGGTCGGCATTGAGCGGCGACGAAAACGCATTTTTAATCGCTTGGCAGATGTCCAGAGTGCTATGGAGAAGCTGGTAAATGCAGCACAAACGGAAAAAGCAGCTCAGGACTCCTCAGCGAATTCTGATGTCGACTCTCAATTGGCGGCAAACGAACAACCCAAGGGGCGGGAATGGAAAAAGATGGCCGTCAATTATTGAGTAAGGTCACAAGAGACAATGGATTGGGCTGGAAGCCTTATAACGCGGGGCAAGCAGATGACAGGGATAAGAGTGTGGCTAGAAGGGTAACAAGCAAAGTCAATATGGCTGGAGTATGCGCCCTGTCGCGGCGACTGATGGCTATAGAAAGGGCCAGGATGCTGGGCAGAAAACCGGTGGACCTTCAGACCTGGGCTCTGGAACTAGAAGCAAGACGCTGGGCAGAAGAAAGAGCCAAGCAGAGGTAGGCCAACGACCAGGGGAGGTAGGGAAAATGGCAACACAAGAGGTGACACCACTAGCGCTTCTGCTTAAGGAGGCGCAGTCGTGGCAGGAAGCCGGGAAGACCCATCAAGCGATAGCTGCGTACTTCAAGCTGGTGGAGTACTTTCCAGAGACTGAGGAAGCGCATAGCGCTCAGGAACAGTTGCTGGGCTTGATACAGTGCTTTGAAGCTGAGGAGAAGCTGTATGCGGCAAGCCGTATCTACAACCGGCTGCATCATTGTCTTAGCTGATGGAGGTTCTGAAATGGCTAAAACGGCAACAGTAGTAACACAGGGAGCATCTGTCCTCTGTGCCTTTTGCAGGGGGACAAATCTATTCGGAGCAATGTCCGATGTATGGCAAATATATATACGGAATTATAGATAGCAGCAATGAGACCGACTTCAACATCTCTGGGCTAAATGGTTCTGGTCCTGTGTACTCTATAGCCCATCAAGACCTCAGCTGCGTCGTGAGTGACTACTCTGGCGAAGAATTCAGCTCCATGTCGAAGGAGGAGGTGGTCCGGTGCCTACTGGCGCATCAGGTGGTAGTGGAGCATGCCATGAGGGAGCATACGGTGCTTCCAGTAAAGTTCGGGACAGTCCTTACTACCTCAGACGAAGTGCGCAGCCTGCTTTCACAGGGTCATTCACAATTTGTTGATGCTCTCGCATGGATCCAGGATAAAGTTGAGATAGAGGTAGCTGCCACCTGGGACACGAAGCAGATATTACAAGAAATCAGCGCCGAGCCGGGGATTATCCAGTTTAGTAAAGCTATTGCCGTCAGGGGACAGGCAACTCTCCAAGAGCAAATCCAACTGGGACGGATGGTCAAAGCATCTATGGACAAGCGCCGCACCAGCTACCGAGAGCGAATGATAAATTTCCTCATGTCGGTGGCTGTTGATGTGCAGACCAACGCCTTGGTTTCTGATCAGATGGTAATGAATGTGGCCTTTCTGGTAGAGAAGACTAACCAGGAGGAGTTTGATAGTTGTGTGAAGCAGCTGAATGACATTTTCGATAACCAGATTAATTTTCGCATCATTGGACCATTGCCGCCTTATAGCTTTGCCACTGTGGAGGTCACCAGACCGAACCCGGAGAAGATAGAGGAGGCAAGGCAACTCCTTTACCTAGGCAAGACCTTTTCAGAGGCGGACGTCAGGAAAGCATACCGACACCTGGCGGCTCAAAGCCATCCAGACTATAGGGCAGGCGGCGAACCGGAACTGGCAAAAGCACAGTTTGCCAAACTTCACCAGGCGTCGGAAATGCTTATTGCTTACTGTCGTGGGCAGGGGCAGTCGGATGGCAACTTGTTGATCAACATAAGGCGCCTGAAAGATGAGGAGGTTGAGCACCTTAGTTTCATTGGAACCGGAGTGTAGCTGGAGTCACACAAATGGCTGAAATGGGTAAATACCTTTACTGCATCATTCCTTGCTCTGTGAATCGCACTTTCGACGCGGATGCCATCGGGGATGGGGGTGGGGCAGTTCACACGGTGCCTCATAACGGCCTCGCCGCTGTGGTCAGTGACTCACTGGTGAGGCAGTATGAAAACACTCGTCAGAACATGATGGCTCATGAAAAGGCTATTGAGAGAGTAATGAAAGAGTTCACCCTCCTTCCAGTGAGATTTGGTACCATTACTGATTCCGCCTCTCCCATAAAGAATATCCAGAAGCTCCTGGGGAGTAGATTTGAGGAGTTTCAGAAGCTACTGGAGGATATGGAGGACAAGGTAGAGCTGGGCTTGAAGGCTTTCTGGCGCGATGAGAAGACCATCTTCGGAGAGATAGTTGCTGAGAATACCGATATAAGGAGGCTTCGCGACTCACTTTCAGGGAAGCCCCCGGAGGCCACCCATTTTGACAGAATACGTCTTGGTGAAATGGTCAAAGAGGCGCTGAATCGCAAAAGGGCAAAGGAAGCGGCCAAGATATTGCTACCGCTTCGACGGATTGCCCACAGTGTTAGAGAGAGTGAAGCGCTGGGAGACAGGATGGTAGTAAACGCAGCTTTTTTGGTCAACAAGAGCAAAGAACCGGAATTTGACCAGGTAGTAGGCAAGCTGGACGAGCAGTTTGTAGAAAGAGTAGCCATCAGGTATATCGGCTCAGCACCTCCTTATAATTTTGTCAACATCATGGTTGACTGGAAGGAGCTAGGGTAGAGGGAAAAGATGGGCTTTGTTTTCGATTTGCTAACTTCCCCGGTCCTAGGCCCGATAAGGGGCGTCCACTGGCTGGCGACCAAGGTCGTTGAGGCAGCCGAGGGTGAGATGCTGGACGAAAGCAAAGTTCGTGGTGAACTCTCGGAGCTTCAAATGCGGCTTGATATGGGCGATATCACTGAGGAGGAGTATGACGAGCAGGAGAAGGTGCTGGTGGAACAATTAAATGCCATTCGAGAAGCCAAGGCTGAGCGGCAGCAGTGATGATGCCCACTATAGCAGCGAGAACTTAAAGGAGAACTATTTATGAATATGAAAGAGCTAGCTGAACGAGCTAAGAGCCAGCTGGCAGAGGTCACCGGACTAAAGCCTGTAACCGTCACGGGGACTTTCAAGGACGAGCAGGGATGTCATGTTGCTCTAGACATGCTGGAGATGTCAAGGATTCCCCCTGCCACTGATATCCTGGGTGACTACGACGTGCTGGTGGATGAAGATGGCAATATGATGAAGTTCGAGCGGAAAAGAACCCGCCTGCGCGGCGAGCCCATGGAGAAGGAATAAAACAGGCTTACGCCTCCGCTAATACTAATGCTAGAAGACATGGAGGCGAGAAGTCTGGAGGGTGTGGTGCCAGAAGGTCAGTATGTTTACTGCATAATCGGAACCGGGGAGGCGAGGAATTTCGGTCCTATTGGTATCGGCAATCAGGGCGACCCGGTGACAACCATCGCCTATAGAGACTTGGGTGCCGTGGTGAGCAGTGTCCCGATGACGAAGTATGTCGTCAGTAAGGAAACCATGATTTGCCATGAGAAGGTAATTGAGGTAGTAATGAAGGACCATGCTCTCCTGCCAGTGAGGTTCTACACCGTGGCGCCGAATGCTGAGGAAATCCGCAGTCTTCTCCGAAGACGCTGCCTGGAGTTTAAGAAGCTGCTCAGGGAATTGGATAATAAGGTGGAATTAGGTCTCAAAGCTCTTTGGAGAGATATGGATTGTATTTTCCAGGAAATAGTGAAGGAAAACGCAGAGATAAAGGCGCTAAGGGATAAGATGACAGGCTGTTCGGCCAAAAAGGCTGGCCAAGATAAGGGCGCTTTAGGCGAGATGCTCAAGCTGGCTCTCGAACATAAGAAGGCTAAGGAAAGGGGAGCCCTGCTCCAGCCACTGAGGCGGCTCTCCAGCGACTCTTGCCTTAACACAACCTACGGCGATGACATGCTCATGAACGCCGCATTCCTGGTAGACAGGTTTTGGGAGAAGGGATTCGATGGTAAGGTGGAGGAGCTTGTCGCTCAGCATGGCGACAGAATCGAATTCAAGTATGTAGGTCCGGTGCCTCCTTATAGTTTCGTCAATATAGTCGTTAAGGAGTAATAGTGCACAGAGTGACCTGTGAAAGGAGGAAACCATGGCATTACAGGCGGAGAAAGATACACCCGGTACCCTAGCTGATGTCATTGACCGGATACTGGACAAAGGTCTGGTGATTAATGCCGATATTGCCGTCTCTGTGGTCGGTGTCGAGCTTCTTGGCATCAGAATAAGGGCGGCCCTGGCGTCATTTGAAACTGCAGCCAAATATGGTCTGGAGTTCCCCTCGGGAACAAAAATGGAAACGCCAGCTTGGCAACAGGCGACGGTTGGCAAAGAAACCTGCCTTCAGTGTGGCAAGCGGGTGCCTGTGGAAGAGCTAATGAACCAGGGGTGTCCTTGGTGCGGCTGGATAAGTGCCAAAGCGAAAAAGGCAGGCACTGTGCCTTCCGGCGATGGGCACCGGCAGGAGGAAATCCCTCCGGTAGAGGCTAGATAGGAGGTCCTGTGAAGAAAGAAGACAAAAAGCCTGACATATCTGATGTGATTGGTGGCACACTCAACATCTTCGGCCTCAAGATAGACCTGGCCAAGCTTCTCTCTTCCCCGGAGGATGTAAAGGGTGGGCTTGAACAACTCAGGGAAAAACTGAAGAAAGCTGGTGGAAAGGAAGTGATGAGTGACGAGGAGTGGAAGAGTGGCGGGGTGAGCATTAGCGGGCACCTCAGAACCAGTGGTATCCTCGGGGATAGGGAGTATCATGTAGGCACTGCTGCCCCACCGATCGAACCAGTGGCCAAGCGTAAGAGAAAGGAAAAGGCTCCAGAACCGCCCGAAGCCGTTGAGCCAGCGGTAGACGTTTTCCGTGAAGCTAAAGAGATCATAGTCGTAGCTGAGGTTCCGGGTGTAGAGCTGGCTGACCTTGAACTCAAAGTCGAGGATAATGTTCTTTCTCTTGCCTCAAAGTCCAGTGCCCGCAGGAACTATCGCAAGAAGATTAAACTGGGTTCGCCTGTAGATGAGAGCAGTTTGAAAGCGAATTGCCGAAACGGTATTTTGGAAATTCGTCTGCAGAAGAAAACTTAACTAAAGGAACTGGAGATATGGTAGTCGATATCGATGAGAAAAGCCTGAAGTACGGCGTTCTGGGGCTGGTAATTGCCCTTGTTGAGATAATAAGGGACGCTCTCAAGCTTCAGGCGATAAAACGCATGGAAGGCGGAAGCCTGACCGATGAGGAAATGGAGAGGCTGGGGCAAGCGCTCATGGATCTCGACGGCGCTATCGAGGAGATAAAGCAAGAGCAGGGAATCGTCGAGTCTGTGAAGTCGGTAAGGGATGGCCTTGACGAGGTTGTGGATGATGTCCTCGACAGAATGATAAACCCTGAAAAATGGAGACCGGAGGCTGAGCAATGGGTCTAGAGACGCAACACGGTGGTAAAACCCAGGTTACACTGGTCACTGAAGCCATCGTAGAGGAAGAGGGAAGATATGTTTATTGTGTTGCCGACGCCGGGGAAGGGGTAAGCCTGGGGAAAATTGGCATAGAGGTGGGTGACGTCTACACCATCCCCTACAAGGATATTTGCGCTGTGGTTCACAATTGCCCGCCGCAGCCCTACCAGTCAGACAACCGGGAAGTGGTGAAAGGGTGGGTAATGACGCATCAGAGAGTGGTTGATGCTGCCTGGGAGAGGTGGGGCGTGGTGCTCCCGCTGAGCTTCGACACCATAATTAGGGGAGAAGCGGCTAAAAGTGCTGAGCGGAACGTGAAGGACTGGCTTAAGCAGGAGTATGAAGAGCTCAAGAGGAGAATCGATAAGGTAAAAGGCAAGGCTGAGTATGGTGTGCAAGTCTTTTGGGAGCCTAAGGTTATTGTCCAAAGTCTGACGTGGATAAGCCCGGAAATAAGAAGGCTGGATGAGGAAATTAAATCCAAACCAAAGGGCCTGGGCTATATGTACCGGCAGAAGCTGGAAAACCTCATAAAGCACCAAATGGAAGCCGCAGCCGACGAATGCTTTAAGAATTTTTACAGCCAAATTCGAAAATACACCGATAATGTCCGTGTGGAAAAAACGAGGAAGGCAGAGCCAGACTTGCAAATGATTATGAACCTCTCCTGTCTGGTCTACAGAGACAGGTATGCGGAGCTGGGGGAGGAACTGGGAAAGATAAACCGGATGAGGGGCTTTGTGGTGCGCTTTACCGGACCCTGGCCTCCCTATAGCTTTGTCGGGGGTGCCTGAGAGAAGTATTTATGGAGCCAACGCGGAATTCACACGCTACGCTGATTGACCTGCTAGACAGGGTCCTGGATAAGGGACTGGTAATCAATGCCGACCTCATCATCTCACTTGCTGGTGTTCCCCTCATCGGGGTGAACCTCAGGGCTGCCCTGGCTGGGATGGAGACCATGCTGGAATATGGCCTGATGAAAGAGTGGGATGCACGCACTCGCGCCTGGGAGAGCGAACGTCGGAAAAAGAATGTAGAACCGATTTGTACAGCATGAGGAAGGATTTGAAACATGATGGACTTTGAGGCAGAAGCGGAAACAAGGATCAAGCTACAATCGCGGCGACCTGGGATTCAGCTGCGGATAATAGATATGGACTATGTCCTCAGCGGTATCTTACGCCGGCCGCGCCTTCAGTATAAGATTCAATGCGGGTGTGGCCAGCAGTTCCACTGCTGGGCGGATAAGGAACAAGCCGTATGTCCGCTCTGCGAATACAGCGCTGAGATATGGATCATGCAGCGAGAGTGTGAGGAAAAAAGTGTTGCCATTAGTTCCGGATAAACCGTTGTTGCCGTTTAGTTATCCCCCGACCCCCTTTTCAGTTAGATAACAAGATGATTAGAGCAATCGGAATTGACTTGGGAACGACTTACACTGTCGTCGGTGCCATCGAAAATGGTCAGCCGAAGATAATACCTAACGCCGAGGGCCAGCGGCTCACCCCCTCGGTTGTTTCTTTTACCAAGGATGGGCAGCCTATGGTAGGACAGCCGGCTAGAAGACAAGCCGCCGCCAATGCCGAGAGGACGGTTTTCTCAATCAAAAGGCGTATGGGCTCCAATTACAAGGTGAGCATCGGTAAAGAGGGATATACACCTCAGGAGATCTCCAGCCTAATCCTGCGGAAGGTAAAGGCAGATGCTGAGTGCTATTTGGGTGAAAGGATAGAGAAAGCGGTCATCACCGTACCTGCCTATTTCAATGACTGTCAGCGCCAGGCAACGAAGGAGGCGGGTATCGTAGCCGGCATGGACGTGATTAGGATTATTAACGAGCCCACTGCCGCTGCCCTGGCCTACGGTCTTCACCGAGACGGTATACATACAGTACTGGTCTGGGACCTGGGTGGCGGGACCTTCGACGTCTCTATCCTGGAAGTGGGAAAAGACATCTTTGAGGTTAGAGCCGTCAGCGGCAATACCTGGCTAGGCGGCGACGACTATGACCAGAGGCTGACGGGGTACCTGGCAGAGCAGTATCGAGAAGCCTACGGGACTGACCTTCCGGTGGATGGAATGGCTAGGCAAAGGCTGAGGGAGGCTGCAGAGAGAGCCAAAATCGGCCTCTCCGAAAGGTCATCTACCTCCATTTACTTGCCGTTTGTTAGTGGTGACTCAGACGCTCCAACACACCTGCAAGCGACTCTGACCAGGGAAAAGTTCCAAGAGTTAACCGGAGATTTGCTGCAAAAATTGGTTGGCCCAACCAAACAGGCTCTGACTGATGCGGAGCTGAAGCCTCAAGACATCGACCGGGTAATCTTAGTGGGGGGAGCCACCAGGATGCCTGCTGTCCGAGAACTCGCCCGACAACTCCTAGGAAGAGAGCCCTACCAGAGCATCAATCCTGATGAAGTCGTGGCCTTGGGGGCGGCCATTCAGGCAGGAATGTTGCTTGGAGTGGTCGATCAAGCCGTTCTCCTGGACGTGCTCCCTCTCTCTTTGGGTATTGAAACCCAAAGGGGACTCTTTGCCAGAATAATCCATAGAAACACTCCGCTACCGGCATCAGAATCACGCATCTTCACCACAGCAGATGATAATCAAACCTCGGTAGACATTCACGTATTGCAGGGGGAGCGAGAGCTTGCCATGGACAACATATCGCTCGGCCAGTTTCAATTGAATGACATTCCCCCACTTCCTAGAGGAACACCCAAGATTGAGGTTAGCTTCGATGTAGACGTTGATGGTATTGTCCATGTATCTGCAACCGACCTGCTAACCGAAAATGCCCAAAGTGTAAGGGTTGTCTCCTCAAAAGGGCTTAGTCCACTGGAAATACAGCGCATGATTGAGAACGCAGAAACCAGTGCCGAGGAGGACAGGAGAAAGCGGGAACTGGTGGAAGCAGGCATTGAAGCAGACAATGCCATCAGCGCTGCTGACATGCTTATGGAAGGGCTTCTTAGTTCCGACACCGAAACAATAGCCGAGGAAGTCTGGAGAGCTGTGCTCAAGGTCAAAGAGGCTTTGGCCAATGGGCAAAGTGACGAGATAAGATGCCGAAGCGCAGAGCTGAGAGAGTTGCTGGGAGTGATCTATAGGAAGGTGTGAAACAGCGCTAGACAAAGAGTCTAGCCTGCCTGCTCGGTCACCGAGCTCGCGTCAACCTCCGGTTTTACCCCCCCCCCTTTTACCGAAGAAATATATTTTTCACGGATGTTTCTCAATCTCTTTCATCAGGTCAGGCCTGAAATATTGACTTTTGCCATTTGGCGAATTAAGATAGAACCGATAGTGCTGGATTTGTAGTGAATCCGTGCTGTCGGCTTCTTGTTGTTTGATTAGCACTGAGGTAGAAGGATGACAAAGTGCCTTTAAGAAGTATCCCACCGGTACATAGAGGTCTAGCCAAAAGTGGCAGAAGTTACGGGCAAGTAACCCCATTTAGACTGCGAGATGCCACCTACTCCAAAGCTCCCTCGGTGACCCCTCTTCGACGGCAGCCCTCCCCACCTAAATTAGTCTTTCCCTCAATCCAAGATGTGAAGGTGGTGAAGACACCGCGTAAAGCTAGCTGGGAGTTCCCAAACGGTGAATTCGTGGTCATGGTTGAGAGGGAAGAAGTTCACGTTGAAGTCAGGCTGGGTCGCTTCATTGATGCTCTGCTGGTGACAACAGATAAAGAATAATGACTTCCCACCTCGCTTTCTCATTGTTGCTTACTCAAAACACCCCCAAAGCTCGAGATTTGACCTGATAGCATGGCAGTCCTTACCCACTTGTTTTAGCTTGATTTTCCCAAAAAATTTTGACAGAGGTATTGACATATGTTAAAACAGATGTTATAATATTTGTCGAGGTGGCAGATGGAGAATAAACAAATAAAGGGATTGCGCATAGAACTTGGCCTGTCTCAGGAGAAGTTTGCCCAGCTTCTTGGGGTCTCCTTGCAGACGGTGAGACGTTGGGAGGAAGGCCTAACCAAGCCATTGCCTATTTTGAATCTCAAGCTGGAGGAACTACGAAAAAGATTAGGGGGTGCTCCTATGGCTGAGGAAAAGAGGAAAGCGGGTGGGGAGTTTGAGTTTGGCTTTGGTAGCTTGTTCAAGGGCATTGGTAACCTCTTTGAGCTCGTCTCCAAGATGGCTGAGGAGGGAGAAGGGGAATATACCCGTAGCGGAGAGATTAGAGGCTTAGGCGACAAGGCCAAGGGGGTATATGGCTTCAGCGTAAAGATGGGATTGGGCGGAAAGCCGGTTATCGAGCAGTTCGGTAACATAAAGGCAACAGAGAAGGGGGCAGTGGTCGCTGAAGTTGGGGAACCCATAGTTGATGTCTTTGACGAAGGGGAGAAACTAGCAGTGATTGCCGAGCTTCCCGGTGTAGAGGAGAGTGACATTCATCTTGAGGTAAGGGATGATATTCTTAACCTCACTGCCGAAGCTGAGGGCAGGAAATACAGTAAAGAGGTACTACTCCCTTCACCAGTAGATGCCGGCTCTATGGAATCTTCATACAAGAACGGGATTTTAGAGATAAAGCTCAGAAAGAAGTAAAGAATATGGCAAAAGTAGGAATAAAGAGACTCACCCTCAGGGTTTCTGAGGCACTAGCTAAAGATGTCGGTCGTGGCATAGCCAGGATTGACCCCAAAGATATGGCTGAGATGGATGCTGAGGTAGGTGATATCATTCAGATTCTGGGCAAAAGACCAGCGGTAGCTAAAGTGATGCCTGCCTATATGGAGGACCGCGGCAAAGAGGTCATTCAGATAGATGGCATTATTCGAGAGAACGCCCAGATTGGTCTGGGTGAGAAGGCGCAGGTTGAGAAAGTGGACTATAAGACGGCTACTGCCATAGTCCTGGCTCCGATAGCTCCATCATCAACCTTTGCCCGGGAAAAAGATAGCGGCTACATTGGAAGGCTGATGGAAGGATTGGCAGTAACTCCCGGCGATAAGGTAAGAGTAACCCTGTTTGGCACCCGCTATCAAGAATTCTCTGTACTAGATACCAACCCCAAGGGGGTCGTTGTCATTCATCCCACAACCTTAATTAAAATGAGAGGGGAGAAGGTTAGCGCAAAAGAGGAGGTAGGAGTTACCTATGAGGACATTGGTGGCCTTCATAAAGAGATTAACAAGATAAGAGAGATGATCGAGCTTCCCTTAAAATATCCTGAAGTCTTTGACCGGTTAGGGATAGAAGCTCCTAAAGGCGTGCTTCTGCACGGTCCTCCGGGGTGTGGCAAAACTCTGATTGCCAGAGCGGTAGCCAGTGAAACCGATGCCTATTTTTACCACATTAGCGGACCGGAGGTTATACACAAGTTTTACGGTGAGAGCGAAGCACACCTCAGGGCTATCTTTGAAAAGGCTAGTGAGAATGCGCCAGCAATTGTCTTTTTGGACGAGATTGATGCTATAGCCGCCAAGCGAGAGGAAATCAGGGGCGACCAGCAGGTGGAAAGAAGGGTAGTCGCCCAGCTTCTAGCTCTGATGGACGGCCTGAAATCAAGGGGAAGGGTGATTGTTATCGGCGCTACCAATATACCCAATGTACTTGATTCCGCATTAAGGAGGCCAGGCAGATTTGACCGGGAGATTTCGATATCCATTCCTGATAAGAACGGAAGATTGGAAGTACTTCACATCCACACCAGAGGTATGCCCTTAGCTTCCGACGTTGACCTGGAGAGACTGGCCGAAATCACCCACGGTTTTGTCGGGGCCGATTTGGAAGCCCTATCAAGAGAAGCGGCCATGATAACCCTCAGGAAAATAATGCCCAAGATTGAGTTTGAGGCCGACTATATTCCCTATGAACTGCTGCTAGAACTTGAAGTTACCATGGATGACTTTACGGAGGCATTAAAGGAGGTGGAGCCTTCAGCCATCAGGGAGGTTTTCACTGAGATTCCCGACGTAAAGTGGAGCGATGTCGGTGGTCTTGAGGAGATAAAGCGGGTGCTCAAAGAAACCATCGAGTGGCCCCTCAAGTATTCAGACTTATTCAAGCAAGCCAATACCAACCCAGCCAAAGGACTCCTGCTTACTGGACTCCCGGGGACAGGTAAAACCCTGCTGGCTAAAGCAGTAGCTACTGAAAGTGGGGTGAATTTTATTTCAGTTAAGGGCCCGGCTTTGCTCTCAAAGTGGGTAGGAGAGTCAGAGAGGGGAATCAGGGAGGTCTTCAAGAAGGCTAAACAAGCCAGCCCCTGCATCATCTTCTTTGATGAGATAGATGCTATCGCCCCAACCCGCGGTGCCAGCGCTGATTCCCATGTCACCGAGCGAGTCATCAGCCAGTTGCTCACTGAACTGGATGGGATAGAAGAACTCAAGGGAGTAGTGGTTCTTGCGGCCAGCAACAGGCCTGATATTATTGACCCTGCCATCCTTCGGGCTGGCAGATTTGACTTCCAGTTGGAATTACCTATCCCTGATGAGAAGGCGAGACTCGAGATATTCAAGGTTCATACCGAAGGTAAGCCTCTGGCTGATGATGTCGACCTCGAGTCCTTAGCTAAAGCAACCGAAGGTATGGTTGGTTCAGATATAGAGGCAGTTTCAAAGCGGGCTTCTATGCTGGCCATAAGGGAATTCATAAACCAGAAAAAGAAGGACGTGACCAAATTCAAGATTAGTGCCCGGCACTTCAGCAGTGCACTTAAAACAATGCGGAGGACTGACGAACAGCCGTGAGGAAACTCCTTTTTGTACCCGTTATCCATATGGAGCCTGACCTGGGAAGCGAGGCAGCTGCCATCGACAGCAAAAGTGCTTCTCTGTTTGGGGAGGAGAGGTGGGCTAAACATAAAGATAGTGTGGTTAAGTTTTGGGAAAGTATAGCCGATTATTTTGCTACCGTTGACACTTCCACGCTAAAAATATATCAGGATGGGCTCCCGGCGGACGGTGCACTGGGCAGAAAAATTGTTGAGGAGGCGGCAAAACGCGGGAGCAAGAATCACCAAATTATCCTAAGCCTAATGGCCAGGGGCGCTGAGATAAGTAAAACCGAGGACCCCTCTCTTCTCCAAGAGGAGTACGAATACATCACTAGACTTACTCGCTCCAGATCGATTCCAGAGAAAACCATCGCCTCTGCCAGGTATAAACTCCGTAAGAACCAGCTAACCAAGGAAAGGGATAAATTCGTCGCTAAAACGATCGATGAAACTCTAAAGGAAGGAGAAACAGGGGTTCTCTTTATGGGGAGCTATCATAACATATTTCCCTATCTTCCCAAAGACATCGTGGTCAAACAGCTCAAGAACCGCGGAAAGATTAACGCTTACTTCAGGGAGCTTGTCTCAGGGGGCGAGGGGAAAAAATTTGAGCAGCTGGCTAAATATCTTGCCTCACCGTACGTAGCCTGAAAAGCCGCCCGGAATTTTGATTGTAGGCTTACTTCAGATGGCCAGCCTAGGACAGCTAAGTCAGAAGTAGCTATGAGCTGCGTAGTCATGGCTGTGAACGGCCGGATAATCCAACATTAAGCCATTTTGTGCAACCAAGGATATAAGGCTACGCGTGTCACATAACATCGGATTATGACCTCAGGATTGACCTGCCATGCCCGACTCGTTATCCTGTGCCATAGAGCGATGCTTTTGTGTTTTGAGTGGAACGCATCGGCCTACCGTAGCGGCCTCGAACTTCCCAGTGGATTAGTATTCTATGGGAGGTAAGGGAAATTTCCTAAGAGGGCTTGACAATCACCACGGTATGTGGTACCATTTCTACGAAAGCATACTTGGAGTGTTGAATAATGACATTTCCACATTCGCTACCGACCAGAATCTGGGTTTGTCCAGCGTGTGATAGTCGTTTCAACCAAAGGTGGCTCCTAGCTCGCCACCTTCGAGAAGTTCATGGCATACGAAGGCAAAAGGCAGATGAGGTGGCAGCCACCAGCGAATACTGGCTACGGCCTCATTACGTTCGGAGAGAGGACGCTATGATGCATATAAATCCCGAGGATTTTGAATCCAATGCAGGATAGTTATTGATATCTGTATAAATCTAAAAGGGGGAGTAAAATGTCACTAAGCACTCAGCAAATCAAAAGGGCAGTTAAAGAAGCTCTTGCCGAACAAAATGAAGCTGGTATACAGCCCATAATTATCCCCCCATTAGCTGAACAATTTAACGGAGTCAACACCCGCGTCCTGACTCAAGATGTAGTTGACAGCCTCCTGCGCCACAAACAGTATAAAGGGGTAAAAGACGGAACCGTAAAGACCTATAAGAAACATCTCTACCGCTTTGCTAGACAATTTCCTGCTCTGCCTTTAGAAACCACAACTCTCATGGATTATTTAGACCGCTCTAATGGCAAAACCGGACGATATAAGCGAAACCAGCACGATTTGCTGAGCATGTTATACGAGCACGCGTCAAGCTTTTTTGGAATTCCCGAGAATCCTTTTGAAAACCTGGAACGACCAACGGTCACCCAAAAGCAGATCCGAACTCTTACTTTGATAGAGGCGTCTAAGGTAGATTTAGTGATTATTACAATTACTGAAAGGGCAGTTTGGGAGCTGACCTTTGGTCACGGGTGGCGTCAAATCGAGGTGAGGCGGATTACGGCCGGAGATGTTCGCTCAATCAGAGATGGTATCATTTTGTGCCGTGGCAAGGAGCGCGAGGAGTATACCCCCCTTCTACCCGAAACACAGGAAATATTACAGCAACTGGCAGTGGCATTGTCCGATGATGAACCTGTTATCCGCAGCAGAAGAATACGGGCAGGCATGACGCAACCGCTGGGCGAGGAAGGCATGAGAAAGCTCATCCAGCAGCTTTTTAACCGTTGTGGTCTAAAATATCAGGGCCACGACCTTCGGCGCACCTTTTGCACACTGGTCAGGGAAGCAAGCGGCGACGAGTTCCTGGCAATGCGTCTGGCCCGTGACACAATACCCGGTGTCAACGATCGTTATATTAACGTCCGACCTGTCCAGGCAGGGGAGAGCCTTAAAAAGTACTCTCCTTTGAGGCTAATCAGACAGGTGCAGGACGGGGAGAGCCTGGTGGAGACGGGGGAGAGTCGAACTCCCCGTCCAAGAGAAGCTGCCCAGAATATACTACAAGCTTAGTCAGCTATTTAATCTCGCCCGGCTAACCTCTGCTGACCGAGTTAAAGCCGGACCAGTTGATAGCTCTTTCACCACCCTTATCAACATCGGGATGGCGGCACCTCAACTTAACGTCGCCCGGTCCCAACCCATTGAGGACAGGTCAGGCGAGCGCGTAACCTATATTTAACTAGGCTGCGTAAGCGAATTCAGGTTCGCCAATTGTTTTTTTCCGCCGGTTTTATGAGGTCAGCGGCACCTCAGCTTGCAATCCTGCAACATACTTCCCCTGTCGAACCCGCGCGT
>Ga0307443_1000412_pt1 | contig 27895 bp, 21 predicted proteins | sample SalMarSW160220MG_FD_202148 | JGI IMG/M metagenome (GOLD analysis project Ga0307443, IMG submission 202148) | Salt marsh sediment microbial communities from the Plum Island Ecosystem LTER, Massachusetts, United States - SW1601-220 | ecosystem: Environmental > Aquatic > Marine > Intertidal zone >... | reverse complement strand
GAGATACCCCGGTTGGTAGCGGCCTTAAAAAGAAAACGTGATCTTGACAAAAGTAAAGCCGCATAGTAAGGTTAGGTCAATGAACTACGGTCCGCTGTCAAATTTCAACAGAGAGTGGGACAATCCCTGAATTCGAGAGAGCCTTTGAAGAATTCTGTCAACCTCCAGAATACTTCAAACGAGAAATCAGTGCACAAGCATCAATCGATGAGTATGACAATGTCCCACTGTTGAAAACCCCTTTGGTACGTTTTGGTGATGGGATTTTTTGTTTAAGTAGACATTTCTTGGCTATGAAATTGAGCTTAGGGTTTTATTGGATGTTGGTGAATCTTTACAAGGGGTCTTATAGAGAGAATGTTATGTCCCTTTTTGGAGAAGTATTTGAGGAATATGTTAATGAGATCTTCGGACGGGTATATGGATTTTCCCCTTTGGGTTCTTTTATTCCAGCCAAGTATATTGAGTTCGCGGATGGGCGAAATAAGGCTGACGCCTTCATAGATTGCGGTAACGCATTAATCATAATCGAATACAAATCTTCTCCTATACCTCTCAAGAAGGTTTTGGCATCTAAAGATGGACTTGGAAAGTTTCATGATTGGGAGGACGACAATATTATCGAGGCAGCAAGGCAAATCCACGACGTCATAGATCAAATAAAGAATGAAAAGATTCCGGGTTTTTCTGCTTCGAGGATCAAAAAGTATTATCCTCTAGTTATCACGCTTCAGTATCTTCCTACTCCTAGCCCCGATTACTTAGGTCATGTCAATGAAAAATTAAAGGAAGAAAACGACGGTGCAGGTATACTTCAAGACGAGGATATAGGGAGAATAAACATAATATCCGTGAACGAATTGGAGGCTGCCGAGGCTCCTTTAAGTGAGGAAGGTGTGACTTTGAAAGAGATGATCGATAGCAAAAATTCAGATGACAGAACATATTATGATGGTTGCCTTGGGTTCATTCAGGCAAACTATTCCAAATGGGATAACGATTATCTAAACAGTCAATCTTCCGATTGATCCATTTTGATTTCCTTCTACCTCCGCTGTGGGGTATCAAAGGATTTCAGTTGGATCGACCTCTGCCTGCCAGCCGGAGCGCAGGAGGGTGCGGGCGTCTATTAGATCAGCGGGTTCAAGGTCGCGGCGTATCTTCACCAGAATACGGCTCATGCCTCTCCTGCCCCGGTAAGGACCTAAGGCTTCGGCCCCATCGTGTTTGATAGTCTCCAGAAGCTTTTCCGCATCCCATACGTTTCTGCGTCCGGCCTCGAACAGAAGCAGCCTGCGGTAGGGAGGATACCCCAGTTCCCGGCGTCTTCGCACCTCGCTTTGGAAGAACGACTCGTAATCCCCCCGAAGCGCCCACAAAAGAAGCCGGTTGCGCGGCCTGAACGTCTGTACAACGAGCCGACTCTGAGCGCTCGACGCCAGTATCCTGCGCAGGTAGGCAACGTTACGAAACGCGCGTTCCGCCGCCCTGAAGTCTGCCCGGCTTCGCTCCGCGTCCCAGGATAAGAACGCCGCAACTTGAACCTTCGGCGGCAGGTACTCCAGGACGGCGCTCGTTCCGTATATGATCTCCGCTTGCTGTGCGTCTTCAATAATCGGTCTGTGCTCGGCGGTTATCTTTAAGAGTCTATCGTGGGGGAAGCATCGCTTAAGTTCCCTGTCCAGGCTCTCAAGGCCAAAGGAGAGGCTTTGCCAGCGTGCACCACCGCACTCGGAGCAGTGCTCTGGCGCGGGAATCTCATTGTGACAGATAGGGCACACCAGAGCTGCGCCTTTGCCTACGAACTTGAACGGCATGTCGCATGTTGGGCAGGTAGGCACGTGCCCGCAGTCAAGGCACAGGAGCCTTGCGGCCAGCCCCAGGCGATTCAGAAGCAGGAGTGCCTGCATCCCTCGCTCCCTCGCCGACTTGATCTCCTCAAGCAGGGTTTTGGAGAGGATCGTTGCTTCCCCATCCTTCTTCATATCGACAATAAGGGCCTTGCCGTGCTGTGCAACCCGGTGTTCTATCCATAAGAGCTTGCCGCTTCGTGTCTTATGGGATGTCTCAAGGGATGGAGCATGGGAGAAGAGCAGAACGCGAGCACCCTCCTTTTCTGCACGGAAAACAGCCAGGTCCCGGGCGTTGTAGTGCAGATGGTGCGAGCGCACGCGATGCGAGTCCGACTCCTCGTCCGCAAGCACGATCAATCCCGGATTCGTAAACGGCAGGAGCACCGCGGAGCGCAGTCCTGCAACCAGAGGCAGGCGTCCTTGCCTTACACCGTGCCATACCTGCCTGCGCTCGCCCTGTCCCATCTCGGAATGATAGAGTGCAAGCGGCATATAGGGCGAGGTTCGTTCGTAGAAACGCGCAAGGCCGGGTTCGTCAGGGAAGATAAGGAGCGCCTCTTTACCTCTGCCCATCACGTCGCGTACAAGTTCAACCACAAGCCCGGTGTAATCGGCAGAGGAGTGCACGAGCATCGGCTTTGATGATTTCTTGAACGCCTGAAGTATCCGGTTCTCGTCCGTCCGCATCTTGAGTCTTCTCTGGTCTTTTTCGATCCGGGGTTCTTTGATCCTGCGTTTCGATGGCATCATTATATCTCGAGGCAGGATTAAGCCCAACGCCTCGCCCAGAAATCCAAGGTGCTGGCTTGAGATATGTCCAGCTAAATCAAGGAGTTGCTGCGGAAACAGTCTTGGGACAATCACCTCCTCAACCTTCTTTAGGTCTTCCTCATCCCCCTCTTCCCTCGAAACCACACATGCCGGAACGTACTGGGTTCCCAAAGGCACACGCACCAGATCACCCGGGGCAAGCGAAGAATCGCCTCGATAACGCAGTAGATCAAGAGGACGGCCCAGTATTGCCCCATGGATTACCATCAGTAGCGCAGCTTTATCTGGTAGCGCAGGTTGTGCGCACCCTCTTCGTCCCGTTCAAGGATGATGTCCTGGTTCCTTCCCACGTCGTACTCAACCCTGAACTGGTGCTGGTTCTCGCCTGGCACATGTTGAGAAATGGCTACGGTGTAGGAGGCGAACAACTTGTCGCTTATGTATTTGCCAAAGGTTACCTTGGTCGGTACGTCCTGCATTGCGAAGTCCTCGATTGAAAAGACATCAAGGCGAGCCCAGTTTTGAATCGGGCTGGTTACGTCCCTTACCACACCCTGCACAAATGCGGTGGCAAGGTTCAGGTGCAGATAGGATATGATCTCCGACTCTGACCATACAGGCGGATCGGAGTAGAACTCAAGTATCGGCTCGGTAAGGGTGCCTGCCATGTGCAGGGTAATTTCTATAACTTCCGGTTTCCCGCGGCTTGAGTCGAGATCGTTCGTTCGCATCGATGCCCATATATCGAATTCCGGATCCAGTTCCTCTATGGGTGGAAAGATGATCCTGCTTCGGGCAGGGTCGAGTCGGAACTGATGGTCAAGGTAGTAGACACTTCCGCGTTTTACCCGCAAATCCCCTATTATCTGAGGCATCGGGTCGTCGCGTAGTATAATCTCAAGATCGGGGACCACCTCTATGTCCATGTCGTTGTTGCGGATCCAGATGTTCTTTTCCCCTTTGATTACCAGGTTGAGGTAAGTTGGAGGTGGCGGCGGCTTGGACGGGTCGGGCACAGTGGCAGCCGGTGAGATAACTCGCATCTCGTCGCCGAGACCGTAAGTGACGAGGGCGTCCTTAATATCCATCTTGCCGTCTATCATAAGCGGGGTTATATAGGTTCCTTCAAGGGTCAGATTTCCACTGCAGACAGCTGAGATATGTCTTTCAGGTGAGAATACTACATCCTGCACACGAAAACCGAAGAAGAATGGATAGGGTTCGGTAAACAGGGTGTAATCCCCTCGACCCTCGATACTACCTGTACCTATATTTGCGTCGAGGCGATCTACTATCACCCTGCCGTTGTCAAACAGGATGTCAGCATCGGCACGTTCACTGGTAAGGTCTATTGCCGGCACGTAAAGTTCAGCATTGCGAACGCTTACCCATCCCTCTATATCTGGATTAGCAAGGGTTCCTGATGCGTGAAGCTCGCCTTTGACCTCCCCGGTCCGAACCTCAAATATATCCTTGAGGAACTCAAATGGCCATGCCCCGATGTTATCCAGATGGGCGTGAACATCGAAGCTGTGGATAGGCAAGCTATCCTTTAGATCGTAGTACAGGTACCCTTTGGCGGTGGAGCGGCCCTGAGCAAGGACAAAAGCGGCGTCGAACTCAAGTTTCGAGGCGTCGATGGTGCCTGTGAGAATCAGGCTGTCGGCCTCCATATCCCCTACGTGCAGATCCGCGGCACCCAGATCAAGGTGTATAGTCCGGTCTTCGGTTCCTCCGCGACTGGCTATCTGCCCCCATATTAAGCCGCCCGAGTTCGCAGGCAGGTTAAATATCCGGCCAAGGGTGGCAAGCTCAATATCGTAGAGTGAAAGTTCCCAGCGCGGCAGTTCACCCGGTCGCCACGAACCTGTGGTGGCAAGCTCGCCCGCACCCACAAACAGGAAGGTAGGGCTTAGATAGATAGAGTCGGCGGCCTGGCCGAAAACAAAGGGGAAGCGGTTCTCGATTGTATCCGCGGAGATAACCAGCATAAGCCTCTCACAGCCGTATTCGTAGATCTTGTTTTCGGAGTCCAATGTTATCAGCCCCTTGGTTGTTAAAGACATATCAGATCCGGCAAGGGCATTCGCTTCCAGGAACCCGTCTTTGATCGTGGCGGCAAGCTGGATCTTTTCTTCGCCTAATCCAGGGATTCCTTGTACGTCGAGCTTTGCAAGCCCTGTTAAATTCAAAGGATCAAACGACGCAAGGTTTGCTTCGAGCTTTTCAAAGAAGGCTTCCTGCGAGCGAATCAGAACGATCCCTGAAATCAGGGGTGAATCCTTCTTCCCTGCGATCTCCAGCTCTCCGTCCACCTCGGCTGGTGCACCCAGAGGGTTGAGTTCGCCCAGGCTTGCCATCTGGAAGCTCTGGATGCCCACCGAGCCTGTGATTGTATCCGGCGAGAATACCCCCTCAGCCTGGATACGTGCGAACCCCTGCGTTAGCAGGAACTCACGCAGCCTGATTGTTTCTCCGGCAAACGCGGCGTCGAAACGACAGTGCTCCCAACGCATCGTGCGGATACCTATCTCCTCCAGCGTACCCTTAATCTCCCCCTCCTTCTCCTGCAAGCGGTAGCCCGCGGCTAATTTGCCACTGAAGCTCACAGGCCAGCCAGGGGCAGGGAAAAGCTCAACTTCTTCAATAGCAAGATCAACACTTACGCCCTCCCTTTCCAACCGCATAGTGCCCGCACTCGCTATCCTTCCCAGGCCAGGATCGCTTGCAGAGAGTGAGATCTCGAAGTTTCCCCCCTCTCCCCCTAGTGCCATATTCACATCCGCGAGGCTGAACTCGCCGACCCTTGCACCCTCAAGGTCGAGCGTGAATCCCCCACCAAAACCTGTGCTGTCTTCTCCCACCCTGCCCTGGGCGGCAAGGCGGCCCTCAAGCGTTTCGGGATCAATCTCGGAAAGATCAATGCTGGCTTCCTTAAACCCCACATCCCAACCTCCTCCTTCAAGATGTATCTCGCCCCTCAGCTTGGAGCGCTGGGTGAGCAACAGCAGATCATCCAGATGGACGGTATCGGGTGCTGCGTAGGCGAAGTTGGTCTTGGCCGAACGCAGGTGCAGACGTTCCTCGCCGTTCAATCGAAGGAGGGCAGAGGCGCGGCGCAGGCGTCCATTGATATGGTGCGGACGCACGTGTAAGCTCATGTCGAGCTGGATTCCTTCAACCATCAAGGTGTCTGCCAGCTCCACACAACCGCTGCGGATGTGAAATGAAGCCAGGTCAAGCGAGAAGCCGGGATCCACCGGCTCTCTCTCCTCCTTCTTTTCTTCAGGCAATACCCAGCGCACGCGGGGCCGGATTAACCGCACCGACCTTATATCGACGCGATTTTCAAGAAGATACGGGAGAAGTCGATAAGACAGCTCTACGCGATCGGCCTGGAAGTGATGATCTGCATCCTGAATTACACTAAGATTGGAGAGGTTGATCCCGCCGAAGAGGTCGCCCCACACGGCATCGTAGTCAACGCAGACGCCTTGCTCCTCGGCGATCCTCAATACCTGCCGGATGATGTCGTCGCGCAGCGGGACTCTAAGGAAGTAGGCCATAGCCGCCATCCCTACAAGGGAGACCGCGGCAATTATCAGGAAGCGCATCCATCTCCGCCAGGGGCTCAGAGCGGGATGGCGCTCGCCCCGACGAAGCCTAAAACGCTTGAAGAAAGCCAAGTTCGATCCTTCCACCCAGGGTCCAGCTCTCTCTGAACGGTTTGAAAGGCTCGGCGGCGTTCTTGGCGTAGTCGATACGCACCGGCCCTATGGGGGTGTTTATCCTGATCCCTGCGCCAGGTCCCCAGGCACGGTCCGCATCGCGGATCGCGTCGGCATCGCGCGCACACATTCCTACGTCCACGAAGAAAGCAAAGCCTATCAGGTTGTTGAACATATACGGGGTGCGCAGCTCGAACGAGTAGAGGAGCAGAAAGGTTCCATAGTGGTCAAAAAACCAAGTGGTGTCTACTTCTCCTGTCACAGAATCCGGCGGGTTGGGTCGAAAGTTAACCAGGATTGAATCAGGGCCGAGGGCCCGGTCCGAGACGGCACGAACGGTGCCCGAACCCCCAAGGGTGAACTTCTCGAATAAAGATATATTCTCGTATGTCATATCTGAATGCGGAGCGATCAGACCGCCGCGAAGCCTCCAGGCAAGCACGGCGCTGAACGGTAAAGCAAGGTAGTTGCGCAGCTCGGCATTAAGCCGCAAGAAGTCATTGTTACCACCAAAAGGCCTGCCCGCCCAGTCCGCATAGGGGGAGAAGAACACCCCGCTTTTGGGATTGAAGAAGTCGTCGCGGCTGTCGTAGATGAGAGATAAACGCAGGAAATTGGTTGAGCCGGTTCCATCAAAGGGCAAGTTTTCAGGGATTTGCCAAACTTGCTTGGCCTGCGCCGAGAGACCTGCCCTCAGTTTATCCGAAAAATCCCTCTCAATCCCCGCTTCTCCTCCCAGGGTGTGGGTAAATATGTTAACCGTATCGCGGTTAAGGCGGTGCTTCCAGTAGGGTGAAAGGGCAAGTGCCAGTCCCCAGGGCAGAATGTTCGGATAGCGGTTGCGTATTTCAAAACCGGTCTCGTAGTTGCCTCGGAAGGTCGGACTCAGGGTTACCTCGCTCGATAAGGTTACGCCACGGTGAAGAAGATTGAGATGCTCCCAACCGAGGGAAAGAAGAAGCCTGTCAGGTATGAACTCATTCTCAGCCGTCTGAATGCCGCCTCCTACAAGCACAGCGTGCGTCTTGGTCGGGGTAAGTTGGAAGACTACATCAAGGGAATCCTCGCGTCCGGAGGAAGCCGCCAGAAGGTTCATCCTGACGCGCGAGAACAACGAGGTCGAGTATAGAAGCCGACTGGCTCGGTCAAGCCTCGCGGCCGAGTAACGTTCCCCAGCTTTCAGCCCGGTTGTACGCATGAGAAAGTCTGGATTTACCGCCGAAGGGGCAACGCCGCTAAAGCTTATACTTGAAATCCAGGCACGCTTGCCCGGGACTACGCTCAAGGTCAATTCTACCTCGGTCCCATAAGTAACGGTATCCACATTGACCACCACGTAGGGGTAGCCGCGGTCCTTGTAGTATTTCTTCGTCAACCTTTCGGTCTCCTGCTCTCCAAACAGTGTAAAGGGGGATTTTTTCTTGATAGGAATCTTGGCAAGGATAGCATTTTCATCGCTTGCCGAGGCTCCTATGGCCCTGATGCTTTTGACCTTGAGCCTTTCACCTTCATTTATATGGTAGGTAAGTTTATCTCTGGATGCAAGATACTGAGTGGTTACCTCAACCCAGCTGAAGCCCTGGTTGCGGTAGAATCTTACCAGTTCCGCCGAATCGGCTACTACCATGGAAGGGCTATATAACTCCTTGCGGGTGGTGTAGATAACGTTGCTGAGCCGCGAGCTGGAGAAGTGGCGGTTTCCCTTGAACCGGATGCGTCGTATGCGGCCCTCCCCTGCTCCCAGAAGCAGGAGGAGCAAGCACAGCCTAAAACATGAGGCGACCATTCTTCATAATCTCTTTCCCGTCCACCTCTACGGTCGGCTTGAGCACCAGACCATCGAGATGGACGTCAACCTTGACCTTGCCGCCGAAGGTCGAGTTATCCCCGAACGCCAGATGGATCGTACCCATAACCTTCTCGTCTTCCAAAACGTTGCCGGTGATCTTTGCCCTATCGTTGGTGCCTATACCCAGCTCTGCCAGGTTCCGGCCATTGGGACCTGCGGCATCAAGCATCTTTGCAAGCTTGCCGCGATCGCCCTTGATCTTTTTAGCGATTCCTTTCTCTATCTCGATAACGATCGGCTGAGACAGCATGCCTATCCCGGAGAAGCTTGCATCGAAGACGACTATGCCCGAACTTTTACCCTCAGCAGGCGCAACGTAGAGCTCTCCTGCGGGCAGGTTGGAGAAAGAGCCGGGCCTGGCGAGAACGCCGGTATCCAGCCGGAAATCACGGCCATCTACTACGATCTGGACGTCGGTGCCAGCCTTGGTGGTGATGTGGATGCGCTTTGCGTCTTTAAACCCCTTTGCAAGCTTCACGGTGCGTTTGTGTATATCTCGATAATCCGCGCTCATGGTTCTTGCGATCATTTCCTCGGTGACGTCCGGCAGGGTCGCGCCGCGCGCACCGTTGGCTACCGCCTTGCGCCGCGCCTGGGTGTGGGTCATTGATTTGGATGTCGGCACCAGGAATACGTCCGCCGAACGCAGGAGATCGGCCACATACTTAGGAGGCTCCTCGGAGTGCTGCTTGCGCGGGATTATCTCGCAGAGTACAGCTTCGGCTCCTGACGCGACCAGTGCGTCGAACAGGTCTCGACCTATCTTCCTTTTCGGTTTGTCGCATATAACAATCGCCCGTTCTTCCCTTTTCGTTCCAAGACAGTCGTGAACTATCGTACGGATTCCTTTTTCGTAGCGGGTCACTTGATCCTCCTAAGATCTGTATTCATTTGCCTTCGGATAGCAGCTTCATAAGCATCTCCCGGACGGCGTTGGGGTCGGCCTTGCCTCGAAGCTTCGCCATGCACCGGCCCAAAAGGAAGCCTATGACATTCGTCTTTCCCTTGTGATAACGCTCGCAAACGTCCGGGTTCTCCTCGATCACCTTCCTTGCCGTCTTCTCCAAAAGTCCCTCATCCGAAACACCTCCCAGATCAAGCTCCTCCATAAGTTCGGTTGCACCCTTACCCTTATCGGCCATGGCTGTCAGGAGCTCCTTTGCCGCCGGACGGGTAAGCTTACCCTCCCTCAAGAATCCGATCAAGGCGGCCATCTCATCCGGCACTACCTTGAATTCTGCAAGCGTCTCCTTGCGTTCGGCTAAGATCCCTCGCGCCTCGTTCAGGAGCCAGGTGGAGGCTTCCTTTATCGAAGCACCGGCATCCAGAAGCCCGGCGAAGTATTCCTCCCAGCGAGGCTCGGCTGCAAGCACCTCGGCATCCTGTTCTGAGAAGTCTGCACCGATCAACCTTTTTCGTTTGGCCGCAGGAAGTTCAGGCAGGGATGCCTTGATCTCGGCAATCTCCGCTTCGGTAATGATCAGCGGCGGCAGGTCTGGCTCCGGGAAGTAGCGATAATCCGCCGCGGTCTCCTTTGCCCGCATGGGCCTGAGTTCTCTTAGCTTCTCATCCCACAGATAGGTTGTCTGAACAATCTCCTTGCCCGCTTCCAGCCACTCTATCTGATCTTTCGCCGCGCGCTCGATCCCCTCGCGAACCGCCTTGAAGCTGTTCAGGTTCTTTATCTCCGAGCGCGCCCCCATCTCCTCTTGACCCTTTGGTCGAACGCTTATGTTCGGCTCGCATCGAAAGTGCCCGCGCTCCATCTCCACCTCGGACACCCCCAGCGCTCGTAACACCAGTCTTAGCTCTTTGAGGTAGGCATCCGCCTCCTCCACGCTGCGAATATCCGGTTCACTAACGATCTCAGCCAAAGGCACCCCGCACCGGTTGAAGTCAACCAGGGTCTTTCTTGTCGAATGAATGAGCTTGCCCGCGTCCTCTTCAAGATGGAGGCGACGTATGCATACCTTCTTGTTAAATCCCGGCAGCTCCAACTCCCCGTGCTCTGCCAGAGGATACTCATACTGGGTGATCTGGTATCCCTTTGGCAGATCGGGTGAGAAGTAGTGTTTGCGCGCCCAGCGGCTTTCCTTATTTACGGTACAGCCCAGGGCAAGGGCAGCCCGAATCCCCAGCTTTATCGCTTGATCGTTGGCCTGCGGCAGCACTCCGGGCAGTCCTAAACATATCGGACACACCCTGGTGTTTGGAGCCGCGTCAACGTCAACCTCGCACCGGCAGAACATCTTTGAGCGGGTGGCCAGCTGGGCATGGACCTCCAGCCCTATTATTATCTCATAGTCTTTCGACTGCATGGGCAAGCTCCAGAAGTTTTGCATCCTGCCACCGCGGCGCGGTCAGTTGAATCCCCACGGGCAGGCCGTCCACCTTATCCGGGGCGGGTATCGAGATCGCGGGCAAGGCTGCCAGCGCAGCGGGTGCGGTGAAGATATCGGATAGATACATGGCCAGAGGATCGGCAATCTTTTCACCCAGCTTGAACGCAGGTGTGGGCGCGGTGGGGGAGAGGAGGAAATCCACTTTTTTGAAAGCTTCCTCGAACTCGGCGGCCAGCGCCGCCCTGTACCGCAAGGCGGTGTTGTAGTATGCGTCGATGTAACCCTCGGAAAGTCCGAACGTCCCGATAAGTATCCTGCGGGTTACCTCGTCGCCGAAGCCCCGGCCCCGTGTGGCTTCGTATGTCTCTTTTAAACCGAGTTTCTCGATCCTTCTCCCGTAGCGAATCCCGTCGTATCTAGCCAGATTCGAAGACGCCTCGGCCATGGCCAGAAGCTGGTAGCCGGCTACCGATAGCTTGACCAGCGGCACGCTCACCTCTACCAGCTCTATCCCTGCGTCCTTGAACGGGCGAAGCACCGCGTCGCTCACCCTTTCGTCCTCCAGGTCGTCAAAACACTCCTTTATGTAACCCACTTTCGTCCCTTCCTTGATCTCGCCGGTCAAATCCATCTCATCAGGCTCGGAAGGATAGGTGGTAGAATCGTCGGGATCAGGACCGGCTATCACCGAATAGACAAGCGCCGCATCCTCGACCGTTCTCGTAATCGGGCACACCTGATCAAGGCTCGATGCGAACGCGACCAGCCCGTATCTCGATACCCTGCCGTAGGATGGCCTGAACCCGACCAGGCCGCAGAACGCCGCAGGCTGCCTGGCTGAGCCTCCGGTATCCGACCCTAAAGCCGCCACCGCACCGCCGTACGCGACCGCCGCGGCAGAGCCGCCGGACGAGCCGCCCGCCACTCTCTCATGATCCAGCGGATTGCGAACCGGGCCGTAGGCCGAGTTCTCGTTCGAGGAGCCCATCGCAAACTCGTCAAGGTTGGTCTTGCCCACAATGATCGCACCTGCGTCCTTCAGCCTCTTGACTACCGTCGCGTCATAAGGAGCCACGAATCCTTCCAGTATCTTTGAAGCGCAGGTGCAAGGCTTACCGGCAACGCATATGTTGTCCTTTACGGCGATGGGAATACCGGCTAAGGGTTTGTCCTCGCCGGGACGCACTCCCTCAGTATCCAGACGCCGGGCCTTAGCCTCTGCTTCCTCGATGAACAGATTTATGTAGGCGTTCGTTTGCGGTTCGTTGGCGGCTATGTTGGCCTCGATCTCTTCTACGAGCCTGGCAGCGGTGTACTCTCCGTGATCGAGGAGCAGGGCGAGAGCGGAAAGGGACGGCAAGGTTCTCATGCCAGCAGCGGAGGGATCTTAAAGTATCCGTCTTTGAGATGCTTGGAGAGTTTTTCTACCTCGATGGCGTAATCCCTGGGTTCATCCGGGATGCGTGGACACCGATAGCCGAGAAACAGCTCGCCTTCGAGCTTCAATCGCTGGAGTTCCGCGAAGTAGGCGACTATTTTCTCGAACTCGGCACCGAAGCGTTTCTGTTCCTGCGCCGTTAACTCAAGCCGCGCCAGATCGGCAACCTTGACGATCTCCGCTCCAAGGGTCATAGCGTAAGTTTACTACGGGGAGTGTCGGAAGTCAAGGACGCCGTTACCCGACGCCTATGCCTGATGGATCGAGAGAAGTTACTTTACGATAACTACCTTTCTGGCCCCGGTTGAACCTGCCAACCTTGTTTGAATAAATGCTCCTTTTTGCCTTCAGCAAAAAGATCGCAGGGGCAAGCGAGATGTGGAACAGACACCCTTGTATGTTCTTTATTTAATCAGGATGACCTTTTGGGCTTTCACCTCTCTGTCAGTCGGCACAATGAAGTAAACCCCAGGGTTGTGATGCGATCCCCAGGTCAAAGTTCCGCTTTGAGTTTGGGATTCTATCTCATCCACCTTTCGACCCGATGCGTCGAAGACCTGAGCATGGAAACCCTCGGGACGATCCTTGTATTGCAGCACTATCCGCGAACCGATAGGGGATGCTATCTCGAAATCTAGTTGGTGTGCTACGGAGGGCTCTTCCTTCACTTCCACATATCCCAGAGAGTCGGTTTTCATTATGAAGAGATCGGATCCTCCGGAAGCCCAGGTTTCGGTTCTGCCGGTCATGATGTAGCCGCCTTCGGATGCTTGTAGTACCCAGAATGCTGCATCGTATCCTGGATTGGAGCCGTAAGTCCTGGTCCATGACGTATCGCCGTCAGAGTCGAATTTCAAAAGCCATGCGTCGCCGCCTCCAGAGGAGTATCCACCTGCAACCACATAGCCACCATCCGGGGTTCCATTGACGCACCTTCCGTAATCATAGTAGTCCTCTCTTGGATCACCATAGATTTTTTCCCAAAGAACGTTTCCGTCTTTATCCACTTTGACCAGTATTAGGTCTGCATCGATGGTTTGCCCAACTGCGATGTAGGCATTGTCACTTGTTTCGTAAATGCAGTTCATAAGTGATGCAGAACGGTAAGTCCAAACAGTGTCACCCACAGCATCAGTTTTCATTATTGCGATGGCGTCGTAAGTCGCGCCGGTAAAGTCGAGATAGCAGCCGATAATGTAGCCTCCGTCACTGGTTTGAATAATATGTATTCCGAAGTCGGTCATGCCTCCTTCGCCCCAGGTTTTTGTCCATGTTGTATCACCATGTGAATCGGTCTTCAAGAGCCACATATCCCCGGGATAATATTCGCTTGGGCCGTCCCGGTAGCCGGTAATGATGTAGCCGCCGTCATTAGTCTGACACACAGAGTTGGCTTTATCGTAAAGCGTTCCCCCATATGTCTTTGTCCATTGGGTGTCGCCAACGGCGTTCGTTTTTACAAGCCAGATGTCTGTATTACCTTCACCGAAAGACTCGGTGGAACCAGCGAGTATGTAACCGCCGTCATCAGTTTGCTGACCTGAGTAGCAGTATTCAGGGGCTTGACCACCGTAGGTTTTTGTCCATTGGGTATCGCCCTTGACGTCTGTTTTTAAAAGCCACATATCGCCTCCTCCCGCTGGGGAAGATATGCTTCCAAAGACGACGAAACCACCATCTGCGGTTTCCTCGATTATCATACCCCATTCATCGTGATACTCATCGCCGTAGGTTTTCATCCAGCCGGTTTGTGCTGCGAGGGGGATGACGGCAAGCACTGCCGTCACTAGAACGATCGAGGACTTCTTAACCATGATAGACCTCCTTCTTTTGCCGGTTGCCCGGCGTTTACCGCAAAGTAAGCCCTTATTAAAAGACCACTTACTATGTAATAATAGGCGGTGGAGGTTTTATGTCAAGTTATGATTCGAAAAAGAAATAAGAGGAAACCCCTGTTGAGGCCTCCTCTCAGTATTATTGGTTAGCCCCGGACCTTACCGGCCTGAGCTTCCTAGTAATTGATTTCGCAGTCCGGTAGCTTCATGCGCAGTTCGGCCACCTTGTCAGGCGAGATATCGGTGCCCTTAATGTCAAGATTGCGCAGCTCCCTCATTTTGGCAAGCGCAGGCACGCAGTCGTCTGTGACGGCGGTCGCGCTGAGGTTGAGCTTGCGCATGTGCGTCATTGTTTGAAGTGTCATTTTGGAGAGCTCCTTAACGCCTTCGTCGGTGATTGCGGCACCGTGCAGGTTGAGTTCCGAGAGCTTGCCCATCCCTGCGAGTGCCTTAAGGCCCGCATCGGTGACCTTCAGCGGCTTGCCGCGCAGTGCCAGGGTCTCGGCTCCGGCAGTCTTGGTGTGGAACAGGTTGAGCGAGCGCAGATTTTCGAGGTCCTTCAGATGTACAATCCCGGCATCGGTAATCTCGGTGCTTTCAAGGTCGAGGGCGCGCAGATGCTTGAGTCCTGAAAGGTGTGCAAGACCTGCATCTGAGATCTCGGTATTGGCCAGGTTCAGCACGCGTAGTTCCGGAAGCAAGGAGACGTACTTCAGACCATCATCGGAGACCTTGCAGTAGGCGATATCCAGGGCACGCAGGTTGGGGAGTTCGGCGAGCTTGGAGAGGTCATCCTCGTTCTTGACCCCTACCAGACTTACGGCAACCAGCTTGGGGAACGCGTCGAGATCTTCCAGATGCTGGGGGGTGCACTGCACGGTTACGATCTTTGCCTGGCCGGCTACGTCTTCGCACTTCTTTCCTACGAGGTTGACACCGACGACTTCGCCGTTGACCTTAAGCTGCTGCAGGGTCATCTCGTAGTCAATGCTGTCCTCACCCTGCCAGGGGATGTAGTAGGAGCGAAGGTAGATGAAGTCCTCTCCAGGCTCCCAGTCCGCAACGTCGAACCGGTTCTTGTAGTATCTGCCGTCTTCGGTGACGTCAAGCATCTTGTAATCCGCTTGAGCCGCAAGCGGGGCAGCAATCGCTGCAAAAAGGACTGCGAATGCGGCGAAAAGCATCGCTTTTCTTGCCATAGTTAACCTCCTCCGTCTTGGAAGTTGTTTCTCGTCGCAGGCGGCGACTTCTCTTATATAAACCACCCTCCACCTTCCCATCACTGGTTCTAATGCACTAAGGACCGCTGCGTTAATAGAATATTTCGCATCGAGGCAGGGCCTTCAACAACTCCTTCGTGCCGGAATCCGTGATGCCGGTTCCTTCTATATTCAGCACTCGCAGATTGGCCAGGCCAGCGAGGGTGGGTATTGCCTCATCCGAGATGCGCGTGTCATAGAGCCACAACTCCCTGAGGTTAGAAAGCCCCTTAAGGTGATTCACTCCCTCGTCGGTGATCTTGGTATCCTGCAGCCACAACACACGCAGGCTCTTAACCGGCTTAAGGTGTGCAAGCCCCGCGTCGGAGATTTCGGTCCCCCCCAGTGATAGACTTTCCAGATTCTTGAGACCCTTAAGGTTCTTCACTCCGGAGTCGGTGATCTTGGTGCCGCCCAGCCACAACACTCGCAGGTTCTTGCAGCAGGCAAGGTGCGCAACCCCTTCGTCGGTAACCTTGGTGAGGGGCAGATACAGTTCGCTAATGTTGTCAAGTTCGGCGAGGTGTTCACATCCTGCATCGGCAATCCTGGTGAATGACAGGTGCAGCTCCCTGAGTTTCTTAAGGGTCTTGAGGCGTGCGAGTCCGGCGTCTGTCACGCGAGTGCCGACCAGATACAACACCCTGAGGTTTGCAAGAAAGCCCCCCAGGTTCGCTGCTCCTACGTCACTGATGTCGGTGCCGGTCAGGTTCAATACCCTGAGGTGTTTGAGAACCTCAAGTTGTGTCAGGCCCGCATCACTGATATCGGTGTCCAGGAGTTCCAGTACCCTGAGGTTCGCAAGCTTTGTCAGGTGCGCGAGCCCGGCGTCGGTCACGGAACTCCAACTCACATACAACACCTTCAGGTTGGAGAGGGTCTTGAGTTGTTCGAGGTCCGCATCCTCTATCTCCCCTTGCATGGCTACCGCAATAAGATTCGGAAACCGCCCGAGTTCGGCAAGATGTTCGCGCGTCGTACTGACCGAGATAATCGCCTCAGAATCAGGCACATCCTCGGCGGCGATCTTCTCAAGATCAGCCCCGATCAGCTTGCCGTTTACCCACATAAGGCCGTTATCGATCCGCCAGTCAAGGGTATCTTCTCCTTGCCATGGATAATAGAACGGATACAGCCCTACGAACTCCTCGCCGGATTCCCAGCCGGTAAGATCTATCTCTTCTTTAATCCTGCCTTCTTCGGCAATGACGAGATATCGTTCCTGGACTTTGCAGGTCGTTACCGCTGATGCTAGGAATAGCGCCCCGATACAAAACACCGCCCGCTTTACGATTGAGCTTTGCTTCATAGCCTCCTCCTTGGCTAAAACTAATAACTAATAACTGAAGAGTAGTCAGGAGAATCCCTTTGTCAAGCCTTTTAAGGGTTCAGGTGAGCCACAGACACCTTGCGCAGGATAGAGAATTCCAGGGCCTGCAAGGGATAAACTTGATTGTAACCACAGGTTATTGACAATTGCCCAATCCTCGCTACTCTCAGTGCATGGTATTCATCTACGAGGATTCATGGGAGCGATTCGAGCCTCTTTCGGCGCTAAGACCTGTGACCGAGATACGCTGCGGGGCCAAGACCTTTCGCGAAAAGCTCGAAAAGCTCTCAGGCGAGGAGGTGCGTGTCATCATTCGGGAGGAGATGCTCGACCTTCTTTGCGAAACTCATCCCGACCTTGCCCGGGATGCCAACAACGTGCCGCAAGGCCGTCACCTCTTCATCGCGGCGGGCGCTGTATTTACCGAACCACTTTCAGCCGTCAAATCGGACGAACTGCTGGTGGATAAAGCCGATCGTATCCTGGGGTTCGGCACCGATGCGCTTTCAGGCTACCAGAGCGCCGAGAGCATCAGGGATTTTCTTGAAGAAACGGATTTGAGCAAACGCCGGATTCCAGGCAGACGAGCACTCTATCCCTGGGAGATATTTGCTTCCCTTGAGCTTGAGGTGGCGGGCGATTTCGAGGGTGAGCTTAAAGAAGGTGAACTCGATCCACACGCGACGGTCTACGGCTCAGCGCTCAGGCTGGAAGAGGGCGCTCGCGTCGAGGCAGGGACGGTTCTCGACTGCCGCAAGGGGCCGGTCACCGTCGCCCGCAACGCGCTCCTAAAAGGCCCGACCCTTATCGAAGGGCCTTGCTATATCGGCCCTGACACAATCGTTGACAGCGCCCGATTGCGTGCTGGCACCGTCCTTGGCCAGTGCTGCCGTGTCGGAGGCGAGGTCGAAGCCTCCATCTTTCATGCCTACGTGAATAAGCACCACGAAGGGTTCATCGGTCACGCCTACCTGGGCGAGTGGGTCAACCTGGGAGCGATGAGCGCCAACTCCGACCTCAAGAACAACTACTCCGAGGTCAAGGTTAACCTTGCAGGCGAAATCCTATCCACCGGGCTTACGAAGTTCGGGTGTCTGATCGGGGATCACACCAAGACCGCCATAGGGACACTCATTCCTACCGGCTCAATCATCGGCATCTTCGCCAACGTCTTAGGCGGTGGGCTTTGCTCCAAAAACATACCCCCCTTCTCCTGGGGCGAGGCCAACGTCTACGAGCTAAAGAAGTTGCTTTCGACCGCTGAGGTCGTCATGCAGCGTCGGGAGATTCAGATGGGTGAAGCTCTTAAGGAACGCATCATCGCCCTTTACAAGGCCTATGTCGGTTAAATCGCTCGGCGTTGACGTAGGCGGCACCAACGCTCAACTGGGGCTGGTTGATGAGCGTGGTAAGATCGTAGCCGGTGCCCGCATCCCTACACTTATGGAAGAGGGTCCGGAGAGCCTTGTGGAGCGTATCTTTGCAGAAACGCTGCGAATCAGCAATCATCGAGATATATCCCAGATAGGTGTAGGTATTGCTGGGTTGATTGATCACCGCAAAGGGATAGTCCGTTTCTCCCCGAATCTGGTGGGTTGGAAGGACGTGCCCTTAAAAGAGATGCTTCATGAACGCTTCGGTGTTCCGGTTGCGGTGGGCAACGACGCCAACGTTATTGCCTGGGGGGAGTACCGGTTCGGGGGCTATGGGACCGAGCACCTTTTCTGTTTTACCCTGGGAACCGGTGTGGGTGGAGGCATCGTCTCCGACGGTCGCCTGATCCTCGGGGCCAACGATGCGGCGGGTGAGTTCGGGCACACCTCGCTTGAAAGCCATGGGTTGGAATGTCCTTGCGGGCTTGCCGGGTGTCTTGAAGCCTACGTGGGTGCGAAGAGCCTCATTGCCATGGCTGAACGCCGGGCTCCTTTGACTTCGCGCTTGACGAGGTTGGCTTGTACTGAGGAACTCACCCCCCAGGTTCTGGCCCAGGCGGCCAAGGAGGGGGATAAGGTTGCTCAGAGAATCTTTGCCGAGGCGGGAGAACGCATCGGACGTGCGCTGGGCAATGTTGTTCAGCTACTCGACCCCGAGGTGATCGTGATCAACGGAGGGATCAGTAAGGCGGGAGATTTAATCATTGAGCCGATCCGCGAATCCTTAAGGCACTACACCATGCCGCTTAGCGGCCGCAAGCTGAGGGTGGTGAAATCAAAACTGGGCGATAGCGCAGGCATTTTGGGTGCGGCGTTCCTACCCCACGCGTTTACTCCGTAACCGCGCGGGGACCCCGAAAGAAATTGCTCCTTTTGGCCTCTGGCCAAAAGATCGCAGGGAGAATCTGAGGCCAATCTGTGGTTGGCTTTCCTTTTCATTTCCTCCGATCTTTTCTCCGTAAGGAGAAAACGAGCACGTTTCTATATCTTTAGCGCCAGCCCCAGAGCGAAGAATAAGGCGGTCTCCGCCCCTACGCGCTCATCCTGGTTGAAGGGATTGTCAGGGTTACCGTTGAGCTGAAGGGTAACAGAGGGTTTGAGCCACAGTATGGGGATGAGCTTTATACCCACATCACCTTTTATTTGGAACCCAACGTCAGTCTTTAAGTCGTCTTCGGGGATGTCAACCATACTGTTCCAGTTATCGTTACCTATTCCAGTAGCGCCTGAAGTATGAATACTGAAGGATGGTCCCAGTCCGGCTCCGATATGGAAGCCTCCGCTTGGTTTTAATGTGGCTTTAAGCAGAACAGGTATAACGACGTTGTTGTATTTAAGAATTAAATCGACACCACCGAAACCAGTTTCCCAGGTGTACTTGGCGGATTGAATAAGGAATCCGGTTTCCGCTCCTATGTACACGGGCAGACAGGACGGGGTTATGCCGATGCCGCCCAGGATGCCTGCGTGCAGGCCCACGCCCGAACCAACGTTTCCATTCCCGTCGTCCCAGCTCTGGTAGTTTACCCCGACCAATCCTCCCACCTCAATCCCCCACGCAACGCTCGCCAAGAGCACGAAAAGCAAAACGTATTTCTTCATGTCAACTCCTTTTTGTATCTCAACCAGTAGATTATTATCTCAGTATACCCACAATCACCTAAGGTTTCAAGGCTAGGCCCAGGGAGAAGAACCAGTTTTGACCCTTGTCGAGCCACGTATCTTTGGCGGTTAGGTTAAACTGTCTGGTGATTGCAGGATTAAGCCACAGTTTTGGAGACAATCTGATGTTGATTTCTCCTTTGAGCTGCAATCCCAAATCGGTTTCATAGTATTCTTTATCTACGACACCTTCACCGCCTTCTGCATCCTCCCACCAGCCGTAAACATTGCGGATCAGCGAGGGACCAACGCCCCATTGGAAATGGAAGGGTTTCTCAGTGGCAAGCCTTAGTTTTACCAGAAAAGGTGCTATAAGATTCAATTGATGATCAACACCAGGAGGATACTCAGGTATTGCTGGAATGATGAAGTAATTGGCCTGTTGTAAAAGAACGCCGCTCTCTATACCTATGTTAATTCCCAATAAAGAGGGTACTATAGATAATTCTGTGAGCAAACCTCCATGCCATCCCCATGCGCCTTCCTGATAATATTCGGGATTCATCGTTTGGTAGTTCCCTCCACCCATAACGGTTATCTCCAACGCTCCCACACACGTCCCTAGAAGGGCAATCAAAAGGATGCAGCGTTTCATGTTTCCTCCTTACACCTGGACTAATATACTTGCAGAACTTAACATGTCAACATTGACACCCGCTTTGTCAGACCCTATACTTCCAGCTGTGAGGAGATTAGTATTTGGATTGTTACTGCTACCGATGGTGCTCTCCGCCTTCACCCGCTGGCAGGTGCTTGAGAGCGAGAACTTCAGGCTGGTTTATCCTCGCGGTTACGAAGATCAGGCGCGTCATGCCGTGGAATGGATCGAAACCGAACGCGAGAACGTAAACACCCTCACCGGTTGGGATCCGGGCAAGGTGTGGGTGGTCATAGAAGATGTGGGGATGACGGTCAACGGGTTCGCCAACCCGGTGGGCAACGAGGTTCATTTGTTTACTACGCCTCCATTCGGATATGATCTTTCAACCCGCGACTGGATGCGCACGGTGGGGGTGCACGAGTACACACATATCTCCTCGATACAGCCGGTTTACGGATTTCCTAAGGTCTTGAACATCCTGCTCGGCCCCTGGGTGCTACCCAATGCGCTCGTCCCCGGCTGGATGATCGAGGGGGTGACAGTGTACTACGAGTCACAGGTGGAGCCATACGAGGGAAGATTGGAGTCCGGCTTCTTTGACGCCAACCTCCTGACCCGTGCCTCGCAAGGTATGTTTCCAAGAACCTGGGAGATGGACGGCTCTCTTACCCAGTTCCCTGGCGGGGCGATATACGCCTACGGCGGGCCGTTCTTCGAGTGGCTGGTGGATGAGAAAGGCCCCCAAACGGTCAGCCGGTTCTACACAAGAAACGGTCGGAACCTTCCCTACTTCTTCATGGACGGCGCGGCTCGAAAATCATTCGGCGAACGCTTTCCTCAACTCCTCTCCGACTGGAAGGCCGCAACCTATGAGCGTGCACTTACCTTTGTTCCCGCGGACTCAGCCGCCCGCCGGTTGAGTGATACCGGCTGGTACGTATCCAACCTGACTTCAGACGGCGAACGCATCTACTACGTTCGAAGTCGATACCTAAAACCCGCAGCCATGTACGTCAAGGGATACACCGAAATCATAGCGCTCGATCCTGAAACCGGCGAGGAGGAGGTGATCTTAAGTCCCAACACCTCGGTTCAATCCCTGCGCGTTCACGACGGGGTGCTCTACTATACTACGGCTACCTACAGACGCGGATTTGCCAACACCGCGAATAACGCTTTCGGCGAGCTTTACCAGCTGCGCTCCTTCGATCTTACTACAGGCAGGAGCAAGAAGCTCTACACAGGTAGGATTAGGGCGTTCGACCGCCTGCCTGACGGCTCGTTCCTCCTCTCCCTTGACCGTACCCCGGGGTTCGGCTCAGCCCTACTCAGAATACCTCCTGGAGGGGGTGAGCCGGAGAAACTCTGGGAAGGCGATACGCTTGTGAGTGAGATTGTCATCCGTGGAGACGGCAGCGCCTTCTTCTCGGCGCGCGAGCAGGGTGAAAACTGGGATCTATGGAGATATTCTGCAGATAATAAATCCTGGGAGCAACTCACCCGCACCGAGCACAGCGAGTCAAGCCTCCGGCTTGACCAGGAGGGCAATCTTCTGTATGCCGCAAATCCAAAAGGGCCGAAAGGTCGGGTAGGTGTCTACATGCTGGATACCGAAACCATGACTCATCAGGTGTTCGATGCTCCCAGCTATGCACTGAACCCGGTCCTGATTGGTGAGGAGCTTTTCTTTCTGGGGCTGAACCCGGAAGGTTACGACGTCTACTCGGTGCCTGCTCGGCTGTCGCTTGCTGATATGCCCAGCCGTCCCCCTCTTTCCCGAGGTCTTACCTTCTGGGACAAGAGGACCCCGACCTACTCCGGGGGCTTCAAGACCCGCTCGCGGTTTTGCCCCTACCTCTCGCTGCTGCGCCCCTGGGCAAGGATACCTTACGTATGGCCGAGCTTTGACGATGCCTGGAATCTTACGAATCTCGATATGGGCATCTTCCTTCTGGGTGCGGACGTTCTGGGGGAGAACTCCTACCAGGCAGATATAAGTTACGACGCTGTTACGAATACCAACACTGTGGATTTCGGCTGGGTCAATCAGCGCTTTGCACCGCTTACCTTAAATCTCGGCTACTCCCATAATCCAATGTGGGATACGTTGGGCCAGTTTCTTGGCTATCATTACCGAATCTATCCCTCCTTCAACTATCCTATCTACTACCGCCCCGGGCGCGGACTCAACGTCATCCGCTGGGGCGAGGGGTTCCTGGTTACGGGAGATAGCCTTCAGAATCGTTTTCTGGTTAGCAATATCAGCCTGTCATTCTCCTGGCCGTTCTGGGGACTCGGTCTTGCCGCATCCCACCAGTGGTCCTCGCCCATATTCTCTGCCAACGAACTCTCCTGGCTCCTCACACGTGCTGCGGCGACCTCCGATCTTGCCGGAGGGCTTCTTCTGGCTGATGTCTTCACCTTTGCAGACCTTTCCGCCCAGCTTCCTGTCGGATACACCCATTCTGCTCCCATCCGGGGCTATGCCGAGATTGAAACTACCGACCCCGTCTTTGCTACCGCCACCCTGGAGTACCGACACCGACTTTTGAAGATGCGGTTCGGGATATGGAACCCTAATGTCTTTTTCGAAGATCTTTACGTAACCGTGTTCACAGACGCAGCTTTTGGGTCTCAATACCTCCTCGGAGCATCGGCAGGCATCGAACTTTCCCCTGAGATACACTTGTTGTGGGGGAACATAAGGATTGCGCCCATCGTTGGCATAAGTTACAATCTGGAGGGTGAGGTTAACTACCATTTCGGGGCCTCGACCTCTTTGCCGTTTGACGTAATGCGCAAGCGTCAGGATGCGGCGGAGTTTGCAGCCGATCCCTGGCCCGACTCCTGGAAGGATGTGGAGCTGGTTGAGACCCGCTAACATTCCTCTTAAACGAGCTTGACAATCATCCTACAAGCCGTAATATAACACGTAATGGTTCGCACGAAACGAACCTGGGTATTGGTTTTTCCGGTAAGGAGGAAAGTCTATGCCGACGGGCAAAGTTAAATGGTTCGACAACAAGAAGGGCTACGGCTTCATTGAGCTGGATGATGGGTCGGGTGACATCTTTGTTCACTACTCCGATATCCTGGAGGAAGGGTTCAAGTCGCTCTCCGAAGGAGATGCGGTTGAGTTCGAGATCTCCGAGTCCGACCAGGCCCGCAAAGCGATTACAGTCAAGAAGATTTAGTTCCAGCAACGATCCGGGCCGGGCTCCTGTCCCTGTCTACATAGCCCTGGGAAGCAACTGGGGCAGGAGAGAGGGGCTTTTAGGCAAGGCCCGCATGCTTCTCGAAGCGCAGGGAGTAAGAATCCTTAACTCCTCATCTATCTATCTCACCTCCCCTGAGGGCTTTCGCTTCCAGCCCTCGTTCCTGAATCAGGTGTTGGCGGCAGAAACCGCCCTTTCTCCCATTGGGTTACTTGAAGCCAGCAAGCAAATCGAACGCAGATTGAATCGGATACGGCTATTCCCAAACGCGCCCAGAACGATTGACATTGACCTGCTTTTCTATGATAATGTGGTGATGGATACCCTGAGCCTCACCCTGCCGCATCCAAGAGTTGCGGAACGCGCCTTTGTTCTCGTGCCCCTTGCAGAGATAGCGCCTCGGATGCGGCATCCGGTTTTTGGTCTCAGCGTGGTCAAGATGCTTGAATCCCTAGATACCTCAGGTGTAAAGGTGTGGCGGTGAGGAGGAACCTTGTGTGTGTCGAAGGGGTAATAGGTGTGGGCAAGACCTCTCTTGTCCTTAAATTGGCCCAGGAGTGGGGGGCGGTGACCCTGCTTGAGGAAGCCCTGGAGAACCCCTATCTTGATCGCTTCTATGATGACCCGGAGACGTTCGCATTCCCGGCGCAGCTGCACTTTCTCTCCTCGCGTTTCAAGGAGCTATCCCGGCTCAAGCAGACCAGCCTTTTCGAGCGAGTGGCGGTTGCCGACTACACCCTCCAGAAGGACTGGATATTCGCATCAATCAATCTCTCCGACTCGGACTTCAAGGTCTACGAGAAGATGTACGCCGAGATGCTCCCCCAGGTCCCGTTACCTGACCTCGTGATCCTGTTGCAGGCAAGGGTTGAGACCCTCATGCGCCGCATAGCAAGGCGCAGCCGCCCCATGGAACAGGGGATAGCGCGTGAGTACATCCAGGGTCTGATCGAGGCCTACAACGGCTTCTTTCTCACCTACTATCAAGGGCCGCTGCTGGTGGTGAACACCGACAACCTCGATCTGGACCAGAATCAAGCTCATTTTCAGAGACTGCTTTCAGAGATAGACGCCACCGGTCAGGGCCGAAGGTTTCTGGGTTCGGCGTAAACTATGAGTCGTACATCTTCACCCGACTCGACCGGCACTTCCGGGGCCAAGCCCTATACCGTTCCGGATATCCGGGCGATGAAGGGCTCCGAGCGGATAGCCTCCATAACCTGCTACGATGCGAGCTTTGCCCGATTGATAGACCAGACCCCCATCCAACTCGTGCTGGTTGGCGATTCCGCGGCAAACGTCATCTACGGCCTGGATACCACCCTGCCTATCTCTATAGATGAGATGCTCATGCACACCCGGGCAGTGGCCGCAGGCCTGACCAAGCCCCTGCTCGTAGGCGACATGCCCTTCCTTTCATATCAACCTTCAGCCGAGACCGCGATAACCAACGCAGGCCGGTTCCTTCAGGCAGGTGCCAAGGCGGTCAAGGTAGAGGGCGGCGGTCCTCACATCAGGGAAATCATCACAAAGCTCGTGGAGATCGGCATCCCGGTTATGGGACATCTTGGGCTTACCCCTCAATCCGTTCACCGATTCGGGGGCTACAAGCTGCAGGGCAAGGATGCATCAGACGCGGAGCGTATGCTGGCCGAGGCTAAGCTTCTGGAAGAAGCAGGCTGCTTCTCCATCGTCCTTGAAAAAATCCCCTCAAAGCTTACAGCAAAGATCACCTCCAGCCTCTCCATCCCCACCATCGGCATAGGCGCAGGTCACTCATGCGACGGGCAGATACTTGTTCTTTACGATCTTTTGGGCCTTGACCCGGCGTTCAAGCCGCGCTTCGTGCGCCGCTACGCCGAGCTTGCAGAGCTAATCCGCGACGCTCTTTCTCGCTACGCCTCCGATGTGATGGCCGGTAACTTCCCATCGGATAAGGAAAGCTTCAGCTGACATTCCTCTACTCTACAATTCCAAGGAGTACCGTTATCTGCAACGTGAGTTAACAGTTGACATCCGGGTTCCTCAGGCCTATAGTTATATAGGATTGTGAAGATGAAGAAGTCGTGCTTGACCGCCTTTGTGGTCTTTATGTCTATCTCTATCCCATCGAGCGTTCTTTATGCCTGCAAGCCTTCGAGGGTGGAGGAGCAGCTGCGGGTCGCGGAGGCAAACGAATTGCAGCTCCTTATAAGCATGGACGGAGAGATGGTTTTCGGCAGGATCGTAAAGATCGTCGCCGACTACGTCCACTTTGAGACAGATGGGGATACGACGATTATCTTTATCCCACAGATCAAAGAAGTCAGGGAGGTTACCTCTGAGAACATAAAGAACGGCAGGTACTGGTTTTCCAACCCCAACGCCACCAGACTGTACCTATGTCCCACCGCTCGTTTGTTAGGAAAGGGGCAGGGCTACGTGGCAGCTTACTATATCCTTGCGCCTTTAGCTGCATACGGGGTGACGGATAACTTTACCATCGCGGGCGGCGCGTCGTTCCTTACGGCGGTTAATTTCGGCGGAGCTTACTTATTACCTAAAGTGGGTGTAGCTCTTGGAGAATACGTCTCGTTATCCGCAGGCGCTGTGGCTGCACAGGGGTTTGGCGAGGAGGGCTTCAATCCGACCCTTCTTTTGGGTTATGGTGTCGGCACCTTCGGGAGGCCCGATGCCAGCGTCAGCGTTGGTGCTGGTTACGGGGTTGCCAGGCTGTATACCAAAGGCCCTGAGGATAAGACAACGTTCTACTCTACCCCCGGATTCATGTTGGGCGGCGAGTTAAGGGTAGCGCGAAAGATAGCGTTGGTCACTGAGAACTACTTTATCAGGGAGTGGGGGAACTACAGGCCGGTTATCTCCTACGGGATGCGCTTCTTTGGCGAGACCTTCAGCCTGGAGGGCGCTTTCATCTATACCAAGGATTTGATTACCGGATTCCCTGGCTTTCCATTCGGCAGCATCGTCTACAACTTTTGATTTACCCCACGAATTAAATGCTCCTTTTCTCCCTCGGAGAAAAGATCGCAGACCCTCACCTCTAACTCCTCTCCCAGAGGGCGAGGAGAACCATTACTCCCTTTCCCTTCGGGACGAAGTGCCACCGTCTGGCGGAGGGTGGGGGTGAGACTTATAGTCTCCCCTTCCCCTCTATCCCCTCCCACCAGGGGAGGGGAAGTTATTTTATCAAGACGACTTTCTGTGCCGACGACTTACCCCCACTCGGCACTATGAAATACACCCCAGGCCCGTAACACCTCCCCCAGGTAATCATTCCAGAGGATTCAGTTGCGTGCACCTCATCCACCTTGCGGCCTGAGGCGTCGAAGATGGAGGCTCGAAAGCCATCGGGTCTATCTTGATATCGCAGCACTATTTGAGAACCGATGGAGGTTATCACTTCCCAGTCAGCCGGCTTTTCAACAATCGGTTCTGCAACCCCAACCCCCATGTCCCAGTCGGTGATCATGGCAAAGGCCTCGAAGATGGTGTCGGTGTTAAGGCGCGAGTAAACCCACACGATACGGTCATCGCAGCAGGCCACCGCAGGAGGCTGAGTGCGAGGATAATTGTTGATAAGACTGTTCACGGTATCCGCTCCCCAGGGAGGGGTGTACTCGAACAGGTTAGTCCAGCGTATCGGCTCGTTGTCTTGTATATATCCCAGTATCCCTCCCCCATGATCCCACCAACGCAGCTTGGACGGATCAGATGTATCAGGATAGTCAGTGTAACTTCTTGTGTGCGTGTAGGCAAAGCTGTCATTAGGCGAAACAGCGGTGGAGTAGTAGCCTTCTCCGCCGCCATGATAAAGCCACAAGGAATCGCGCACCAACCTGCATATGGGGTAGCGCGTCAGGCCCCTATCTGCAAACACACGTCCAGCTATACGCTGGGGCCAGACCTTATCAATCCAGAAGAGCATAAAGCGGTCGTTATCCAGCCAGTAAGGCTCAACCCGGGTGCCACCAACGCTATCATCAGTCACCAGATGCCCCATCGGCTCCCAGCCAAGGATAGGTTCATCCTCGGCATCAAACACCTGGAACTTGAGATAACCATCCCCATTCGTGTGAAATTCATACCAGGTTACCACCAGGTCGCCTGCATCGCTCAGCGCCACACCAGGATAGTCGGAATAGACATCATCAGGGAGATCGTCGTGAACCCTGAAGGAATCACCCTGCGGACCGCTATCGAAAGAATAACGTCTGGCGCAAATCGTCCCTGCATCCCAGGCTATAGCAAACTCGCCCTTGTCGTTAAGACTCACCCCAACCGCTCTGTTGCTGCCCCAGCTGATATATCCCTGATGGTCTGTCTGAGGGGAACCTATAGGGTTGCCGCTCGGGTCAAAAAGTTGTAAGCGTAAAAGGTCATCATTAGGATTCGGATAAGGATATTCTGTCCAGAGCAGGACGGTGCTGCCTGCTGAATCCATGTCAAGATGGGAACCGCCTATCTGGTTGGTGTCCGCCGCTTTGGTTATCTTGTAGGGGTCGGTTAAGGGGCTGCCGTCGGAGTCAAAGAAACGAACGAAAAGCTCCAATTCACAGAAGGGGGGATAATCAATCCGCAG
>Ga0307443_1000411_pt1 | contig 27983 bp, 18 predicted proteins | sample SalMarSW160220MG_FD_202148 | JGI IMG/M metagenome (GOLD analysis project Ga0307443, IMG submission 202148) | Salt marsh sediment microbial communities from the Plum Island Ecosystem LTER, Massachusetts, United States - SW1601-220 | ecosystem: Environmental > Aquatic > Marine > Intertidal zone >... | reverse complement strand
TAATTTGAGCTTGAGGCTGTCACATTTCATCAAACATTTTGAGATTGCCGCGTCGGTCGCGATGCGGCCTCCTCGCAATGACTTTCGATTATTGTTTTCTTAGCTTGTATGGCAGAGAAAGCTTTTACCTGCGTAAAAAGTACTTACAAACATGACATGCACCTATCCACGTCTCTGCGACGGATTACAATTGCAGCTATCCTGTTTTTTCGTTATACTGATTAAAAACCAAAGCAGTTAATTGGCTCAGAAAGCAGAAGTCAGAAGACGGAATTTGCTCTTCTGTCCGATGTTGTGTTAGGCCAAAGAATTTAAACAGTTAACCAGTTACCAGTTACCAATTACTATTTAGCCAAGATTGGAGAGGTGTCGGAGTGGCTTATCGAGCAGCCTTGGAAAGGCTGTGTAGGGCTTGTCCCTACCGCGGGTTCGAATCCCGCCCTCTCCGTTCTTCGCTGCGCTACTGCCGTAAGGGACGCCTTACGGCGGAACGGCACAGCCGTTAATTCGTAGGTCGTAGGAGTGCAATGCAGTTGCTGTTGTGACTTGCACTCAGGCACGGATCAGTTATAATCAGGAGCTCCACCTACCGTCACCGTATTGGGTTGTGACTTGCACTCAGGCACGGATCAGTTATAATGATGCAACGGAACTGGTTATGTTAAAGTAAGTTGTGACTTGCACTCAGGCACGGATCAGTTATAATATAAATATCGCCGCCTATAACCGATAAGCAGTTGTGACTTGCACTCAGGCACGGATCAGTTATAATTTATTGCGATAGGTATAGATGGTGCTATCAGTTGTGACTTGCACTCAGGCACGGATCAGTTATAATTCTAAGATTTTCTGATATTCAGCCTCATCCGTTGTGACTTGCACTCAGGCACGGATCAGTTATAATAGCGTCACGCGGGGAATGGAACCGTCACCGGTTGTGACTTGCACTCAGGCACGGATCAGTTATAATGAGCTGGCGAAGCGCCTATACCGGTAAGCAGTTGTGACTTGCACTCAGGCACGGATCAGTTATAATATTCAGCAAGCCGGATATGATCTTCTGATTGTTGTGACTTGCACTCAGGCACGGATCAGTTATAATTGCCACCGCAAAACGCCGGGCGGAGACACAGTTGTGACTTGCACTCAGGCACGGATCAGTTATAATTAAGTCTAAGCCTAAACCTCAATCTAAATGTTGTGACTTGCACTCAGGCACGGATCAGTTATAATAGATAGCCTGCAAGTCCTTTTTGCAAAAGGACTTGCAGGCTAAATTTGCTAAAATAATTCGAGCTGTCGAGGCTGTGGAGGGGCAGGTTTCCGTATTTTTCCCCAGAAAGTTTCCATACGTCCAAACTGTTTATCGGTAATGGTAATAATGCGAACCTCACCATCAGGAGGCAAAAAACTCTTAATCCTTTTGTAATGAACATCAGCATTTTCCTCGCTCGCGCAGTGCCTCACATACACAGAGTATTGTAACATACTAAAGCCGTCTTTTAAAAGATTTTTTCGAAAATACGTGTAATCTTTCCGTGCCTTTTTTGTATCGGTCGGCAGATCGAACATAGCAAAAATCCACACAGCTCTGTACCCACTTATTATCATAAATTCAGAAGTCAGCATTCAGAATACAGAAAACAGAATGTGATAATCACAGGTCTGGTAAATCAATCGATTTCTGCTCACCGGAAAAACATCGCTGTAGTGACGCCGTCGTTCGATGGAGTCCAACCATAAGAGGTCCGTTAAATCCACCTATGGTGACAGACTCATACAGAACTTCTAAAAGTTTGGCTTTAACTGTTTGGTCAAGATTATCTGGGACACCAATTTCACGGCACACGTCCCGTACCTTTGATTCAACAAATACTCTGAATGGCTCTAAGATGTCATCAGCAAGGCAAAATGCGTTATAACGGTTTCTATGATGAATTCCCAAACTTGGTAAAAGTCCAGCCGAGCAAAGTGCCCGCGCTACAGCAGCGCGCATGACCATATAACCGTAGTTGAGCATATTATTTGGCGGCAGACCGTCTATGTCTCTACGGAAATTTATATTAGATTCGATAAGATCACTATAAACCTGTATATCTTGTAGATATGCTGGCCAAAATTTCTTACTTGCCTGTGCCTCAATATTCTCCGGGTCGCCTGAACGAACTCTATCTCTTAAAGCCATCAATGATTTATAAACGTCACTATCTCTACCGACTAATTTTGCCTGATGTTTAATCTTTGCTCTTATAATCTGTTTCCACAATCTCTTTTTGACCGGCTCTTTCGCCTCTATCTGCTGGCGGAATCTTTCTGTCTGCATGCTGTTACTTTCGATCGGAAGAAGCATACCAGCCGGATGGTGGTCACCGCCGCAAAGTATGATCACGGCCCCGCATCGTAAAAGCTCGGTAAAGACGCAGTGTGTATAACTTGTCCCCTGATGGTCAACTAACAATACGCCTATATCTTCGCAAGGAATGCTTGAGACCTTTTCTCCATTCTCTCGACTTTGCTCGAGACAGGTTTGTCCGTCCTGAGCCGGGTCGAAGGACTTGATGATTAACTGGCCGAATCGAATTGCCAGATGGGTTTTAGCTTGTGATATCTCGATAATCCGCTTAATCATTATGTGACCTCGCCAGTAATTATTATCGGCAAATTAGCGAGGTCACTTTGATTATTGCTGCTTCAATATGAAAAAAAGGCTAATCGTTCGCTGGCCAAATTTTACCTAAAGGATCAACTGTCACTTTACAGCCTAGTAAGGTACTTGCACTTTTTCGCTGAATTGATGGTGGCTTATCATAATCGCTTACTTTCCCAGAATATGTATGTGGTCTCAAAATTATTCTATTATTCTTATCTATTTTTTGAACGCGATGAAGTATTTTTGATCCATCTTCTAATTCAAGATTAAACATATCGTTTATTGCCAGAGAGAAAATAAACTTTTTATCGGCTCCATGATTAGTCTGAACAACTGGTTCTTCATGTTGGCTTCTTTGGACTGCCTTGAACATCGTAACAACTTTACCGTCTCTTTTGATGTTGCCTTTTTTGTCTTTGTATTCGAATATCTCTATATGATGGTTACTGCCCGTCTCAACGTATCTGTATATTTGCCCCGAAAGGTCTTTCATCGGTATAACATTCTCGGCTACATTATACACTCTCACTTTCTTTATCGGTACCTTTTTGTTGCTCTTGGTCGTCTTCATATATAACGGCTCTTTCCAAAAATCAGAGCCTTTTTCTTCTATTCGTTTTTTCACAATCTCACGAACAACAGGATCAACAATATTTTTAACCATCGGCAGAGTCAGGTTCTTTAATTCCTTACGGAATACATATAATCCTTTGTTTTTTGTAGGCCCGTAGTTCGTTTCTTCGTGCAACTTTCCAGATACCTTCCGGCATACTCTGTGAGAAACATTAATTTGATCGATCTTCTCCCTCACATCCTCTCTGAAACCGTGCCAGGGCGGATAAAATGATACACCTGTCACTGAATATTTACTTCTGGCTAACTTTTGCAGATGCTCATTTTCCGTAACACCGACCACAACCGCATCGGTCGCGTGCCTGCGGTGATCGGCATTTCGTCTTGTACCAAGCTCGTCAAAAATTCCGTCTAATCCCCATTGGTGGCGTAGCTCTGCTGTTATCTTGCCCCTTGTTCCACGCACGTTCACCCCGAGTTTTTTAAGATATTCAACAACTTCACGGCAGATATATCTGGTATCGTTAAGTTCTCTGTTTATATGGTTGTCGATGTTTATCTCCTGCTTTAAGAATTTCTGCCGCTTTGGCCAGGGCAAGACCTTTATACTTTGCTTTATCTGTTCATATTTTTCTGGGTTATGGCTATAAGCTTCAAAGGGAGTTTGATTTTTCTTAACGTGTATATTCTCGTGAACCTCGCATAATGTCTTATTCATATAACTATCATCCAAACTCCGGTCGTATGGAAGAATATGCTCAACCTGAAATTCTGGATTTGAGCCGAAAATAGCCGTTTGCGAAATATGTTTTCCTGTATAGGGACATCTTTTGCCGCATTCTTCCCATAGTTTGTATTTGATAACATCATGGCGTGTTGGATTATTAATCCCTATATCCTCTCTAAGCCGCTTGCGTGCGTTTTCATTGATCTTCTCATTTTCCCGCATCTTCCAGTGTAGTTCCTCTCTCTGCCGTCTGCTACCCTGTACGTCCCTTGCCATCTCGATCTTTATCTTCGCTGGCTTGCCATACTCTCGCACAAGAGCGTTGACAACTTTGCGAACCTCAAACAATGCTTTATTGACAATAGGATTACGCAGGTCTTCCGGCAAAGGCAGCCTGTCGCAAACATCTGAACTATCTTTGTCTTTCCCTTTGTCCCGATACGATAAAGTTATTGCTTCACTTGTTAACGCTCCTTGCTCCATAAACTCTAACAGCTTTATTATCGCCTTGCGTGAAAAACTCATATACCTCTGTGGAATTGATATTTTCAGGACGGTTTCTATCTTTTTATCATCGAAACAATATTCGCTTCGCAGCTTCTCTCTAAGTTGGTCGTCTTCAAGCTCTACAAACCATTCGTTGAGTTTAATCTTTTCTTTTTCATTCATTGCATCCCAAAACTTTGGTTCAAAGATATTCTTGCTCCTCATCACTGCAGAAAAAACATCGCCCTTCAAAGTTTTTACCTTGCCATCCTGCTCAAGATTAAAAACCTGGGTTTTCATCAGCCCCATCTTCTTGCGGATATCCTCATACTTTAGTTCCTTTTTCTTACTTAATTCATCGAGAATAAAACTTCTCTGTTCTTTTGTTATCTTACTTTCAGTTCCATCTGAATTTTGTATCTTTAGATTGTTGACATCCTGCAAAATCCGAAATCTTCTTGCGTACCAGTCTCCTCGTGGACATCGCTTCTCGCCCGGCTCCAATTCGCATTTGCCAATTAGTTCATCTGTCGGTTTCAAAGGACGTTGGAAAAATATAATTTCGTCCCTAATCTTTCTATGAAGTTCATCCGTCAAGATTTCTGGATAAAATGCTGCTTGTTTTGCCCACAATAAGTCAAATTCTTTTTCATACATCGAGCGGAACGTGTATTGACTACGTATTCGTTTTTTCCCCGGATTTAATCCTGCAAAATACTCTCCAATAGTTCTGCATCTTTTGGTATCCATCACTGTTTGCAACGCGTTTGCCCCTTTTATAATAACTCCATCCTCTCTCGCTTTTCCGCTTTTTCTATTGCTTTTGAAGCCTCTACGTTGGCTCAGGTGATAAAGGACCCTCCCAAATTCATAAGGTTCAAGTATTTCATCTAAACCATTTTTTCTCAATTGATATGGATTAGTGTGAAATAATGATCTCAATTCCGACTCGTCTTTCGGCAACAGCCCAACCGTTTGAAGGATATTCAACAATCGTTCTTTCCGCAAATTACGTCTCTGATGAGTTCGTCTCGCTCCTCTTGACTCTCTGCGAGTTTGATTCTTCGATTTTTCAAGACCTTTGGTGTCTCTGACCACTCCCTCTGGAAAAATTCTCACACCCATATTTATTATTGAAGGGTTTTTACCGATTTCAATAAGTGCCCAGCCGATACTATTTGAGCCAATATCTAGTCCCAATGTGTAAGAGTTCATAATCTCCGCTCCTAAAAATCCCAAAATATTTTTGTTTTATCGCTTGATTTATATCCGCAACGTATGTATTATAAAATTTAATTATAACTGATCCGTGTCTGCGTGCTTGCCATAACAAGTGTCGCAAGACACGCAGGCACTGCCCCCACGTCTTTCTGTCAAAAGACAGATGTGGGGGCAAACCTTTCCGCCGTAAGGTGTCCTGTGGACTTCGACAAAGTTCAGGACAGGTTTAATACACTCCATAATATATGAAATTATCACTCCTATCAAATTAAAATCTTTTCACTAACGAGTGCTAATAAAATGCTGAACACTTGTCTTTTAATTCCGTATAAAATATAGTAGTATAATTATGTGCTGGCAACATGAGCCGGAACGTGTAAAATATAAATAACTCGTCTCGGCCCCCGTGCTTTCTTGCCCGCCGCCCCGCCTTGCGTCGGAAGACGCGGGGGCAGGCGAAAGCAAGAACGGGGGAGCCGGAGCGGGAAAGGATTGAGAGTTTTAGCAGGGAGTTGACAGGATTATAAAAACTGAATAAAAAAGGCCAATAAATTGGCAGCGGATTGGCCGATTAATAACAGCTACGGACATAAGGCTTAGTCTCAGTAGCTTTGTCGTATTCATACCGGGCAGCGGGGGAAAAACTGCTAAACTCACACTGTAAAAAGGCCGACTTTGTTTTCGGACGAGTGCTGTCTTTGCAGCAGAAACAGCGGATTTTTTTTGACAGAACACTTTGTAATTAGATAATTAGCGCAGATGACTTTGTTATCGGATGTAGAAGGTATAGCCGAAGAACGAGATCCCTATATGCGTATGGTTTGTCCGACTACAGTACTCGTTTATGCGACACCGCTACGCCAAAGGCTACGCCGGAGGCGAGAGCGCTTCGCCGAAGCAGCAGGCCAGCCGTAGCCCAACGCTACGCCGTGACGAGCTTCTTTATGGCTTATCTTCCTTTGGGTCTGGGCCTCAGGGTTGAGGACGAGCCAGGCCGAGGGATCGAGAGAGATAAATGAAGAACGAAACAAGTTACGATACGTTATTTAGCAGGATAGCTGTAGAGCAGGGTTTCTGCACAAAGGAGGAGTTGCAGCATGCCGTTGAGGAGCTGAAATCACGTCCTGAAACTAATCCTATAGAACTTGCGAAAATAATGGTTGAGCTTGGTTATATAACGCAGAACCAGGCAGTGCGATTGAAGGTTATGCTCAAAGAAAGCAAAAGTACTACGCACCAGATTCCGGGCTATAAAATACTGGGCAAGATTGGTGCCGGTGCAATGGCAGTTGTTTATAAAGCCAGGCAGTTAAGTCTGAACAGAATTGTTGCAATTAAGATTTTGCCGAAACGTTTCACTGAGAATCCTGAGTATGTTGAGCGATTCTACAAAGAAGGCCAAGCTGCCGGCAAGCTCAACCACAATAATATCGTCCAAGCCATCGATGTGGGTGAGGCAGGGGGGTATCACTATTTTGTTATGGAGTATGTTGAAGGTAGAACACTGGCCGATGATTTATCAGCCGGCAAAGTCTTTAATGAAACAGAAGCGCTGGACATAGTAATTCAAGTCGCTCATGCTCTTGCACATGCCCACACCCACGGCCTTATCCACCGCGATGTCAAGCCTAAGAACATAATGATCAGTAATGACGGCGTAGTAAAACTTGCGGATATGGGTTTGGCGCGAGAGATAACCGATATCAAATTGGCGGAAAACGAGGCGGGTAAAGCTTACGGTACGCCTTACTATATCGCACCTGAACAGATACGTGGTAAAATCGACATAGACGGTAGAGCTGACATCTATGGTCTCGGGGCTACGTTCTATCACATGGTCACCGGACGTGTTCCGTTTATGGCAGATGACTCTATGGAGGTTATGAAAAAGCATTTGCGTGAACGTCTTATACCACCAGACCACATAAACACTTCACTGTCGGCTGGCGTATCTGAAGTCATTGAGATTATGATGACCAAGCGCAGAAGGTACCGCTACAACAATGTCGAAGAGCTGCTCACGGATTTAGATGCTCTTCGCAATGGCCAGCCGCCGATTCAAGCCCATAAAAGATTCGATGTATCGGTGCTGCAGGAGTTAGAAAAAGGAGAATCCCTTGACTTCGCAGAAGAAAAAACCTATACTGAAGAGACTATCGCTCGCTACCGAATGGCCGTACTTGTTTTAAGCACAATAGCTGCGTTGTTTTTTCTAATAATGGTTCTTCTATTGATATTTTAGCTGTTATAATTGCGTGCCATAAAATGCACCGCGAGCCCAAAATAATCATCAGCGAGATATGAGCTTATGCCCAGAGGCGGCGCACATTTTTCTTCCGAGGAGCTTGCACGGGCCCTCAGTCATTACGACATCGGCGTAATTCATCAGGTAAAACCTTTGTCAGCAGGTAGCCGTCGTGTCCCCAAAGTGGTAGTGACATCGGAAAAGGGTAAATTTGTATTGAAGCGTCGGCCAAAGGGTAAAGACAATCTCGGCTGGGTTGTGTTTGCTCATTCCGTCCAAGCTCATTTGGCCAATAAGAATTTCCCTGTTGTTTCTTTGATCGCCACGCGTGACGAGCGAGATACAATTCTTAATCTTGACAATCACATTTACGAGTTCTTCAAATTCATCAAGGGCGTCCGCTACGACGGCTCGCCCGAAACCACCACACAGGCTGGACAGCAATTAGCAAGATTCCACAACTGTTTAACGGATTTTGCATTGCGGAGCGAGCCGCTGCGAGTTAGCTTCCACGATTCATCTACCGTTCGCAGGCATCTTAAGACCCTCGGTGCAGGTAAAAAAGTTAGGCCGGATAAGCAATTACAAACCACCGCTGAGGCCTTGCTGAGCCTTTATAATGATTCGAGCATTCGCGTCAATAAGCTCGGCTACAAATCGTGGCGGCAGCAGGTTGTGCATGGCGATTGGCATCCGGGCAATATGCTCTTTACCAGCCGCAAGTTTGCAGCTGTTCTGGATTTTGATGCCGTCAAGGTCGCGCCGCCTGTCACTGACTTAGCTAACGGCATGTTGCAGTTCTCAATTGTTAGCGGCAAACCGAATCCAGCCGATTGGCCGGACTATTTTGATCAAGCCAAACTTGTTCAGTTCTTAAATGGCTACCGCGAGCTTGCAAGGTTAGACAAAAGTGAGCTCAATTCCCTAGTTGATTTGATGGTTGAGACGATGATAGCTGAAGCTGTCTTGCCTGTTGTAGCGACCGGCTTTTTTGGTGATTTCACCGGCTTAGATTTTTTGAAAATGATTCGCCGCAAAGCTGATTGGCTTTCCAAAAATCGCAAAAGGCTAACCGAAGCGGTTAGCTTGTGATTTACCCCGTTAGAGCTTTTTCTCTTTGTCTCTCTAATGGGGATCTTTGCTCGTGACCCGTGATGCGTATCGCGTATCGAGCCAGTTGAAAATGCTGTATTCTGTCTCCTGTATTCTGTATTCTACATTTTTGTCCTTCATCTTTCATCCTTCGTCCGTCGTCCCAGTCTGTCTTCTGTCCTCCGTTATCCGTCTTCTGTTGTTATGACATATACTTTTATTGATAGCTGTTATGTGCTAGGTGGTAATGCCATCTAGTGAAAAAAAGAGCCAACAACCTTCTAATCACAGGTTAACCGATAACGAGCATCGAGCCCGTCCTGAGCCGTGGGCTAAGCCATCCCTTACGGGAGGTCGAAGGACATCGAATATCGAGCCTTCATGTACAAATAATACCTAACTATCTTAGGTATTAGGAAGCTCAAATTTAACATTGTGTATCAAGGACTAAATATAAAACCGTAAGTTAAACATAATACTAATCGTAATAAGTTTTTGTGCTCATCATGTGAGTTATGGCATATGCTATTTATAAATTTCTCATCAGGACAAATCCGTCTTGGGCGGACCAAGACTCACAAGTAACTTGTTGCAAGTCATCATAAAGCGCCATTAATTTTTAGAAATGGTATAATTTTCAGCGATAACAATAAATAATTTGGCAGAAGTAATGCGCTAGGTGGCAATACCATCTAGTGAAAAAAGAGCCGACAACCTTCTAATCACCAATCAACTGATTACGAGCATCGAGCCTGTCCTGAGCCGTGGGCTAAGCCATCCCTTATGGGAGGTCGAAGGACATCAAGTATCGAGTATCAATTCACCAATAACCATTTAACCAATTACAAATTAACCAGTTACCACTATATTTCTGTAAACGAAATTGCCCTTTTTGCTATTGACGAATTAGTTGCTTTTATATAATCTCTATCCCGAAAGATAAATGCAGCCAAAAGCGGAAAAATGTTAAACAAATATTCAGAGTAAAAAAAGGGTTGTGTTTTCCTCACTATTTATATTAAAGAAAAATCTTGGTTAGCTGAGAAAAAGTCAAAACAAAAATTGGGAGAGGTTCAAATATGAAGGTTGAAAATATTAAAGAAAAAAGCAAAAAAGCAATGTATTTAATCAACCATTATGAGGGACCCAAAAAATGGTGTTTTGCAATAGTTCTGAATAGGGCATGTGATAATTACGAGGACAATCCACACTTGTTTTCCAAATCACTTTTGGAATTTGAAAAAACAAGTCGAAAAGATTGGTTTGACGAAGAAACACGAGAGCTTGTTGAGCAAGCAGATACAGAAATACAGCCAAATCCTAACCTGAAACCTAATACAACAGCTAACCGAAAACTCAAAGATATAAGAAACTATTTTTCGCATCATTATCACAAGAACGAATGCCTGTATTTTAAGAACGATGATCCCATACGCTGCATTATGGAAGCGGCGTATGAAAAATCTAAAATTTATATCAAAGGAAAGCAGATTGAGCAAAGCGATATACCATTGCCCGAATTGTTTGAAAGCAGCGGTTGGATTACACCGGCGGGGATTTTGTTACTGGCATCCTTTTTTGTTGAACGAGGGATTCTACATCGCTTGATGGGAAATATCGGAGGATTTAAAGATAATCGAGGCGAATACGGTCTTACACACGATATTTTTACCACCTATTGTCTTAAGGGTAGTTATTCAATTCGGGCGCAGGATCATGATGCGGTAATGTTCAGAGATATTCTCGGCTATCTGTCACGAGTTCCCACTGAGTCATTTCAGCGTATCAAGCAACCTCAAATACGAAAAGAAGGCCAATTAAGTGAAAGAAAGACGGACAAATTTATAACATTTGCACTAAATTATCTTGAGGATTATGGGCTGAAAGATTTGGAAGGCTGCAAAGCCTGTTTTGCCAGAAGTAAAATTGTAAGGGAACAAGAAAATGTTGAAAGCATAAATGATAAGGAATACAAACCTCACGAGAACAAAAAGAAAGTTGAAATTCACTTCGATCAGAGCAAAGAAGACCGATTTTATATTAATCGCAATAACGTTATTTTGAAGATTCAGAAGAAAGATGGACATTCCAACATAGTTAGGATGGGAGTATATGAACTTAAATATCTCGTTCTTATGAGTTTAGTGGGAAAAGCAAAAGAAGCAGTTGAAAAAATTGACAACTATATCCAGGATTTGCGAGACCAGTTGCCTTACATAGAGGGGAAAAATAAGGAAGAGATTAAAGAATACGTCAGGTTCTTTCCACGATTTATACGTTCTCACCTCGGTTTACTACAGATTAACGATGAAGAAAAGATAAAAGCTCGATTAGATTATGTTAAGACCAAGTGGTTAGATAAAAAGGAAAAATCGAAAGAGCTTGAACTTCATAAAAAAGGACGGGACATCCTCAGGTATATCAACGAGCGATGTGATAGAGAGCTTAACAGGAATGTATATAACCGTATTTTAGAGCTCCTGGTCAGCAAAGACCTCACTGGTTTTTATCGTGAGCTTGAAGAACTAAAAAGAACAAGGCGGATAGATAAAAATATTGTCCAGAATCTTTCTGGGCAAAAAACCATTAATGCACTGCATGAAAAGGTCTGTGATCTGGTGCTGAAGGAAATCGAAAGTCTCGATACAGAAAATCTCAGGAAATATCTTGGATTGATACCCAAAGAAGAAAAAGAGGTCACTTTCAAAGAAAAGGTCGATAGGATTTTGAAACAGCCAGTTATTTACAAAGGGTTTCTGAGATACCAATTCTTCAAAGATGACAAAAAGAGTTTTGTCTTACTTGTTGAAGACGCATTGAAGGAAAAAGGAGGAGGTTGTGATGTTCCTCTTGGGAAAGAGTATTATAAAATCGTGTCACTTGATAAGTATGATAAAGAAAATAAAACCCTGTGTGAAACTCTGGCGATGGATAGGCTTTGCCTTATGATGGCAAGACAATATTATCTCAGTCTGAATGCAAAACTTGCACAGGAAGCTCAGCAAATCGAATGGAAGAAAGAAGATAGTATAGAATTGATTATTTTCACCTTAAAAAATCCCGATCAATCAAAGCAGAGTTTTTCTATACGGTTTTCGGTCAGAGATTTTACGAAGTTGTATGTAACGGATGATCCTGAATTTCTGGCCCGGCTTTGTTCCTACTTTTTCCCAGTTGAAAAAGAGATTGAATATCACAAGCTCTATTCAGAAGGGATAAATAAATACACAAACCTGCAAAAAGAGGGAATCGAAGCAATACTCGAGCTTGAAAAAAAGCTTATTGAACGAAATCGGATTCAATCTGCAAAAAATTATCTCTCATTTAATGAGATAATGAATAAAAGCGGTTATAATAAAGATGAGCAGGATGATCTAAAGAAGGTGCGAAATTCTCTTTTGCATTATAAGCTTATCTTTGAGAAAGAACATCTCAAGAAGTTCTATGAGGTTATGAGAGGAGAAGGGATAGAGAAAAAGTGGTCTTTAATAGTATGAAAAAAACATTATAATGTTTAACGATTCGACTGAAAAGTTTCGATTTTTACCCTACTTTTTTATTGTAAGTTCAAGCAAAACAAGATATTATAAAAGATGTGCTGAAGAAGCCTCCGATTTGAGAGGTGATTACAGCCCAGTAAGCAATCCGACTAAAGCTTCTGGTGCTGAAGAAGCCTCCGATTTGAGAGGTGATTACAGCTGTGGAACCTTGACGGGTAACAAGAATATGGCTGAAGAAGCCTCCGATTTGAGAGGTGATTACAGCTTTCTGTGATTGCTTTTAACAATCCTGTTCGCTGAAGAAGCCTCCGATTTGAGAGGTGATTACAGCATAAATTCATCAACTATTAAATATTCTAATGCTGAAGAAGCCTCCGATTTGAGAGGTGATTACAGCCAAAATCGATGCGGGCTTTTCCCTAAGAGAGCTGAAGAAGCCTCCGATTTGAGAGGTGATTACAGCTCGATTAAACATTCCTTTGTATTCATAGTAGCTGAAGAAGCCTCCGATTTGAGAGGTGATTACAGCCATTTGTTAAAGTAAGTCTCATTTTAGTCTGCTGAAGAAGCCTCCGATTTGAGAGGTGATTACAGCCGATATCCACGTAACGTTGTTTTTCTCCTAGCTGAAGAAGCCTCCGATTTATGGGGTGATTACAGCGCAATTTATGCGATGATAGGGTGAGGACTTGAGAGATGAACGACGAATTTTCTTCGTCGTGTGTGGAATTATTTGAAATTCAAAACTGCAAAATCGCCATGGTGGACAAGTGCATAAGTTATAAGGGCACAAGTCAAAAGCTATTTGGGTGGAAAATTAAGAACGGCGAAATCGCCGTGGTATTTCTTCGCGGCCTCATCGTAAGCCTTCGCAGCTTCAAGTTCATTATGAAAATAGCCAATATGCTTTCTCTTATTATTTATCCCAATCACGGCACGCCATCTGTTCTTTCTCTTGTTGTACCAGACGCCTCTATATTTTGAAGAATTGTTTACTTTCGGATGATGGGCGTTGCGAGAGTTATCAGCTTGCGTTGCGATACGCAGGTTTGACTTTCTGTTGTCTAAGCCGTTATGATTTATATGGTCAATAAGCATCCCTTCCCTTCGACCTCGCTCGCCTCGGCCTTGCTCTGCCATGAGGCATCCTGTGGAGGGACAGGCAGGGCAGGAAGGGACATCTATAACTACCCTGTGCATCATTATTGTCAGCCTTTTTTTCAATGTGCCGGACCACTGGCCCCTTATGGCGTAAAATGAATTGCTGTGTTTCGCTGCGTACCATTTATATTTATTGAGCCTTTCGTAGTCATCTGGATCGACAATAGCATACTTGCCCTGCGTCAGACGGATTCGCCGGAAAGAATAGCCATAGTGCAGGCACCTGTACCAGATAACAGGCAATACAATTGCCTTTTCAAGCCAGGTTGGGATTTGAAAACGAACTTCGATGCAGGTTCCCCCTTCCGAGATGAAGCATCACGTGAAATCCTAATTTCTTAGCACTAAATCCTAAACAAGTTCAAATAACCAAAATCCGAAATTACAAAATTGTTGTTTTGAACATTTGTGATTTGAACTTTTGAGTTTGTTTCGTATTTAGAGTTTAGGATTTCGTGTTTCCCAATTATAGGAGGTCTAATAAGTCCTCCTATAATTGGGTGAACCTGCGCATTTGATGCGAAAATTTGTGAGGAAATGGACAGAGCCAAAAGCGTAAGCGCCGGGTAGTAAAGGAATAAAAAAAATTTTTAATTTTGGGATTTTTGTTTTGAACTACCTGCACATTTGGTTGAAAAAAAACAAAGACACCATCCTGAGCGCAGTCGAAGGATCTAATCGCAGATAATACGGATTGTCTAAAACACGACTCATTTGATTGAAAATCGGCGTGTAATTAAGGCGTGAAGAATGATCTAATATAGACAAACCCCCGTTTTTGCTTTCGCCAGCCCCCGCATCTCCCGACGCAAGGCGGGGCGGCGGGCAAGAAAGCACGGGGGCTAAATGTTTCGATAAAAACCCCCCAAGTAAACTTGGGGGCTAAATATGTATTCTCTAACAGCGATGGAGAGATAATTTAATCGGCTTCTTTTTTCTTTGCGTAAGCGGCGACGACCTGCTGCTGAATGTTGGGCGGCACTATCTCATAACGGCTAAATGACATTGAATAGCTGCCGCGTCCGCCAGTGACGCTCTTCAACTGGCTATTGTATTGTGTTACCTCAGACAAAGGTACTTGTGCCTTTATAACAATAAAGTTGCCGGGTAGTATTTCTTGGCCAATCACTCTCCCCCGCTTCGAAGACAAATCACCGGTTATGTCACCCACATTCTCCGAAGGGACCATCACTTCCATATTTACTATTGGCTCTAACAAGACCGCTTTTGCTTTTTGCAGGGCATCGACAAATGCGCCTTTGCCTGCTGCTCGAAATGCCACTTCTTTGGAATCGACCGGGTGGTGCTTGCCATCATAGATGGAGACCTGGACATCCTGCATAGGAAAGCCCGCCACAACGCCACCTTGCATTACCTCGTTGATGCCCTTGAGCACGGCTGGTTCGTACTGACCAGGAATTGAACCGCCGAAGATGTCCCAACTGAACTGCAAAGGTGGTTCGGAATTGCGTTCGGCCGGCTCGACTCGCAGGTAAACTTCGCCGAACTGTCCTGCTCCACCGGTTTGCTTTTTATGCCGGTAATGGCCTGCGGCTTTGGCGATTATTGTCTCACGGTAAGGAATTTTCGGTTCTTTTGTTGTCACTGACAGCTTAGAGCGGTTTTGCATTTTTTCCAGCATTATCCGAAGATGCAAATCACCTAAGCCGCTGGCAACCAATTCCTTGGTCTGCATATCTCTACTGATCTTAAAGCATGGATCTTCCTCACACAGTTTCTCCAGTGCGGCACTGATTTTTTGCTCGTCTCCTCTGGAGGCCGGCTCCAGTGCCAGAGAAAACATCGGCTCCGGTACGTTAGGAACTTCAAATTTACCGGCTACTTTGCCATCGTGGATTAGGTCGTCGCTTTTCAGCTCCTCGACTTTAGCCAGTGTCACGATGTCGCCGGCAGGCCCAGAATCTATTTCTGTGGTATCACCACCCTGCAATTTTAAGATATGCCCTGGACGAATGGCTTTTTTCTCATCGTTGCGGAGTAAATTGGTATCCGATGTAAGCTTACCGCTAAAAATGCGGATGGTAGAGTACTTCATGTTCGAGCGTGGGTCGAAGGCGATCCGAAATACCAATCCGGCGAGCGGCCCAGCAGGGTCGGCCTTGATTTCTGTAGATTTGTCACCATCTTTAAGCTGCCTCGCCATTGCCTGGTCGGGTGACGGCGTATATTTTACTATTATATCCAGCAGCTCTGTTATGCCGATTTCTCTGCGGGCATCGGTAAAGACTATCGGGATGAGCGTTCCGGTTTTTAGCGCCTTTACAAATATCGATGCAATTTGCTCCGGTGAAATTTCTTCACCGCCCAGGTAGCTTTCCATAAGCGCGTCGTCAGCTTCAATTACGTTTTCTATCAGCTCTGTGTGAGCTGTCGCAACATCCATTACCGGCGATTCACCATCTTCGTTCTCGATGCAGTCGATAACGGATGCTTTATCTGCACCGGGTAGATTGGCACAGCGGCATTGCGAGCCAAATGTTTCCTGAATATTTTTTGTCAGCTCAGATAAGTCAACATTCTCTGCATCCATTTTATTTATGGCTATAATCTTAGCGAGGTTTGCCTCGGTAGCTAACTGAAAGAGCTTTAGTGTATTGGTTTCTATGCCGGCTGCGGCACTGATTACGATGACCGCTGTTTCAGCGGCTGGTATGGCTTTTATGGCCGAGCCTGTGAAGTCAGGATAACCCGGCGTGTCGATTATGTTTATCAGCTTATTGTCGTGTTTGGTATGGATGATGGAAGATTGAATCGAATGTTGATGTTCTTTTTCTTCGTCGTAGTAGTCGCAGATGCTGGTTTTGTCATCAACGCTTCCAAGGCGGTTTGTTGCACCGGTCTTGTGTAGTATAGCCTCAGCCAGAGAGGTTTTGCCACTACTACCGTGGCCTAACAGAACTATGTTACGAATGTCGTTGGTATTGGTCACTTTCGCACCTCACAAACCTATTTTCAGCTACAATTTCGCTTGGATACCTCTAAACAATTCATAATATAGTAATCGAGGGATAAATAACAAGTGATTTTTATTGTTGTTTTAGCAATTGTTGATGAGTTCGTACACGTCTTTGTAGGCAGGCAAAAGCAGGCCGGTGATTTTGCAATTTTTGCAGGCCCAGTGGAACAAAATCTTTTGCTCTTCGGCTGGCAGATTATTTGGAGAGTACGGTTGGCGAATGTAGGCGTTCACGCAGCAAGCCGGATAACCAAATAGAAAACCTTCAAACCGCTGTGTCTGAGCAGTTTTGTCTATGGCAGTGTTTTCAAAACGCTGCTGATATAATTGAATATAGCCGGGTAATCGGCTGAAGATAGTTTCCACAATTTCTTTGCCGATCTTGACCTGCCGCCGGATTTGTTTTGTAAGCAGGCCCATTTGTTGCAATAATTTGAGAACGTGATTATTTAGAGGTTTTTCCCATCTGCTTAACGGCTTGAGTCCTTCGATAGTAAGCAGGGCCAGATATGCTAATTCAAAGTCGATTCCCTTAAGTGCTTTGATGCACCTTTTGAATTCTTCATTTTGTTCTGTTGGCATAATCGGAAGTGAGAATTGATAAATAGTAAACGTTCACGGAAAAACAGCATTTTTGTCATTGCGAGCGACTTGTCCGTCGTAGCCTTGGCGAAGACGGAAGCGAAGCAATCTAAAATCGTTCGTTTTTGAGATTGCTTCGGCCTATCCGTTCTCCGCCCCTCATGGGCTACGAAGGATGAAAAGGCCTCGCAATGACACAAAAACACCTTATTTTCTGCGTGAACGATTACCAAATTTATTTAGGGATTTTTCCACAATTTCATATTTGATTATGTAGTTTATTCGGAATCTTGCAGCCATTTTTCAACGAATGTAACAAGGTCTTCAAAGTCAACATTGCAGTCCTTATTTAAGTCATTTGGATGATATAAAGTTCCTAAATCACCGCATCGGCTGGGCATTTCGAGTATCTTCACCAACAGAGGCACATCAAATCTGCCTTTTCCGTGAACATCGCCCGAATAGTTGAAAGAGCCATGTTGCATATAATGGCTGACAATATAAGGTACATCAATAGAAAGACCGAGTTTGAGGTTTGTAATCTGGCAGTAACCCATATTAACCGACTCGCCGCACACTTCACACCATTCGAGACCTCTTTGTAATAAGTCCATCTTATATATCTCGTTGACTTCCGGTCCGTTTGGGTCAAGAATCGGCAGAGCTTCAATTGCTTCCGCGCATTGCTTGGCCAGCTCTAGGCCGTCAGGGACAAGGCTTTCATTCTGGTCGGCATTATATAAGCTATAACCTGCCGCTAATTCTTCACTATCCGTCAGAAAGTCGCCATCGAGGTCGCTGTCCTGTATGGACAGTTGGTGCTTATTAGGCTCATAAGGATAACGCAGCTCAAGCACTCTGAGAAGTCGCACTATATCGACTCTGCCCTGGTGGGTGTCACCGAGACAGTCGAAAGAGCCGTGCTCCATATAGTGCAATGCCAAATCCGGCAGGAATGCTCCCTCCAGCGGATCATTAGGATCGGGAAATCGCAGATCGAGGGTCGGATTGATGATTTCCCAACCGCCCATGTTAATCTCCTGGCCGCAGACGTTACATCTTTCGATACCGAACAACGCCTGATGTATTTTATATGTCCGGTTTGGTATCGGCATTAGAGTACCGGGAATATATGATGGCAGCTCGTTTACTACAGCGGCGCAGTGCTGGGCCAATTCTACGCCATCAGGTATTTCGTTTCGATTCTGGTCGGCTGTGAATGGCTGGTATCCGATAGCGAATTCTTCCTTGTTGCTAAGCAAATCTGCATCCGCATCCTGGCTAACAGGTTGCTGATGGTTATCAGGTTTGTAAGTAGCAAGAGCTTTATTGAGATTTGTACCGGCTCCGAAGACAATTGCTGCTGCCGCACCAGCCGTGATGGCTCGATGTTTGAACTTTTCGTTTTTTTTAGCATGTCTTTGTTGTGCTCTTCTTAATCTTCTCATAATTCCTCCTGAAAGTTATTCTAACTGAATAATATTTTATCAAATCAGCCGTTTTGTGTCCAGTTCAAAGGGTGAGATAAATAAAGGTCTATGATACAATTACAGTCTTACTTATTATCTCACCCCTTAAATTCATCCGGCGCATAAAAAAGGTCGAGCAACAAGACCGGCCTTATGCCATCAATTCTATTTTACTACAGTTTTTTTGTATGATTTTTGCTTTTCATGTAAAAAATCAGCTTGCCAACAAGGTGCATAAAAAGCTGAGTAATCAGTCCTATTTCCCTATAACCCCGCAAATTGCTATGAGTTGAGCTAACATGAAATCGAGAAATTCTTCTTGAAGTTAAGGTAGCTGATTTAGTATAAATAGATTAGTGAGGAATCCGCCGTGGCGGATTCCTTGCGGTGCTGATTTATTTAATTGTCCATATACAAATATGGTGGAAGGTGGAGGTCTTTCTTCTATCGGCTGTTTTTTGGAGGTCATTGGTAGTCAACAGGGACGTTATTATTTATTGAAGGTTAGATAAGATGAAAAAGTTGTTATTATTAGCTGTAACAATGCTTTTGATTGGAAATACCTTGGCAGGGGCTGTTGTGCCGATCACGGTTGAAAATTTCAGCTTTGAGCAGCCTGGCACAGTAAGGCAGCAGAACTGGGAAAATGTTCCCGGATGGAACAGTGATTCTTTAGCCAGTGATTCGGGTGTCGAAACGGGATGGGGAGCTACTGATGGGATATGGAGCGGTTTTTTAACGGGTAGTGATCCTTCAGTTTGGCAGTTGACGGGTCACTCGATTATTGATGGTGAAGTTTTTGAACTGAAGGTGGACGCAAAGAATAACCAAGGTACTTCGACTTTACAGATGGATATCTATTATGATGATGGCGGCTTCCCAGTTTATGTTGCGTCTAATCAAGTCACTCTTGCCGACACAATGAATGAATATACATTGTTATTTGTAGCTATGGGTTTTCCGGCATCTATAGGTCATAAAATCGGTGTTGAATTTGACAATATAACTCTTGGGACTTACAACCGGCTTGGTTTAGATAATGTACGCCTTAGTCTTATCGAAGTGAATCCAAGGTCATTTGCTTCTGAGCCAAAACCTGCTGATAGTGCTGAAGAGGTGGCCATATCACTGCTTCAGTGGACCGCGGGAGTGACAGCAGTCTTCCATGATGTGTACTTTGGTACCAATCCAACATTAGGTCCTGCGGAGTACCGAGGCCGCCAAGAATTCCCTATTTATTGGCATTCTCCCGGTTTGGATCCGGATACTACTTATTACTGGCGTGTGGATGAGGTTGAGGCTGATGGCACTACAATATACACAGGTAATGTTTGGAGCTTTACCTCTGCCCATATAACAGCCCAGGATTCTGGCCCACCCTACAGTGCCGTGTACACAACAGGCCAAGAATTTGACCTGGGAACTATGGTTGCAGTGGAGCACGAGACCGTTCACGATCAACTGCAGCTTTCTGAGCAGTCGATGACTCTGCCATTTATTTGGGTGCCGAACTCAAATGAAGGTACGGTCTCCAAAGTCGATACAAGAACCGGCAGGGAGCTGGGCCGATATCGAACAGGACCCGCTGATCATAACGGTAATCCTTCAAGGACCACTATCGATCTATACGGTAGTTGCTGGGTGGGTAACCGTCGTACAGGAACGGTTGTGAAAATAGGCCTGTTTGAGAACGGCCAGTACATGGATCGGAACTATAATGGCATAATTGAAACGTCCAAGGACCTCAACGGAGACGGTCAAATCACAGATGATGAAATCCTGCCCTGGGCAAGCGATGAATGTGTTATCTACGAAGTAATACTCATCCCTGGAGAGGAAGGCACATACATACCGGGTCAATACCAAGGGACGTATGTGAACGATGACCATAATCCTGGCCCTCGTGGCATTGCCGTAGATAGCAAGAACAATATTTGGGCCGGTTGCTTTGGCACACAGATTTACTACTATATTGATGGCTACACCGGTCAAATATTACACACGTTGGATGTTTCTTCAGTAAATCACTCACCCTATGGGGCCATCGTGGATGAAAATGGTATTCTCTGGTCCTCAGGACGGGACAGTAAACATGTTCTCTGGTTAGACCCCACGGACTTTTCATTTAAGGTTATTGAACTAAGTCATATTGTTTACGGCTTAGGTATAGATGGAATGGGACATCTTTTTATTTCGGGATGGGAGGATAGTAAGCTTTCATGTATAGATATTCGTACTTGTGAAATAATATGGACTAAAGACGGGGGTGAAAACTCGAGAGGAGTTGCGTGTACAGATGATGGCGACGTTTGGGTGGCGGACTCAGGGTCGGGTTTAGTGTCCCGCTATGACAATCAGGGAAATTTGAAACATACAACAAATGTTGGAAATACACCAACGGGCGTAGCAGTTGACAGCGTCGGAAAAGTTTGGGTGGTTTGCATCGGTGGCGGTTATATCTTCAGAATTGATCCAAGCATCAACGAGGTTGACTTGACCAAGATAATCCCCGGTACTCAGCACTACGGCTATAGTGACATGACGGGTATAATATCACGAAACTATACTGCGCATATAGGCTCCTGGTCGATTTTTCATGATACAGGGGCGTTTGGGTCAGAACTGGGTGTGATTTCCTGGGACAGTTATGAACCGAAAGATACCTTTCTTGATGTAAAGGTCCGAAGCTCCAGTGATAGTAGGAACTGGTCGAATTGGGAGAATATCTGCAATGGTGAAGGACCACGGAGAATTGCAGCCGGACGCTATTTTGAGATTGAAGTAATGTTTGAAAGTCTCTCAGGAGGAGCTTCACCTGTACTTTATGACCTAACCATCAAACCATCACCTTGTTGCGGCGACTTAGACCATCCTTATCCGCCAGGCGATGCAAACAAGGATTGCAGGGTTGACTTTGCGGATCTTGCTCTAATGGCCAGTTATTGGTTGCAATGCACGGCGCCGGATTGCGAATGAAATGACCAAAATTTGGAGTGACTAAAGTGCCCCTGCCTTCGCAAGGGCACTTTAGCTCATTTTCTTCTTTGTAGGTTATTTCGGTAACCTGTCTGCAGTCAGCTCCTTGACACTCAAATCACCGTAGATGACACGATAGGTTTCACTACCATCAGGTTGATACCAGAAGATAGGAATATCAGCATCACCGTATTTTACGTTCTCGCCGGCATAGCGCCAGTTGCTCTGGGCAGGCAATTGTGCCACAAACATTATACCACGATACATTTGCATTGCGTCAGCCTGTCGCTGTTGCGACGATGTTTCACCCTCGCCAAAATTGCCTTGTTTTTCCATCTCCATGGCAACCTTTGGCAACGCTACAAGGTTAAATGTCGGTGGGAATGTGCCATCTTTTGTCCAACTCGACCATGATCGCAGATATTCGATAAGATCCTGCTCTGTAACCTGAGAGACATCCGCCTGAACTTCCAGACGCGTGTAGCCCTCCGGCGGAATTAGGCTAAAGAGTAAGTCATCCAGTTCAACATTAAACTGAAAATCGGTCATGATTGTGTTCATACCCGGAGCGTTCGTGTACTTCATTTCCACACGAACAAGCTGTTCCATTTGTGGGTCGATCCAAACAGTGCTGATCATATCGTCTTTGGTGACACGAAATCCTTGAAGCACTCGGCTATCTATTTCTTTTTCTCCAAGTATCTCGTCTGCTTCGTAGGGTAGCGCCCTCAAATTTTCAATGACCACAAAAGGATCCTGAGCCGGATCGTGCTGATAGTTGGACGCCTCGAAGTCTAAAAACTGTTGTCTCGACGGCCAGATGGAAATACCTTTGTTCTGTGCCCAATCAATGACGGTTATGTAGCCATCTATGGTTGTTATTCGCATGTAACCCGGCTCTTTAAATGCCATCTCTACCCGCACGGTCGGTATACTTTCAATATTTGTTTGCGTTACTATGCTGTAAGTCATTGTGCGGGCGTTGTGGAGCTGCTCAACAACGGCTGCGTAAACAGCACTTGTCCCTGAGCCGCCAAACTGATTTATAGCTGCAATTACAGCAATAATTATCACTGCTGCAGCGGCGAGTTTTGTTATTCTGCTTTTCATAATTATTCTCCTGAATTCCAGGCTGACTCGTCTCGAGCCAAGTCGAGAGATATTTGGCCTGTATGTTGGTTCTTTTGTTTCTCTGCTATCTATAGTTGCAAAAATCTTCTCTTTGGCTGATTTGTGCATCTGAGCGTCAGCCGAAAGCTGCTTTACGTTTTCAGTGCACTCAAGCAGTGCTTTGAGCTGATTGAGCTTGTTGTTGCATTGATGGCACTCAGCCAAGTGTTTTTTTACATCGTCTTCTGCCAGCGGCGACAATTCTCCGAGAGCAAAATCAATGAGAAGCTCATTTACTTTTTTATGTTCACTCATATTTCACCTGCTTTCACCTGCTCTACTCAGCCTAAATATCCGCTTAGCTGCTGGGCCAATTGTTTCATCGCTCTGTGCAGATGTACTCTTACGGTATTTTCTGAGCATCCCAGCATCTTTGCTATTGCTTCATGTTTCAATCCTTCGATTCTTGACAAGACAAATATGTCTGCCTGGCGTTTTGGCAATCTTGCAAGACATAGGGCCAGCTTCTGTTGAATCTCAGCAGTTCTTAAAGGTTCGTCTGGATTTTCTTTACTGAATGAGTGCTCCCATTGTTGTTCTAAATGCTGTTCATTTCTCAGCCGCTTGTTGAACTGGATTGCCTTACGAACCGTAGTCCGGTATAGATAAGCGTCCCAATTCGTTTGGCCGTTGTACTTGTGCCATCGCCGCCATATTGCAAGAAACACTTCCTGGTGGACGTCCTGAGCCTTTTGAGCGTCGCCCAAGATCCGCACCGCGGTGTCCAGTACCTGCGCACTGTATTGGTCAACTAATGTTCTAAAATCTTTTTTTTGCACAATTTAACCTTTAGTAATCCAAAGCTATGCATAGCTACCCGTACCCGTGCTACTCGTGAAACGGCTGCGAGTAAGATGTGTATTATCCACACATCTATAATTATAGAGCTTCGGAATGAGATTTCGTTTACAAAAATCTGTAAGATGCGAGGTTTTATGAAACTTATTACGTTTCTGTTAGTTTCAAGAGTCTCTGGGCGGATTTTTAGCTAAGGCAAAAGATTAAATCCGTGAGATAGTAGATTATTTAGGAATTGTCACACGGCCTTAAAAATAAAAAAATTCATAATTTTTACAATTTGGATTTGCTTACATAGAGAGCGATTTTATTGGACAGTGCAATTGGTGTAAAAACCAGCGTGTTCGATTAGGCTATATATTGTGGGACAAGTAAAGGAAATACTGCTATATAGTGGTTCAGGTTATAGGGCTTTGTTTTGGCTGTTGTGTAGCTCGTGCTACGCAGCGCTTCGCAGAGTAGGATTCTCTAAAGAAAAGAAGTTCTGCCTGTCGATATTGCGGAAGTTAATCCCGTTAGAGGCGCCCAATTAGAAGAATCGGTTTCCAGGAACAAGTCCGTAACGGGATTAGTAAGGATTTTATCAGTCATTAAGGAAGTCTAAGATGGACAAAAGGGAGTTGATAGACTGCATTTGCGAAATCAATAAAAGTGCCAGGCCGGAGTTTCTTGCCAAGTTTTCAGAAGACCAATTAAATGCTTACCTTGAGCATTTAATGGAACTGGATTTGGAAGAATTGACTATGTGCAGTTAACCCCATTAGAAACACCCGATTAGAAGAATCGGTACGCAGTATCCCATACAGTGTCCCACGCAGTGTCCCGCGCAGTGTCCCTTTCGGGACTTTCGGGACTTTCCAGGAAAAATTCTCTAACGGCAGTTATGCCTAATAAGATTATTCAAACTCAGGCCCTAAGATGGACTTGCTGGTGTCGCTGAGTTTCCTTCTTTCAGGAGTCCTTTGTGAAGCTTTTGGAGGAGTGGCTTCACCTTTCTTAGACCTGCCCACCACTTCTTGCTTTCGCGAGGAAGCAGGGGGATTCTGCTGTGTCTGTTTCGGAGGATTGACCCCTTTATAACCAAGATATTTACCCAAGGTGCTCGTCTGTAGACCGGGTAAAAAAGACATGATAAGGGCTGCAAGTAAGACGCGTGACAATGTAAAGCCCAAGAAGGCGCCACATGCGGCTCTGCCAATACGCTCAGGCCAAAATCCTAAATCAATTGGTTGACGAGTTAGCAAATTAATGATTGTTTGCAGCACAGCAAAGGCCACGATAAACAATAATACAAAACATAGTAGCGGCCCCCACTGGGCAAGCAATTCGCTATCACTGCTAAAGCCAACGAGGATATTCGACAAAGTGCTGAAAAAACCCAGCGCAATCGCGCTGGCACAAACGGCGGCTATAGCCATAGCAAATGCTTTGACAAATGTGACTTTTAGAAATAGATAAATAGCACAGCCTAATGTAATCAACACTACGGCTAACAGGACAACTGAGCCAGTCATTATGTTCTCTCCGATGTATTAACAATTATTGTTTTTTAGCTTTTTTAGTTTTACCTGCTGAGAGCACTCGGATCATTTCATTCACTGATGTCGTGCCGCTAATGACTTTTCTAAGCGTCTGTTCCTGTAGATAAAGCATTTTAGCACGACGAAATTGCATTGCAATGTCTGACAGTGACTTTGTGTTTTTTATGCTCTTTCTTAGCTCATCATTTATTAAAATGGTTTCAAACACACCTGTTCTTCCTATAAAACCCGTCTCTTGGCATTTTTCACAGGTTCTGGGTTTTCCACGTTTATCATAAATGAATTTTCCAGGACGGTACAGCACTTTGACCTTTTCGGCTGGAAGATTAAATTTTCGCAGAAGCTCTTTATCCGGTGCGTATGCTTCTTTGCATTCATTGCAGAGTTTTCTAATTAGTCTTTGGTTGCTTATGCCCAGAAGTGTTTCGGTTATGAGGTTTCTATCACCGACTAATTTAATCCATATACCGAGTGCCTGTATTATGCTGTCAGCTTTGAGCACAACGTATACGGTTTTTCCATCTTTGGCGGCTGCACACGCAAGACGAGCTGTTTGGGCATTCTCGCAGTTAGCAACACCAATGATGTCCGGCCCCATTCTTATTACTTCCTGTAGCTTTTTGGCATAAGTAGTAGTGCCGGTGTCGCTGAGGGTATAGACATTCTGAGTTATATTCGCCAGTTCCGCAGCTGGTTGTTTTTCGAGTGTGTTTATATTGTTGATGAAGGCATCATGATTGCGTAGCAGAGCATAAAGCGTCGTTGTTATACCGCTTTTAGGAGGGCCTGATATTATGAATAGACCTTGTTTTAATTTGCCAAATTTACTTAGCTGCTCATATTGAGACGGCGTCAAACCGGTCTCAGACAGTCTTTCCATGTACTCTTTTAATACGTGCTTGATCCTAAGCTGCTCTCCGACGGTTGAGCCGGCAGTGATGACTTCCCAGTCAGTATTGTCTTTATCCTTGCTGGTCAGGAATTTTCCTTTTTGTGGTTTTCGTTTTTCATTGATGTCCAGGTCGGCAAGCTGTTTTAGGAAAAGAATGAGATAATCTGCCTGCTCTTTTGACATGGTCGGCTGTTTTACTTGCGTGCCATCAATGTAGTAAGAGACTTTATAATTGTCGGCTTGCGGATTCAAAGTAATATTGCTTGCTCTTCGCCACAAAGCATCGGTCAATATTTCATAAGCCGCTCTATAACCGAAAAAATCTCCGGTTTTAGGTTGGGGCAAAGGGATCTCATTGTTGTTCGCTGTTATAAAAATAAATCCTTCGCCGCCTGGTGATTTCATGTCTTTGCTGGATAATAGGCCTTTAATATGCTGGATAGTAAGGACACGGTCAACATCCAAGACCTGTGTATTGCGGTGCTTGACATAAGCCAAAGCTGTTGCACCAACCGCTATTAGATATAGCGCCATTGCAATAATAGTGAATTTGGCAGGCAAAATCAGCCAGACTATCGTCGTTGCCACGCCTGCACCGAAAATAAGGCCTGTCCAGAAGACCGTCTTGGTTTCTACTGCTGTAGCATCAGAATAAACCCAGTTAAGCAGCATTAGCCATAAGAAGAAAAAGACTATAAAAGTAACAAATTCGATTATGGATGTGTAGGTGCCGTACTGGATGTAAATTACTGCTAAATCTGGCATAAAATGCTCCATTAGAAAAACTTAGTAATCCTCATAGAATACCTTCGGCTGTAGTTCTGATGCCCTTTAGCGCCATCTTCAGCTCGTCTTTATTTGGTGCATATTTATACGCATCCTTTGGGTCTATGGAACCGTCCTTTACCATCTCGCAAAGGTTGTATGTAAGGTCCTGCATGCCTTCCTGTTTCGAGCTTCGTATAACGCTTGGCAGATCTCCTTCACGTTCTTCTGAAATTAGTTTTCTTACAGCCGGATTTGCCAGCAGCACCTCGATAGCGGGTATTCTATCGACACCTTCCTTGATACTTGGTAGCAATACCTGGCTGACGATTGCCCGTAGTGCTATAGCCAAGGTCTGTCTGATGAGATTTCTTTCTGTTTGTGGGAAGAGGTCTAAAAGACGGTGGACAGCCTGGGAGGCATTTGCTGAGTGCATTGTTCCAAAAACAAGGTGGCCGGTTTCAGCGGCTCTCATGCCGGCTGTAACCGTCTTGGCATCCCGCATTTCGCCGATGAAAACTACATCTGGGTCTTGCCGCATTAAATATCTTAGAGCATCTTCATAATCCGGCACGTCGAGGCTTATCTCTCTCTGGGTCACTATTGCTTTCTGATCTTTGAACAGATATTCAATAGGGTCCTCGATGGTAATTATATGACAGAAGCGGGTGCGGTTTATATAGTCTATCATCGCTGCGATGGTGGTGGTTTTGCCACAGCCGGTAGGCCCGACTACAAGAACCAGACCTTGATTGGCGTCGGCTACTTGCTCGATCACAGGCGGCAGATGAAGGGCCTTAAAGGATGGTACATACGTGCTAACCCGCCTTGCTGCAAGACTAATCATGCCACGCTGGCGAAATACGTTTATTCGGAAGCGATGTTCATCACCGATTTCGTGAGCAAAGTCGAGAGTTCCATGCTCCAGAAAAAACTCTTTCTGGGCGGGGCTGAGTATCTCGAAGACCATCTCTTCCATTTGTTTTTGAGTTATTGCTTCGCCGGTAGTGCTTTTCAATTGCCCATAGAGACGTAATTTTGCCGGCTGGCCAACTTTTAAATGCAAATCGTTTGCATGAGTCTTGATGGCAGCCCTGAAAAAGCGGTGCAGCTTCGGTTCATGGTCGAGCTTTTTATAAGTGTCAATAGGTTGTTCAG